>Ga0335076_10005102_pt1 | contig 13303 bp, 10 predicted proteins | sample Lox_Sample_25_FD_206717 | JGI IMG/M metagenome (GOLD analysis project Ga0335076, IMG submission 206717) | Soil microbial communities from Loxahatchee National Wildlife Refuge, Florida, United States - Lox_Sample_2.5 | ecosystem: Environmental > Terrestrial > Soil > Wetlands | place: USA...
CGGGGATCCGGCCCGCGCGGATCGGACTCGACGCGCCCGGGGTCGCGGCCGTACGGCTGGGCTCCGGGCCCGCCGTACGGCCTGCTCGGGCGCGCTTCGCGCCATGGTGGGTCGCTCATACGTGCTTTGGATGTTAGTCGTTGCGCCTTGGTAACGGGTACGTGAAGGTAGGCTTCGACGGGTGGTATCGATCCAGAGCTGGGACTGCTGAGGAAAATGCCATGGTTAGGCCAAGCTCTCCGGCACCGTTGTGGGGTGCCGCTGGAAAGGCCGGATATGCCCTGAGCTGCGTAGCCGCCGCCCTGGTCCTGGCGATAAGCGGCTTTTCCTACTTTGTCGTGCGCGACGTGAGCAGCATTGGCGGGTCGCACGCGATTTTGTCCGGCCCGTCCGTTGGCGCGCAGAACATCTTGCTGATGGGCCTGGAGAGCCGGACCGACTGGAACGGCAACATCCTGCCGGACGACATTCTCAACGCGCTGCACGCCGGGAGCAGGCAGGGCGTCCAGAACGGGGTCGGCGGGAACGCCACCAACACGCTGATCCTGATCCACATCCCGGCCGGCGGCACGAAGGCGGTCGGTTTCTCCATCCCGCGGGACGACTGGATCACCTTCCCCCAGACGTACGACGGGCAGACCCAGGGCAAGGTCGACCAGGCCTACGGCGACGCGATGGCCGCCGAGGAGTCCCAGCTCAGGCAGCAAGACCCGGGCATGAGCCAGAACCAGGTCGCCTTCCAGGGCAACGAGGCCGGCCGGGCCGCCACGGTGGCCACGGTGGAGTCGCTCACCGGAGTGCACATCGACCACTTCGCCGAGGTCAACCTGGACGGGTTCTACGAGCTCGCGAAGGTCCTCGGCGGCGTCGAGGTCTGCCTCAACCATCCGGTCCCGCTGGACACCTACTCGGGCTTCTACGCCACGCGGGCCGGCTACCAGCATCTCGACGCCAAGATGGCGCTGGCGTTCGTCCGGCAGCGGCACGGCCTGCCCAACGGCGACCTGGACCGCACGCACCGCCAGCAGGCGTTCCTCGACTCGGTCATGCAGCAGCTGCGCACCGACGGCGTGCTCGACGACCTGACCAAGATCAACGACCTGCTGTCGGTGGCCAAGCAGTACGTGATCACCGACGCCGGCTGGAACCTGCTCGACTTCGCCAGCCAGATGCGCAGCCTGACCAGCGGCAACCTGACCTTCCACACGCTGCCGATCGTCGGCTACGAGACCATCGACGGCCAGGACGCCAACCAGGTCGACCCCGTTTACCTCCAGCAGCTCGTGCACGAGACCTTCTACCCGTCCCCCAGCGCCCCGGCCTCGGCCACCCCGCGGCCGACGAGCACGTCCACCGTCAGCACGGCCCAGGCCGCCCAGACCACGGTGGACGTCTATAACGGCGGCAGCACCCAGGGGCTGGCCGGGCAGGTCTCGGCGGCCCTGGTCAGGGACGGCTACCAGGCCGGGCAGATCGGCAACACCGGCGCGCTGACCACGACCGAAGTGACCTACGGCGCTGGCTCGGCGGCCAGCGCCGCCAAGATCGCCTCGCTGTTCGGCGTCACCGCGACCGCCGGCGCCACGGTGCCGGCCCGGCACGTCGAGGTCCTGCTCGGCGCCAGCGCCACCGTGCCCGGCGCCAGCGCCAGCGCCACCGTGCCCGGCGCCAGCGCCAGCGCCACCGTGCCCGGCGCCAGCGCCAGCGCCACCGTGCCCGGCGCCAGCGCCACGTCGGCTGCCTCGAGCTCGGCGGTGCCCCTGCCCACCACGGGCGCCCAGGGCGGCGCGGTCACCGCGAAGAACGGGATCCCCTGCGTGAATTAGCACCGCGTGGACCGCGCCCCAGGAGCGGACGTTCGTCCCTGCCGGGGCCCGGATATTGCGGTTAGGCTTGCCGCCATGAGCCAGATCCGGGTGATCGTCGCGAAGGCCGGGCTCGATGGCCACGACCGCGGGGCCAAGGTGGTGGCCCGCGCGCTGCGCGACGCCGGCGTAGAGGTCATCTACACCGGGCTGCACCAGACGCCGGAGCAGATCGTGGCGGCCGCCATCCAGGAGGACGTGGACGCGGTGGGCCTGTCCATCCTCTCCGGCGCGCACATGACGCTGTTCAGCCGCGTGATCGAACTGCTCAAGGAGCGTGATGCGGCCGACATCGTGGTGTTCGGCGGCGGCATCATCCCGGACGAGGACATCGAGGAGCTGTCGGGGATGGGCGTGGCCAGGATCTTCACGCCAGGCGCGTCCACCACCGAGATCGTCGCCTGGGTCCGCGAGAAGTTCGGCGAGACCGCGCCGGCCCAGGCTGCCCCACCACGCTGAGGGCCGGCCGCGCGGGCTGGGCGCCGGGGTGCATGGTGTGCCCCCTCCGGCTTCTCGCGTGTCATGCCGCGACGGCCAGCCGGGCCTCGGTGGCGCAGTGCGGGGGGACCACCCGGCCGCCGGGAAGGATCTCGCCCATGTCGTCGAACACGATCACTCCGTTGCACAGCAGGCTCCATCCCTGCTCGGGGTGACAGGCGACGGTGCGGGCAGCAGTGCGGTCGCTGTGGTCAGCGGGGGGGGGGCACGGGGGCCGGTGCGAACATATGGCGTATCTCCTGAAACAATTGCGGGTAGTCGGGCCGCTGTTGACGGCCACGCTCCGGGCCGTCAAGGAGGGGTACGCCGGAAGTAGCCGGGCGGTTCACGGCCCGGCTTGATGCCGGCCGGCCTCCGCACCACGCTGAGAGTCAGCTCCGCGAACAGGTCCGGTCGTGACGAGCGTCCCGCTCAAGCAAGCCGAACGGCCCTGGCCAGCGTCCGGATCGGGACGCGATCGTTGTCGTGTGTCTGGATGGGTGTGGTTCGGGTCGGCCGTGGGCTTGATCTTGGCCGTGGTCGCCGGTTACGACGTGACGCAGCGCCGGCACGCCATCTTGCGCAACTTCCCGGTGATCGGTCATCTGCGCTACCTGCTGGAATCGGTCGGGCCTGAGTTGCGCCAGTACATCGTCACGGACAATCGCCAGGAACGGCCCTTTGACCGGGACCAGCGCCGGTGGATCTACACCTCGGCCAAGGGTGTCAACAACAACTTCGCGTTCGGCTCGGATGAGGACCTCGACGCGACGCCGGGCCAGATCATCATTGACCAGAGCATGTTCCCCCTGCCGCGCCCGGCCCCGGGCGAGGATGCGGTCGCCTGCGCGAAGGTGCTCGGCTCGGCCAGGCAGCGGCCCGGCATGTTCCGTCCGGCGTCGGTGGTCAACGTATCCGCGATGAGCTTCGGGGCGCTGAGCGGGGTCGCCGTCGAGGCCATCAACCGGGGCTGCGCCCTGGCCGGCTGCCTGCACAACACCGGGGAGGGCGGCCTGACGCCACACCATCTGCACGGCGGCGAGCTGGTGTTCCAGATCGGTACCGGCTACTTCGGATGCCGCGACCGTGACGGGCGCTTCGACCTCGGCCGGCTGGTGGACCTGTGCGCCGAGCACCCGGTACGGGCGATCGAGATCAAGCTCAGCCAGGGCGCTAAGCCGGGTCTTGGCGGGGTGCTGCCAGCCGCGAAAGTCACCCCGGAGATCGCCGCAGCCAGGGGCATCGAGCCGGGGCGGGACTGCCGGAGCCCGTCGGCGCACAGCGCGTTCCGCGACGTGGACAGCCTGCTGGACTTCGTCGAAACCATCGCCGAGCGCACCGGCCTGCCCGTCGGCATCAAATCGGCCGTCGGCGGCAGCACCTTCTGGGACACGCTGGCCCAGAGCATGGACGGCACGGGCCGGGGCGTGGACTTCATCACCATCGACGGCGGGGAAGGAGGTACCGGAGACGCCCCGCTGGCCTTCAGCGACCACGTGTCACTGCCCTTCAAGCCGGCGATCAGCCGCGCCTACCGTGCCTTCGCCGACAGGGGGCTGGCCGGCGACGTCGTGTTCATCGGCTCGGGGCGGCTCGGCATGCCCGAAACCGCCCTCCTGGCCATGGCCCTGGGATGCGACATGATCAACGTCGCCCGGGAAGCGATGCTGGCCATCGGCTGCATCCAGGCGCAACGCTGCCACACCGGGCATTGCCCGGTCGGCATCACCACCCATTCCGCCTGGCGCACCCGCGGGCTGGACCCTGCCCTGAAGTCAGTGCGCCTGGCCAGCTACATCGGCACCCTCCGGCACGAGCTGCTTGAGCTCAGCCACGCCTGCGGGTTCACCCACCCCGCGCTGGTCGGCCCGGACCGCATCGAGATACTCGACGGGCACCTCGGCTCCCGCACAGCCCAGGAGATATTCGGCTACCACCCGTCCTCGGAATAACCGGTCCATTTTCGCCGGAGAGTGTCCAACGAACGGTGGCACGGCTCGGCCTGAACCTGGTGGATCTGCATAGCCCGCGGGACATGGCGGCCTGGGCGGAAGGCTCAGACCTGCGCCAGCACGTAGTCGCCGCTAGCGGTCAGGTTGTGGGCACCGCCCGCCGGGCACGGGCCGGGCGTCGGGCTGCCGCCCCAGGTCATCCCCATGCACTTGTTACACCATCGCCAGTTGGACTGCATGCCTGCGGCAGGGGCGCCGGAGAAGGCGAGCACGTAGTCAGAGCTGTCCGTATGGTTGTGTGCCCCGCCGGCCGGGCATGGACCGGGCGACGGGCCGCCTGCCCACGCGAGTCCCTGGCACTTGTTGCACCACTCCCAGTTGGACTGGCCGCCGGCTGCGGAAACGCCGTGCGTCAGCACGTAGTCGCCGCTGGCGGTCAGGTTGTGGGTATCGCCCGCCGGGCACGGGCCGGGCGTCGGGCTGCCGCCCCAGGTCATCCCATCGCACTTGTTGCACCATCGCCAGTCGGATTGCTGTAGCTGTGGTGCTGACTCAAACGCCAGCGTGTAGTCGCCGCTGGCGGTCAGGTTGTGAATACCGCCCGCCGGGCACGGGCCGGATGTCGGGCTGCCGCCCCAGGTCATCCCATTGCACTTGTTGCACCATCGCCAGTCGGACTGGCCAGATCCCGCGGGCACATTCTGGACCAGTACGTAATCGCCGCTGCCTGCGAAGTCGTGAGTACCGCCCGCGGGGCACGAGCCGGGTGTCGGGCTGCCGCCCCACGTCATCCCATTGCATTTGTTGCACCACCGCCAGTTGGACTGCCCTGAGGGGGGTGCCGCGCGGTTGAAGGCCACTGCGTAGTTGCCGCTCAGGGAGTGATCGTGGCTATTACCGGCGGGGCATGCTCCGGGAAGGATGTTGCCGGCAAATGCCAGGCCCTGGCACTTTTGACACCAGGCCCAGTTGGCCTGGTCGCCGTAGTAGTTCAGTTCGACGATACCCGCGGTCGAGGAATCGCTCTGGATGACCGTGTGCTGCCCGCAGTCGGTGACCACATCGTTCACGCCCCAGGTCAGTGCCGGGTTGGCGCTTCCGGTCGCGATGCTGATGTCCTTCATCTCGGTGACCGCGGCGTCGGGGTAATCGGAGGCCTTCGTGATTCCATAGCATTCGAGCGTCTCGATGAACCAGGTGAGCTGATCGACATTGGTGATCGGCAGGCTCGCGTTCGCGATCCCCTCGAAGACGCAGTTGTAACTGAAGTGGCCCCCGGACTGGCCAGTCAGGGTCATCACTCCCACCAGCGAGTCGCCGGGGTTCACCCGCACGAGATTGGAGTGCAGGGCGAGCCCGCCCTGCCCATCGACATACCAGCTCGCGACCGCCCAGTAGCTGCCTCCTCCAGCCGCCGACACTCCCCACTGCAGGACCGGCTGATAAATCATCGTCTCGTTCTGGATGCCGGAGAACAGGAAGATCAGCTGTCCGGACTGGGTCGCCGGCGGGTCGGGGACTACCCAGGCGGTGGAGAAGGACGACACGGGTGTGCCGGTCGCATTCGTCCACGATGCATAGGTGATCCAACCGCTGCCCAACGCTGGCATTACCTTGGGCTCCGGATGCGCCACGTTAGCCGGAAGCAGGGGCACCCCCGGGGGACGCCTTTGCAGAACGCCGAAGTCGGTGAGCATCTCGCCCGAGGTGCCGAGTTTTCGCAGGCGGTCATCGGTCCCGTCAATCACGGCACCGTCTTCGATCAGGTGGACCTGGCCCCTGGGCCGCAACCCGCCGGGCGTGAGTACTAGGTCGTCAGCCATTTTGGCACTTCCTGCGTCTCCTGAAGGGCCGAGGTCGGGATCACCCTGAGGGCCCCAATCTAATCAGGGCCCCAATCTAGGCACTAATGCCATCATCGTCCTGTCCCGGCTGCAGCGACCTGCTGGAGCAAGTTCTTCTGGTAGATCAAGATCGCCCAGGACGCCACGTGCTCGATTTTCACCGGCTTGCCGAAGTATGACTCGGCCAACGTGCTCAGGCCGTCGTCGGCGAGGTCGGTGATCACGAACGTTGCGTCGTGCCGGGACGCGTCGTACCACAAGGTATTCGTCTCCCAGTCATACCGGATGACCCGGCGGCCGTATATAGTGACCGCGCGAACTTGCACCTGATTGCCCGACTGCAGGGTGATAACTGAGCCATTCCAGTAACCGGCGAGACCGTACGTCAGTCCGCGTTCCTTGAGCCACGCGCTGAGGGGGGCGGTAGGCACCGCAGCCGGGGGCCGAGCGGCCGCCGCAGTCAACGGCAGCAGTGCACCGATGGCGACCAGGCCGGCCGCCATGCCGTCCCACAGGGTGTCACCGATGTGTCCCGGCACGCAGGCACGAGCCGCGAGTACTGCGCCGCAGGGCAATACGGCGACGATCTCGTAAGGGTTGCCGAGCACCGGCATAGTCGAGATCACGTACGCGGAGATGTTGATGACGATCGCGGCGCACAACAGTTGCTCGGCCCGGCCTGCGGTACGCCAGATCCATACCACTCGCGCGAAGCCAGCCGCGGCTGCCAACAAGCAAGCGAGCCCGAGGATGTATCCCGTGTCGCGTGCCAGCGAGGGGGAGCCTGACGCCGCCTCCGCCCCGAACAGGACGCGTATGGCGTACCAGGCGAGTGCCGCATTATGCGGCCATTGCCCGCGCCGCGAGATCGCCGTCTTCGGGGCGACCATCTGGTACGCGCCGAAGTGCAGCATCACCGCGCGGACCGCGGAAACCAGCGGTACGGACACGCCGGCGGCCAAGGCATTCGCGGCATCGCCCGTGCTGACCTTCCGTGCGGCCACTGCACGGTAACCGCACACCAGGACAACTGTCGGCACGGCGACGTAGCCAATGGTCGCATCACCGATCTGGCCGACGCACAAGATCGCGCAAAGCAGCGGTGGCGTGAAACGCCGGGCGGGAGCCCGGTCGATCAGCAAGAAGGCGACCAATAGGAACGCCGAGGTCCCGGTGTGGTCTGGCGCCCCCAGCAGGTACGGCACGTTCGACTCGACGTGAAACATGACGGTCAGCACGGCGACCACGACACCGCAGCGGGCCACCCTGGCGAGACCGCGGCTGTCCGTCACGGCCACGGCCACGGCACCGACCGTGACGATCAGGTATGTGAGCGCTGAGGCAACATGGCTGGTCAGGTCGCACAGCCCGAAAAAGATCTCAGTGACCGCGAGCACCGGCAGATCAAAGGTGTAATACGTCGCGTCGCCAATGATCCACCCGTGCAGCAGGAGGTGACCGTGCAGTATATCCCACGCCTGCAGCGCATTGTTCGCCCCATCCGAAGTCGCTTGTACGGTGAACGAGATCCGTACGTAAAAGGTGAACAGCACCATGCAGCCGACGATCCACATGGTCGCCACCACCGCGTGACGTACCCAGCGGTGTTCGCGGCCGGCCGGGCGCTGGAAATGGGCCGGCTCCGACCCAGATCGCCTGGCATCGAGCGGACCTGCCTGCGCAGGGATCCGTTTGATCCGGACCATGGTCCGAACCATACTGAGAACTTCTCGCTGGTGCACCACCCGTCAGGCGCGCTGGGGCGAGTCGGACCTAAGGAGCCATCGCCGAATGTCCAACTACGGTTCGTAGCCGAGGTACCGGACGGGGGTAAACGCGGGGTTCGAGCTTTGGCAGGGCGGCCAGGGCCTTGGCGTCAGCTATTTCAACGTCAATAGCTGAATAGCAGACGGCCGTGTTCTTGGCTCGGGACAAGGACGAGGACGGCTCCCCGGACCGGACTGTACGGAGCGGGGCGGGTCTGGGGGCGGCGGCTGGGGACACCATACCGGGCGCCGGGCCCGGATCGCTGCCTGAACCTGCGCCGCAGCCGTGACGTTCGGCCCCTCCTCGGGGTGACGTTCGGCCCTAGGCGCCCGTCATCGGTCGCATGCAGCCTGAACGTCGTCTGCGAGGTGATCGAGGGAGCTGGACCGAACGGAGCGCTGGGGAGACCCGGAGCGGGGAGGAAAGGCTGAGAGGCCGGGCAGCTGACAGGATGACCGGCGACCCCCAGGGACCTGATCCGGGCAATGCCGGCGAAGGGAGACCGCCGCGCAGGCTATTGCTCCGTCCGCGGCGAGCGAGCTGGAGGCCCGGCTTGGCCCTGCCAACTCTGCTCGGGAGCGCGGCGAAGCCCACGGTCGCAGCCTGGTTTACCGGGGTCATGGAAACGCTCCCGCGCCTGGGGCCGCAGCGGCCGCCCGCGGCGGCTGGCCGGGCCGGTAGCCACTGGGCACCTGCGCGGTGCGGACGACCAGGTGATCCCAGCGAGGAAAGGGAGCGGGCTGAGCGCTTGACGGCCAGGAGCGTTAGGCTGGCCCGGATGATCGTGATCCAGGCCATCCGCAGCGCGATGGTCAATGACGTCGTGTTGCGAAGCGCTGCGGACCTGACCGCCGTACCCACGGGAAAGCCAGGTCGGCCGTCTAAGTCAGGCAACCTGGAGCAGGCTCTTGCCGTGCTGGACGGAGTTCAGGCGGATCACCGGGCAAGCGGGCACCAAGACCTTGACCGATCGGATAGTTAAGGCTATGAGCAGCCGAAATAGTGGAGACTGAGAGTGGACCTGTTTGAGTATCAGGCCAAGGACCTGTTCGCCGAGTACGGCGTCCCGGTGCAGCCGGGCAAGGTCGCGCACACGGCCACCGAAGCGCGGGACATCGCCGCGGAGTTCGCCGCCCAAGGGCACCCGCTTGTCGTGGTGAAGGCGCAGGTGAAGACCGGCGGCCGGGGCAAGGCCGGCGGGGTGAAGCTGGCCGACGGCCCGGAGGAGGCCTATGCCAAGGCCAGCCAGATCCTCGGCATGGACATCAAGGGCCACACCGTGCACACGGTGCTCATCGCCCAGGCCGTCGACATCGCGGCCGAATACTACCTGTCGTTCCTGCTGGACCGGGCCAACCGGACGTTCCTGTCGATCTGCTCGGTGCAGGGCGGCATGGAGATCGAGGAGGTCGCGCACTCCAGTCCCGAGGCGGTGGCGCGGATCCCGGTGTCGGCGCTGACCGGCGTCGATGCCGCCAAGGCCACAGAGATCGTCGCCGCCGGGCGGATCCCGGCGCAGGCCGCCGAGGGCGCCGCCCTGCTGGCCGAGCGGCTGTGGGCCATGTTCGCCGACGAGGACGCCACGCTGGTGGAGGTCAACCCGCTGGCGCTGAGCGAGGACGGCCAGGTGCTCGCCGTCGACGGCAAGGTGACGCTGGACGACAATGCCGGGTTCCGGCAGCAGCACGCGCGGTTCGCCGACGTCAGCAGCACCGACCCGATCGAGGCGCGGGCCAAGGAGAAGCACCTCAACTACGTCAAGCTCGACGGCGATGTCGGCATCATCGGCAACGGCGCCGGCCTGGTGATGTCCACCCTGGACGTGGTGGCCTACGCCGGCCAGGGCTTCGGCGGGATCAGGCCGGCCAACTTCCTGGACATCGGCGGCGGGGCCTCGGCCGAGGTCATGGCCAACGGCCTGGAGATCGTGCTGTCCGACCCGAGCGTGCGCTGCGTCCTGGTGAACGTCTTCGGCGGGATCACCTCCTGCGACGCGGTTGCCAACGGGATCGTCTCGGCGATCGGCATGCTCGCCGACCGCGGCGAGCACGTGGATCTGCCGATCGTGGTCCGGCTGGACGGCAACAACGCCGCCGAGGGCAGGCGCATCCTGGATGACGCGGCGATCCGCGTGGTCGAGCAGGTGGACACGATGGACGGGGCGGCCCGCCGGGCCGCCGAACTGGCCAGCGCCGCGAAGGGAGCATGAAATGGCCATCTTCCTGACCGGCCAGAGCCGGGTCATGATCCAGGGTGTCACCGGCTCAGAAGGGCGCAGGCACGGCGCGCGCATGCTGGCCGCGGGCACCAGGATCGTCGGCGGCACCAACCCGCGCAAGGCGGGCCAGACCATCGAGCTGAACGGCACCGACGTCCCGGTCTTCGGCACGGTGGCCGACACCATGGCCGCGACCGGCGCCGACGTGTCCGTGGTGTTCGTGCCCGCGTCCGGCACCAAGGACGCGGTGATCGAGGCGATCGAGGCGCAGATCCCGCTGTGCGTCGTGATCACCGAGGGCGTCCCGGTGCACGACACGGCCGAGTTCTGGGCCCGCGCGTGCGCCGCAGGCAACAAGACCCGCATCGTCGGGCCGAACTGCCCCGGCGTCGCCGCTCCCGGCAAGTCCAACGCCGGCATCATCCCGGCCGACATCACCAGCGAGGGCCGCATCGGGCTGGTCTCCAAGTCGGGCACGCTGACCTACCAGATGATGTACGAGCTGCGCGACATCGGCTTCTCCACCTGCGTCGGCATCGGCGGCGACCCGGTGATCGGGACCACGCACATCGACTGCCTGCAGGCGTTCGCCGAAGACCCGGAGACCGACGCCATCGTGATGATCGGCGAGATCGGCGGCGACGCCGAGGAACGGGCCGGGGCCTTCATCGAGCAGCACGTGACCAAGCCGGTGGTGGGCTACGTGGCCGGCTTCACCGCGCCCGAGGGCAAGACCATGGGGCATGCAGGCGCGATCATTTCCGGTTCCTCGGGCACCGCCCAGGCCAAGAAGGAAGCCCTGGAGAAGGCCGGCGTCCGCGTCGGCAAGACCCCCAGCGAGACCGCCGCCCTCGTCCGCGGGTTGTTCTAGGCTCTACAGCCCGGGGGGGACGCCCCCTGGAACCCCCCGCTACCCGCGGCGGTGCTCGCCGTAGTATCGCGCGGCCGGAGGGGCCCGGGGGGCCTCGCGGAACGCGCGATCGCGGGCTACGCCCGCGCCTTTCACCGTACGCTGCTGCGGCTCACCGCACGATGCTGCGGCGCGCCTACCGGGACGGGGCGGCGATCGTTGCGAGGATCGGCTATGTGAGCGTCTCCGCCGAAGCACCACTGGCTCCCGACCCGCGGGCCGGATCCGGCGACGGTGACGGCCGCACGCCCGGGCCGCACCCGAGCCGGCCGCTGGTCGTCACCGGCGGCATCGCCGCCTGTGCGGCGGCCGCCAGCGGGCTGGCCGTGCTCGTCACGCTCACCGCGATCGGCTGGATCACCGCGCCGCACGTCGGCATCGGGGCCGGCCTGACCGGGGTGCTGCGCACCGCCGCCGTGCTCTGGCTGGTGGCGCACCACGTCGGCGTCACCGTCCGCGGTGCCGGGCGGATCGGCCTGCTGCCGCTGGGCCTGGTACTGCTGCCCGGCGCGCTGCTGGCGATGGCCGGCCGGTGGGTGGTGCGGGCCGGCGCGGTCACCCGGCTGCGCCATGTCGGCTACGCCGCGGTCGCGCTCGCGCTGCCGTACGCGCTGCTGGCCGGCGCGCTGGCGGTGGCCAGTAGGTCGGCCGTCGCGTCGCCCTCCCTGCCGCAAGCGGTGATCGCGTCCTTCCTGCTGGCACTGGTGGCGGGCGGCCTGGGCGGCGCGCGGGCCCTGGCGCCGTGGTCACGGCTCGGCAGCCTGATGCCGGCCCGGACGCGGTCCATCGTCATGGGCATGCTGGGCGCCGTCGCCCTGCTGGCCGCGGCGGGCGCGCTGCTGGCGGCCGCCTCGCTCGCGGTGCACCTGCCCGAGGTCAAGGCGGCCAGCGACGCGCTCGCGCCCGGCCCGGGCGGCGCGGCCCTGCTGCTGCTGGCCCAGCTCGCCTACGCCCCGAACGCGATCGTCTGGGCGGTCGCCTACACCCTCGGCCCGGGCTTCGCGTTCGGCGTCGGCACCGCGGTCACCCCGACTGGTTCGGCGCTCGGACCCGTTCCCGTCTTCCCGATGCTCGCGGCCATCCCGGCGGGTCCCCGCCCCGGCAGCCCGGCCTGGCTCCCGGTCCTGGTGCTCGCGCTGCCCTACCTGGCCGGCGTCTTCGCCGGGGTCGTCACGGTGCGGATCGCGCCGACGCCGCTGATCGAGGCGGCTCCGCTGTGCGGCTTCACCGCCGGGACGGCAGCCGGCCTGCTGGCCGGCCTGGCGGCGGCCTTCGCGGGCGGCCCGCTCGGCGACGGCCGCCTGGCCGCGGTCGGCCCGTCCGGTTTCCGGGTAGGACTGGTCGCGATCCTGGAGATCGGCATCACCGCCGCACTGGCCGCCGCCGCCGCGAACTGGCTCATCCTGCGCCGTTCGGCCAGACTCAGGACCGGCGCCCGGCCCGCGCCGTCCGAGCTCGCCGCGCCGGCCCACCCGTCGGCCGGGCCAGCACTGATCGACGAAACCGACGACGCCGGGGGCCACCGCATCTACCTCAACCCGTGGGCCGCCGACGACGACTACGAGGACGAGGAGATGCCGTCCGGCCTGATCGAGGAGTACCCCGGCGAGCGTTGACCCGCTCCCGCTCCCGCTCCCGCGCCCGGCATCCAGCGCAGGGCCGCGGGCGGTAAGCGGCCGTTCTGCAGCACGCCGATCTCGCCGCCCACCGATTTGGTGAACTGGGCGTGGCACGCCTGCTGAGCGGCCACCGTGTTCGCGCCGCTCATGCACGTGTAGTAGGCGTTCAGCTGCGGCCAGAACACCGCCAGCACGAGCAGCCACAGCGCGCTGAACGCCAGGCCGAGCCCGCCGAGCACGACGCCGCTGACCGCCAAGCGCGGCCGGGCGGTGCCGCCGCGCCGGGCCGTCTTGCTGGCGCTGGCGCCGAGCCAGATCGCCGCCACCGCGAACAGCAGGGTGAGGACGGCCACGTAGACCCCGCGGTGCAGGTTGCCGAGCCCGAGCGTCAGGCCGAGCAGGCTGAGGAAACCCAGCGCGAGCGCCGTCAGCGCCCGCTGGCGCACGGCGGGTTCGGGGGGTGGTAGCTGCCTGCGGACCGGCGGCATCCCTCTCGGCTGCGCCCCGCGCCCGCCAGGTGGCTGGTATCTAGCCATCGCCACCTATTGTGCCCCGTCCGCTTGGTGCGCGCCGGCAAATAACACGCTGGTTCCGGATCCGGCTTGGTCTCATGTGGTATGCGGGCCGGCGACCTGCGGATTCCGCGCCGGT
>Ga0335076_10005104_pt1 | contig 13296 bp, 9 predicted proteins | sample Lox_Sample_25_FD_206717 | JGI IMG/M metagenome (GOLD analysis project Ga0335076, IMG submission 206717) | Soil microbial communities from Loxahatchee National Wildlife Refuge, Florida, United States - Lox_Sample_2.5 | ecosystem: Environmental > Terrestrial > Soil > Wetlands | place: USA: Florida...
GAGCGGCGGCGGCGGGGCGAGACCGGGCCGGTGCCTGCCTACGGCCGGCTCTACTCCATCGGCTGCATCGAGCGTTCCTACCCGGTGCAGGTCGCGGCCGCGCAGGAGATAGGGATCAGCGGCTTCGCCGCCTACGATGCGCTCGGCAGCGTGCTCGAGGCGCCCTGCCAGGCCTGCGCTGCCGAGCGGGCCAGCCGGGCCGGGGCGCGCCAGGCCGCCGGCCAGCGCGACACGACAGTGGCAATCGCCGCGGACCGGTCGCGCGCCGCGGTCATGAGCGCCTGGCTCGCTCCCATGCTGGCCGGATCCGTGAGCGGACAGGCGACGCAGGCGGCCGAGCGCATCGCGGCCGGGCACGCGCAGGCTGATCTGGCCCAGTGGCTGCGGCACCTCGGCCGGGACGAGCGGCAGACAGGCGAGGACGACCTGCCGATCTCGCTGGAGATAGCGCTCGCGCAGGGATTCAAGTATGCGGCCAACCGTCGGCCGGGTCAGCCGGACAACCTGCGCGAGGCCCGGATGTACCTGGCCGAGCAGGCACTGGAGATGCTCAAGTCCGCGAGCTACTGGTTCTCTCAGCTGACCCTCCTGCACGCGCTCTGCCTGCTGAACCTGTCCGAGTCAGCGGTGCAGCAGGATGAGAAACGCCGCGCGCGGCCAGAGGCCATCGTGCAGCACTGGCTGGACGTCGCCGGGCGGGACCGCCCCGACCGCGGCCGGGTCGGCGGGTCGGCGACGCTGCATCCGTTCGTGCGCGAGGCTGCTCAGCTCGTCGTCCTCGCCCTGCGGACCAGGCGGCCGCAGCGGTACTGCTGGATCGACGAGAGCGGCGTCGTCGGTCAGGTCGGGTCCAGGAACCTCAGCCAGGAGACACCCCACGGCCGGCACCATCTGTGGATCCCCCCGTCAGCCGGGTGGACCGCGCTGGATGGCCGCGCGCAGCAGCTCGTCGCGGACGTGCTCCTGCTGCTCAACCTCGCGGACCGGGGCGGCCAGGCGGCCGAGCGCGAGCGCCGCCTGAAGCGCTCCAACCGATCCGACCTGCCGCCGTGCATCACTCACTTCCGGGACGCACTCGAACCGGGCCGGACGATCGGGACGGCGGTGTCCTCCGCGCCGGGCATCAGCTGCGTGGACGGCTGCGCCTTCGAGCTGTGCCCGTACCCGCCGAAGGGGACGCAGCCAAGGGTCGAGATGAGCGAGGCGTTCTGCCGGCGCCAGCAGACGCTCGTGATCCGGCCCGGCGATCCGCGCACCGGCCGCGCGCCTTGGCAGCAGATGCGGCCCGCGCAGCTCAGCAGGTTCTGGGTGGAGATGGCAGACCGCGCCCGCGGCCAGCGGCTCCGGACCGGCACCTTCGACCGCAACGGCAGCGGATAGTCGTGCCGCTTGTACTGACTTCGCCGCCCGGGTCACAATCCTCGCGAGGGACCTGGGGGTCTGCATACCGATGGAACTGCTCGAGCGCGCAGAGTTCCTGCGCACGCTGGCGGAGTACGCCGCCGAGGCCAGGCAGGGTGACGGCCGGCTCGTGCTCGTGTCCGGCGAGTCCGGGATCGGCAAGACCGCGCTGATCGAGGCGTTCCAGCGGGACGCCGCGGATGTCCGCTGGCTATGGGGCGCCTGCGACGGGCTGTTCACTCCGCGGCCGCTCGGCCCGCTGTTCGACATCGGCGCGCAGCTGGACGGCGAGCTAGCGGAGCTATGCCGGCGGGACGCCGCGCGAGACCGGCTCTTCGCCGCGTTACTTGCCGAGCTTGCCTCGCCGGCCGGGTTCACTGCCGCGGTGATGGAGGACGTGCACTGGGCAGACGAGGCGACGATCGACCTGATCAGCTTCATCGGCCGCCGCCTGGCCAGGATGCCCGCCCTCGTGCTGGTGACCTACCGCGACGACGAGGTCGGCCCGGACCATCCGCTGCGCCGGGTCCTCGGCGACCTGGCGACGCAGCGCGCCACCCGCCGGATGAAGCTGCCGCCGCTGTCGGCCGAGGCGGTCCGTGCCCTGGTCGGTCCGCTCGACGCCGACGCCGCCGAACTGCACAGGGTCACCGGCGGCAACCCGTTCTATGTCAGCGAGGTACTCGGCGCGGGGTGGCCAGCGGTCCCGCCGACCGTGCAGGACGCGGTGGCCGCCCGGCTGGCTCGGCTCGGTCCCGGCACGCGGCTTGCCGCCGAGGCCGCCGCCGTCATCGGCAGCCGGGTCTCGCAGCCGTTGCTGGCACTGCTGGCCAGCGCGGATGCCTCGGTCGGTGAATGCCTCGCCGCGGGCCTGCTCGTCCAGGACGGCAGCTGGCTGCGTTTCCGGCACGAGCTAGTGCGGATGGCGGTCGAGCGCGGCGTGCCCGCGAGCCGCAGGCGCGACCTGCATGCCCGGCTGCTAGCCGAGCTTGAGTCCGACAGCAGCGCCGATCCGGCCGTGCTCGCGCATCACGCGACGGGAGCGGGCGACCAGGAGGCACTTCTCCGGCACGCGCCCGCCGCCGCCAGTCGCTCATCGGCACTCGGGGCGCACCGGGAGGCCGCGGCGCACTATGAGCACGCCCTGGCGTGCACCGATCGGATACCGGCGGCCGATCGCGCCGCGCTGCTGGAGGCGCTGGCCGGTGAGTACTCGCTGCTCGACCGGTGGACCGAGGCGGAGCAGGCGCTGCAGTCTGCGATGGCGACCCAGCAAGGCCTCGGCGACGCGCTCAGCGTGGGCCGGGTGCTCAGGCAGCTATCGACGGCACTGTGGCGGCTCTGCCGGGGCGAGGAATCCGAGCGAGCCGCCTGCAAGGCCGTCGACGTACTGGCGACAAGGCCGCCCGGACCGGAACTGGCACGGGCGTACGTGAGCCGCGGGATCGGCGCGGCCGTGGCGGGCCGGACCGCTGCAGCGCTCGAGGACATGCACCGGGCCAGGGCGCTCGGTGAGCGCCTGCAGAACGCGGAGCTGGTCAGCATTTCCCTCAACGCCATCGGGTGCACGCTCTACGGGGCAGGCATGGACGGCATACCGGAGCTTGAGCTGGCCCTGAAGACCGCGCTCGAGGCGGGTCTCCAGCAGGTCGCGGGCCTCGTCTACACCAGCCTGCAGGAGGCCGCGGTCACGCAGCACCGGTTCGGGGACGCGGATCGCCACTACGCAGTGGGTACCGCCTACTGCGAAGACCGCGAGCTCGGCGTCTACGCGACCTGCCTGCGCGGCTGGCGAGCGTGGGGCGTGCTGCTGCGCGGCCGGTGGGACGAGGCGCTCACGCTGACGGCGGCCTCGCTCGGCCTGCCGGGTATCTCGCCGGTGAACCGGCTGAATCCGCTCCGGGTGGAGGGTGCCATCCGGGCCCGGCGAGCAGATCAGCTGGGCTGGGAGATGCTGGACGAGGCGATCGGCCTCGCCGGCAGCGTCGCCGATCCGGCCTGGATCATGCCGATCAGGGCGCTGCGTGCCGAGCAGAGGTGGACGCAGGGCGATGCGGAGCTCGCGCTGCTCGAGGTGCTGAGCTGCCGCGACTATCTGCATGGTCACTTCGACGCCTGGACCATCTGGTCGGCGGCGATCTGGCTGGCCAGGCTCGTACCCGGCGCCGAGCTGCCGGCGAGCCCGCCGGGCCCGTACGCGCTGGAGCTGGCCGGCGACTGGCGCGGCGCCGCCGCCGCCTGGCAGGAGCTGAGCAGGCCGTACGACGCGGCCATCGTCCGCCTGGTGCATGGCGACGAGGCCGGGCTGCGGCTCGCGCTCGCCGCGTGCGATGAGCTGGGAGCGCCGGCCACGGCGGCCGCGGCGCGGCGGCTGATGCGAGCGGCGGGCGTGCTGGCGATCCCGCGCGGTCCCCGCCCGGTGACCAGGTCCGCGCCAGCCGGGCTTACCGCCCGCGAGCAGGAGGTCCTGGCCCTGTTGTCGCGGGGCATGCAGGACAGGGAGATCTCGCGGGCGCTGGTCATCTCCGAGCGGACCGTGCATCATCACGTGTCCGCCGTGCTGTCGAAGATCGGCGTGAGCTCGCGGACCGCGGCGGTGCGCGAGGCTGCCCGGCTCGGGATAGGCACGCCAGGCTAGGCAGCCGCGCCGCCAGAACTGGGCAGCCGAGTCCCCCAACCCGGGCAATTTCCCCGATCAATCAGCTGGCCCGTCCGGCCTACGGTCGTTGCAGATTAACCCGACGACCGCCAGGGAGGCCACTCGTGCCGCTGTTCATGGACGTTCACCAGATCGAGGGCGGCGTCACGATCGACGACGTCGCGAAGGCACACCTCGCCGATCTCCAGGCACAGGACGCGCACGACGTGCGCTACCTGCGGTACTGGGTGGACGAGGGCGCCGGGCGGATCTTCTGCCTGGTCGAGGCGCCGTCAGCGGCTGCCGCCGCGGATGTGCACCGGGAGGCGCACGGCCTGGTCGCCGACCACATCTATCGCGTCCAGGAGGGCTCGTAGACATGAAAGGCAGAACCGAATCCTGGCCGGCTACGCGACGGCGGCCGTGGCACTCACGGCGAGCGTAGCGGTGTGGGCGCTGCCGGCCGTCGGCCAGGCGGGCACGGCTCACCCGGCGAGCGCCGCGCACCCGGCACACCCTGCGGGCACGGCACAGCCGGCCGGCATGCAGATGCCCGCGGCGAGCTCCGCGCTTACCCGGGACATCGCCGCGGCCCGCACGGCCACCGCGAAGTACGCCACCAGCCTGGCGCGCGCCAGCGCCGCCGGCTACAAGATCATCACGAAGATGATGCCGGACATGGGCTACCACTTCCTGAACCCGGGCATCATCGGCTTCAACGTGCGCAAGCCGGCGATCCTCGTGTACGAGCACACCGGCAGCGGCTGGCAGCTCGGCGCGCTGGAGTGGGTCTTCACGTCGATGCCGGAGAACCCGCCGCTGCCCAACGCGACGTTCGGCTCTTTCCCCGCCGCCTGCCACTACACCGACGGCACGTTCGTCCCGGACGAGAACTCCGCGACGTGCCCGAAGAAGGCGCCGCACAGCGGGGCCGCCTTCTTCTTCTGGCACCCCGATCTCATCACGATGCACGTCTGGGTCTGGTACCCCAATCCAGCCGGCCTGTACTCCAGCACGAATCCCGACGTCGCGCCGTTCAACCACGGCTGACCAGAGCCGGCCCGGCCTGCGGCATGCCTCCGTCGCCGCAGGCCGGACCTGCGCACGGAACCTCTCACGGCACGAAGGCAGGGGCCATGACGAATGACAATGACCACACCAGCATCTCCCGTCGCAAGCTGCTCGCGGGAGCAGGAACGGCAGGTGCCGGGCTGGCCGCGGCGTCGGCCGGGATCCTGCCAGGGGCGGGGCCGGCCGCGCGGGCGTATGCAGCAGGAGGGGGCGTGGCCGGCCGGCCGTCCGGTGCCCCGGCCACCAGCGCGCTCTTCGGCCGGATCTTCCCGCAGCTGCCGCCGTTCGCGCAGGCGACCGACACGGTGCGGGCGGCATTACTGGAGACCGGCCAGGCAGGCGGCATCATGGACGCAGGCGACGACCTGGCGGCGGGACCGAAGGCACTGATACTCGACCCGACGGTCAATGGCAACCCGACGAGCAGCGACCCGTACGGCACGAACCCCGACAACCCGACGATGACCGCCGGGTCGACGTTCGTCGGGCAGTTCACCGACCACGACATAACGTTCGACCAGACCTCTCGGCTCGGGCCGACCGCGAACCCGCTGACCTCGCCGAACACCCGCACGCCCGCCCTTGACCTCGACTCCGTGTTCGGCGGCGGGCCGGCCATCCGGCCGGATCTGTACGTCGCCAACCCGGACGGCAGCGTCGGCCCGGCGCTGAAGATCGGCACCGGCGGCATGCACGAGGACGTCCCGCGCGTGCCGGACGGCGACGGCAGCTACGCCGCGCTGCTCGGCGACCCGCGCAACGACGAGAACGTGATCACCGCGGGCCTGCACTGCGCGCACATTCTCTTCTACAACCGGGTCCTGTCGGAGTTGCAGGACCTCAACGCGGCGACGTTCCCGGCCGCGCGGAATGCCGATCTCACCCATCCCTACGTCCGCTACCTCGTCGCCCGCCAGATCACGCTGTGGCACTATCAGTGGCTGCTCGTCAACGAGCACCTGCCGCAGATCGCCGGGCAGGACGTCGTCGGCGACGTGCTGGCCAGGGGCAACCGGTTCTACCGCCCGCCGCGCGGCGACGCGTTCCTGCCGATCGAGTTCGGCGCCGCCGCGTACCGCTTCGGGCACTCCATGGTCCGGCCCTCCTACCGGGCCAACTTCACCTCGGGCACGGGTGACTCCGCTAGTCCCGCGGCCGACCCGTTCTTCGCGCTCGTCTTCGACCCGACCCAGCCCGGCTTCGACGGCCCGGTGACCAGCGACCGTGACGACCTGCTCGGCGGCTATCCGGCCCCGCGCCGGTACGTCGGCTGGCAGACGTTCTTCGACCTCGGCGACGGGCAGGTGAAGAACTACAAGAAGATCGACACGACGATCTCGTCGGTCCTGTTCACGCTGCCGGTGCCGGCGATCGCACCGCACACGCAGAGCGCGCCCACCGTGCTGCCGCAGCGCAACCTGCTCCGCCAGCTGACCTGGAGCCTGCCGTCGGGCCAGTCGGTGGCGCGCGCGATGGGCGCCCCGCAGCTGTCGGCCGGGGACCTGGCCGACATCGGCGGTGTCTACGCCCCGTTCGCCGTCAGCACGCCGCTCTGGTACTACGTCCTGGCCGAGTCGAAGGCGGCCGCGGACGGCCTGCACCTCGGCCCGGTCGGCGGCCGGCTCGTGACCGAGACCCTGATCGGCCTGCTGCGCGCCGACCCGGAGAGCTACCTGTCGGCGTACCCGCGGTTCACCCCGTTCCTCGGCACCGACCTGCAGCTCGGCCCGTCGCCCGATCCCAGCATCACCGGGAACCGCAGCTACACCCGCGCGCACTTCCTCTACTACGCGGGCGTCGTGACGCCCGGAACTTACCGGTGACCGGCGGTCAGACGGACACGGTCCCGTCGTCGCCGACGATGCGGGCGTCCAGGGATGCCCAATGTCGTGATCTGCCCGCTGTACAAGCTCAGCCGCATCCGGGTGCCGTGTCCGCGCTCGCCGCCGAAGATCTTCTCCGGCGACCGCAGCCGCCCAGGATGAACCGATCGACGCGCGTGCCACGAGCGCTCCGCACGCACTGACGCTCCTCCTGCACCCCGGCGCGAGCGGCAGCGGCCCCCCTGGCCGGGCGGCATTCCGCTCGTTACTCTGTCATAACGACAGGTCGCGGTCACCAGGCCGAATGCGGAGGGGAACCTTGTTCGCACGCCAGCATGCGCTGGATCACCCGGACCAGCCGGCCATCATCATGGCGAGCTCCGGCGAGACCGTGACCTACCGCGACTACGAGGCAGGCTGCGACCGGGTCGCGCAGTTCCTGCGCGCGGCCGGGGTGCAGCGCGGCGACCACATCGCCGTGTTCATGGAGAACGGGCCGCGGCTGCTCGAGATCGAGGGCGGCGCCGAGCGGACCGGCCTGTACTTCACGCTCATCAACACCTACCTGGCACCCGACGAGGTGGCCTACATCGTCACGAACTGCCGGGCCCGGCTGCTGTTCAGCTCCGCTGCCCGGCGGCCGGTCGCCGAGGCCGCCGCGGCGCGGTGCCCGCAGCTCGAGCGCATGCTCATGACCGGCACCGGCGATCCGGCCGGGACCGGCGACCTGCCCGCGGGGTGGGAGTCCTACGAGCGCGCCATGGCAGGCTGCCCGCCCGAGCCGGTCGGCGACGAGTCGCTCGGCGCGGCGATGCTGTACTCGTCGGGCACGACCGGCCAGCCTAAGGGCATCCTGCGTGAGCTCCCGGTGATCGCGCCTAGCGACCCGCTGCCGGTGATGGACTTCGTCCGCGCGATGTTCGGGTTCCGCGAGGGCATGACCTACCTCAACCCGGCGCCGCTGTACCACTCGGCGCCGCAGGCCAGCGTCTCGGCGTCGCTGCGGCTCGGTGCCACGGCGGTCCTCATGGAGCACTTCGACGCCGAGCAGTGGCTGGCCGTGGTCGACCGGTACCGGGTCACGCACTGCCAGATGGTGCCGGTGATGTTCAGCCGGCTGCTCCGGCTGCCGGCCGAGGTGCGGTCGCGATACGACACCTCGTCGCTGGAGTGCATCGTGCACGCCGCCGCGCCCTGCCCGGTGCACGTCAAGCGGGCGATGATCGACTGGCTCGGCCCGATCATCACCGAGTACTACGGCGCGACCGAGGCCAACGGCTTCACGTTCTGCGACTCCGCCCAGTGGCTCAGCCACCCGGGCACGGTCGGCCGTCCGATCCTCGGCGAGCTGCTCATACTCGACGACCGGGGCAATGAGTGCCCGGCCGGCACCGACGGCACGATCTGGTTCCGCGGCGCCACCGCGTTCCAGTACTTCGAGGACCCGGTCAAGACCGGCGAGAGCCGCCGGGAGGAGGGCATGACCAGCACGGTCGGCGACATCGGCCACCTCGACGCCGACGGGTACCTGTACCTGACCGACCGCAAGAGCTACATGATCATCTCTGGCGGGGTGAACATCTACCCGCAGGAAACCGAGAACCTGCTGTCGGCGCACCCGGCCGTCCTCGACGTCGCCGTCATCGGCGTCCCGAACGAGGATCTCGGCGAGGAAGTGAAGGCGGTCGTGCAGCTGGTGGACCCCGCGGCCGCGAGCCCCGCGCTCGCCCGGGAGATGATCAGTTACTGCCGCGACCGGCTGACACACTTCAAGTGCCCGAAATCGATCGACTTCGTCGACGAGCTGCCGCGGTACCCGACCGGGAAGCTGTACAAGCGGCTGCTTCGCGACAAGTACTGGGCGGGCCATCAGACCTCGATCGGGTAGCGGCGGAGGCAGCGTGCAGCACATCATCGCCCTGTCGGGGACCGCGGTCATCGTGCGGCACTGGTTCGAGATCGACCTGGACGACTCCTCCATGGAGCACGGGGTCCGGGTGGAGCTGCGCGAGCTCGCTGCCGCGCCGCGCCGCGGCACCGAGTCCGCCGCCCAGCTGATCACCGCGGACCGGCCGCTGTGGCGCGCCGACCTGTTCGACCGGCACACCGATCCGCCGGGCAGCTTCGGGGTGGCGCACTTCCACCCGCAGTTCCTCGGCAACGAGCCGTGCCCGCGCGTGTTCGACCCGCGGCTGACCGCCAGCCCGTGGGAGTGGCTCGCGGCGCAGTTCGAGGCGCTGGGCGCCACGGGCGGCAGGCGGGCATGGGACCTGGACCCCGCGGACGCGCGCGAGCTGCGCACCCTGCCGGGCACGATCGTCGCGCTGGCGCAGCAGCTCGCGCCGGACCGGTGCAAGTCAGCCGCCGAGTGCTACGCGCTGACCCGCGACGCGCGGGCTGCCGTGCGGCTCATGATCGGCTCGCTGCGCCGGCCGGACCTGCTCGACTCCGGCTGGGTCACGCCCTGGCGCGACGACGCCGGGCAGCAGGCGGCTAGTCCAGCGTGACGGACTGGCCGATGCCGCGCGCGGCCGCCAGCTGCAGCGCGAGCTCAGCGGCGGCGAGGTCCTGCAGCGCGAGGCCGGTCGCGTCGAACAGCGTCAGCTGGTCCGCGCCCGTCCGGCCGGCCGCGGTGCCGGCAATGATCTCCCCTATCGAGTGCGGGTGGTCGTCCGCGGTGAAGATGCCGGCGTGCGCGGCGTGCTGGCACTCGCCGAGCACGCTGGCCTGGGCCCAGTCATCCACCACCACGAGCGCGCTGCGCAGCGTCGCCACCTCGTGCTCCTGCTTGCCGGCGGTATCGGCGCCCATCGCGTTGACGTGCACGCCGCGGCGCAGCCAGTCCCGGCTGATGACCGGCCTGGTCGCCGGCGTGGCCGTGACGACGACATCCGCCGCCGCCACGGCGCCGGCCAGCGGGCCCGCCGGGCGTGCAGAGATGCCCTGGCCTGCCAGCAGGTCGCAGAAGTCAACCTCGGCGGCCGCGGCCGCCTGCACCGCTCCGGCCGGCTCGTGCACCGCCAGCTCGATGCCCGGCCGCCACCAGTCCAGCGCCTGCGCCTGAGCGCCGGCCTGCACGCCCGTCCCGACGATCAGCGCCGATCGTGCGTCCGGCCGGGCCAGGAACTTCAGCCCGATCGCGCCCGCGGCCGACGTGCGCACCGCGGTGATGACGTTGCCGTCGATGATCGCCCGCGGCACGCCGGTGCGCGGGTCGGTGAGCACGATGAGCGCCTGATGGTTGTCCAGCCCGGCCGCCCGGTTGCGGGCCCAGTATCCCGCGACCTTCAGCCCGAGCAGGGACCGCTGCGGCCAGTACCCGGACTTCACGCCGTACACCCCGGCGGAGCCGGGCAGCGGCTCGCGGACTACCGGGTAGACCTGCGCCTCCTGCCGGGCGGCCGCGACGTACGCCGCCTCGACGGCCGGGACGACGTCCGACAGCGACAGCAGGGCGCGCAGGTCGGTACCAGTCAGGACCGTCGCGGTGCGCTGCATCCCGTCACCTGCTCTGCCGGGTAGCGTCGATCGTGAGGAGCTCGGTCACGGTGTCGCCGCAGATGCCGTAGGCCGCTCGCTGCAGGTCGACGCAGACGCAGATGTGAACGGGCCATATCTGCACGCGATCGCCGACCCGCAGACCGCCCTCTCCGTCTGCCACGCTCGCGACTCCGTGCTCCTCCGACAGCCGGACAAAGACGGACCGCGGCCGGTTCATGATCATGCCGAACCCGTGCTGCTGCGTCGCGGTCATCGTGAGGGTCTTGCTGCCCGCGTCCACCACGATCCGGTCGTCGGCGGCGCTCACGACCGTGGCCAGTATGCGCGCGGCGATCTGGTCCGCAGTGCAGGCGTACATCTCGAGCGTGCGCAGGTCGTTGAATACATACGTGCCCGGCCTGATCTCGGTGATGCCGTCTGCCGCGCTCAGGTACGGCGCAGTGATGGTCGAGCCCGCGCTCACGGTCCGCGCCTCGATGCCCTGCGCCGCCAGGGCCTGCATCGCCGCCTGCATGGCTGCGGCCTCGTGCCTGGCGACGGCCGCGATCTCGGGCTGGGTTACGGCGTCATGCGCCTGACCCGCGTGGGTGAGGATGCCGGCCAGCTCGAGGCCGGGCAGGGCCGCGATGGCCGCTCCCGCGTGCCCGGCCATCGCGGGCGGGACACCCGTGCGGCGCATCCCGGAGTCGATCTCGAGCAGCACCGGCAGCGTCCGCCCGGCGGCGCGCGCCAGCTCGCTGTACCCGGCCGCGACATCTGCCGAGTCCGCGCACAGCGTGATGCCGCCGTCCGCGCAGAGCGGGAGCAGCCGGCGCAGCTTCGCCTCGCCGACGATGTTGTAGGCGACCACGATGTCCTCGATCCCGCCGGCGCGCATGACCTCTGCCTCGCCAACCGTCGCCACGCAGATTCCTGTCGCGCCGGCGGCGAGCTGGGCGCGCGCGACGCGCAGGCTCTTGTGGGTCTTTGCGTGCGGCCGCAGCGTCACCCCGCCGCGGCGCGCCACCGCGGCCATCCTGGCGATGTTCGCCGCCATGATGTCGGTGTCGACGAGCAGGCACGGGGTATCCAGCCGCGGGTCGCCGAGGCCGGCGGGCAGGCCGGTGCCTGCGGGTGCGTCCGCGGCCACGCCGCCGGGCTCGCCGGGCATCAGCCCGTGCCCGGGTCGAGGCGCATGGCGACGGTCTTGATCCTGGTGAATTCGAGCAGACCGGCCAGGCCCTTCTCGCGCCCGTGACCGGAGTGCTTGACGCCGCCGAACGGCATCTCGGGGCCGCCGGATGCGCCGAAGGTGTTGACGAATACCTGACCCGCCTGGATCAGGCTGGCCATCGCGTGCGCGGTGCCGACGTCCCTGGTCCACACCGCGGCCACGAGGCCGTAGTCCGTGCCGTTCGCCAGCTCGGCCGCCTGCTGGCGGCCGGTGAACGTGCTGACGGCCACGACCGGGCCGAATATCTCCTCCCTGGCGATGACGGCCGCCGGCGGAACGTGATCGAAGATGGTCGGCTCGAAGAAGTACCCGTCCCGCAGGCTCGGATCGGCGGGGCGGCCACCGCCGGTCACCAGCGCGGCCTCCCCCTTGCCGAGCTCGACATAGCCCGCCACGCGCTCAAGCTGGCTCGCCGAGATCAGCGGCCCCACGTCCGGGTCGGAAATGCCGGGGCCGAGGCGGAGCTGCCGGAACCTGTCGGCCAGCGCCGCGACGACCCGGTCATGCGCGACGTCCTGGACCAGCAGCCGCGAGCCCGCCGAGCAGGTCTGGCCGGCGTTCTGGATGATCGAGTTCACGATGACGGGTATCGCGGCGTCCAGGTCCGCGTCGGCGAACACCACGTTGGGCGACTTGCCGCCGAGCTCGAGCGTGACGGGGACCACGTTGTCGGCCGCCGCCTTCGTCACCAGCTTGCCGACCGCCACCGAGCCGGTGAAGGAAAGATGATCGATACCGGGATGCGCGGCGAGCGCGGCGCCAGCCTCCTCGCCCAGGCCGGGCACCACGTTGAGCGCACCCGGCGGCAGGCCGGCCTCCAGCGCGATCCGGCCAAGCTGAACCGCGGTCAGCGGCGCCTCCTCGGCGGGCTTCAGCACGCAGCAGTTGCCCGCCGCCAGCGCGGGCGCCACGGTCCTGGCGCCGATCTGGAGCGGGTAGTTCCACGGGATGATGTGCCCGGTGACGCCGTGCGGCTCGCGCAGCGTGTAGACGAACAGGTCGGAGGCGATCGGGATGGTGTCGCCGTACAGGGTCTCGGCTGCGCTCGCGTAGAACTCGAAGTAGCGCGCGGCGACGTCGGCATCGGCGCGGGCCTGCCGCAGCGGCTTGCCGGTGTCGCGGCTCTCGGTGTCCGCGAGCTGCTCGCGATCGCGCCTGACGAGCTCGCCGATCCGGCGCAGGATCCGGGCCCTGGCGGCAGGCCCGGTGGTCCGCCAGGATCCCTCAAGCGCCTGGCGGGCCGAACCCACGGCCGCGTCGATCTCCGCCGGCCCGCCGCGGCCAACCTCCGCGAGCACCTGGCCGGTCGCCGGATCCAGGTCTGCGAACACCGCGGGGCCGCCGAGCTCCTCGCCGGCGATCAGTATCGGATAGCGGTCCATCCTCAGGTCCCCTCATCTCGGCACCGGCGGCCTGTCCTGGCCCGCCCGGCGCTCACAGCGCGCTCACCTGGTCCGCGAGCTGCTGCTCCACGAACGGGTCGGCGGCAATCAGGCCCCCGATCACGACCGCGTCGCTGCCGATCGCGCTGGGCCGGACCGCCGGCGGGTCCGGGAGCGCCGACATCGCCCGCTGAATCTCCGGCTCGAACAGGTCATAGCTGCCGGCGAAGCCCCCGCCCATGACCATGTGCTCGGGGTCGAACGTGA
>Ga0335076_10005105_pt1 | contig 13295 bp, 14 predicted proteins | sample Lox_Sample_25_FD_206717 | JGI IMG/M metagenome (GOLD analysis project Ga0335076, IMG submission 206717) | Soil microbial communities from Loxahatchee National Wildlife Refuge, Florida, United States - Lox_Sample_2.5 | ecosystem: Environmental > Terrestrial > Soil > Wetlands | place: USA...
TGGTCGGCCGCGAGGCGCTCGAGCGCGGCCACGACGCCGTCGGTGGCGGACGCGAGCTCGAGCGTCGCATCCAGCAGATAGAGCCGCAGCGCGACGAGCACCTGGTCGTTACGCGAGCGGCCGAGATGCACGCGGCCTCCGGCCGCTCCGATCCGCTCGATCAGCCGGCGCTCGAGCGCGCCGTGCGCGTCCTCGTCGGCGAGCTCGATCGACCATTCGCCGGCGGCGTGCGCGGCGCCGAGCGCTTCGAGACCCGCGCAGATCGCGTTGCAGTCGTTTGCCGCGAGCAGTCCCTGCGCCGCGAGCATCCGCGCATGCGCGACCGACGCGCGGACGTCGTACGCCACGAGACGCTCGTCGAGCACGTGATCCTCGCCGGCGGTGAAGCGCAGGATGCGCTCGTCGAGCGGCAGGCCCTTGTCCCAGAGTCGCGGCATGTCGAGCTAGCTCGTCTGTTCCTCGGGCCGCAAGCGCTCGGTGTCGTTGACGACGAGCGTGCCGGTGCCTTCGTTGGTGAACACTTCGAGCAACAGGCTATCCGGCTGCGAGTACGAGATCACGTGGACGCGTGGCACGCCGCCCGCCAGCGCGCGCTCGATCGCGGCCACTTTCGGCAGCATGCCGCCCGAGATCTTGCCCTCGTCGCGCAGGCGCTTCAGGCCCTGGCGATCGACGTACGAGATCAGCGAGCGCGGATCCTCGAGCGATTCGAGGATGCCCGGCGCGTTGGTCGCCAGGATGAATTTCTCGGCCTTGAGCTCGGTCGCGATCGCGGCCGCGACCGTGTCCGCGTTGATGTTGAGCAGCACGCCGTGGTCGTCCGACGACAGCGGGCTCACGATCGGCACGAGGTCGTTCTCGAGCTGCTTCAGAATGATGCTCGAGTCGAGCCCCTGAATGTCGCCGACGAAGCCATAGTCGACGGTCTCGCCGGACGGCAATTTCACGGGCGGCCGCTTGCTCGCTTTGATCAGGCCGCTGTCGACGCCGCTGACGCCGATCGCGGGCACGCCCAGCGCGCGGCACATCGCCACGATGCGTGTGTTGATCTCGCCGTTCAGCACCATCGTCGAGACCTCGAGCGTCTGCGCGTCGGTCACGCGCCGGCCCTCGACCATCCGCGTCTCGAGACCGAGCCGCTTCGCCAGCTCCGTCGACTGCGGGCCGCCGCCGTGGACGAGCACGACGCGTATGCCGACCTGGTGCAGGATGCCGATCTGCTCCATCAGCGCGCGCGTCGTCTCGGCCGAGACGAACGCGTCGCCGCCCGCCTTCAGCACGAACACCTTGCGCTTGTAGACGCGCAGATAGGGAACCGCGTGGCGCAGCGCCGTGACGACGATTGCGCGCTCGTTAGTGGTGAGTCGGGTCATCGCGGCCATCCTTTCATCCCTTCATCATTCGATAGACGACGGCCATCTGCACGACCATCCGGTTGCGCGCCTCTTGAATCACGACGCTGCGCGGGCCGTCGAGGATGCGGTCGGCGACGACGACGCCGCGGCGCACGGGCAGGCAGTGCATGAAGCGGCAGTCCGGCCGCGCGTCGGCGAACCACGGCTCGTCGACGCACCAGGTGCCGACGAGCTCCTCGCGCAGCGCCTGGTCGCCGAGCTTGTCGCCGTAGAAACGCGTCGAAGAATACGACTTCGCGTAGACGACGTGCGCGCCGCGCATCGCCTCGCGGCGGTCCCCCGTCTCGGTCACGCTGCCGCCGGACCTTTCCGCGGCCCGACGCGCCTTGTCGAGGATCGCGGGCGGCAGCTCGAAGCCCGGCGGCCGCAGGTGCACGACGTTCATGCCGCGCAACGCGGCCATGTTGAGGGTGGCCGACGGCACCGCGAGAGGAAGCGCCTTCGGGTGATACGCCCACGTGAGGACGAACTTGCCGCCGTTCGCGGGAATGCCGAGCTCGTCCATCGTCTTCCAATCCGCGAGACTCTGGCACGGATGGTCGATCGCGGACTCCATGTTGATCCAGGGCTTGTCGATCAAGTCGGTCAGCGCGTTGAAGTCCATGTCCGCGACGTCGCGCGCGAGGTCATGCCGGCCCGCAAACGCGCGCACGCCCATCGCGTCGCCGTACGATGCGATGACCGGGATCGCCTCGCGCACGTGCTCGGCTGCCTCGCCGTCCATCACGACGCCCTGTCGCGACTCGAGCCCGTGGATCGACATCTCGGGCGAGATCACGAACGCGCCGCCGCCGAGCCGGATCATCGCGGCCTGGAACGACGACAGCGTCCGCAGCGAGGGGCTCAGGAACAACAACGACAGCACCTTGCCCGCGAGCGAGCGCGGCTCGGGGTAGCGGTCGAGCCGGGTCGCGAGCGTGATCAGGTCTTGGATCTCCTCGCGCGAGAAGTCCGCGAGGTCGTTAAAGCGTCGCATCGTTCAACTCCTCCAGGGCGGCAGCCAAGCGCTTCACGTGCTCGGTGGTCAGTATCAAAGGCGGTAAGAGACGCAGCACGTGCGGGTCCGCGCTCGTGCCGGTCAGGATGTCGCGCGCGAGCAGCGCGTCGCGTACCGCCGCCGCCTTCGGCTTGGTCTTGAGGCCCAGCAGGAAGCCGCGGCCCTGCACTCCGACGACGGGCCCGACGACGCAGGTCGAGCGCACGGCGGCGCTCACCTCGCGCACGTTTGCAAGCAGATTTTCGTCGCGGATCACCTCGAGCACGGTCTTGATCGCCGCACACGCGACCGGGCCGCCGCCGAACGTCGTGCCGAGCGAGCCGGGCTTGAGATCGCGCGCGATCTCGTGCGGCAACAGCAACGCGCCGCACGGGAAGCCGCCGCCGAGACCCTTCGCGGTCGTGAGGAGATCGGGCCGCACGCGGTGCAGTTGGGCGCCGAAGGGCTCGCCGAGCCGGCCGATGCCGGTCTGCACCTCGTCCAATATCAATAGCGCGCCGTTGTGGTCGCACGCATCGCGCGCGGCACGCAGGAACTCCGTCGAGAAGTCGAACGCGCCCGCGAGACCCTGCACCGGCTCGATGATCACGGCCGCCGTGGACGAGTCGACCGCGGCGTTGAGCGCGACCGTGTCCTCGCGCGGCACGAACTGCACGTCGAATGGCGCGCGCGGGAAGCCGTACCACGATCCAGCGGAGCCCCAGGTCACCGCGGCCGCGGCCGCCGTGCGGCCGTGGAAGCTCTGCTCGAGCGCGACGATCTTCGGCCGTCCGGTGGCCCTGAGCGCGACCCGCAGCGCGTTCTCGTTCGCCTCGGCGCCGCTGTTCACGAAGAACACGCGGCCGACGCCGGGCGGCGCGAACGCCGCGAGCGCGTCGGCGGCTTCGTCGCGGATTTTCAGCGGCAGCGCGTTCGTCTGGAACACGAGGTCGCGGGCGGCGCGCGCGATCGTGTCGGACAGGCGCGGATGGCCGTAGCCGAGCGCGGCAACGGCGTGGCCGCCATAGAGGTCGAGCACGCGCCGGCCGTTCGCGTCCTCGAGCCACACGCCGGCGCCTTTCACCGGCGCGAACGGCAGCATCGTGTAGACCTCGTTGAGATGCGCGTGCACCGCGGCTACCTCGTCGTTCATCGCGACATTCATCACAGCCACCCTGCCGCCGGCGCGGTCAGTCCCATTTCCTCGGGCAGCCCGAGCAAGCGATTGGCCCACTGGATGCTGCCGCCCGCCGCACCCTTGAGCAGATTGTCGAGCACGGAGCAGACGACGATCGTGTCGCCGTCCGCGAGCGCGTGGAGCGCGGAGTAGTTCGTTGCCGCGATGTCCTTCACGCGCGGCGGCTCGGCTTCGACGCGCACGAACCGCGAGCCGTGGTAGTACTCGGCGAGCGCCTCGGTGACCTGCGCGCTCGTCACGCGCTCTTTCGCGCGCGCGAAGATCGTCGCGTGAATGCCGCGCGCGAACGGGCCCGAGTGCGGCACGAACTTCAGGTCGATATCCCGGCCCGCCGCGGCTTTCGCGAGCGCGCGGACCTCGGGATCGTGCCGGTGCTTGAGCGCCTGATACGCGAACATATTGCTCTGCCGCACGGGATGGTGGGTCGTTTCGCGCGGCGTGCGACCCGCGCCCGTGCTGCCGGTGACCGCGCTCACGTGGAACTCGTCGGCGAGCCCCGCGGCCGCGAGCGGCACGATGCCGAGCAGCATCGTCGTCGCGAAGCACCCTGGGTGCGCGGCGTGCGGCGTCTCGATCCGCGCGAGCTGCTCGGGCACCGCGCAGGTGAATTGCTCGATCAACGCCGGAGTCGAATGCTCGTGGCCGTAGACCTTCGCCCACTCGCCCGCGTCGACGAACCGGAAGTCGGCCGAAGCGTCGACGACCGTCATCGCGACGCCCGCCGAAGCGGAAGCGCCGAGCAGTTGCTGCACGAGCTGCGCCGACGCGCCATGCGGCGCTGCCGAAAGCACGAGCCAGTGCGGCGCCGAGCGCAACCGCTCGATGGCGGCGCCGATCGATACGAACACGTCGTCGGGATACGCGGGCGCCAGGTGCGCGAACGTCTTCGCAATCGGTTCGCCGGCCTGGCTCGACGACACGGCCGCGCCGAGCGAGAGGCGCGGGTGGGCGTCGATGAGCCTCAGGAACTCACCGGCAACGTAGCCCGACCCGCCGAGCACGATCGCGGGGTAAGTCGCCTCCGCTGCGCTCATCCGGCCGCCTTCGCGAGGCGGCTGCCGAGGCCGATGCTCGCCTGGAGCAAGTCGCCGAGCTCCGCCGAGTGGGTCATCGCGTTGATCGCGGCGACGTTCGAGCGCTCGCGGATGATGTCGATGCCGACCTGGTTATCGGTCGCGGGCCCGGAGATCACGGTCGGCTCGATGCCGAACTCCTCGCGCAAGAGCTTCGCGCCGCCCCACGCGCCGACCGGGTCGTTCGCGCACAACACGAGCGACGTGATCGCGCCGACGATGTCCTTGTCGCGCAGGATCGCCTCGACCCCGTACGCGCCGAGCAGGCCGTCGCCGAGCTCGAACACGATCGCGTCCGGCTTCTCGTCCGCGAGCTCGTTGAGCAAGCTGCGCGTGAGCGCCGGCGCGTTCTTCGACGTCGTCGCGCAGATTCCGAAGTCCGAGAACATCGCGACGTGGCGCGCGCCCGAGTCTTCCATCGCAAGGATGTCGCGGCGCAGCGCGACGCCGGTCGACTTGAATGCATCGACGACGACGCCGTTGTGCCTGAAGCGGCTCACGATCGCGCACGCAGCCGCGGTCTTGCCGGAGTTCATGCACGTGCCCGCGATCGCGACGACCGGCACGCCGTGCGTCTCGAGCGGCACGTCGAGGTTCAGCGGCTCGGTCGACACGCGCGCGGGCACGCCGACGCGCTGGCCGAGATACGGGAAATCGAGCACGCAGCCGAGCACCTTGCAGCTGAACGGCTCGCCGTGCGACGGGTTGATCGAATCGCAGATCCCGATGACGCCGCCGAGATTGAGCAGCTGGACCGTGTCGCCGGGCTTGAGCGCGGTCGGCAGATGGCCCGAGTAGCCGAACAGCGCCTTGCGATGGCCGAGCGCGCCGACCACGACGTCGCCCTTCTTCACCTCGGCCATGCGCCCGCTCGTGAGCTCGACCGTGTTGTAGCGCGATTTGTTGTTCTGGACCTCGACCGCGATGAGCACGCCTTCCTCGCACGGGATCTCCTCGCTTACTCGGATCTCTTGGCCGAGATCCGCCGCGAGCGCGACCGACGCGATCTTGTCGACGACGACCGAGCGCATCTCACTGCCCTCCGGCCCGGGTATGGAACATGCCGGGCAAAGCCATGATCTTCGAGAAGCCGAGCGCGTCCGCGGGCGTCCACTCGCCGGCCGCCTCGCCGTACTTGCCGCGGCTCGCGGCCATCAGCGAGTGCGGCGACGTGACGCCGAGCACGAACAGGCTGCCGGGTCGCAGTTGCATGTGTACCTTACCGGTCACGCGTTGCTGCGACGACGTGAGCAGCGCCTCGATGTCGCGGCACGCGGGATCGAGCTGCTTGCCCTCGTGGATCAGCTGGCCGTAGTCCTGGCTCACCATCTCCTTCACGCGCGATTGCGTGAGCGTGAGCGTGAGCTTCTCGAGCTCGCGGTGCGAGGCGATCAGGATCTCGGCCGCCGGCGCCTCGAACGCGACGCGGCCCTTCGTCCCGATGATCGTGTCGCCGAGGTGGATGCCGCGGCCGATGCCGTACTTCGCGCCGATGTCCTCGAGCTTCTCGATCAGCGCGACGGGGTCGAGCTTCTCTCCGCCAAGGGCGGACGGCACGCCCCGCGCGAACTCGATCTCGATCTCGGTCGGGGCTTTGGGGTCCTCGAGCGCGCCGGCCGAGAGCACCCAGGCGGACTCCGGGATGCTGCCCTTCGAATCGAGGGTCTCGGTGCCACCGATCGTGACGCCCCAGAGGCCGCGGTTCGTCGAGTACGCGGAGCCGCGCGTCGGCACCGGCAGCTTGCGCTCCTCGAGGAACTTCACCTGCGCGGGCCGCTGCCACGCGTGGTCGCGCACCGGCGCCAAGATGGTGAGCTCGGGCGCGACGGCCTTGAGCACGATCTCGAAGCGGACTTGGTCGTTGCCCGCGGCCGTGCAGCCGTGCGCGACGGTGTCGGAACCGAGCTCCTTCGCGAGCTGTGCGAGGTACTTCGCTTGCAAGCCGCGTTCGGCGCCGACGCAAAGCGGGTACATGTTGCCCCGCTTCACGTTGCCCATGATCAGGAACTTCAGCACCTTGTCGAAGAACTCGGGCCGCGCCTCGATCAGCCGGTGGTCGCTCGCGCCGAGCGCGCGCGCGCGCTCGTCGAGCTGCCGCGCGGCCGCGGCGTCGATGCCGCCGCAGTTCACGGTGACCGTCACGACGGGGCGCTTGTACGTCTCCTTGAGCCACGGGATGCAGAACGACGTGTCGAGCCCTCCCGAGAACGCGAGCACGATCGGTTTCTGCGACGGCGATGCGGAGGCGGTCATGGCGTTGCCTTCTTCAAGTGTTGTCTGAGCCGGCCGCGAAGCCGGCGCTGCTGGGTCGAGCTCACTGTCGCGACGAAGATCGTGTCGTCGCCCGACAGCGTGCCGACGATCTCCGGCCACGCGATGCGGTCGAGCGTGACCGCGACCCGCTGCGCGGCGCCGACCTGCGTCATGATCACGAGCAGGTTCGGCCCGGCCGTCCGGATCTCGCGCACGAACTCGGCGACGACTTGCAGGGCTTGCGCGTTGTCAACCTCGGTGGGTTTCGGCAAGCTGTAGCCGTTCTTCATCTTGGCCGCGCCGAGATCCCTGAGGTCCCTGCTCACGCTCGACTGCGTCGCCGGAAAACCTTCCTGGCGCAGCAGCTCGACGAGCTCAGCTTGTCGCTGGATCGCGTGGGCCTCGAGCAGGCGGGTAATAGCTTGACGCCGCTCGTGTTGATCGAGGGTTGCGCTCGGCATGGGAAAAGGCGATGAATAAAATTGCGCATATAATAAGGCATATGCGCAAATCTGCAAGAGGCCCGTTGCGGGACCGGAGAATCGGGTGAGCGGCGGCGTGCTCGAGAGCGTCGAAATCGCTCCGCTTGGTGAGCCAGAGCTCGCCGTGATTTGGCTGCACGGGCTCGGCGCGGACGGGCACGACTTCGAGCCGATCGTTCCGGAGCTGAAGCTCCGGCGCGCCGTGCGCTTCGTGTTCCCGCACGCGCCGATCCGGCCCGTCACGATCAACAACGGGCTCGAGATGCGCGCCTGGTACGACATCGTCGGCCTCGACGCCGCCGAAGAAGATGCCGAAGGCATCCGCGCGAGCGCGGCCGCGGTCGCGCGGCTCGTCGACCGAGAGATCGAGCGCGGCATCGCGGCCGAGCGAATCGTGCTTGCAGGGTTCTCGCAGGGCGGCGCGATCGCGCTGCACCTCGGCCTGCGCGAGCCGCGTCGGCTCGCGGGCGTGATCGCGCTGTCGACCTATCTGCCGCTCGCGGCGAGGCTCGCCCGGGAAAAGTCGGCGGCGAGTGCCAAGCTGCCGATCTTCATGGCGCACGGCAGCTACGATCCGGTGATCCCGATCGCGTCTGCCGAGACCTCGCGCCGGGTCCTCGAGCGCGAGGGTTACGCGGTCGCGTGGCACGCGTACCCGATGCCGCACTCGGTCTGCCCGCCCGAGATCGCCGCGATCGGCGCGTGGTTAGACGCCCTGGGTGCCTGAGCGGCTGCGGAGCGGCTCGAGCGCGAAAGACTCCCGGACCTCGCTCGTGACGCGCGCGCCCGCATCGAACGAGCGCTCGGCGAACGTCAGCTGCGCGTTGCGGCCGATCACGATCACGGTCGAGGAGCGCGTGCCGTAGACCGGGCCTTCGACGAAGTGCGAGGCGATGTAGCGCTCCTCGGAGCTCGCGGCGGCCGCGCGCTCCGCTAGCAGCGCGAACAGCGCGTCGACGGGGTCGGACGTCTCGAGCAGCCGCTGCATCCCCGCGCGTGCGCTGCGCACCTTCGGCCACTCGACGCCGTACGCCGCGTTGCTGAGCGCGTGCACTCCGGCGCCGAGCTCCGCCCGCGGCGCGCGGTTGCTGACGATGCGCAGCGCGCCGTGCTCGCGCAGCAGCAGGCTGAAGGGGCCGTAGTCGTTGCGGCGCGCGTCGAGCGCCGTCGCGAACTCGTCGAACGGCTGCGCGTCGCGCAGGTAGTCCGCAACGAGCGCGCCGCGCGATAGGGGCGCGGCCGACGCTCCCGCGTCGCGAAAGTTCGTGACCGCCGCGAGTCGGCCCGCTCGATCGACCGCGAGCCAGGTGCCGTGTGCCAGCAGATCCCGGCCGCCGAACACGTCGGGCAAGTCCGGCCACCAATGCGCCGGCTCGCTCGGCCGCGCATGGCGCTCGTCGCGGTTCGCGGCGAACAGGAGCTCATGGCGCGAGGACACGCCGAGGGCGGCGACGACGAGACACATCCGCCGAGCTTACGCCGGCGCAGCGGCGAGGGAGAGCGCGACCTCGGCGCGATCCTCGACGACCCGGCACGCGGGGCACGCGGATCGCGGCAGCGACAACAGATCGAACACGTAGCAGATCGAACAGTCCTCGCAACGCGCGATGCCCAGCTCGTCGCCGCGCCGGATGCTCATCAGGAGGTTCCAGCCCCACTCGAACGACAACACGCCGCGCGGCACGAGCATGTCGTACGTCTCGAAACACTCGCAGAAGCGATGCCCGAGGTCGATGTTGCCCTTGAGGCTCGGACCGGGCGGTGCATCGATCGAGAACAACCCGTTTGCGAGGAGCAGGTTCGCGAACAATCCGGATTCGAGCGCGCGCGTCGGCGTACGCACGAGCGGCCCGATCCGTGTCGGCGAACGGCCGCGTCGACGTCGAACCGGGATCTCGCCGAACTTGAAGTACGTCGCGTAGAGCTTGCGGATGCGATCGTCGTTGACGCCCGTCCAGAAACGGATCGTCCCGGTTCGCGCCTCGTGCTTGATCATGCGCATCGCGAGGTCGAACTTCGCCTGCTCGCCCCGGTAGCGGTCGTCGGTTGCCCTCATTGCTGCCTTTCCTCCCAGATCGGCAACATTCGGGAGCTTATCCTACGTTTACCATTAGTGGTAATTTAGGACCATATATGGCAAAAACACCCTAAAAAGGGGCACTCCGATGCCGCCGACTCCGCCGAGCCTTGACCAGCTTCAGCTCGTCCACGAGCTCAACCGGCTGTTCCTCACGTACCTCCAGACGTGCGTCCGAGCCGATGCCGATTGTCTCGGCTTACCGGATGTCGCGCGGCCGATCCTCCGCCGCGCAAGCAGCGACTTGCTCGCCGCAGTCGGCGAGTTTCCGCGCGCGCTGTTCGACTTGAAGGTCGATGAGCGCCCACTGCAGCTGCGCGATTCTCTCCGCAGCCGCGACGACGCCGCACGACACTCGTTGTGTCTCTCGATCTTGCATTGCGCATGGACATTGAGCCGGCAGAGCGTCTATCAGGCGCGCCTGCTGCTGGGGCTCGAGCCGCGGACGATTCAGCGCCTGCGCGCGATGCGGGTCGGCGACGTGCAACAGTTCGCGCACGGACGCGAGCTCGTGCAGTGCGCGTTCGCGGGTCGCGACTGGCTCTGGAGCGAGCTCTTGACCGATCCGCGCCCCGAGATGCGCCAGCAGCTCGCGCTCATCGCGCTGCAGCCCGGCTTGCCGCGCGACTGGCCGGCGCGCCGCGCCTCGCGCGTCTAGGACCGCGCACCCATGTGCTCACAAGGTCTCGGGAAGGACATTCGTCACTCGGCGGCGATTGCCGAAGTGGCGGCCTAGGCGCGCGCGAAGGTCGACCTGCCCGTACAATAGCGGGCCGCCGGTTGCTGGGCCGGCCGCGAACGGTCATGGACGCACTAGTTCTCAAGAATCTCCGCAAGGTCTACAAGAACGGCGTCGAGGCGCTGAAGGGCATCGACCTCGTCGTCCGCGAGGGCGACTTCTTTGCGCTGCTCGGGCCGAACGGCGCCGGCAAGACGACGGCCATCGGCATCATCACTTCGCTGATTCGCAAGTCGGGCGGCTCCGTGAGCGTGTTCGGCTACGACATCGAGCGGGACCGCGAAGCGGCGAAAACCTGTATCGGCGTCGTGCCGCAAGAGATCAACTTGAACATGTTCGAGCGCAACGACAACACGCTCGTCAATCAGGCCGGTTACTACGGCGTGCCGGCGGCGGTCGCGAAAGAACGCGCGGAGAAGTACCTCCGGGCGCTGCACCTCTGGGACCGGCGGCTCGACGTCGCTCGCACGCTGTCGGGCGGAATGAAGCGGCGGCTCATGATCGCGCGCGCGCTCGTCCACGAGCCGCGGCTCCTGATCCTCGACGAGCCGACGGCGGGCGTCGACATCGAGATCCGCCGTTCGATGTGGGATTTCATGCGCGAGATCAATGCGTCGGGCGTCACGATCATCTTGACGACGCACTATCTCGAGGAGGCCGAGAGCCTCTGCCGCAACATCGCGATCATCGACGAAGGCAGGATCATCGAGAACGACAGCATGAAGAACGTGATCGGCAAGCTGCAGCTCGAGTCGTTCGTGTTGAGCCTTCAGGAGCCGATCCAGCGGCCCCCGCAGCTCGACGGCTACGCCGTGCGGCTGCGCAACGAGCACGAGATCGAGGTCGACGTCGTGAAGGGCCAGGGCCTCAATCGAGTGTTCGAGGCGCTGTCGGCGCAGTCGCTGCACGTCGCGAGCATGCGCACCAAGAGCAACAGGCTCGAGGAGCTGTTCATCCGGCTCGTCGAGGACAAGGACAAGCAGGCGGGAGCAGCACCATGAACGAAGCGGCACGCGCGGGGCAGCTCGGCGAGGTGGCTTCGGCCCGACCGAACCTGCTCAGGATCAATGCGGTCGGGCTCGCGACGATCGTGCGCAAGGAGTCGCGCCGCGTCGTGCGGATTTGGCTCCAGACGATCGTGCCGCCCGCGATCACGATGACGCTCTACTTCATCATCTTCGGCCGCCTCGTCGGCAATCGAATCGGGCAGATGGACGGCGTGTCCTACATGAGTTTCATCGCGCCGGGCTTGATCATGATGTCCGTGATCACGAACTCGTTCGCGAACGTCGTGTCGTCGTTCTTCTCGAGCAAGCTGATGCTGCATCTCGAGGAGATGCTCGTCGCGCCGCTCGCGTACTCCACGATCGTGCTCGGCTTCGTGGTCGGCGGCGTCGTGCGGGGCGTGCTCGTCGCGGCGCTCGTCACGGTCGTCGCCCTGTTCTTCACGGATTTGCACGTGGTGCATCCGTTCATCACGTTCACGACGGTTCTGCTGACCGCGGTCGTGTTCTCGACCGCCGGGTTGCTGAACGCGATCTTCGCGAAGAGCTTCGACGACATCTCGATCATCCCGACGTTCGTCCTGACGCCGCTCACGTATCTCGGCGGCGTGTTCTTCTCGATCTCGCTGCTGCCGCCGTTCTGGCAGAAGGTGGCGCTCGCTAACCCGATCCTCTACATGATCAACGCGTTCCGTTACGGCATGCTCGGCTCCTCGGACATCCCGATCGGCTCGGCGTATGCGTTGATGATCGCGTTCGCCGTCGTGTTGTTCGCGGCGGTGCTCCTGATGCTGCATCGAGGCAGCGGGGTCAGGGCTTAAGAAGTGTGCGGGCGTTTCGCGCTGTTCGCGTCGCCCGAGCTGGTTGCGGAGTACTTCGCGCTCGCCGAGGCGCCGTCGGTCGCGCCGCACTACAACGTCACGCCGGGTCAGGACGTCGCGGCGGTCCGTGTGGACCGCGACGGCGTGCGCCGGCTGCGCGCGTTGCGCTGGGGACTCATCCCGTTCTGGGCGAAGGACGCGACGATCGGTCGCCGCTTGATCAACGCGCGGCTCGACGGTCTCGCCGGGAAGCCCGCATTTCGCGAGGCCCTCACGCGCCGCCGCTGCCTGATCCCGGCGAGCGGGTTCTACGAGTGGGGCGTCGATCCCGCGGGCAAGAAGCAGCCGTTCTTCGTTCGGGCACGCGGCGAGCCTTTGCTCGCGATCGCGGGCCTATGGGAGCGGTGGCGGTCGCCGAGCGGCGAGCCGCTCGAGACCTGTGTGATCGTGACGACCGAGGCCAATGAGGTGCTCGCGCCGATTCACGACCGGATGCCGGTGTTGCTCTCGCGCGCCGTGCAGGACGTCTGGCTCGACCCGTCGAGCGACGTCGCGACGATCGCCGAGCTCGCGGCCGATGGCCCCGAGCTCGAGGCGTGGCCGGTCGGCAGCGCGGTGAATGACCCGCGCAACGACGACGAGCGCGTGCTCGCGCCGGCCCCGGCGCGAGTCACTGGGTCAGCATGAACTCGCGGCCGAGATAGGACAGCACGGCGCCGCTCGTCGTGATCGAGACCACTCTGGGCCCTTCCGCGAGCATCGCGCCTTCCCGGTATTTCGCGTTGTTGATGAACACGTAACGTTCGGCCGGCGCGTCGTAGTACGCCACGAGCTGCAGCTCGAGCTTCGGCACCGCGATGCCCTCGGCCTCGAGCGAGGCCGCGCTCGGCAAGACGGGGCCGCCCTTGCTCGCAGGCTCGGCCCTCGGCGGCCGCGGCTCGTCGTTGCGTTCGGCGGGCGCCGGCGCGGCGAGCGCCGTGGACGACGGGCTCGCCGACGCACCGCGCAGCGAGCTCTGCGCCTGGGGCGGAGCGGAGCGGGTCGTCTCGCGGGCGAGCGAGCGTTCGGCGAGCTGCGCCGGGCGCTCCGTCGTCGGTGTCGGCGTCGGCCGCTCTGCGGTCGCGGCGCGCGGCGCGCTTACAGGCGGCGCGCCCGTTGGCCCCGGCGCTTCGGCTGGCGTGGACCGAGCCTGGCGCGCGCCGGCCGACCACTCGCTGCGCAGCCAAGCTCCGCCGAGCGCGAGCACCGCGAGCGCGA
>Ga0335076_10005110_pt1 | contig 13288 bp, 10 predicted proteins | sample Lox_Sample_25_FD_206717 | JGI IMG/M metagenome (GOLD analysis project Ga0335076, IMG submission 206717) | Soil microbial communities from Loxahatchee National Wildlife Refuge, Florida, United States - Lox_Sample_2.5 | ecosystem: Environmental > Terrestrial > Soil > Wetlands | place: USA...
GGTGGGGTGCGGCGTGCCCCCGCGCCGCCGCACCGGGCGGCACCCTGCCGCCTGCCACCACGGTGGCGAACCGGGCCCGGGCCGGCCAGGCCGGACGCCGATCTGTGGATATCCGGGGCGGCCCGGGTGCCGTTGTGGACGAGACCGGCCACGGCCCGTCGTTAGGTGCGATAATCCGCCCCGGCCGGCCGGAGCGCGGCACGCGCAGCGGCGTGGCTCAGGCCGCAACCAGCTCGGACGGCTGGGCGATGACGTCCACCAGGGCCCCGTTGCGCATGACCGTGATGGCGAACGGCTTGCCGATCGCGTCGGCGAACATGAGCCGCTGCAGATCCTGCGCCTTCTCCACCGGCTGGCCGGCTGCGGTGATCAGCAGGTCGCCGGCCCGCAGGCCGGCCCGGTCGGCCGGGCTTCCGGGGACGACCTGGCTCACCCGCAGGCCGGTCCGGCGGCCGAACCGCTCCTGCAGCGGGCCGGGCAGGGGCCCGGGCATGCTGACCAGACCGAGGTAGGCCCGCCGGACCTTGCCGTCCCGCATCAGGGTCGAGATGATCCGCCGCGTCGTCGCGTTGACCGGAACCGCCATGCCCAGGCCGACCCCGGCCACGGCGGTGTTGATCCCCACCACCCGGCCCTGGCTGTCGGCGAGCGCTCCACCCGAGTTGCCAGGGTTCAGCGCCGCATCGGTCTGGATCACGTCCTCGACCAGGCGGCCGCCCGGAGTGGGCAGCGACCGTCCCAGGGCGCTGACCACACCCGCGGTGACCGAGCCAGCCAGGCCGAGCGGGTTGCCCACCGCCACCACCAGCTGGCCGACCACCAGGTCGTCGGCCTCACCAAGCTCTGCGGGCGCGGGAGTAGGACCTGACGCCCGGACCACGGCGAGATCAGACAGAGGGTCCGCGCCCACGACCGTGAACGGGACCGAGGACCCGTCGCCGAACGAAGCCGTCCCCGACTGGGAACCACCCACCACGTGCGCGTTGGTCAGCAGGAACCCGTCGCTGGTGAACACGACGGCGGAGCCCAGGCTCTCGCCGCCACCGCCCCGCCGCTGGCCGGGGCCGCCGGAACGCGATCGCGGCACGCGAAGGCTGGCCACCTTCCCAGTCAGGTGCGCTGCTACCCCGGCCACCACCTGGGAGTAGGCGTCGAGCGGAGATTGATCGGCCACTGTCGCCTCCCGGTCACTGCAATAATTACATCATTACAGTGAACTGCGGGCGGCCGGCAAACCTTCCTGCGCCCGAAGCGTATCTGTCCGCTGCTGGCGGAACGGACCGGCCGGCCGCGGGCCGCCGCGCACCGGCCCGGCGACGGTCTCAGCTGCCTCCGCCGGCCACGGCCAGCTCCTTGCGGAACTGGGCGTAGATGGCCAGTTCCTGCTCGACGGGCACGAGCACCATCTGCCGCGCCACCCCGGCGATCGCGGCCCGCATCTCCTGCTCGGCCTGCTCCCGCTCCCGGTCGGCGGTGTGGACGACCAGCGTCATGCAGCCGCTTGCGGTCAGCCAGCCGAGCAGCAGGAACGCGGCGATCATGACCGCGATCCACACCGGCAGCATGACGCTGCCGAACGAGGCGCGGACAAGACCCGCCACGACCAGCGCCACCAGCCATACCAGCCCCGCCGCCGCCGCCGTGAGCAGCAGAGTCTGCCAGACGGCCACCAGCCGCCACCACGGCGCGGCGCTGTTCTCGGCCGGGAGCGCGCTGGCGATGGCCTGGCCGAGCGCGGAGGGGATGGCGTCCACCTGGGACCGGGCGGCGCTACGCGTGGTGGCGGGCCAGGGCGCGGGCAGGCCGGGCGCGATCTGGTCGGAGAGCGCGGTGATCGCGTTGTCGATCTCCGCCTTGTGGGCACCGGCCGGGCCTGCCGACATGGTACGCAGCTCGTCCCACAGCGTCCCCAGTCGGATCTTGCGCACCGGGTCGCGGCGCAGCAACCGGTCGGCCAGCCAGGAGACCGGCCAGCTGACGTAGTCGACGGCCTTGAGCTCCCGCGCGCTCTGCAGCGCCCGGCCCACCCCGGCCACCCCCGCGGCCTGCGAAAACGCCGTCACCAGCCCTTCGGAGTGCTGCTCTGGGTTCTCGGCCTCGGCCGGGCCGGCGTAGGGCTTGAACCGGGCCGCGATCGTGTCCACGTCGGCAGCGATCCGGGCCGTGCTGGCCCGCCGGGCCGACACGGTCGCGGCCAGTACCTCCCGTAGTTCCGCGATCCCGGCGCCGGTGACGGCCGAGGTGGTCAGCACCTGACTGTCGTGCAGGCCCTCGGTTTCGAGCAGGCGCTGCAGGTCGTCCACGCAGTCGCCAGCCTCTTTCGGGGTGAGCAGGTCGGCCTGGTTGAGCACGATGGAGATGACCGAGGAGTGACCGGCCATGGGCATGAGATAGCGGCTGTGCACGGCGGCGTCGGCGTACTTCTGCGGGTCGAGCACCCACACCAGCAGGTCGGCCAGCGTCACCAGCCGGTTGACCGAGCCGGTCGCTCCGGCCAGCACTGAGTCGTGGTCGGGCAGGTCGAGCAGCAGCAGCCCGGCCAGCGAGCTCTCGCCGGCGTCGAGCACGCTCGACCGGGCATACCTGTTGCGGCCGGCCACCCCGAGCCAGTCCAGCAGCGGGCCCGCGCCATCCATCCCCCAGACGCAGGCGTAGGCATCCCTGGTCATCGGGCGGACCACCCCGACCGGTGAAAAGTCGGCTCCCGCCAGCCGGTTGAACAGCGACGACTTCCCGCTGCCGGTGCCGCCGGCCAGGACCACCACCGTGTGCTCGGCGGACAGCCGGAGCCGGTCGCCCGCCCGGCCGAGCAGGTCTTCCGCCTCCCGCAGCAGCTCGGGGTCGAACCCGTCGTGGCCACTGCGCGCTGACCCAATCTGGGTCATCCGGGCGAGCGCGGTCAGCCGATCGGACAGGGCCGGCGCGCCGGTCCCCCCGTTCGGCACGGGCGCCGGACCATTGAGGCCGAGGCCGGCGAACCCGGCGGTAGTCAGCGGGGACTGGCTCAGCCCGGAGGCCGCCAGCCCGGCACGGGGCGATTCCACACCGGTCAACGCGTCACCTCGAGGGCGTAGGTCGCCTGGTAGAGCTGCAGGGCGGCGCCGGCGTCGGGGACCTCGGTCCGGCCGAGAATCTTCGAGAACCGCAGCATCTCCTCGTCGAAGATGAGGCCGATGCGGTCCAGCAGGTCGGCCCGGGCCCACTTGGCGATGCCGCGCAGCGGGCCGGCCCCGAACAGCGAGGTCAGCAGCCGCTGCGGGATCGCGGTCGTGCCCTGCTCGTCCCCGGCCCCGGGCGCGTTGCGCACCAGCAGCCCGATCATGAGCACAGTGGCCAGCGACTCACCGTCGAAGTTTATGATCTTGGAAATCGACCGCTTCGTCATCTTCTCGGCCTTCACGACCCGCAGGACCTGCTCCTGCCACGAGCTGACGGCACGGGCCGCCCGCGTGCCCAGGTCGGGCGATGCGCGGCCGAGCGCGGCGGCCGCCTGCTCCGGGCTGTCGGCGTCGCCCGGGCCGTCGCCGGTGACAGCTGGGTCCAGGCCGAGGATCAGGCCGGCGTCCACGGCGAACTGTGAGCCGTCCCAGTCGTCGTCATCTTCGCCACCGGCGAGCTTGTCCAGGAGAGCGGCCCCGGCCGGCTGATCCCGCCAGCGGGAAACCGACTCTTCCGCCGCCCGGCCGACCGCCGAGATCAGCAGCGACTCCAGGGCGGTCCGTAGCGACGACCGCAGCATCTGGGCCCGCGCCGGGCCGCGGCGACGCCGCTGCTTGCTCACCGACCGGCGGGGCTGAAGCGAGCGCAGCAGCTCGCCGGTGCCGGCGAAGTCCTGCCACCGGGCCAGCACCTCGCCGCTCAGCAGCGAGCCATCGGCGGTCGAGGTCTCCACCTCGGCCATCGCCGCCCGGTAGGCGCCCGTTACCGCAGCGACCAGCTGGTCGCGGAGCGCGGCCTGCGCCTCGACGTGGGCGGCGAGCATCGGCACCCGGACCGGGAAGGTGTCCAGCATGCCGGACATGGTCTGGGTGAGCACCGCGACCCGGCGGTCGGACAGGGTCGCCTCCGCCAGCCACCGCCTGATCGGCGTGGAAGCCTCGGGCGGCAGCCACTGGCCGTCCCGGAGCACCGTCTCCAGGATGAGGAAACGCTGATGGTGGCTCAGGCCGTTGGCCTCCAGCATCGCGCCGAAATGATCAACCAGCTCGGGCGCCGACTCCGCATGGACTCGGGACAAGACGATCCCGAGCGCGGCCCCCCTGTCCCGCGCGTGCTGCAACAGGTCCCAGACGGCGGCGTCGGCGTACCGGGTCGCGGTGGTCATGAACAGCCACATGTCAGAGGCGTCGAGGAACTGGTGCGCGAAGTCGCGGTGCGCCTGCACCACCGAGTCGATGTCGGGGGTGTCGAGCAGGGCCACGCCCTTGGGCATGCCCTCGCTGGCCGCCAGCACGAGCAGGCCGTCGCGGCCCGACCGGGCCAGCCCTTCCTGGCGGACCCGGGGCACGGTGGGAAGGAAGACGTTTTCCGCGAACCAGCCGATGTCCTCGGGATGGCAGGCGAGCACGGGGCTGTTCGTCGTCGGGCGGCGGATGCCGGTCATGCTCACCTGCGCCCCGACGATGCTATTGACCAGCGTCGACTTGCCTGCGCCGGTCGACCCGACCAGCGCGACCAGGATCGGCGACGCGGACTCGCGCAGCCGCGGGAGCAGGTAGTCGTCGATCTGGCCGAGCAGCTTGCGCCGCTCCGCGCGGGCCTCCTCGATCCCGGGGGCTTCCAGCGGCAGCTGGGCGGCGACAATCGGCTTGCGCAGCGCGAGGATCGCTGACTCGATCAGCCGGGCGTTCACCCGGGTCGACGGCCGGGCCGATGCTCCACCGCGTCGCGCGCGCCGACCGGGCGGGCGGCGGCGGGGCGAACCGGTGCGGTGAGAGGGCCGGGCGCGGCGGGCTGGCCGGGGGCGGGGGGGCGGCCGGGGACGGGGGACCGGCCGGGGACGCTGGACTCGGAGTGGCCGGGGCACCATTGCCCGCCCCCTGCTCGCGCGCCGCCGCAGCTGTCGCGCCCTGACCTTCGGTCATCGCCCTTCCGTCATCCTGCCTCAGCGCGCCCGCGTCAGGTGGCAGCCGGCCAGACCGCGGTGACCGGCGTGCGGTGGGCACCAAAGGCCCACGTACGCCACTCGCACACCAGGGCGACCGTGGGTAACGGCGGACCCTGCCCGAAGCGCTCCCTCTGCTGGGGCAATTATGTACCGCGCGGGAACGGTACCCCGCCCCGATGACCGAAACACGCGCCGGCAATTGTGGCTCGCCGGTAGCTGACGTGCACTCTGCGCAGTCAGCAACCATTAACAGAGATCACTGGCCGGGACCGCTCCCCCGGGCCTGCGGCCAGCACACGGGACCGACCGCTTCCCGGGCCCTCGGCCAGCATTCAGGAACCGCGGTTACACTGTCGTGTCACCGCGGCGCCGCGGTCCCGGCGGCAAAGGTTTCCCCAGGACAATGAGCCCACATCGCCGTAACCGCGCGAGGCTCCCCGGCGGTGGCTGGCCGGCACCGGAGCACCACGCAGAAGCGGCGCAGCAGTCCGGGCCACCTGGTAGTTTTCGGCTCGACCGGGTCGCATGTCCCGGTTGAACCCGGTACAACCAGGTAGAACACAGCTTCGACGTATTACGAAGGGGAGAATCCATTGGGGACAGGGCAACGTTCCCGGGTGCTGGTGACCGGCGGGTCGGGCTTTGTCGGCCGGCGTCTCGTCGCGGCACTGCTCGACAGCGGCGCCGAGGTCACCGTGGCCGACAGGCACGAGCCGTCCGTGCCCGGCGTCCGGTCCGTTGCCGGCGACCTTCGTGATCCCGCCGTCACCGCCCGGGCCGTCAGTCCCGGGACCGACGTCATCGTCCACCTGGCCGCGGTGACCTCGGTGCTGCGTTCGGTGGAGGACCCGGCCGGCACGTACGAGACGAATGTGGCCGCCACCGCGAGCCTGCTGGAACTGGCACGCACCCGGGGGGTGGGCACATTCCTGCTCGCCTCCACCAACGCGGTCGTCGGCGACGTCGGCGATGCCGTCATCACCGAGCAGCACCCGGCCCGCCCGCTCACCCCCTACGGCGCCACGAAGGCCGCCGGGGAGATGCTGCTCAGCGCGTACTCCGCCGCCTACGGGATGGTCGGCTGCGCGCTGCGGTTCTCCAACGTCTACGGGCCCGGGATGGAGGCCAAGGACAGTTTCGTGCCGCGGCTCATGCGCGCCGCCCGCGACGGCCACGGCGTCCAGGTGTACGGTGACGGAACGCAGGTCCGCGACCTTGTGCACGTTGACGACATCGTGGCGGGCGTGCTGCTGGCCTGGCGGGCCGGGTGCCGCGGCCCGCTCATCCTGGGAGCTGGCGAGTCGGTCACCGTGAACGACATCATCGCGGCGGCACGCGCCGTCACCGGCGCACCGATACCGGTCGAGTACGTCTCCGCCAAGCCTGGCGAGATGCCCGCGGTGATCGTGGACATCTCGGCCGCCCGCGCGCTGGGCTACCAGCCCGCGCACGACCTGAAGTCCGGGCTGGCCACGGTGTGGCCGCAGTTCGCGCCCCCGGCCGCCGCGGAAGGAGAGGCAGCACAGTGAGCAGTCCCCAGATGGGCAACACCGTGATCGACGACGCCGCCGCCCACGCGTTCTTTGCCGAGTTCGGCGACGACGCGCGCGCGCTCCCGCCGGTCGCGATCGTGATCGCCGCGTTCAACGAGGCCGATGTGATCGGCCAGGTGATCGATGCCCTCCCGGCCACGATCTGCGGGCTCAAGACGGCGGTCATCGTGGTGTCCGACGGGTCGAAGGACAAGACGGCGGGCGCGGCCAGGACCCACGGCGCCCTCGTGGCCGACGTGCCGGTCAACCGCGGCCAGGGTGCCGCGCTGCGCCTGGGGTACCGGCTCGCCCGCGAGGGCGGCGCCCGCTACATCGTGACCACCGACGCCGACGGCCAGTACAACCCGGCCGAGATGGAACGGGTGCTGGCGCCCGTGGCGGCCGGGGAGGCCGACTTCGTGACCGGCTCGCGCAAGCTCGGCAGCCAGGAAACGAACGACCCGGTGCGCCGCCTGGGCACCTGGGTCTTCGCCAAGACCATCAGCGTGCTGACCCGCCAGCAGATCACCGACTCCTCGTTCGGCCTGCGGGCCATGCGGGCAGAGGTCACCGGCGTGGTCCGGCTGGAGCAGCCCCAGTACCAGTCGTCAGAACTACTCATCGCGGTGCTGGCGCACGGATTCCGGGTGGCCGAGGTGCCGGCCACCATTCACAAGCGCCAGGTGGGCGAGAGCAAGAAGGGGCACAACGCCATTTACGGGCTGAAGTTCGCCGGTGTCGTCGGCCGTACCTGGTGGCGCGAGCGTCAGCGCCGGGTGCCAGGCTCCGGCAGCGCCGAGGTGTCGGCGGCCGGGCCGCGGCCAGCCGACCGCTCCCGCTCCGCGCCGCTTGACGCCCAGGCCGGTGAGCCGCGCCGGGCGCCCGACCCGTTGGCCGGCAACGGCTCCGGGCCGGGGTCGGGAAGCGGGGTACCGGAGGCTTCCGCCGCGGAGGCCACCGAGTCCGACAGCTTGGCTCCACGGTCCGCGAAGAGAAGGTAGTGGAAGATCAGGAACCGGGTGATGAACGTCACGCAGTTGGCCAGCAGGTAGGCGCCGTCCACGATGAGGACCCGCTCCCAGTGGCTGTGCCCCTCCGACAGCGCCCAGACGCTGGCATAGTGACTGGTCAGCCCGAGTACGACCCACGTCCCGAGTGAGACCAGCCAGAAGGGCAGGGTCTCCTTGAGCAGGTGCGGCCTGCCCTTGCGCTCCCACGCCCAGCGGCTCAGCACGTAGCTCACGCCGGCCCCGACGATCGCCCCAATGATCCCGGACAGGCCGGCCGTCCGGTGGAACACGCCAAGCAGCACGCTGAGCGTGATCAGGCTCGACGCCAGCGACGCGACCGCCACCAGCACGAACCTGATGAAACGTTTGCCGACCGTGGTACCGAGCTTGCTCTTAACAGCCGCGACGATCCTCGGTGGGGCAGAAGTCATGTGAGTCCTAATGTCACGGGGCCTATGGGCCATCCGGTCACGTCTACAGTACGGGAGCATCCGGATGCGGGGGTCGGGCGGCTTCCGTGCGTTGCCTCGGCAACGTTATCGCGCACCGGCGCCCTGCGCAGGGATTGCGGCCTGCCTGGGCCCGGAATGTCGGCCTCCCAGAGCGTACGGCACCACCGGCGAGGCGGGACCCCGGTACGCGCAGATGATCAACAACGTCTCACATTAGCTGCCCGCGCGCCTTTTTCCGAAACACCCCCGGCCCGGGCAGAACGAAACTGCGCCCGGTGCGTGCCAGAAGGGCGCAAAACGGCGTGGCGGCGCGGCCCACGACGGACGGGCGGGCCCTGCGTAGGTCAGACCGGAATGCCCATCATGCCGCCCAGGCAGTTCACCGCATGGTCGAAGAACGCGCTGCGGTCGCTGACGACGTTCTCGAACTGGCCGAACAGCTCGAAGCTGACCAGCCCGAACACGCCCGCCCACGCCGTCAGCGCCCGGGCGGCGACCTGATCGGGGACCGCCGCCAGCACCGATTCCCGCAGCCGGGCCGCATCGGGCGCGAACGAAGCCGGCGGGGGCGGGCACAGTGCGGGCGGGTCGAGCACCCCTTCGGCCTGCGCGTCGCTGATGATCCTCCCGAACACGAAGGCGACCCGCGACGCGGGCCCGATCGTCTGCTCCGGCGCCTGGTACCCGGGCACGGGCGAGCCGTACACCAGCGAGTACTCATGCGGGTGGGCCAGCGCCCAGTCGCGCACGGCGCGGCACGCCGCCAGCCACCGGCCCGCCTGGTCGTCGCGCGGGCAGGTGGCGTCGGCCTTCTCGGCGGCGTCGCCGATCGCGTTGTAGCCGTCGACGATCAGCGCGGTGAGCAGGTCGTCCCGGCTGGGGAAGTAGCGGTAGACGGCCGAGGAGACCATGCCGAGCTCACGCGCGACCGCCCGCAGCGACAGGCCGGCCGCACCCTCGGTCGCCAGGTGCCTGCGGGCGGTCTCGGTGATCTCGCGGGTGAGTTCGGCCCGGGCCCGTTCGCGCGCGGTGCGGCTCGCGTTCATCCAGCGAGTCTATCAGAGCATCGCAACATTATGAGAGCGCCGCTCTCGTTAAGCCGTGTTGATGACCGCCTGGAGGCGGCCGGTGCCCAGCCCGAAGATCAGGCGTCTGGTGACCAGCCGGGCATCGGGAACCCGGTCAGCAGGTCGAGCACCTCGCCCGCGACCCGCTCGATGACCGGCTCGTCCTCCTTCAGCGCGGCTGCGACCACCTCGTCCATCCACGCCGCGATCTGCGGCATGTGCTCCTCGCGCAGGCCGCGGGTGGTGATCGCCGGGGTGCCGATCCTGATCCCGGACGGGTCGAACGGCTTGCGCGGGTCGAACGGCACGGTGTTGTAGTTGGTTTCGATCCCGGCCCGGTCGAGCGCCTTGGCCGCGGGCTTGCCCCCGATCCCCTTCGGCGTCAGGTCCATCAGGATGAGGTGGTTGTCGGTGCCGCCCGAGACCAGCGCGAACCCGCGCTCGACCAGCGCCGCGGCCAGGGCCTTCGCGTTGGCGACCACCTGCCGGGCGTACGTACGGAAGTCCGGCTGGGCCGCCTCGTGCAGCGCCACCGCGATCGCCGCCGTGGTGTGGTTGTGCGGGCCGCCCTGCAGGCCAGGGAAGACCGCCTTGTCCAGTGCGGATGCGTACTCGTCGGTGGACATGATCATGGCACCGCGCGGGCCGCGCAACGTCTTGTGCGTGGTGGTGGTGATCACCGGGGCGTAACCCACCGGCGACGGGTGGGCGCCGCCCGCGATGAGCCCGGCGATGTGCGCGATGTCGGCCACCAGCACGGCGTCCACCTCGGCCGCGATCTCGGCGAACGCCGGGAAGTCGATCGTGCGCGGGATCGCGGTGCCGCCGCAGTAGATGACCTTCGGCCGCTCCTTACGGGCCAGGTCGCGCACCTCATCGAAGTCGATCCGCCCGGTGTCGGCGCGCACCCCGTACTGGACCGACCGGAACCATTTGCCGGTCACCGACACCGGCCAGCCGTGGGTCAGGTGGCCTCCCATCGGCAGCGCCATTCCCATCACGGTGTCGCCCGGCTGCAGGAACGCCAGGTAGACAGCCAGGTTGGCGGGCGAGCCCGAGTACGGCTGGACGTTGGCGTGGTCGACGCCGAACAGCGCCTGCGCCCGTTCCCTGGCCAGCGTCTCGATCGGGTCGATGAACTGCTGGCCCTCATAGTAGCGGCGGCCGGGGTAGCCCTCGGAGTACTTGTTGGTCAGCACCGTGCCGGACGCCTCGAGCACCGCCTCGGAGACATAGTTCTCCGACGGGATCATGCGGAGCTTCTCGAACTGCCGGAGCGCCTCGGACTCGATGAGCTCAGCGATCTCCGGGTCGGTCTGTGCTACGTGCGGAATGGGCGGCTGGTGCATGGCGACCTCCTGGGGAAGAGGCTACACATCCGGGCCGGGACGGCTGCCGGAGCGCTTCAGTGATCGTTGCGGTTTCGATGTGCTGGGCGCAGGCGGGGCCGGGGCCAGCCGGTGGAACACCGCCCGTTCGGCCGCCGCCCATGCGGTCGTGGTCAGCAAGTAGACCCCGGCGGCGAGCGGCACCAGGGCGGCGAAGGCCACCGTCGCGAACGGCAGGACACGCAGCAAGAACCCGACCGCCCCCCGCTGCCGTCCGGACGTCCCCTGCTGCTGGGCGGGCGCTGGCGCGGCCCAGCGCCTTGCCGCCCTCATGGACAGCCATGCGACCAGGGTGAGGAGGGCGAACAGGGCGACGAACACCAGCCCCTGGCCGCTCAGCGGGCCTGCCCCGGCCAGCCAGTGGCTGCCGAGCGACGCGCTGAACAGGCGCTGGTGGAGCAGCAGGTTGGGGTGGCCGCCAACGGTGCCGGACAGGAACAGCCGGTACACGACGGTGAAGAACGGGATCTGCAGCAGCGCCGGCAGGTAGCCGGTGAACATCCCGGTCCCCTCGGCCGCGTACAGGGCGGACAGCTCACGCTGCAGGCGTTCCGGTTGCTTGGAGTGGCGCTTGTACAGCTCCTGGACCTGGGGCGCGATCCGGGCCTGCGCCCGCTGTCCCCGGAACGCGTAGTAGCTGAGCGGCAGCACCAGCAGCCGCACCATGATCGTGAACAGGACGATCGCCGCCGCGACCGCCAGCCCGCCCAGGAGCGGGGTGAACGCGCCCGCGAGGGCAGAAACCAGGTGGTAGGCGGCATCGATCGGCAGGCTAAGCAGAGCAAACATGACGGATCACCCTCCAGCAGGGCATCAGGAAACGGATGGCAGCTGGAGACGGCCGCCGTGACACGGCAGCACCGGGCGCACCGGGGCAGCGGAAACGGTCGCGGCCCGGCTGGCGCCGGGTGATTCAGGGCAGGGTCAGGCGGCCGCCGGGCCCGCCGTGGGCGCTCTCGGGCGAGGCCGCCCGCGTGCGTCGGGGTCGCGCTGGGACACGAAGCCGGCCCGCCATGACTTCTCACGCAGAGCGGCTGCGCCCGACATCAGCGGGGCGGCGGTGACGGCGGCGGCAAGCCATCCGCCCTGGGCGAGCAGGGAGACGAGCAGGCAGGTCAGCGTGACGGCGGCCAGCGCCACGAGGACGGCCGGCTTATCGCCCGGTACGAGCGCGAAGCCTGGCCAGGTGACGTGGCCGGTGAGAACCGACAGGACGCCGCTGAGCATCGCGATCACGTTGACCTCCGCGCACCGGCCACGCGCCGGTAACAAGCTCGCGGCTGGTACGGCTTCAGCGTACGCCAGCGCGCGGGGTCGCGAACGCGCCAGCTTTCTCAGCCGTGCTTCCCACCCGCCGCGCGCTTGTGTCCGCCATGTGACCTAGAGCCTGCACAATGGGAGGCCGGCGCCTGTAGCTCAGCTGGACAGAGCGGCTGCCTTCTAAGCAGCGGGTCGCGGGTTCGAATCCTGCCAGGCGCACCAGCCCAAACCCCAGGTCAGCGGCCCAATCCACCCTCAGATAGTTGATCTTCACGAGGCGTTCCGCCGCTTCCGTGCCCGTTGCGTGCCCGATCGGCTCGGGCGTGGTCGGGTCCGGCCACCCTCAGCGAGCTTGCTCAGAGCGTCCGCGATGGCCTGCTGGCGTTCATCACTGCCGTGCAAGTAGATCATCGCCGCCCTGGCCGAGGCGTGCCCATCCGGTCCATCAACTCACGCAAGCCGGCCCGATTCACAGAGCGGGGGCGGATGGATACTGTGCCTGGAAGATGGGCGTACCCCGTCACCAGCGGGAAGGGTGGTAGCCGTGGATGGCTGGTGTTCGGTGGAGGACCTGACAAGGTGGGGGTTCGCTCAGGCGCAGGTAGTAATGGCCAACGAGGCGCATAACGGCCTGGTGCGCTGTATCCGGACCCGGGATGTCGGTGTCCGCATGATTCGGGCAGCTCACACGGCGGGGGTGCGGCGGCTGGCGATGGAGGCGCTGCCGCGGCCAGCCGACGGCTCGCCAGGTCCGCTCCGGGCCATCCCACGAGAGGCGGGCGGCTATCTGGCCCAGCCGGATATGCGCAACTTGATCACTACGGCGCTGGAACTGGGCTGGAGCCTGTGGGCCTATGAGGCCGACGAGGCCATCAAGAGGGCCGATCCCGCAAAGCTGCTCAGCCTTGAATTTTCCAACCAGCGCGACCGCGAGCAGGCCCACAACCTGTGCCAGGTGCTGGCCACCGCACCCAAAGAGCCGCTATTGGTCTGGGCCGGAGGCGACCACGCCCGCAAACAGGCGGTTCACGGGTGGGTGACGATGGGATGGCACTTCCCGGCCATGTCCGGCATCGACCCGTTCGTCATCGACCAGGCCGTAACCATCGACTTCGCAGGCGGAACCAAGCCTTGGGCATCGGCGTTGCTGGCAACCCTCAGCGAAACCCTGGCCGCCCTCGGCGGCACCGCCGGAATCCTCCGGGACCAGGCGCCTCCGCCACTGAACGCCTGGCCCGGCGTGGACGCCGTGGTCGTATCCATCAACAACACCCTCACCTAGGCCCCTCATCTTCGGGCCCGGCCGTGCCCGTTGCGTACCCGATCGGGCAGTGAACCAGGGGGAACAACGGTCACTCGCGGACAGGCTGATACGGCCTCTCGCCTGGGATCAGGCAGGTTACCCGGCCGACCACGACGATCTTCTAAGCAGCGGGTCGCGGGTTCGAATCCTGCCGGCGCACAGGTAGAAA
>Ga0335076_10005111_pt1:0-2500 | contig 13286 bp, 9 predicted proteins | sample Lox_Sample_25_FD_206717 | JGI IMG/M metagenome (GOLD analysis project Ga0335076, IMG submission 206717) | Soil microbial communities from Loxahatchee National Wildlife Refuge, Florida, United States - Lox_Sample_2.5 | ecosystem: Environmental > Terrestrial > Soil > Wetlands | place: USA...
AGGGAGCCCCTAGTTTGTAGCGAGGTGTAGGCACTAAAATTAGGGCATGCCCCGCTAAGAATATTGTTGCCTGAGGGTGAAATCAGGCAGGGAGGTGTCGCCTGTGGAGGGGATAGCAAAGGTTGATTCCTTTGGGAAAACCTTGAATGAGCAGATAGAGGCACTAAATTTGAAGGTTGTTTACCCCCTAATGTTACAAGTTACACCCTTATTCAAGGTTCTACTCGGTTTGCCCTACCCTACTAGGGCTCCGCCAAATGATCACCAAGTATGGAGAACTTTGACTTATTACAAGGGTGTGCTGGTTGTTAATGGATTCGGTGGATATTAGGGGATGGACTCACTATCTGTTCGTGGGTTTGATCAAAAGGGAGGAAAGGAGTAAGAATTGCCCAGTTCTCCTCTGTAAGGATATTGAAGAGCCAGCCAGCGACATGTAGGGCAACGACATGATGTACTCACTTATCACGGTTCACGAGTCATGGGTTCTGCTAATGGTTAGCATTTGTTTTAATGTACATTCGAAAGTCTCGCAAACGTAGAGCCATTGAAAAGTCCGCAAGCATAGAGCAACCAGTCAGGCCAGCTTCCTTCATCAGTGTTAGAGCCAGTATCAGCCACCTTCCCCTCTCTTTCTTTAGGGGCGTCCGCCACTCCCCTTTTTCCCCTCCCCCCTTCCTCAGCTTTTACAGCAACACGCTCTTTAGCAATATTGAGAGTGTGGCAATTTTCAGTGCAGGTGCATTCCTCCCAACGCGTTCCAATTACGATGCGGCAAATATCTTCCTGTCAAGGAAGTATAAATGCACTTTGGTTCATGAGGACAGTAAAAAGCTGCCCCATTTACGCATCGATTTCGGGATTTGTTCGCTTGATCCTTTTCCCAACAAAGATGATTGGGATTAATGCAGGTCTGTGGGACATTGTGACATAGATGGCTCGCTTGAGCTCCAGAAGAGGGGGTGGTTCTTGGGGGAGATTCGGCGGGGGGTGCAGCAGTGGCCTGGAAGGGAAGATTGGCGGGGTGGGTCAATTTCGCAGGGGGTGTGCAGGGCAGTGTCCCTGGAAATACAGCGGACGCCGGGGGACTGAAGACTGGGGAGGTTTAGCGGGGGTGGCACTAAATGGCAGGGGAGGCATGGCAGGGTGGAGGAATTCCGCAGATGGCAGAAGAGAGAGAGATGTGTTGGTAGCGAAGATATTGATTGACAAGGTGTTAAATGACAAGCACAAATGATGTGAAGGACGAGTGGTCGGGGTGGACGAATGGAGATGGTCTGCTTTGCGGGAGGGGGCCCGAGTGTCCCGAGTGTGGAGCGCTAAGATCGGTCGGATGAAGGACCAGGATCTGCTGTAGCAGGACGGGAGGCCCAAATATGAGCGGAAGGGAAGTACTAAGATGTGTATGAAGGAAAAGTATGAAGGGAAGTACTAAGATGTATATGAAGGAAAAGTATGAAAGGGGGCCTGCTAACTTCCGGGGGGAACGCCGCGGAATTTGGTGGGTGCTACGCCAGAATTATGGGGGGTCCCACCGATCATTGGGCCCGTAGTCACCAACCGTTGGGGCCTACTGGAATGGGCGTATATGGGGACATGACCAGCGGGGATGGAGGTGGGGATGTCACCAATGAGGGCAAGGATGGGGAAATGAGGAAAGATTGGGGGTTGGGACATGCGAAAATGGCAATACAGATGGGGACCCCACTATGTCTTGTATGTCTTGGTTGGACCGGACTATGTCTTAGTTGGGGTGGGCGCTAAGGTTTGGCCGCCGCCCCCGCGCTAACCTTGGAGGGGGGTGCCCCGTGAAATCGTGAAGACATAGTAATTATTGAGGGGGGATGGGGACCGAAATCGGACATTCCACATTGCCCTTGGGGGTCACTGCCGTTAGCGGGTCCCCCCTCCAAGAACGGTGGCCTGTCGCTAAATATAGCGGGGTATACCAAACACTATGGGGACCCACTGTTTTGTAGCGGATACACCCACCATTATTGGAGGGGGTACGCTGAATTTAGCGAGGAACCCCGCTAAGTGTTGCGGAACCCTTCTGAGTCATCCCGTGGCACCCAGCCGAATATGCTAGCTGGTGCGCTATGAGCAGGGCATACCCCGCGACCGCTAGTATATTGGTACCTGCTAACCTTTGGTGGAGTAGCGACTCCAAATCCGACGGAGCGTCGTTCTCTAGAATTGTGTTTACGCTCCCCAACTCTCTTTTCACTAGAGAAGTCTTGTCACGATTCCTCGCTCTCAGAGCGTTCATCCACATCACTTATGTCTCCATATTGCCATATTGAGGTCATGGTAGAAGTGAAGCGAGTTCTCAGCGAATGATGAAAAACGCGATAACGCGGTATCACGACTAAGTACGAAAATGGTTGGTAGAGAGGGGTACCTTGCTAAGGATTAAAATGGGTATGGTGGGGGTGGAGGTTTATATATGGGACATTATAAGTGCGCGTATCGAGACATCAAGGCAGAAGTTGGATGCAGG
>Ga0335076_10005111_pt1:10000-13286 | contig 13286 bp, 9 predicted proteins | sample Lox_Sample_25_FD_206717 | JGI IMG/M metagenome (GOLD analysis project Ga0335076, IMG submission 206717) | Soil microbial communities from Loxahatchee National Wildlife Refuge, Florida, United States - Lox_Sample_2.5 | ecosystem: Environmental > Terrestrial > Soil > Wetlands | place...
GCTGATGACACGCGCTTACTAGGCATTCCTCGTTGAAGAGCAATAATTGCAATGCTCTATCCCCAGCACGACAGAGTTTAACAAGATTACCCAGACCTTCCGGTCAAGGACTAAACTCGTTGGCTCTGTCAGTGTAGCGCGCGTGCGGCCCAGGATATCTAAGGGCATCACAGACCTGTTATTGCCTCAAACTTCCATCGGCTTGAGCCGATAGTCCCTCTAAGAAGCCTGCCACCCGCCAAAGCGAGAGGGGCTATTTAGCAGGTTAAGGTCTCGTTCGTTATCGCAATTAAGCAGACAAATCACTCCACCAACTAAGAACGGCCATGCACCACCAACTGTCAAATCAAGAAAGAGCTGTCAATCTGTCAATCCTCCTGACATCCGAACCTGGTGAGTTTCCCCGTGTTGAGTCAAATTAAGCCGCAGGCTCCCAAATTAGGTGCCACCCCTGCGATTTCTCTCAGGGCCGGACTTTATCTTAAGCCCATTAGCTATATACCTCACTTGCAGTATCCTAATTATTGCAAGTGTTTGGATATAACCACGGACCCACCCCCATCAAGTCTCTGAACCTTCCCCATACCCCAAGTGGGGCTGCAGGGGCTTGGCTGCGGATTGCCCATTGTTACATGGCTTGCATTTTTCCCATACCCGAGGCTATTAACCTGGCCACCAGCCCCTTTCAGGTACTGGTTTGGGAGCAAGCCCTTTAAGGTGTCCCCGCAATTTGAGGATGTCGCCGCTTAAAATAAGCGACTAGCAATTAATTCAACCCACCGATGATAGTGGGTAAAGAACACCACTCACCTTTTCAGGCTGCTTTTAGGCGCAGAGCTACTGCGGATCTTTTTTGTTAGCGGTTAACGCCTGGTGGTGCCCTTCCGTCAATTTCTTTAAGTTTCAGCCTTGCGACCATACTCCCCCCAGAACCCAAAGACTTTGATTTCTCGTAAGGTGCTGAGCGAGTCAAAATGGTAACATCGCCCAATCCCTAGTCGGCATAGTTTATGGTTAAGACTACGACGGTATCTGATCGTCTTCGATCCCCTAACTTTCGTTCACTGATTAATGAAAACATCCTTGGCGAATGCTTTCGCAGTAGTTCGTCTTGGTTGAATCCAAGAATTTCACCTCTGACCAACCAATTCGGACGCCCCCGACTATCCCTATTAATCATTACGGCTTCCCTAGAAACCAACAAAATAGGAAAACCGTCCTATTCTATTATTCCATGCTAATGTATTCGAGCAAAGGCCTGCTTTGAACACTCTAATTTTTTCAAAGTAAAAGTCCTGGTTCCCAAACACACCCAACAAAGGGCATGTAGTTCCCCAAGAGGAAAGGTCCGGCCGGACCAGTGCACGCGGTGAGGCGGACCGGCCAGCCAGACCCAAGGTTCAACTACGAGCTTTTTAACTGCAACAACTTTAATATACGCTATTGGAGCTGGAATTACCGCGGCTGCTGGCACCAGACTTGCCCTCCAATTGTTCCTCGTTTAAGGGATTTAAATTGTACTCATTCCAATTACAAGACCCAAAAGAGCCCTGTATCAGTATTTATTGTCACTACCTCCCCGAATTGGGATTGGGTAATTTGCGCGCCTGCTGCCTTCCTTGGATGTGGTAGCCGTTTCTCAGGCTCCCTCTCCGGAATCGAACCCTAATTCTCCGTTACCCGTTGAAACCATTGTAGACCTCTATTCTACAATCGAAAGTTGATAGGGCAGAAATTTGAATGAACCATCGCCGGCGCAAAGGCCATGCGATTCGTTTAGTTATTATGAATCACCAGAAAGCCCGTGAGGGCATTGGCTTTTTATCTAATAAATACACCCCTTCCGAAGTCGGGGTTTTTTGCATGTATTAGCTCTAGAATTACCACGGTTATCCAAGTAGTAGGGTACTATCAAATAAACGATAACTGATTTAATGAGCCATTCGCAGTTTCGCAGTATAGTTGCTTATACTTAGACATGCATGGCTTAATCTTTGAGACAAGCATATGACTACTGGCAGAATCAACCAGGTAACCATCTTTTACCGACCTGAGTCGGAACCCCCCACTAAATTTTAGTGGGTGATTGGGATGGAAATCGGTGAAAAAGGGCCACCCACTAGGCCCTGGACGCAAACTGAAGACCACTCACGTTTTTCACGTGGGGTTTCCCGTGCATCGTCCTTCTGCCCCCACTGAATTCCCCAGAAAACCTTCCGCCTTGCAGCGAAGGGACGAGCGAACAAGTCCCAACGTTCAAAGCATGGGTTCTCAAGGAGGAGGATACCGATGGCCGGCCACGCCCTAAGGCGGATGCTGACCGCGGCTTACCCCCGAAAGTCTAGCGGTTAACGATGGCCATCGGCCAACAACCCACAGACCCCATCAATACAGATCGAAAAACCGATCTGGTTTCGGCGACCCCAACGGCAGGAACTCGCTCCCAGAAGGGAGGGTCCCACACTACCGCCAGGAAGCCAGAACACCCCCAGGCATCGCCCTGACCGGAGCGTATCACGGCGAGGGACGCGCCATCGAAAGGTGCACGCGGAAAGGAAAGAACGCACCAAACGGCGCAGCAACGCAGCCATGGAATGGGGCACGAAATCACCGTCCCCAGCGCACCCCCGTAAAGGGTGCACTCCTCCAAAGCTAGACTCCGCGGAAAGCGAAGTCCGAACGAAAGGGCCTCAGACGCTTCGGACCCGGGGGCCACCCAGAAAAGGGGGGCCAACCGGCGGGTCAGAGCCTCAGATTCGCCCGCGCAAACCCCCCAGAGACCAAAACGTGATACCCCCCGAACGGTGCAGCGGGGGTCCCCCAGCGTTAGGGGGTCCACCGCTGTCGTCCAGCGGGAGGGAGGGCCGGAGACTTCGTCTTCGTCTTTTTTCCGACAATCACCACTTCTCCCTTTCATATACCCACCGACATCGTTGTGGTCGGCACTTCGCATGAGTAGCATCATGCGGCCGAACGCACCAAACGGTAATGCACGCTCGATTGCGAAAACAACACACTTTAGGTTTTCTGCCGCGCGATCGGATCTTGGGCCGCACAGACCGAATTGACTTAGTCAAAATCGAGGTTTGGTCGTGTTGGCGGGTCCGTGCGCTAACGGAGGGGCTTCTGCAGGGCACCTGCAGGGCTACCGGGGGGGTGCGCAGCGGGGGTATGCCGCGCGGGAGGGGGTGGTTCTTGGGGGAGATTCGGCGGGGGGTGCAGCAGTGGCCTGGAAGGGAAGATTGGCGGGGTGGGTCAATTTCGCAGGGGGTGTGCAGGGCAGTGT
>Ga0335076_10005112_pt1 | contig 13284 bp, 12 predicted proteins | sample Lox_Sample_25_FD_206717 | JGI IMG/M metagenome (GOLD analysis project Ga0335076, IMG submission 206717) | Soil microbial communities from Loxahatchee National Wildlife Refuge, Florida, United States - Lox_Sample_2.5 | ecosystem: Environmental > Terrestrial > Soil > Wetlands | place: USA...
GGGCCGATCAGCGCCCACACCGGGTACAGGCGCTGCAGGATCCCCGTCCAGTGGTCGGAAAGCTCCTGGTAGACGGGGTCGAGCTTGCCTCGCTGGGCGGCGGCGCGATGCAGCTGCGCCACGAACACCGCGGGACGGTTCCGGTCCTGTGTCGCTCTCATGAGGTGACCGCGCGCGGGTAGCCGTGCAGGCTGGGCAGCCGGCGGGTGGCGGACACCTTGAGATGGGCGTAGCCGGCCTGGTCCAGCATCCGGCAGACCGCGGCCGCCTCGGCGTCCTGCACCTTGCCGGCCTGGACCTGCTCGGTGAGGTTGGAGACGAACAGCGCGAGCGCGGCGCGCTCGCCGACGCGGTCGATCATGCGGCCGAGCGCTTCGACGTCGCGGAACTGCGGCGTCCACATCAGGCCGTCCTCGCCCGCGATCCGCTGGCGGTCAAGCGCCATCGCCTCAATCACGAGCGGCCGCGGGGCGCCGAGCTCGACGAGCGCGGGCCAGTTGCTCGTGACCTCGAGCGTCGCCGGGAACCGCGAGTGCCACGCGTCCGGAATGTCGGTGGCGCCCACCAGACCCGGGTTGTAGGCGAGCAGGCACGCGAACCCAGGCCTCGCGACCACCGTCTCGCCCGTCGCTTGTAGGTAGAGCGAGAGGCGACCGTCGAGGCATGAGTTGATGCTCAGCAGGGCGACGTCGCGGATCGTGTTGACCTCGTCGATCATCACCACCCAGCCCTCGCGCATCGCCTGTACGAAGCCGGAGTCGACGAGCCGGATGGTGCCGGCGTCGTTGGCGGCGGGGACGAACTCGTGGCGGAACAGGTACTCGTCGCTGGACGGGCCGCCGGTGATCTCGACGAACCCGTAGAACGGGACGCCGTGACGGTCCTCGACGTCGCGGCCGCGGGCCTGCCAGAGCCGGTGGGCCACACATCTGGCCAGCTGCGACTTGCCGGATCCGGGTGGTCCGATCAGGCGCAGGAACGTCGACTCGGCCGGCCGGTCGGTATCGATCAGGGCGCACGCGAGCTCGTCGATCGGCTCGCCGTGCAGCCGAGGCGGGTAGATCCGCTTGCCGTCCGGCAGCCGGACCGGTGCGCTCAGCGATTCAAGCTCCAGCACATCGCTGGGGCGTTCCGGGGCGAGGTCGCCCTCCTCAGCGACCCGGTCGATGGCGGACAGGGCTGCGTCGATCGCGCTCATGCGCGCCCTCCTTTTCGTTGACGTGATCGGTGTGCGGCTGACGGGCCTCGCGGCCCGTCACGTAGGCGGCCGGCGGTTCAGGTGCCGAACACGCTGGCCGCGACCCTGAGGCGAGCCGCCGTGGCGGCGTACCCGGCGGCTTGCTTGGCGTCGGCGACCTGGCCGGTGATCTGCCCGAGCTGCGTAGCGACCGTCGATTGGTTGGCGGCGACGCCTTCGAACGAGTCCAGCACCGTGTGGTGCTCGGCGCCGCGGGGGGAGAGGATCGAGACGATGTGCTCGACGCCTGCTCCGCGAATGTAGGGGATGTAGGTCTGCACCCAGCCGCGCGCGGCGCCCGGGCGTGCAGCCCGGCCGACGCGCTGCTCAAGCCCCGACGGCAGCCACGGCAGATCGAGGTGCGTGAGGACCGAGGCGTTTTGGAGGTTGTGGCCCTCCGCGCCGATCCTTGAGAGGCACAGCACCGGGAACTCGCCGCTGGTGAACCGATGCTTGAGCTCCTCGAATTCGTGTGGCTTGACCTGGCCGTCGGCGACGTGCGCCTGGACCCCGTGGCGCTCAACCAGGGTGCGGGCGAGCTGGCGCAGGCACCAGACCCGTTCGGCGAACACGATCACCTGCTCCTCTGCCGCCACGCCGGCGAGCGTTTGCGCGGTGATCCCCCGCAGCAGCGGCAGGCCGTCGCCGCCGCCGCGCATCGCGTCGGCCACGAGGCCTTGGCGGACAAGCGCTTTGGCGAGCGCCGCCTGCGAGTGAGTGAGCGTCTCAGGGTCCACGCTGGCGTCGACGTAGACGCCGACGTTGCCGAGCACGACGCCCTGCGCTCTGGATAGCTCGGCGAGTGCCTGCTTGAACAGCTCGCTGCCGGCCTCGAGCGCCTTTAGCTCGCGCAACACCTCAAGCAGCCTTCGGTAGGCCTCGCGGCCGCCTTGGCGGATCGCGTCCAGCAGCTCCTGGAGCGCGGGGTCGGGGTCGATCGCCAGCGGTTTGGCGGGGCGCACGTCGGGCATCCAGGCCTGCATGTCCTGTCGGGTGACGCGCACGAGGTGCGGCCCATAGTTGACGCGCAGCCGGTGGGCGTTGATCTCGTCCATCAGATCGCCGCCCTCGCGGGTGTTCAGCCGCTCGGTGATCATCGCCTCATCGCCGACCGCGAGCCCGACCAGCACATCGAGATGCTCTGCGCTCTTGCCTCGCGGCGTCGCGCTCAGAAGCCAGCAGTCCGCGACGGACCCGAACCGCACCAGCTTCAACGCCTGGTGTGCGTCGGTCGCGGGGTTGGCGTACCGGAGCGCCTCGTCGGCGATCAGCAGGTGCCAGGGGATCACCTGCAGATCGGCGGGATAGCGGTCAAGTGCTCCGTTGGGCATGAGCACAACACCGGGCCGATTTGCGAGGGCGCGGTCGAATTCGCGGATCTGACCGGCGATCGAACGGCGCTCATCGACCACCAGCACCTCCACATTGGGTGCCAGCGGCGGCAGTCCGCGGCCGGGGGCGCCGCGCGTCAGCTCGTCGTGCCACTGGCCGAGCAGCCGGCCCTCGGCGACGATCATCGCCCTGAGCCGGCGGGTCGTCGCGGCCCGGTTCGCCAGGGCGCGACCCGACGAAATCGTCTTGCCCGTACCCACCTGGCTCGCGTCGACGCCTGACCCGACGACCTTGAGCGCCGCCATGTGCTGCTGGCGGCCGAGCAGCACCGGGTCATCGGCCAGGGGGCGAGCAAGGGTCATGCGGACGAGCTGCCGGGCGCCCGCGTCAAGCGTCACCTTCACGCCGTTCTGTTTGAGCGTGCGCAGCTCGCTGATCGCCTGCTCGGCGACCACTCGCCGGGTGGTCGCTGACAGCCCGTCCGAGCTGGTGATCGTGAGCGCGCCCGGGCGTCCCTTCATCCGCCCGACGCGCACAGTGTCAGCGAGGTGTCCGGCGGCCTCGGTTGAAAGCAGCAGCGGCAGGCCGCGCTCGACCGCGGTCTGGACCGCCTCGCCGAGGTCCATCACCGCGCTCGCCTGGCCGTAGCGGTCATCACGCCGGACCGAACCGAGACGTCGCTGCCCGAAGTCCCGCGCCGGGAACGTGACCACGCGCAGCTCGAGCTCGCAGGTCGTGGTGCCGTCGGATCCGCGGTAGGAGCGGCGGTTGACCAGCAGTCGTCCCCACCGGTCGCGCCTGTCCTTCGGTACTCCGGGCCCCACGGCGACTCCTAGCTCGCGGGTGAGCTCCTGCGCCAGCTGACCTGCGGAGTCGAGGCACTCCTTCGGCCCGGCGTGCAGCGCGTGCACGTTGAGCCGTTCGACGAGCTCGCTCGCCGCGGCCGCCGGCAGTAACGCGGAGCGCAGGTCGCGCTCGAGCTGCCCTCCGAGGGAGACGAACAGCCGGATCGCGTCCAGCGAGAGCACCGGGGTCAGCTGCCAACCGTCCCCGCGCGTGGCCGGCATGACGAACAGCGCGACCGGTCGCTCGACCCGGTCGACTTCTTCGAGGTGCTCGCCCGCCAACTGCAGCCATGTCGGGGAGGCGACCCGCCATGACCGCAGCTCGCTCGGATCGAATTGGTCGGGGTGCGCGAGCACCCACCGCGAGAGGTCGTCGGCCTGCCCGGTTGGCAGACCGAGGCGGGAGGCGAGCGCCCGACGCTGAGCTCCGGCATCACCGAACACGGCCGGGTCCGATAGGTCGACCGGGAGCGTGGCGTGTGCTCGGCGCAGCTTCTGATCGAGCCGGCTCGCGGGCGCAGTAATGCGGGTCCAGTCGAGGCCGGCATCGGTGTCTGCGCACGCCTGCCCGTCTATGAGCGCCTGGATCGCCGCGAGCGTGAGATGGCGCGGGTTGAGCGTGATGCCGTGGCGGCGCAGGACCGCCTGCGCGTGCTCATCGGCGGTCTGCCATGCGTCGCGGTTGTTGGGATCTACGGGCTCATTGTTGGCCAGTCGCACCAGCGCGCGCCAGCTGAGGTACTCGAACGCTCGGGCCCAGCGCGGGAAGCAGCGCTGCAGCTGGCGCGCCGCGTCGGTGCTCCGCCCGTGCACGATCAGCCGGTCACGCTCGCGGTCGGGGCCTCGGTCGCAGCCCGGCAGGCTCAACGCTCGGCCCGAGCTGGTGGAGGCGGCTGGCGGCGCGACGCCGGCGGCGTGGGAGAGATCCGTCATCGGGGTTCCTTTCGTGGACGCGCACGAACGCCCGCGCACCGCGGGCGTTCGTGTGGTCGGGTGGAGTTGTGCGCGCGGGGGGCGCGCGAGCTTCAGCGGGCGGGCGCGAGCGCGCTCGGGCTGATGGGCACGTCGGCGATCAGCTCGTCGCGGACACGCATCAGCGCAAGCTCGAGCAGGTTCTGACCGTCATGCCCACGCCCGGCTCGCCGGCGCCCCAGACAAAGTCGCCGCGGCTGTCGTCAGCGAGCGGCGCGGATAGGTCAACAGCAGGCCGGAGCGCGGCGCGCTTCGGCCCGCCTCGGGTCTATTGGCGTCATCGAGTCACCCTCCAGCAGGTTCGTGATCTGCCGGCGCGTTCTACGAGCCCCGCCTGCGCGAGCCGCTTGAGCGCGGCGGTGACCGCCTGCGGACTCGGCCCCCAGCCGGCCCCGGTGATCAGCCCGATGTGGTGACTGAGCAGTTTGGGATTCATCACCGCCGGCATGCCGCTGAGCGTGGGGCTCCGCAGGGCGGCGAGCACCTGATCATCGATGCTGGGTTCTTCTTGCTGCATACGTTTCGATGCCCGCTGCTCGTAGGTCGGCTGGCAGGGCCGCGTGGCGTGGCGCGTCACCGGCCACGCGGTGCCGCCGTCGACGTGGCGTACGTCTTCGGTGTCATCGTCAGAACGGCAGGTCGTCGGCGCTCGCCGGCCCGGCCGTGTTGCCCGCCGCTTCCGTCGCTGACGGTGTGGCCGCGGCCGGTTGGGTGACCGCGACCGGTGCGGGTGCAGCGGCGGGGGTGGGTTCGCCTGCGCCGTTTCCGTCAGGGGTGGGGTCTCGCCGGGTGCCTTCGAACAGCACTTGGCGGGCTTTGAAGGTGACCGCTTCGCGCTTGTTGTTCTGCTGGTCTGTCCATTCGCGCCAATCGGGCTCGGCGTCGACGAGCACGCGCGAGCCCTTGGTCAGGTACTGGGCGCAGGCGCGCGCCTGGGCTCCGAACACCTCGACGGTGAAGTAGTTGGTCTTGTCGACCCATTCCTCGCCGGTTCGCCGGCGGGTGGTGGTCGCGACGCGCAGCCGCGCGACGTCGGCGCCGGAGGGCAGCTGGCGCAGCTCGACGTCGCGGGTGAGGTTTCCTGACAGTGTGGCGGTGGCGATGTCTCGCATCGGTGAGTGTCTCCTTCAGGCTTGGCGTGGTGGATGTGTCGGTTGCGTGTTCGTCATGGGGCGAGGGTGGCGCCGCAGCGAAGGCAGCGTCGCGTTCGGGGGTCGGGTTTGTGCGGGTGGCAGCGCATCACTTGGATGACGCGGGTGATGTCTTCCTCGTCCCAGCTCTCGCCGTTGATGTGGTTGGGGTGCCGGTAGTCGGCGAGGAACCGGCGGACCATTCCGCGCAGGTTCTGATCACAGGACGGATGGCAGCTGGAACGCGCGGCGTGGATGCACGCGTGGACCGCCGCGCGGTGCGCGCGGCTGCCGGCGCCCTGGCCGTTGCGCCATACGCGGCGCAGTGCCCGTTTGAGCTTGGCCGGCACCAGCTGCCAGTGCCGCGGGCACATGAGCAGCTCAAGCGGCACCTGCACGGTGCAGTCACCGATTGGACAGCGGTGCATGCGATCGCCGCTCGCCATTCCCCGAGTCAGGCGGCGTTCCGTCTGGCGGGCGGCGGTTGCGGGCGCCGGCTGAGTGCGATGACGGGTGCGTTCTCTTGCGGCCAGCAGCCGCACTTTCCGGTGCGATCGCCGGGTAGCCGGCCGTGGTCGCATTCGTGGTCGGCGAGGCGGCCGATCACGCCCGACTCGATCGGGCAGGCGCCGCCCGCTTGGCGCATGGCTTCGCGGTAGCGGTCGGCGAACGGTGTGGGCATCGTGTCTCCCTGTGCTCGAGGTTCGTGTGATAGGTACCGGGGGCACGGCGGGGTGGGCCCCGTTACAGGCCGGCGAGACCTAACCTCGCGCTGGCCTGACTACTGGCCGCGTCCGGACGGGTGTGCTGGCACCGCAGTCAACGGGTGCCGGCGTCGCCGCTCGACTGTGCGCGTTCGGTGAACATCCGCGGGCACCGACTCAAGGTGGTCCGGGTTGACGCACGAGATGTTCCCGCACAGGTGATCGATCTCGTGACCTTCGGGGATCGGACCATGAACGCGCGCCCAATAGACGCGGTGGGCGCAGACGCTTCGCCGGGAGGTCCTCAGTTTACGTGTGAGGATCCTGACCGGATAACCGTTGTGGCTGACCGCCCCAACCACAACCAGCACGGGGAATCGTGACCGGCGTGCACAACCTCGCAGGGGGGCTCGTCTTCTGCGTAGCTTGGCCTGGTGCCGCCCTTGGAGCGGTGCGGCTTACGGGGTTTACGCCGGGCTGACTTGCGGCGAGCGGCTCGTCTTGTGTTCTCGCCGCTTGACACCGGTTCGAGGTGGTCGGGGTTGACGCACAACTTGATCTCGCACAGGTGATCGATCGTCAGCCCATCACCGATCGGACCGATATGGTGTTCGTACGAAAGTCGATGTGCGAATGTCACCGTGCGGCGACCGTCTCGGTGACGCCAGACACAACCGTAATTGCCGCATCTCGCGCGCAATCAGATCCAGCACGGTGTCAGGTGGCCGAGATCGACGATGCGGTAGTCCACGTCGGTCTCGAACGACACGGACCGACGCGCGTGGTGGCCGTGGATGAAACGAATCGGCTCACCCTTCAGCCAGCCGAGCTGCAAGTTGCTCCTCGGTGCGATTCTCGTCGCTCGTCCGCACCCGCACATGCAACGACCGCTTGGGTTTGGCGGACTAGACCCGACGAGTTCCGGGTTGATGCGTCGCAGTCGCGCAGAGTGACCGTCGACGAACCGCATCGGCTCGCCCTTCACCCAGCCGTTACGTCGTGACGTCTTCGGGGCCGGCTTTGTCGCCTCGCCACATCCGCAGTGACACAACCCGTGGGCGATGGGTAACTCGTTGTTGCTGCGCACTTGGCCTAGAGTCCCGCACCGCCCGGACAGTCTCGCCAGGCTGAGCAGAATCTCTCGGAGCACTTCCATCCGGTGGGATCGGCGAACCCCCATGGCCGGTCCGGGCCGAAGCGCCGGTAGTAGGTGTCGATCTGCGCAGCGGCCAGCGCGATCCGCGCGAGGCTGGCGCGCAGCTGCCCGCACGTTCGTCGGGTGGTGATGAACGCGGCGCCCATCTGCTTGCGCTGCCGGCCGGGCTTTGCGATCTGGGCAAACGCGAACTCGTCGGCGGGCCGGCTCTCCAGCCAGCGTGCGGCGAGGTACAGGCTTGCCTGCGGGTCGCGGTTGGCGGCGGGCTGGCCGATCAGGCTTCCCTTGACCTTGTAATCGATGACGCGGTCGATCTCCTCGCCGGCCACCCCGGGAGCCCGTGTCTCGAGGTCCGGGTAGCAGACGATCGTCCACTCCGTCAGCCCCGGGGCGAGCGCGAACTCGAGCCGGCGTTGCACGGCGAGCGGCTCGCCGAGCTTCGGGACGAGTTGCTCGAAGCTCAGCTCGAGCGCCTGTAGCCCGAGCTCGAACGCCTCGTGCTGCGGGACGTCGCTCCAGTCGACGCCTGCCTTCGTCTCCGCTGCCTGGAGCTCTGTACGCCATAGGTCGCGGTAGGCGTCGGTGACCTGCCCCGGGTCGAGTCGTTCGTGATGCTCGAGCATCCGCCGGTAGTAGAGGCTGAGCGCGTCATCGACCCGGGAGCCGAGGAACATCGCCCCCGACGTCGGCTCCGCCCTCGCCTGCAGATATTTCAGTCGCCAGGCCTCCGGGCAGGAAACGAACAGGGTGTAGGAGCTGTTGGAGAGGTGTCGGATCGGCTCTCCATCGGGGCGGGGCGGAAGCTGGCGCGGGACCTCGATTCGGGCGGCGAGCGCGGCTGCCGTGACGCCTGCCGGCGACGCGGGGCCGCCGGGCTGGGCGAGTGCGAGATCGGTCATCTCGCTCTCCTTTCAATGTCGAGAGGGGGCTGGGTTCACGCGCCCCGCACCGAGGACGTCGGCGCGGGTTGGCGGGCGGCGTGTTGAGCGAGCCGGTCCGGGTCGGTCTCGCACGGCGAGAGGCCGTAGATGTCCGGGTGGCGGTAGCGGAGGCTTGCGAGCCTTAGCGCGCGGGACCAGAGTCGACGGCGCCAGTCCTCGCCGTGGCGGCGCCGGTAATCGGCGATGTGCTCGGCGAGCGACTCGGCGCGGTGGCCGGCTTGGGCGAGGACCTCGACCGCGGCGGTGACCTGTTCGATCTGCGTGTCGTCGAGCTGCTCGCCGTCCCGGTGGGCGGGCAGGGTGGCGTGTGCGATGAGGGCGAGGAGGTCGGGCGGGTAGCCGGCCGCCGTCGCTTGGGCGGCGAGCCGGCTGCGCGCGTCGGTGCTCACGCGGCGGCGGGTCCGAGGCCGCCGAAGTCCACGCTGACCACGCCGTTGCCGTTGCCGTCCGCGGCTGGTGGCGCCACGGTGACGGGCTCCTCGGGGGTGTCGTTGGCTGGCTGGTTTGCCTCGGCGGCTTCGCCCTGGCCCATGCCGGTTTCGGGTTCGCCGTGGGCGAGGATCTCGCCGAGGTCGCGCTTCACCGCGGGCGTGTTCATGCGCGCCTCGTAGCCCTGTCTGAGCCATTGCTCGGTGGTCGCGGAGATCGCGAGCACGTCGGGCTTGCCCTGCCGGCGGATCGATTGCACCTGCCGTTCGCCGGGGCCGATCGGCAGCACGACCGGGGCGAGCGATGTGTACAAGTAGGCGCCGATTCCGGCGGCGACGCCGGCGCGCTTGCGGGCGTCCGAGTAGAGCGCCTTCAGGCCGGCGAACGAGCCGGCATCCAATTCGCCGACGTCCTCGTAGACGGCCTCGACGTCGGGACCGCCGACCTCCACGGGGAGGGTGATCGTCAGCCGGCAGGCGAGATACAGCCTGCCCGGCCCACGGTCACTGGCCGGTATGAGCTCGGCGGGGACCGGGGCGAACTGCTGTTGCCAGCGGCCGGGGACGACGTGGTTGAGCCGTTGCACGACCGATTGGGCGCCGAGGAACGCGGCGACCTGCGCGCCCGCGTATTGCACGCCGTTGAGCGTGACCTTGGTCATGGCGCGAAAGCCGATCGCGCCGGGCGCGAACGGCCGGCGCAGCAGCTCGCCGGCCTCGGCGTGCGTGCGGGCGGGCGCCGTCGCCGCGCTGGTCGGGGTGTCGGTGCTGGGGTTGGGCATGGTGTGCTCCTTCCGAGCTGGTTTGGTGTTCAGGCGGCGAGCGCCTGGGATGGTTCGAGCAGCCCGGCTTCCGAGAGGAAGCGGGACGGGCCGCCGGTGGGACGGCCGCCGCGCATGGCGGCGTGGGTGAGGATCAGCTGGTCCTTGGCGCGGGTGCACGCGACGTAGAACAGGCGCCGCTCCTCGGCCAGCTGGTCGGGATCGGGTGACTGCAGCGCGCGCCAGAAGGGCAGCAGCCGCTCCTCGCAGCCGAGCAGCACGACGAGCTGCGCCTCTGTGCCCTTGGCCCGGTGGATCGTCGAGACGGTGATCCGCCGGTCCGGTTCGCCCGGGGCGATTTCGTGGGCGTGGAGGCCGGCGGCCTGCTCGAGGAACCCGGTCAACGTGGCGTCGTCGCCGTGTTGCTCCTCGTGGGCTTGGGCGGCGCGGCACAGCGAGCGCAGGTCCTCGAGCACCCGTTCGGCGTCCTGGCGCTCGTCGGGTTTCGGCGAGTTGTCGCGCCGCTGCTGGTGGTGCTGGACCAGTCCGCCGTCGAGCATCACGGCGGCGACGACGACGTGACCGATCGAGCGTCCCGCGCGCAGGTCCCCGCGGACGTGTTCGAGTCCGTCGCCGAACCGTCGGAGGCGGTCGCGCACCGCGGGCGGCCGGATGGTCTCGATCGCGACGGCGTGCGCGCTCGCGGCGATCAGGTCGCCGTGGTGCGTGTCGCGGGCGTGCGCGACGACGTGGTTGGCGGTTGCGGTGCCGACGCCGCGCTTAGGTGAGCCGACGGCGCGGCGGAATGCCTGGGCGTCGGCGGGGTTGGTGAGCAGCGTGAGGTAGGCGAGCGCGTCGCGGACCTCGGAGCGCTCGTATAGCCCGAGGCTGCCGAGCACCCGATGCGGGATCCCGGCGCGCGCGAGCGCGGCCTGCACCTGCCCGGTGGCATACCCGGTGCGGGCGAGGACGAGCACCTCGCCCGCGGGGAGGCCCTGGGCGAGTGCCTGCGCGATCGCCGCGGTGACGCTGTCGGCCTCGTGGCGGTCTGACCCGTACGCGACGACTCGCGCCTCGCCGCCGGCGCCGCGCGTCGCGATCAGCGCCTTCGGGAGCCGCTGCTGGTTGTGCGCGATGCATCGGGCGGCCGGCTCGAGGATCTCCGAGCGCGAGCGGAAGTTGCGGCCGAGCACGATCCGCGCATGGGCGGGGAACCGCTCGCCGAAGCAGAGCATGTTCCGCGGCTCCGCCGCCCGGAACGAATACAGGAGCTGATCGTCGTCGCCGACGCAGCACACGTTGCCGCCGGCGCCCGCCAGCAGGGCGACAAGCACGCTCTGGGCCTCGTTGGTGTCCTGGTACTCGTCGACCACCAGCCATCTCCAGCGTTGGCGGTAGAACGCGAGCCGGTGCGGGTGCTCGGCGAGCAGCCGCACCGCGTGCGTGAGCAGGTCGTCGAAGTCCCACGCGTTCGAGCGCCGCAGCTCGATCTCGGCCTCCCGCCACACGGCGGCGATCAGCGGCGCCGCCGTGTGCCGCGCCTGCTGCTCGTAGCTGTCCGGGGAAAGCAGCCGGTTCTTCGCCAAGGAGATCTCGGCGAGCACCTCGGCGGCCGCCGGCTGCCCGTAGTCGGCCAGCGCCTGCTGGATCTGCCCGCGCTGCTGATCGGAGAGCAGCCATTCGATCACGCGCCGCACGTCCGTTTGGTCGTACACGGTGTAGTTCTCGGTGCGCCCAAACACGCTGGCGTGCTCGCGCAACATCCGCGCGCAGATCGAGTGAAACGTCGCCGCGGTGACGCCGCGGGCGGTCTGCTCGCCGAGCAGGTCGGCGAGCCGCAACCGCAGCTCGCCCCCCGCGCGCACCGAGAAGGTGACCGCCAGGATTTCCCACGGCTGCGCGGCGCCGGTCTGCAGCAGCCGGGCGATCCGGTGGACGAGCGTCTTAGTCTTGCCGGCGCCGGGACCGGCGATCAGCAACAGGGGTCCGGGGCCGTGGCGGACGGCCTGCGACTGCTCGGGGGTCAGGCCCTCGAGCAGCGCGTCCTGCCCCGGCACGGCGGGAGTGGGGTGGGCACCCGCGATCGGGTGCGTCATCTCTCACCTCCAGTGGCGATTGGGTTGTGCGATCAACGTGGCCGCCCGGTCTCGGGCGGCGTTCGGCTATGCGCCGGGTCGGCGTTGGCCTCGTGGGCCCGCGGGCGTGTGGCGAGCGTCGGCGGCGATGCCGCGCTCGGCTGGGTTCAGCAGCCCGTGTCGGCGGCCGGGTGCGGATGGCCGGAGACGGGGTCGAGCGTGATCGTGCGCTGTCCGCCGGCGAGCGGGCAGCTCCAGCTGCACTCCCCGTTTGCCTCGGGTTGGGCGGGGCGTCCGAGCAGCAGCGCGACGAGCGCGAGTGCGTCCGCGCGCTGGTGTGGCGGGCTCGTGTATTCCCGTCCGTCGTGGCCCGCGAGCGTCACGTCGACCTGATCGCGGACGTGTACGACGACCAGCCCGTCGGTTGTGGCCGCGGTGCTCACCGGCACAGGCGCCCGGCGAGCCAGTCGCGCTGGCGTTCGGTCAGCGCGCCGAGCGGCGCGGCGAGGTTGACGTGCCCCTCGCGGATCGCACGGACGTTCAGGGCGCGCAGTCGTGTGCGGCCGATCCCGGGCGCCCATAGCAGCACCTCCCAGGTCATCTGCCGCTCGAGCTCGGCGGGCGGGTGCTCGAGGATCTCGCGCAGCGTGATCTCTTGCCTGCGCAGCCTGGTCTTCAGCACGGCGGCTGCGCTGCGGCGGGTGTTGGCGACGCCGAGGGCGCGCACCGGCTGCGGGACGGCGGTGTCGGTTGTGAGCGTGAGCATCGAGGCTCCCTTCGTGTGGGGTTGCTTGGTGTTAGGTGAGCTCGCCGAAGATGTCGGCGACGTAGGCGCGGGCGTTGTTGAACTGCTCGCCGCGCAGCTGACGGCCGTGGGGGCCGCCGAGCAGGACCGAGGCGAGGTCGTAGATCGCGCCGCCGGCCTCGCAGGAGCGGCAGTACCAGCCCGTCTCGGGCCGGCTGCTGACATCGCACGATGGGTGTCGGTCGTCGTGGGTCGAGACCGGGCAGCGCACCCGGCCGCCGGTCGCGGGCACGGTGATCCCGGCGAGCGCTTCGAAGTACACCGGCGGCGGGATCCGCTTGTACGGGTCCCGCTCGCTGCCGCCGGCCGGGACGCGGACGGCGTGGTGGCCGATGGCCCATGGGGGGTCGGGGAGGTCGCCGACGAGCGCTTCGGGCGAGTACGGCGTCATCTGGAAGTCGGCCTCGACGATCCGCGCGTACCGGCCCGTCTTCCAGTTCACGGTCCCGGCCAGGCGCATCGGCTGTGAGCGCTTGCGACACGCCGGGTCCGCGACCGCCGGGCGGCCGTCCGGGTCTGCTCCCAGGCAGTGGATCAACCTGGCGTTGGCGCGCTCGATCACCTCGATCGTCTCGCCGGTTCGCTCGTTGACCCGCACGGCCTCGAGCGGCCGGTCGAGCCTGAAATAGGCGTGCATGCCTCCCGACCCAGCGCTCTCGATCAACACGTGACACGGCCGCTCGGCGAGGAACGCCCACAGGGCGGGCAGCCGCTCGGGACGGTCGACGTCGACCCAGAGCCACCGGGTGTACGCCACGGCGTCCTTGCTGCCGCGCGGCCTCGTGCGCGGCGTCACCCCGACGAACGCCTCCTCGCGCGGCTGGCCGTCGAACCGCGCGCGGGTGAACTCGCCGGCGACGATCCGCCGGGCGTGCTCCAGGAGCCGATCGAGCCATCC
>Ga0335076_10005113_pt1 | contig 13281 bp, 11 predicted proteins | sample Lox_Sample_25_FD_206717 | JGI IMG/M metagenome (GOLD analysis project Ga0335076, IMG submission 206717) | Soil microbial communities from Loxahatchee National Wildlife Refuge, Florida, United States - Lox_Sample_2.5 | ecosystem: Environmental > Terrestrial > Soil > Wetlands | place: USA...
CCGCCGCGCCGCCCGAATCGACCACCTCGAGCGTCGCGTTCTTGCCCGCGCCGTCGTTGTACACGCCCTCGGCCTTGGCGGTCATCATGCCCTGCACGCCGCCGCGCTCCGTGCGCATGTCCTTGCGGGGCAGCCCCGCGAAGCTGTCGGGGACGAAGGGCTTCAGCGCGTCGATCTGCACCGGGTCCACGCCCTTGCCGCCCGCGGCTGCGCTGATCGCGCCCATGGCCGCGGCCATCTGCTTGGCCGAGTCGCCGCTCTTCTGCGCCGCCTCCATCTGCTTGGTGGCCGCGTCGAGGTTCTTCGAGTACTTGGCGAGCGGGCTGTTGGGATCGATCGTCACTTCCGAGTGGCGCGAAAGCCCGCCCATGCCGCCCATCGCGCCCGCGCCGATCATGCCGCCGGCGGTGATCACGCTGCCGATCGCGCCGATCACGACGTACACGATGATCGCGACGATGATCAGGACGATCTCGTACACGATCGTCTTGTCGGCCGGGTTCTTCATGAGCTTGGGCAGGCCCAGGTACAGGATGTACAGGCCGTAGAGCGCGAGCAGCAGCGCGAGCAGCCAGCCGATGAACGGGATGATCCCCAGCACCGAGCCGATCCACGAGGCCGTGAACGTATATGCAGTGAGCTTCACGGCCTGGTTCATGTCCTTCGTGCCGCCGAAGGACGGCGCCAGCGCGTCGGCGATGAACGCGAGCACGAAGACGCCCACGATGGCCATCACGAAGTGGTACACGCCGAACACGACGCCCATCAGGGCGCCCATGTGGTAGGTGCCCACGAAAGGCATCGTCGTGCCGATCACCACCATGCTCACGAAGTGAGCGATCGCCGCGAGCGCGGCGAGCGGGATCACGTAGGTGATCACGACTTCCTTGGGCGCCGTGGTCTCGGTTGCGACCTTGTCCCATTCTGTCGCAGGGCTGAGCAGGATGTTCTTGGCGCGTTCCACGATGTTCATTGTCTTCTCCCCTCGCATCACGCTTTGGAAAGCGCGAGTGTACTTCAAGGTGAGATAATCGCCATCCATGAATATTCCGCACTCCGTGGTCGAGATCGAGGGCCTGCGTCTTGCTTACGGCGCTCGCCAGGTGTTGCGCGGAGTGGACCTCCGGATCGCCCCCGGGCGGATCGTCGCCATCCTCGGCGCGAGCGGCTCGGGCAAGACCACTTTGTTGCAGCTCATGGGCGGGCTCATCCGGCCCACCGCGGGCAGGGTCACGGTCTGCGGCCAGGACGTGCAGGCGCTCGACACCGCGGGATTGCTCGCGCTTCGCCGCCAGATGGGGATGATGTTCCAGAAGGGCGGCCTTTTCAGCGACATGACTGTCTTCGAGAATGTGGCCTTCCCGATCCGCGAGCACACCGCGCTCCCGGAAGCGATCGTGCACGACCTCGTGCTCATGAAGCTCCATGCCGTGGGGCTACGCGGCGCGCACGGCCTTCGCATCGACGAGCTCTCCGGCGGCATGTCGCGGCGCGTGGCCCTCGCGCGGGCCATCGCGCTCGACCCCGACCTCATCATCTACGACGAGCCGTTCGCGGGGCTGGACCCGATCACGCTGAACGTGATCACGAACCTGATCCGCACGCTGAACGCCGCTCTCGGCGCGACGTCGATCATCGTGACCTACGACGTGAACGAGGCCATGAAGCTCGCCGACTACCTGTACCTCCTGAACGACGGCACGATCGCCGGGCACGGCCCCACCGCGGAGATGAAGGCCTCGAAGGATCCCTTCGTGCACCAGTTCCTGCACGCCGAGCCCGACGGCCCGGTGCGCTTCCATTTCCCCGCTCCGCCCATCTGCCAGGAGCTGGAGATGTCCGCCCGATGACCGAGGGCCGCAAGATCCCCATCCCGCCGGGGTTCCGCTCCGCGAACAACTTCGTGGCGGCGATGGCCGACGAGGTGGGCGGACTCATCTCCTACGTGGATTCGCGCGAGCGCGTGCGCTACGTCTCCAAGGCGCTCGCCGACTGGCTGGGCTGCACGCCGGAGGAAGCCGTCGGCAAGACGCTCTCCGAGCTCTACGGCCCGCAGACCTACTCGCAGTTCGAGACCTGGACCCGGCGGGCGCTCGCCGGCGAGGACGTGCACTACGAGCGCCAGGGGCGCTCCCGCGACGGCTCGCTGGTGTGGCTCTCGGTGAACCTGCGCCCGCACCGCGGCCCGGGAGGCAAGGTGCTGGGCTACTTCTCGTGCGCGCTCGAAGTGCAGGAGCTGAAGCGCACCCACGACGCGCTTTCGCGCGCGCTGCAGCATCTCGCGAGCCACATCGAGAACACGCCGCTCGCCGTGATCGAGTGGTCGTCGGGCATCGAGGTGATGCGCTGGTCGCCCCAGGCCGAGGCGATCTTCGGCTGGAAGGCCGAGGAGGTGCTCGGCAAGAAGTCGAGCGAGATCGGGCTGGTGCACGAAGAGTCGCTGTCCACCGTGCGCGCCCTCACCCGGGAGCTGCTCTCGGGCATCGTGCCGCGCAACCGCATGCTCGCGCGCAACAACACCAAGGACGGGAAGGCGATCTGGTGCCAGTGGTACAACTCGGCTGTATTCGACGAGCATGGCAAGATCGCCTCGATCCTGTCGCTCGCCGAAGACGTCACCGCGCGCGTCGACGCCGAGGAGCACCTGCAGAAGGCGGCGGTCCACGACGCGCTCACGGGGCTGCCCAACCGCAACTCGCTCGCCGCCCGCCTCGAGCACGCGATCATGCGCGTGCACCGCAGCGGCGACCGCCTGGCGCTGCTCTTCATCGACCTCGACCGCTTCAAGAAGGTGAACGACACGCTGGGCCACGCCGCGGGCGACGAGGTGCTGCGGCAGGCCGCGGCGCGCATCCGCGCCTGCGTGCGAGAGATCGACACGGTGGCGCGCCTGGGCGGCGACGAATTCGTGGTGCTGCTCGAGACCGACGTGCGCCCGGACACTCCCGGCATCATCGGCGAGCGCATCCGCACGGCGTTCACCAGCGATTTCGAGTGGAAAGGGCTGGGCGTTCGCTGCGGCGCTTCCGTGGGCGTGTCGCTCTATCCCGACCACGCGCGCGATCCCGCCGCCCTCCTCGCCTCGGCCGACGAGGCCATGTACCGCGAAAAATCGTCGGGCTGACGTCCGATGTCGAATGATCGGGAGAAGAGAAAATGAAAGCGCGACTTCAACGCTCCTTGTACCCGCTGGCCGCGGTGCTCCTCCTCGGCGGCGGGTCCGCCCACGCGTATTGCATCTACAACGACACGAAGGACCGCGAGGTGAGGCTGCTGCAGGAGATTCACCCGGACCCGCTGCGCGACGACCGCAAGATCGACACCACGGTGAAACCGGGCGCGAAGGTCTGCTGCGAGGTGAAGCAGCTCGACTGCAATCCCGAAGGGTCTGTGAACTCGTCGGTGAACTTCGACATCGTCCACGTCGAGGGCGCGCCCGCGTACTCGTGCGTGATGCCCGAGGGCGCCCGGCAGATGAAGGTCCCCAGCGCGGGCACGGTCCACATCCTCGCCAACCCGCGCAAGGGCAGCGCGTTCCCGTACGTGATGCGCGTGACGGGCGCGAACGGCCGCGACATCACGCCGCCCAGCGGCGTGAACTGCGTCGAGTGGACGCCGCCGCCGCAGCCCGCTCCCGATCCGAAGGCCAAGGGCAAGAAGAAATGAAGACGCTACGAGGTTGGATTCCCGCATTCGCACTGCTTTTTTCCGCGGCGGCATTCGCGCAGTCCGACTATCCCGCGCGCAACATCACGATGGTGGTGCCGTTCCCGCCCGGCGGCGTGGCCGACATCACGGGACGCCCGCTCGCCGAGGCGATGACGCGCATCCTCAAGCAGAACGTCATCGTCGAGAACAAGTCCGGCGCAGGCGGCGGCCTGGGCATGCAGTACGTGGCGCGCGCGAAGCCCGACGGCTACACGATCCTCATGGCGCTTTCGTCGATCTCCATCATCCCCGAGGCCGACAAGGTGCTGGGCCGCGATCCCATGTACCAGCTCAGCCAGCTCGTGCCCATCGCGCGCTTCACGGCCGATCCGACTGTGCTCGCGGTGCGCGCGGATTCGCCCTACAAGTCGGTCGCCGATCTCGTCGCCGCGGCGAAGAAATCGCCCGGCACGATTCCCTACGGATCGTCGGGCAACTACGGGACGATGCACGTGCCCATGGAGATGCTGGACGAGGTGGCCGGCGTGAAGATGCTGCACGTGCCCTTCACGGGCGCGGGTCCCGCGATCGTGGCGCTCCTGGGCGGACAGGTGCAGGCGCTCGCTACGGGTCCGTCCACGGTCACGAGCCACGTGAAGGCCGGCAAGATCCGGGTGCTCGCCACGTGGGGCGATTCGCGCCATCCCGCATTTCCCGACGTGCCGACGCTCAGGGAGCTCGGCTACGACGCGCAGTTCTCGCAGTGGACGGGGCTGTTCGTGCCCGCGGGCACGCCCGAGCCCGTCGTCGCGAAGTTGCGCGAGGCTTCGAAGGCCGCGGTCGACGATCCCGCGTTCCAGGCCGTGATGGCCAAGGTGGAGACGCCGATCCAGTACCTCGACCAGCCGCAGTTCCGCACGTTCTGGGATGCGGACGCGAAGAAGCTCGCGGGCGTCGTGCAGAAGATCGGGAAGGTGGAATGAAGCTCTTCGCCACGGTCGCCATGGCCGTTGCCTGGATTCCCGCCTACGCGGGAATGACGGAGCCCGCGCCGAACAAGGACCTTGCCGCCCTGTTCGATCGCGAGTTCAAGCTGTCCATCGAGGAGCACCCGGAGCTGGGCACGATCCTCGGCGTGCCGGGATTCGACGACAGGCTCACGGACCATTCGCCCGGAGCGATCGCGCGCCGCAAGGCCCACGTGAAGACTGTGATCGCGGAGCTGGAGCGCTTCGACCCGGCCACGCTCAACACGCAGGACCGCATCTCGCGCGACATCGCCCTCGATGGCGCCGGGCTGCAGGCGCGCGAGGACGCGTTCTACGGCGACCTGCCCTTCGGCTCGGAATTCGGCGACGGCTGGAACCTCGTCACCACCCAGCGCGGCCCCGAGCTCGTCGCGGGATACCTGATCAACGCCACGCGCTTCGCCACGGAGGCGGATTACCGCAACTACCTTTCGCGCCTCGCGAAGGTGCCGCGCTGGCTCGACCAGGAGATGGCCCAGCTGCGCGCGGGAATGAAGAGCGGCTGGATGCCGCCGAAGGAGGCGATGGGGCCGGTGCCCGGGATGTTCGATGCGTTCGCGAACGCGGACGTCACGGCCTCGCCCATGTGGCAGCCGTTCACGAAGTTCCCCAAGGACATCCCCGTGGCCACGCAGGAAGCGCTCGCCTCCGAAGGGCGCCGCGTGCTCTCCGAAGCAGTGCATCCGGCCTTCGCGAAGTACCGCGACTTCGTGGTGAAGGAATACATCCCCGCGTGCCGCAAGGAGCTCGCCTCCTCGGCGCTGCCCGGCGGCCCCGCGTACTACGCCTTCCGCGTGCGCGAGATGACCACGCTTCCCCTCGATCCGGCCGAGATCCACAAGACGGGCCTCGCCGAAGTCGCGCGCATCCGCGGCGAGATGGACAAGGTGATCGCCTCGACGGGCTTCAAGGGCACGTTCGACGAGTTCATCAAGTACACGCAGACCGATCCGCGCTTCCTGTCCAAGTCCTCGGCCGAGCGGCTCACGATGTACCGCGACATCGCCAAGCGCGCGGACGCGGAGTTGCCGAAGCTCTTCGCGACGCTGCCGCGCCTGCCCTATGGCGTGCGCCCGATGGAGGCCTACGAGGGCGACAACGCCGACCACTACTCGCCGGGCGCGCTGGACGGAAGCCGCGCGGGCTTCTTCGAGGCGAACGTGAACAACGCCGAGAAGAAGAACTGGCTCGACATGGAGTCCACGCTGCTGCACGAGGCGGTCCCGGGACACCACCTGCAGAACTCGCGCGCCCTCGAGATCGAGGGGCTGCCCGACTTCCGCCGCACCGGCTGGTACGTGGCCTACGGCGAAGGCTGGGCCCTCTACGCGGAGAGCCTCGGCTACGAGATGGGCTTCTACAAGGATCCGTACTCGCACTTCGGCGCGCTCTCCAACGAGATGCTGCGCGCGTGCCGCCTGGTGATCGACACGGGCATCCACAGCATGGGTTGGACGCGCGAGCAGTCGATCAGGTACCTCGCCGGGAACACCGGCTTCAGCGCCGGCGTGGTCGCCGCCGAGATCGACCGCTACATCGTCGATCCCGGCCAGGCCCTGGGCTACAAGGTGGGCGAGCTCAAGATCAAGGCGCTGCGCGCGAAGGCCAAGGCCGAGCTTGGCGACGCCTTCGACATCCGCCGCTTCCACAACGCGCTGCTCGACGACGGCGCGCTGCCGCTCACGATCCTCGAGGCGCGCGTGGACGAGTGGATCGCCCGCGAGAAGGAACGCAAGGAGAAGAACGGATGAAGTCGACGTTCGTCGCCGTCGCCGCCTCGCTCGCGGCGTGCGCCGCGCTGGCGCAGGACTACTCGAAGGTGGAGGTGAAGGCCACGCAGCTCGCGCCCACCACGTGGATGCTCGTGGGCGCCGGCGGCAACATGGGGCTTTCGGCGGGCGACGACGCCACCTTCCTCATCGACGACCAGTTCGCGCCGCTCACCGGGAAGATCACCGAAGCCATCGGCAAGATCACGCCGAAGCCCGTGAAGTTCGTCGTGAACACCCACTGGCATTTCGATCACACCGGCGGCAACGAGAACCTGGCGAAGGCGGGCGTGGTGATCGTCGCCCACGACAACGTGTACAAGCGCATGAGCACCGACCAGTTCATCGAGTTCATGAGGATGAAGGAGCCGGCCGCGCCCCACGTGGCGTTGCCCGTGGTCACGTTCGGCGACGCGGTCACCTTCCACCTGAACGGCGACGACATCGAGGTGATGCACGTGGCCCCCGCCCACACGGACGGCGATTCCATCGTGGTCTTCACGAAGAGCAACGTGGTGCACATGGGCGACACCTATTTCTCCGGGATGTACCCGTTCGTGGACACCTCGAGCGGCGGCCGCATCGACGGCATGGTGGCGGCCTGCGACCGCGTGCTCGCGATCGCGGGCGACGACACGAAGATCATCCCGGGCCACGGGCCGCTTTCGAACAAGGCCGAGCTCAGGGCGTGGCGCGACATGCTCGCGGCGATCTCGGCGCGCATCCACAGGATGGTCTCGGACGGCAGGAACGTGGACGAGATCGTGGCCGCGAACCCCACGGCCGACTACGACGCCAAGTACGGCAACGGCTACGTGAAGGGGCCGAAATTCGCCGAGATGATCGCGCTCAACGTTCTCAAGAACCCGTGATCGACGTCCGCACCCTCCTCGTCCTCGTCGCCGTGGCCGACGCGATGGCGGCGGCGATCCTCTGGGCGGGCGCCGGGCGGCGCCTCAAGCACGGCGTGCTCGCGTGGATCGCGTCGCTCTTCTGCCGCGCCGTGGCGTGCGCCACGCTCGCCGCGGGCCCGGAGCCGCAGGCGGCGGCGTTCACGCTCTCGGGCGCGATGCTCGCGCTGTCGATCACGCTGCAGGGCGCGTCGCTGCTTTCCTCGGATTCGCGCGGGCTGCCCAGCTGGGTGCACACCGCAATCATCGCCGCGGTGGCCGTGCCCTTCGCGCTCGTGGGCAACGACGCGGCGAGCGCGATGCTCTTCGGCGGCATGGTCTTCGGCACGCTGCTGCTCGTGCTCGCGGCCATCGCCTGGCAGCTTCGCGCCGGCGGGCGTTCACGCACCATCCTCGTCGCCACGTTCGCGGCCGGGTCCGCGGCATTCGTCTTCCGGGGCGTATCCGTCGTGCTCGCGGCCGACCCGTTGCAGGCCTTCATCTTCCCCACCACGCTGCAGTCGGCCGTGTTCGTGGTCGCCGCGGCCTCGGCGCTCGCCGCCACGTTCGGCTTCATGCTGCTGCAGAAGGAGCGCGCCGACCGCGAGGCCGTGCGCCTCGCCACCATCGACCCGCTCACCGGGGCCTACAACCGCAGCACGTTCATCGAGATCGCCGAACGGGAGCTGTCCCGGGCGCGGCGCGCGGGCCAGCCGCTGTCGATCATCATGGTGGACATCGACCACTTCCGCCCGGTGAACGAGAGCTTCGGCAACCACGCGGGCGACGAGCTGCTGCGCAAGATCGCGGGGCTGATCCGCGCGGCGCTTCGCAAGGAGGACATGCTCGTCCGCTACGGCGGGGAGGAATTCCTCGTGATGCTGCCCGAGGTCCCGGGGCCCGGCGCCGTGGTCGTGGCGGGCCGCATCCGCAAGTCCGTGGAGGCCGAGCCGCTCTTCGTGGACGGCAAGTCCGTCGCCCTCACGGTGAGCGTGGGCGTCTCGGCGCGCCTGGACGAGGGCCCGGAGAGCATCGAAAGCCTCCTGGCCCGCGCGGAACAGGCCCTCACGCTCGCCAAGCAGCGCGGCCGCAACCGCGTCGTCGCCCTTTCGCTCGGCCGCTCCATCGCGGCCTGACGGAAACCGGGGTCTGTCCCCGGTTTAGTTGGTTGCAATTTGCAACGTCCGGGGCGCGGATTCTCGGGATACGATAGCGGCTCGCCGGAGCATACCGGCCACCTCGGAGGGGAGATGTCGATGGAAAAGCCGCGCCGCGAATTCCTGAATGCGGGGGCCGCGCTGGGAGCAGCGACTGTCGCCGCGTGTGCCGCACCGATGCAAGCCGGAGCCGAACGCAGCAGCAACGTCCTTTTCGCCCACGAGGGCGCAACGATCCCGGTGATGGGCTCGGACCAGCGCTTCGCGGTGCGCCGCATCTACTGCGTCGGGCGAAACTACGCCGCCCACGCGCGCGAGATGGGCTCCGATCCCACGCGCGAGCCGCCGTTCTTCTTCCAGAAGCCCACGGACGCGATCCAGCTCGCGGCCCCGGGCGTGACAATCGACCACCCGTATCCGCCGGTCACCAAGAACTACCACTACGAGGTGGAGCTCGTCGCGGCGCTCAAGAGCGGCGGGCGCGACATTCCCGCCGACAAGGCCCTCGACCACGTCTTCGGCTACGGCGTGGGCCTGGACATGACCCGCCGCGACCTGCAGCGCGCCATGGGCGACCAGAAGAAGCCGTGGGAAGTGGGCAAGAGCTTCGACCACTCCGCCGTCGTGAGCTACCTGCATCCGGCCGACAGGACCGGGCATCTCGCCAAGGGCGCCATCTGGCTCAAGGTGAACGGGCAGGTGAAGCAGAACGCCGACCTCGCCATGATGACGTGGAACGTCGCGGAGATGATCTCGCACCTGTCGGCCTTCTACGAGCTCGTCGCGGGCGACATCATCTACTGCGGCACCCCGGAGAACGTGGGTCCCGTCGTCCCCGGCGACGTCATGACCGGCCACATCGACGGCATCTACGAGATCAACGTCAAAGTTGTCTAGCGCCACGCTGCGGGGCCTCGCGCCGGGCCTCGCCGCCGCCCTCCTCCTCGTCGCGGGATCCGCGCTCGCTGCGGCCGCGGCCGCCCCCGCCCCGACGCCCCGCCAGATGGGCGAGGACGTCGATTCCCTTTGCAAGGCGATCGACGAGGGCTACGCGTACTTCGACGGCGAACGCCCCCAATGGAAGCGGGCGTGCGAGAAATGGCGAAACATCGCCGTGCGGTCCACCACCCGCAGCGATTTCGTCGCGGCCCTCGAGGGCCTGGTGGCGACGCTGCACGACGACAATGTGACGCTCTCCGAGCGCTCGGCGACCACGCCCCGGCGCCTGCCCTGGGAAGCGGACCTCTACGCGGTGTGGCGCGACAACGTGGCCTACATCGATTCGGTGCGCACCTTCGGCGATTCGGACGTGGCGGGCGTGCGCCCGGGCGTGGCGCTGCTCAAGATCGACGATGTGCCCGTGGAGCAGGTGGTGAGGGACAGGCTCGGAACGAGCACGCCTCCGCGCAGGGCTCTCAGCTGGGCGCTGCGCCACGCGCTCGCGGGCCCCATCAGGGGCGTGGAGAGCATCACCGTGCGCGACGGGCAGGAAGTGAGCACGCTGCGCATCGAACGCACCGAGCCCCATGTGCGTGTCGGGCGGCCGGTGTTCGCGCGGCGCATGGGCGATGACCGCGACATCGGCTACCTGCGCGTTCGCATCGGCGCGGACGACGCGAAGCTGCCCGGACAGCTCGACGCGGCGCTCGAGAACCTCATGGGCACGAAGGGACTGCTCATCGACATCCGCGACCACCCCGGGCCCGGAACGCCCGAGGTCACGCGCGCCATCCTCTCGCGCTTCGCGACCTCGGAGGCGGCCTGGCAGATCCGCGAGCTGCCGCAGGGCCCGCGCATCTTCGACACCATCGCGCCGCGCGGCAAGCCCTACAAGGGCAAGGTGATCGTGCTCGTGGACCGCTGGACCGCGGCCGAGGGCGAGGCAGTGGCGACGGGATTGGCCGCGGTCGCCAACGCGCGGGTGGTCGGCACGCGCATGACGGGATTGCGTGGAGAGCTGCGCGAATCGACGCTGCCGCACAGCAAGGTCGCCGTGAGCTACCCGGCCGAGCGCGTGTACCTCGTGAACGGCGAGCGGCGCGAATCGTACGTGCCGGAAGTGCTGGTGGACATGGGCGCGCCGCAGGGCGGGCCGGCGGACCCGATCCTCTACCAGGCCCTCAAGCTCCTCGAGCCTTGTCCTGCACCCGCTTGTCGAAGCGGGCCAGGTTCACAACCACCCGCTCGTGAGTCCCTTCGCCGATGAGCTCGCGCTCGTCCTCGGCGCGCACCTTGAAGTAGATCGTCCGGCCTTCCACCCGCAGCACTTCCGCCGTCGCGCGGACCTTCATCCCCACCGGGGTCGCCGCGATGTGCGTCACGTCGAGGTGCGTGCCCAGGCTCTGGTGCTCCTCGGGCAGCGACGATTCCACGGCGGCCAACGCGGCCGATTCGATGAGGTTGATCATCACGGGCGTGGCGAGCACGCGGATGCGGCCGCTTCCCACGCGGGGCGCCGTGTGCTGCTCGCCCACCACGAGCTCGGCGACGCCCGTGAGTCCCGCGGGAAGGTTCAGGGTGATGGCCATGGCGCAAGTATAAGATGACTCGATGGTGACGCTGCCCTCCGCCCGCGTCGAGCGCACGCCCGACGGCACGCCCTTCTCGAGCGAGTTCCAGGACATCTATCACTCGGAGCGCGGCGGCCTCGCGCAGGCGCGGCACGTGTTCCTCGCGGGCAACGGACTGCCGGAGCGCTGGAGGGGACGCGCGTCGTTCACGATCGTCGAGACGGGCTTCGGCCTTGGGCTGAACTTCCTTGCGGCCTGGGACGCCTGGCGTTCCGATCCCTCGCGGCCGTCGCGGCTGCATTTCATCTCCGTCGAAAGCCGTCCCGTCGCCACGGACGACCTCGCGGCGGCGCTCGCACCCTTCGCGGAACTCGAAGGCCTCGCGAAGGCCCTCGTGAGGCAATGGCCGCCGCCGCTCGCCGGATTCCACCGCCTGCATTTCGACGGCGGCGACGTGATCCTCACGCTGCTGCTGGGCGACGCGCGCGCGATGTTGCCGCAGCTCGTGGCCCGGGCCGATGCGCTCTTCCTCGACGGATTCTCGCCGGCGAAGAATCCCGGCATGTGGTCGCCCGAGGTGGTGCGCGAGCTCGCGCGGATCGCGCTGCCGGGCGCCACGCTCGCGACGTGGACGGTGGCCGGCGGCGTTCGCGCGGCGCTCGTCGACGCGGGATTCTCGATCGAGAAGCGTGAGGGTTTCGCGAACAAGCGCGAAATGCTCGTGGGACATCGCGTGGGCGGCGCGGAGCCGGCAGCGGTGCGCGAGCGGCACGCCATCGTCGTGGGCGCCGGCCTCGCGGGCACGATCGCCGCCGAACGGCTGGCGTCGCGGGGCTGGGAGGTGGACCTCGTCGATGCGCGCGAAGAGCGAAGCTCGGCCGCGATCGGCCTCGTGCGTCCCGTGGCGAATCTTCGCGATGCGATGAATGCCCAGGCCTCGCGAAGCGCGTTCCTCTACGCGTTGCAGCACTACCGCGGACTCGACATCGGCGGCTATCACCTCGAGTGGCGCGCTTGCGGCGTGCTGCAGCTCGCCGAGGACGACGACGAGGCGTCGCGATTCTCGGCGATCGTGCGCTCCCAGGAGTACCCGGCCTCGTTCCTCGATTTCGTCGATGCGGAACGCGCGCGATCCATCGCCGGCCGCGCCGTTCGGGGCCCCGGCTGGTGGTTTCCCTCGGGCGCCCGCGTGTCGCCTTCGAGCCTCGCCGTGGCGAGCTTCGCCCGCGCGGGGGCGCGCATCCGCCGCAGGCTCGGGCGCGGCGTGGCGCGCCTCGAGCGCGAAGGCGCGTCGTGGCGGGCCCTCGATGCCGGCGATCGCGTCATCGCCGAAGCGCCCGTGCTCGTCGTCGCGAACGCGGCCGATGCGAAGCGGCTGCTGCCGGAGGCGCGGCTCTCGCTTTCTTCCGTGCGGGGCCAGGTGACGTACGTGCCGCCCTCGCCCGATCGCGGCCTCGACGTGGTCGTGAGCGGGTCCGGATACGTGGCGCAGGTGCCCGACGCGGGGCTCATCATCGGCGCGAGCTATCACCACGACGACGCGGACGCGACGGTGCGCGAATCGGACAATCGCGAGAACCTCGCGCGGGCCGAGTCGATGCTTCCGGGAATCACCTCGGGCCTCGATGCCGCGACGCTCGCGGGCTGGACCGGATTTCGCGCGACGGTGCCCGATCGCCTGCCCGTGTACGGCGCCACGGCGACCGAAGGCCTCTACACCGCCACGGGCCTGGGCTCGCGCGGATTGCTCTGGGCGCCCCTCGGCGCGGAGCTTCTCGCGTGCATGCTCGAGCGCGAGCCCTGGCCCATCTCGCGCGACATGTCGGGCGCCATCTCGCCGCAGCGCTTTCTTTCGTAGAATCGCCCCATGCGTCCCGACCTCCTGTCGCTTGCCCTCTTCGTGCGGATCGCCGAGAGCCGCAGCATCACGAAGGCGGCCGAAGCGAGCCACATGGCGCTCGCTGCGGCGAGCCGGCGGGTGGCCCAGCTCGAGGAGCAGTATGGCGTGCAGCTCCTGAACCGCGGCGCTCGGGGCGTCGAGCTCACCCCGGCAGGCGCCGCGCTCCTCGCCCATGCCCGCAGGCTCCTCGGCCAGGCCGACGAGATGCGCGCAGAGCTTTCCGATTTCACGAAGGGTGGCAAGGGGCTCGTGCGCATCCACGCCAACGCCTCGGCGCTCGCGCAGCACCTGCCCGAGGACCTCGCGTCCTTCTGCGACGCGCATCCCGCGGTGAAGGTCGCCCTCGAGGAGCACCGCAGCGGCGCGATCGTGCAGGCCC
>Ga0335076_10005114_pt1 | contig 13279 bp, 11 predicted proteins | sample Lox_Sample_25_FD_206717 | JGI IMG/M metagenome (GOLD analysis project Ga0335076, IMG submission 206717) | Soil microbial communities from Loxahatchee National Wildlife Refuge, Florida, United States - Lox_Sample_2.5 | ecosystem: Environmental > Terrestrial > Soil > Wetlands | place: USA...
GCCGGATACCGTCATCTGGCGCGGATCGCGTACACCCGGGCGGAATAACAGGGTGGGTGGAATGCGCCGCGTCCCGCCCACCCGCCCCGCCCACGCTCGCGGCGAATGACGGTTAACGCAGTGGCGCGGGGGACCGGAAGGCGGAATGCGGGTCCATTCCGCCTTCCAGTCCCCGTTCTGGGTCCTCGGCAGCCTCCGGCCCGTCACCGCGAGGTTCGTCGCCGCGCCGAGGTCCGGGGAGCGTGCTGCGCGAGGTAGGCGACCTGGAAGTGGTCGCCGCGCTGACGGCGAGCCGGATAACGACCGCCGACTTGGGTCATCACGGGCGGCTGGCCGGAGGTCCCGCCGTGGGGATGGCGTCAGTGATCGACGTAGGGACGGTGATGCTACGACGGAAGCGGCCACGGGGTCGGTGTGGTGCGAGTGTTGAGCCCGCCTCGGTCACGGCGGGTGCTGCCGCAAGTCGCGCGAGGCAGCCGCGAGTCCAGCTTGCCAGGAGCGGATTCTAGCGCGTGCCGCGTGGTGCCATTTTATGGCCGGTGATGGCCGATGGTGCCTGGCGTGGAATAGCGCTGTCTATGTTGGTGCATTTTGCGGCAGCGATGAGGGAGGTTGCTTGGCGCCTTTCCAGAGTTGCGCTGAGACCGGGAACCGGGCGAAGCAAGATGTGCATAAAACAGCTTTATGTATTGACCGTGCGCGGTCCATACATAAACTGATCCCAGTACCCCGCCCTGCCGGAATTCCCCAGTGGAATATTGCGCCGAAACGGCGCGGCAGGCTGGCGCGGAACTGAAAGCAGCCAGAGGAGTGTGACATGGCTAGCATCATCGATGACAAGGCGAGCCGCGGTGAGCCGCAGGGATCACGCCGCCCGCGGCAGCAGGCCAGGCGCGATCATCGCGTGGGGTTCTCGCTGACCGGCGAGGAGTACGCGCTGCTGGAAGCCGCGGCCGGCAGAGCCGGGCGCGCCACGGCAGCGTATGCCGCCGAGGCGGCACTGACCGCTGCACAGGGCAGGTCAATGGAGCAGGACACCCTGCTCCATGAACTGCTCCGCGAGCTTATCCGCGCGTCCGGGCTGGTACGCAGGATCGGCGTGAACCTTAACCAGGCGGTAGCGAAGCTGAATGCGACCGGCCAGCGTTCTGGTGATCTTGCCCCGTACGCCGCGGAGAGCTTCCGCCGCGCGGAACGCATCGACGGGGTCGCGGAAGAAATCCGGAAGGCTATCCGGTGACAGGCGGTATGCATTCCGCCGCCCCGGGATGCATTCCGCACGCGCGAAATGCTTTCCGACTGGCTCGCGGAATGCATTCCGCTCATGCGGGACGGCACGCGGCAGGGTACCGGAAGGCGTGGCGGTGATCGGGAAGATCAGCGCGCCGCGCGGGGAGCGCGTCGAGCCACTCATCTATTACTTGTACGGTCCCGGGCGGCGGGAGGAGCACACCGACCCGCATGTCGTCGCGGGCTGGCGGCACCCGGCCGAGCTGGAGCCGCCGCTGCGCGAGGACGGCAGGCGGGATTTCCGGCGGCTGCTGGGGCTGCTCAACCAGCCGCACGCCGCGATGGGCACATGGGGGTTCGCCCGGCCGGTGTGGCACTGCTCCATGCGCGCCGCACCGGAAGACAAGACGCTGTCGGATGACGAGTGGGCGCAGATCGCCTGCGACGTGATGCGCCGCACCGGGCTGGCCCCATTCGGCGAGGAAGACGACGCTGTCCGCTGGGTGGCGATCCGGCATGGCGATGATCATATTCACCTGGTCGCGATGCTGGCCCGGCAGGACGGGCGTCGGCCCCGGCCCAGCAATGAGCGGTACCGGGTCCGGGCTGCCTGCCTGGCTGCCGAGCAGCGGTACGGGCTGCGGTCGACCGCGCCAGGTGACCGGACGGCCGCAAGCTGCCCGTCGCGGGCCGAATCGGAGAAGGCGGCCCGGCGCAGCCTGGAGGAAGCACCGCGGGTCGTGCTGCGGCGGCAGGTCAGCACCGCCGCCGCCGCAGCCGGCAGTGAGCAGGATTTCTTCGATCGGCTGCGGCAGTCCGGCGTGCTCATCCGCACCCGCCACAGCACCCGCGACCCTGCCCAGCTCACCGGTTACGCGGTCGCCCTTCCCGGCGACACCACCAGGGCCGGGGACCCGGTCTGGTACGGCGGCGGGAAGCTCGCCGCGGACCTGACCCTGCCCAAGCTGCGGCGCCGCTGGCCCGGACCAGGCAGCGATGACCGTTTCACCGCCGCGGAGCGCAGCGCGGCCTGGGATCACGTAGCGCAGGTCGTGGACCATGCCTCCGCTCACATCCGGGGCCTGCTCGCCGGGGACGACCCAGGCGCCGCTGCTGACGCCGCGTGGGCAACGTCGGACACGTTGCATGCAGCCGCCGCGGCGCTGGGCAGCCGGATTCTGAGGCAGGCCGCCGACGCCTACGACCGCGCGGCACGGGCACCATACGGGCGCACCCCCGCGCCCACCCCTGCCGGAGATGGGCTGCGCCGGGCCGCCCGGCTGCTGTCCGCCTACGGGTACATCACTAGCGACCCGTCATTCCGGCCGCTGATACTGATCGTCCGGCTGGCCGTGCTCGCCGAGGCGGTGGCGGACCTGCGGCAGAGCCAGCAGCACGCCGCCCAGGCCGCTGGCGCGCTGCGCGCCGCCCAGCAGCTCCGCGCCGCCAGGGGGATCTATGCTGCACCCGCCTCAGCGGACCTGCAACCCGCGAAGTCGGCAGCCACGCTTGCAGGCGCCGGATTCCCGGCGCCGCCCGCCCCGGATCCGGCCACGCCGTCTATCCCGGCACCACTGCGTCCCAGGCCGCCAGCGCCACCTGGACCTGGGCAGCAGCCACGACGCCAGTGAACAACAATCTCGAAGGAGGAACTGATGGACACCAATGATGTCTACCCCGACCTGCTGGGTGACGCGCTCAGCTTCTCGTCCCAGCGCATGGCCCAGCTCGCGTCGCTGGTCACCGCTGCGGCCACGGTCGAGGCCCGCCGCAAAGCGCGGCGGAACGCCGCGAAAACCATCCGCGGCGAGCGGGAACTGCGGGAACTGCAAGATCAGGAACGTGCCGCTTATCAGCTGGCACGGGCCGGGTGGGCGTCGGCCCGCGATCCGCGGTTCCTGGATCAAGCCAACCTGCTCCAGGCAGCCCGCGCGTGGAGCGCGGCAGCGGCCTACGCCGATGCCGACCCCGAAGCCGCTGATGCTGTCCGCAGATGCGAGCAGCGGCTGCGTGTCCTGCACCCGTACGCGATGGCCTGGTATGACCGGCTCCGCAGCGACGGGGCCGCACCGCTCGACGCGATGCGCGAGGCACTGCCCATGTTCGATCGCGCCCCGCACGCACGTCCCGGTGACCCCGCCGCCGAGCGCCGCGGCCTGCCGGCCCCGGAGGGCCTTGGCGCGGCATCTTGGGACAGAGGCGCGGACGACTCCGTGGTGGCCGAGTTCGCTGCTGATTCCACCGTTACCGGGCAGGCCGAGCAGCGCGGTCAGCAGATCGTGCGAGAACTCCAAGCCCGCGCCGTGGCCGAGCGCGGGTACAAACTGAACCCGGACGAACTGGTGACCACCCTTGGCGCCACTACCACGCTGCCTGGCGACGTTATCGCCCGGCTTGCCCGCGCTGACAGCCAGGACCGCGAGGCGTGGGGTGCTGAGCGGACCCGCGCGGATGATCTCGGCAGCGCCTCGGCTGCCTCCTTCCCCGGAGGCATCGCTCACGGCGAGTACCTCACCGCGGCTGCGCAGGACCGGCTGACGGCAGACACAGCGACAGCCCATGCCGCTGGCGACCGCAGCGCGACCCGGCTGTCCGCCGAGAGCTTCCCGTGCACCGCCGCCGACGCGGTCACCGCGGCGGCCACAGGCACGACCCAGGCAGCACCATCTGCCGTCCGAACGAACACGACCACGCCGATCCGCCGGCCCGGCCGTTCGGCGTGAGACAGTCAGTTCAGTACGGAAGGACGCTAGCGGCGCCGCTTCGGTACACGGGTAGCCTCCATCAGGATCGTTACCGCGAGCAGCCTGTCAAGGTTGTCACGCGCCTCGGCGTGAGCGGGGTTAAGGCGGATGGCTTCGCGGTAGGCGGCCTCTGCTTCCTGGCGCCGATTCACAGTCACGAACAAGTACCCAAGGTCGTTATGCGCGTCGGCGTTGCCCGGGTCAACGCGGATGGCTTCGCGGTAGGCAGCCTCGGCGTCTGCGTAGCGGTACTCGCCGAAAAGGCGGTTCCCTGCGTCTACGTACTGTTGCGCCTTGGCGGCGGATACGGCCTGGCGCGCTGCAACGTCGGGCTGGCGGGCGGCACCGGCGAGCGCATCCAGCACAGCCTCGGGGGAAGGGCGCCGGGTGGGGTCCTTGGTCAAAAGCGCTCCAAGCAGGTCGCGCAGCGGGCCGGCGTGCTGGGGCGGGGCCGGGGGGCGCGTCAGGATGGCGGCCATCAGCGCGGTCAGGGTGGCTCCGTCGAAGGGCGGGTTGCCCTCCACGGCGATGTAGAGGGTGGCGCCGAGCGCCCACATATCCGCGGCAGCGCCGACTTCTGTGCCCTCCAGCTGCTCCGGCGCCATGTAGTGGGGCGTGCCGATCATCATCCCGGTGCCGGTGAGCCTGGTGGTCGCGTCGAGGATCCGGGCGATGCCGAAGTCGGCGACGATGGCCCGCCGGCCAGACAGCAGGATGTTGTCCGGCTTGAGGTCGCGGTGCACGATCCCGGCGGCGTGCGCGTGGCCCAGCGCGTCCGCGACCTGGCCGCCGATGTCGGCCACGCGCTGCCAGGGTAGGCGCGTGTGCTGGCTGATCTCGGCGCGCAGGGACGGGCCGGCGACGAACTCCATCACGATCCAGGGCGCGCTGCCGTGTTCGACCACGTCGTGGATCGTGATGACGCCAGGATGGGTCAGCCGGGCCGCCGCCCGGGCCTCCCGTAGCGCTCGGGCGACCAGCCCTGCACGCTCCGCAGCCTGCTGGGGCGGCAGCAGGAGTTCCTTAACCGCCACGACCCGGTCCAGGAACTCATCGTGCCCGCGCCACACCCGACCGAGGCCACCTTGCCCGACCGGCTCGCCCAGCCGGTACCGGCCGCCCACTAGAATCCCTGCCTCGCCAGGCATAGAAGAGATTTTAGGGGAACAACCCCGCAAAGGTGAGAAGGAATGGCCTGCGCCCGGTTGTGAGGGTATAGCGCTCGATCTCACTCGATGCGCGCACTGGCCTATGCATCCATGCGGGAGTCCTACGGCCGGTACGGTTGTCTGCTGACCCCCAGCCGCGCATTAACCCGCCACGCCGGAGGTGACCCCTGGTGGTGTAGTTCACGGCGATGCCGGTTCATCGGCGGGATCGCGATGATCCGTAAGCGTGCGTCAGGCGGTTGCCGTGGACTGGCGGCCGGGGTACCGCATGCTCATCACCGTGGCGGATGGTCGTGGGCGGATGCGGGAAGCTGCTCGCGGCGAGCCGGGGTGCCACGCGCGCTGCGCGGCTGCCAGGCCGGGCGGCGTCGCGGGTGACCGCGTTGGCGACTTCAGCCAGGACGTCGGAGTAGTCGGTGAACCCGAGCCGTTCGGCCACGCGCATGGTCTGGTAGGCGGCGTCGGCGGGCAGGACGCGGGCGATCTCGGGGAGTTCAGGGTTCGCGACCGGCCGCATCTGCTCATCGACCGTGGCCAGTTCCCGGCTGCCGGTGATCTGCCGGATCGCCTCGGCACTGCTGGCGGGGAGCAGTCCGGCGATAACTGCGGCCGTGCTGCGCATGGCCAGCAACGATCCTGCGGGGTCTTGCAGCCGACGTTCCCAGGATGCAAGGTGAGCGTCGATGACGACGGCAGACAGCGGCTGCACCTGGTCCCGGAGGACAGTCCGCAGAGCCTCCGGGCCTTCGGTTTGCAGGATCTCAGCGGGGTCTTTGCCGGACAGGGCGGCCGATTGCAGCCGGCCGCTGACCATGCGGAGGATGTCGTAGGCGCGGACGGCGGCCTTGCGGCCGGCCTGGTCGTCGTCGAACGCGACAAGGATGCCGTTGCTGCCAAGGTCGGCCGCCTGCGCGAGGACGGCGGCTTGCTTGCTGGTCAGGGCGGTGCCGCAGGGCGCCAGGCCGGCGTGGCGGCCGGGATCTGCCATGGTGACGGCGATGGCGTCGAAGGGGCCTTCCACGATGACCGGTGTCGCACCGCGGGCGAGCAGATCGCGCGCCTGGTGGAGGCCGAACAGCAGGCTGCCTTTGTGGTAGCTGCTGGTCTCGGGACTGTTCAGGTACTTCGGGACCTCCGGGCCGGCTCGGGGGCGGGCGCGGCCAAGGAATCCCGCGATGTTCCCGCGCTGGTCATGGATAGGGAGCATGACCCGGTCCCGGAAGTGGTCGATGAGCGTTCCGCGGGAGGAGATGCGGGCGAGCCCGGCCGCCTCGAGCGCGTCGTCGTCGTGGCCGAGGGCGCGGAGGTGGCCGGTAAGCGTAGCCCAGCCGCCGGGGGCATATCCGATGCGCCACTGGCGCGTCGCGGCGGTGCTGATACCGCGCTCGGCGAGGTAGGCGGGTACCCAGCTCCGGTCGAGCTGGCCTTGGTAGAACTGCATGGCGTCGTCCAGGACGCGGGATATCCGCGGGTCGGGCTCCGGAGCTGATAGCGATGCGGTGACCTGGGATGCGGCGGGTTGCGGCTCGTGTTCGTCATGGCGTGCCGCCGGAGCCGCTTCCGTCGCTGGCCGTGGGTCCTGGCGGTTGCCAGCCAGGTGATGGTCTAGCAGGCGGCTGATTTTCGCCGCGGCCGTGACGGCTCGCTCTCCGGCGGCCAGGATGGCGGCTGCGGGCTGGGCACGGGGATCGCTGCCCGCCCATGTCTGCGGGCTGGAGAAGGTGTGCTCGGCCTGGACGCCGTACCGGGCGCAGATGATGTAGGCCACGGAGTCGGCTTCGGCTTTCCGGGTGCCGTGGCAGCCGGAGGTTGTAGTGCCCGGCGGGTTGGTGGTGATCGTGTTGTGCAGGAGGATGTGGCCGAGCTGATGGGCCAGCGCCCAGGCAGCCTGCCCGCTGCTGAGGCCGGGCGGGATGCGGATGCGCCGGGCGGCCCAGAACGTAGTGCCGTCACCGGGGCTGCCGTCCTGGCGCTCGACCGCGTAGCCCTCTCTTCGGGCTAGCCAGCACAGGCAGTCCCATACACCTGGGGGCGCCTCCTCCTCCGGCGCGGGGAAGGCGAACGGGAGCGGGACGGGCTGGCCGGTGGTCTGGGACAGGTCCCAGACGTAGGCGACACGCCGGGCGTCACGCCAGCTATGGTCCTGGCCGGTCTCTTCAGCGCCGTGGTGGCCTGGTTCCTGGTGGCGCATGCCGGAGAAGATCTCGATGCCCTGTTCATCGCGGTTGACCTGGCGTCCGGCTGCCCGCCACGCCTCATATCCTCTGACCAGGGTTGGGTCCGGTATCCGGGAGGAGATCAGGAGGACGTTCGCCCAGGTCTCGCCGTGCAGTCGGGCGGCTGCCCGCAGGTACCTGGCCCAGTCGGCTGCGGTGCGGATCTGCCCGGCATTTTCGTGCAAGCGGATGCGCAGTGCGGTGATCCGCTGCTCACGGTCCTTGTCCTGGCCGGGCTGGGCTGCGGGTGCTGGCCTTCTGGTCCGGGCCATCACGGGCCGCCGTTAGCTCGCGTGTCCGGCTCGTCGTCCTGGCCTGCCTCCAGGCCGCTGACGGCTGCCAGCCAGCGGAGCCGGTTGTTCGCGACTTTGTGACCTTCGCTGCGCAGTTTCTCGGCCAGCGCGATCTGGCTCAGGCGCGTGCCGGCCTGCCTGGTGTCAGCGACGATGCGCCTGGCGGCTGCGACGAGCTCGGTCTCGCGGTCGCCGGGGTCCAGATCGTCCTGGCGGCTCGTTTCCGGTTCGGCCGCAGCAGCAATCACGACAGGGGGTGTGCATCCGTTGAGGTGGTGCCCGTTGAGGCTGGCTGTATCCGTAGGGTCTTTCCCCGCGATCTCTGCGGCGGTTGCGTCGCTCGCGGCCGGGTGCCCGGATGCCGGTGCTGCGGCGGGCGTGGAGGAGATGAGGCTGGCGATGGCCGCGTGGGCATCGTCGGCGGTGCGGTAGTCCAGCCGGGCGAGCGTTGCCGTCTGGGTCATCACCTGGACCTGGCGGAGCACCGCGACGGCGATCAGCGGCTCGGTGAAGCCGGCGCGGATCAGGGCGCCGTAGGCGCGGCGCTCGGCCCGCCGGGTGCGCCGCGCGGTGAGCACGCCAGGGCGGCCTGCCTGCTCACCGGAGCGGAGCAGCGCGCGGAGGTGGTGCAGCCGCCTGGCGGCGACGTCGATCCGGACCCGGCTGGTAGCTTCCTCCGCCGACACCCGCTGGTCGGCAGCCATGCAGAGCTGGACCCGGAAGCGCTCGGCCGGGCGCAGCCACCGCAGCGCGCCGAGCGTGCGGTCTGCGCGGTTCGCCGTACGCAGCCGCATTTCCCGCAGGCAGAACTCGAACAGCAGCGCGGCGATGACCGGCATCAGTCCGAACGCCTCGGGCGCGGCCGGACGGCGGGGCGCGTGCGTCCAGTTGAAGAAGCTGCTGGCGGCGACCAGGCCCCACACGGCCAGCCTGGGCGCCAGGCCCGGCTCGGCCCGCGCGGCCCGGCGAACCAGCAGCACCGCGCAGACTCCCGCCGCGCCATCCAGCGCGAAAAACAGCAGGTAAGGCCACGGCCCGCGAAGACCCATGTTCGAGCGGGCGAAACCCACGAGGCCCTGCGCGGAGATGCCGGCCGCAGTCGACGCGAACCCGCCGAGCAGCACATACTGGGCAACAGATGCTGCTGTCTCCCGTGCAAGCGAGTGCTGGCCCGTCACGCGTCAGCCTCTCCGGCGGGCATATGCCCGGGATATACCTGGCGGCGACTCCCCCGTGCAGATCCGCCAGAAGGGCCGGCGCCGTCCCGGGCTGCGCTGCCGGACTTGCCCCCTCGCGGGCCGCCGCGAGCGCGGGCGCTGCCGCCTGTCGTCACCATCCACCACCTTCAAGTTGACCGGTTCTGCCACTGAGATCAACTCAGGTTGATTCCAATATAGGTCCCGGGGGCGCAGAACTGTCAACTTGAGTACGAGACAAGGAGAGGCAGCGTTTGATATAAGATGATGTGTAGTGCGGTCCAGGGAGGTGCAGTGATGCCGGGTGAGGCAGCGGGTAACGCAGAGAGCACGCCCGTTCTGCGCACGCTGGCGGACAAGGTGAACTGGCTCATCGAGCAGGCGCACCCGGCCGGCCGGGGTCCGTTCACCAACAACGAGGTGGCCGACCTGATCAAGAAGACGACCGGCGAGGAGATCTCGTACACCCAGATCTGGAAACTGCGCAATGGGCAGGCGCAGAACCCGCAGATGCGCCTGATCGAGGCGATGGCCAAGACCTTCGGCGTGCCAGCCGCATTCTTCTTCCCCGAGTTCGACGAGAAGCAGGCCGGCTTGCTGCAACAGCAGGTGGAACTGCTGGCCATGATCCGCGACGCAGATATCGACTCCATCGAGCTCCGCACGATCCTGACGCTGAGCCCGCAGGCCCGCAAGGCGATCACCGACCTCATCGCCGTGACCGTCGGCGATGATGCCCGGCGCCAGGCCGCCCGCGATGAAGCCGACTGAACCATCCGCCGCTGCGACACGTAGATATAAGTGACGGCTCAGCCGTCTCGCCCGCAGGGAAGTCCCGGAGTCCTGTAGCGGCTGCTAACCCTGGTGGCGAGTTCCACCGAGTGTGCTGAGGTGAGCAGTGCGTCGTGCAGGCGGGAACGGACGGCATGCCGCTCTCGTCCGGGAGCTTGACATCCCGGCCCCGTTCGACCTGGGCGAGTTCGTGGCGGGCCTGGAACGGCAGCGGCACCGGCCGATCCGGCTGTCCCCGTTCAGCTCAGGCCCCGGCGTCCCGTGCGGCCTGTGGATAGGGACCGCCAACGCCGACTACATCTACCACGAGCAAGGCACGACGCCCTACCACCAGACGCATATCGCCCTGCACGAACTCGCGCACATGCTGCTGGATCACCGTGGCGCCACCCAGGTGTGGGAGAAGCTGGTGAACCTGCTGGTCCCCGATGTCGATCCGCAGCTCGTCCAGCTAATCCTCGGCCGGAGCATGTACAGCACGGAAGAGGAACGGGACGCTGAGACGCTCGCCTCGCTGATCCACGAGCAGTCCGGTGACCAGCCGCAGCCGCTGCCTCCTGCCGGGCCGCAGACCGGTGCTTTCGTCAAAGGCCTCCAGCGGGCGTGGGGCGACGGAGGGTGACCTGACGGTCAGCTCTCCTAATCTCCCGCCCGGCTCTGCCGCGCCGCCTGCCTGTCCTGCGATGCGCGCCACGACGGGCGAGCACCGGATCGCACGGGCGACCAGGATCAGCCTGGCCGCCTCGGCGCGCAGGTCGTTGCCCGGCAGCGTGCCGGTGACCGTGCCGGGCGACCCGCCGAGACGGGGCGGCTGCCCGTCGCGGCGGGCGGCGAGCGCGGTGACGATGACCGCCGCTTCGGCCACCACGACCGCCTCGCCCGCGTCCAGCCCCGCACAGCGCGCGGCGGTCTCGGCGCGGCCCGGGACCTCGGGCGGCGAATACGGCCGCAGCGCCAGCTCCGCATCCCGGATCTCGATCACGCGCCGGTCGACACGGTACCGGATATTCAGCTGCATCCCGGGCGGGCGTGGCAGCGTGACCTCGGGGATAGCCTGCCGCAGCGCGGCCCACAGCGGGCGCAGCCGCCAGTAGGCGGACCACAGCCACGCCTGCCGCGCCAGGCGGGATAGCGGCGGATACCAGGCTGAGGCCGTTGTCCCCGCGACGATCGAGATCACGGCTGCCGCCTGGGCTGCTGCTATAGCCGTCGCCGCGCGCCCGGCTGCCTCCTCGCCGCCGGCGTAGCTGCCGATCATGGCGGCCCTGGCCAGGATCAGGGCAAACTCCGCGGCTGCGCCTGCCGCCACTGCGCGCATGCCCCAGCGGATATGCCGGACCCGCACCCGGCGGGAGAACCGCCACGCGATGACGGTGATCCGTCGCTCAGCCGGACAGCAGCAGGCCCCCAGCAAGCACTGGCTGGCCAGGGCGGGGACGCCCCACGCATCAGGCGCCGGGCCAACCGCCCAGGCCCGCGGCACCCCGGCCAGGATCAGCCCTCCGGCAGCGGCTGCCGCGAGCGGCACCGCCGCCAGCGCGAGCGGACGGGCGGTCTGGCCGGTGACGGCGGCGAGCACGCCCAGGAAGGTCCAGGTGGCCAGCAGGCCCAGTGATACCAGGAGCCACGCGATAAACGGGTGAGCGGGCCCGGCCCACATCAGCTCCGGCCAGACCGCGGCGATCCCCATCGCGGCGGCCGCGGATGCCATGCACAGCAAGGACGCCACTACCAGGGCTGACCTGTCGCGCCGCAGCCGGACCGCCGTGTACGCGGCCCATACCAGGGCCAGGACGGCAGCGGTCCAGTACAGGCCGGTCATCACACGCTGAACCCCCGAACAGGAATAGACCCCTTGATGTTGATACCGGGCAACTGGCGCACCGCAAGATCATCGAAAGCGCCAGCGGGCCGAAACCCTCCTCATCCTCCGCTTTGTGGCATATGCGCTTCACCTACGGGACCAGGCAACGGTTTGGTTCGCTCGGAGGCAGGTTTTCTGCGGGATGGATGGGTAGCCCTTCATACTGAAAACAGGCGACGAAACCTGAGTGAACGATCGGCAGCTGAATTACGTAGAACTCGGCAGAGGCGGGGTGAGCCGTGTCGTGGACCGACAGCGGGGCACCCACCGGTCCTCAAGAGATAAGCCTGATCGCCAAGATCGCCGCGCGCAACGACGACGATGCGACACGAAGGCTTTACCGCAAGTACCGTATGGAGCTGTTCAGATTCGGCGTCCATGTACTCAACGACCAAGGGCTAGCCGAAGAGATGGTGCAAGAGACCTTCATCAAGTTCTGCCAGCGGGCCGGGAGCTATGACGCCACCCGGGGCCCGGTGCGGGGCTGGCTGTTCACGATGGCCCGCTCGGCTGCCATCGACATAGCCCGGCGCCCTTCATCCCGGCCGTTGCTCCCGGTCGAGGACTTCCAGCTGCCACCCCAGTATGACACTGTCGATGAAGCGCTCACGGTCCTCACGGTGGACCAGGCCCTGGATAAGCTGCCCTCGATCTACGGCGATGTGATGCGCCTGGTCCGGGACGACTTGACCCAAGCCGAGATCGCTGAGCGTCTGGGCATCCCGGTCGGCACCGTCAAATCCCGGACGGCCAAGGCCCTCGACACGCTGCGGGCCGAGCTGGCCAGCCTGCGAGGGGGCGACGATGCCTCCTGAGCGGGACATCGAGCTGGCCCATCCCGAGGCCTTCGACTTCGTATTGGGCAACCTGCCCCAGGCCCAGCGAGCAGAGTTCAACCGCCATCTTGGCGGGTGCCGCCACTGTCAAGGCGTGGTCGAGAAATACAGTGACATCGGCCGGGTCATCAGCAACCTTCCGCCGCATGTCGAGCCGCCACCCGCCCTCGAAGACCGGACGGTCGCCGCAATGGTCGCCGCCCTGGCCGACCAGCGCGCCAAGACCAATCGCTGGACTGACGCCGAGGACCAAGCCGCCACCCGGGCCTACCCGGTTCCCCCGCTCCAGCCTCCGGCCGAGCCCGAAACCCAGATCCAGCCGGTTCCCCCGCTCCAGCCTCCGGCCGAGGACGAGGCCTGGCTCCGCCACTCGCCTGCCGACCGGCCCCGACCGGCCGAGCCGGAGGCCCGGCCGGCAGTCACTCCCCTGCCGGTGTGGCGGCGTTACCCTCGCCGCCTGGCGGCCGTAGTTGCTGTCGCCGCCGCCATCATCGCCGCCGCTGTCGTCGTTCCGCTCAGCCTCGGCCGGGGACCGGCCGAGGTAACCGTGGTCATCCCGCTCCATGCCACCGCTGCGGCCAAGGTCTTCGGCGTCGGTGACGCCACCGGGCAAGCAACGGCCCGCCAGACTGGCGAAAGCTGGACATTCGAGCTGACCGTGCACGGCCTCAAGCCACTTCCCGGCAACGACGTTTATGTGTGCTGGTGGGCCGCTCCCGGCAGCACCAGCCTCCACCCGCAGGTGACCACAGGCGGCTCGTTCGTCGTGGGCAACTCCGGATCGGCCACCCTCACGATGACGACCGGAGTCGATCCCCGGCAGTTCCGCACCATGGAGATCACCGCCGAGCCGCCGGGCAGCGGCGCCTTGCACGGCGCCGTCCTTCTCACTGGCCAGACGCTCTGACCGCCGCCCGCCAGTATGAGCGCATCGCCGTG
>Ga0335076_10005115_pt1 | contig 13275 bp, 10 predicted proteins | sample Lox_Sample_25_FD_206717 | JGI IMG/M metagenome (GOLD analysis project Ga0335076, IMG submission 206717) | Soil microbial communities from Loxahatchee National Wildlife Refuge, Florida, United States - Lox_Sample_2.5 | ecosystem: Environmental > Terrestrial > Soil > Wetlands | place: USA...
TGGCCGGCGCAACCCGGCTCCCGTGGGAGGCGGCCCGTACGGGCGGCCCCGGCGCCTGAGGGACGGGATCCAGGTGGCGACGCTCGTGCCCGGCGCGCAGGTGGCGACGCTCGTGCCCGGCGCGCAGGAGGCGACGCTCGTGCCCGGCGCGCAGGAGGCAACCGTTTGCAGCGGCCCGGGCGCCCAACCCGTCCACCGAAGTGGCGTCCGTGTCAGCCCGTTCGGTAAGGCGCGGATAGGTACGAAACCGGCCCCGGCCGACATCCATAACGGGGGCGTGGATATGGCGGCCGAATGCCGCTATGCACCTATCTGCTGTCTTTAGCGAGGCGTTATAAGGGCCGGCCGCCCGCACCACCTCACCGCCGGTGATATCCGGTGCCGGCGCCTGCGATTGCGCAGCTGACGGGGTGTGCTACTACCACCCGCCTTTGGCATGCCGGCCTGGTAGCCGCGGCGCCGGCCGGCGAGGCACCGTTGATGCATGGCCGTCCTGGTCCGGGGTGGCGCCACGCATCTCCTGAGGTTGTGCGGCGGCAGGGGGACCCGGGCCAGGGCGGGTCATGGCGGGCTGATTATCACGTTTCGGGCGTAGCCGCTGCTGAAGAGGGCCTTTGAGCTCCTTCGTGGGCCGATAATCGATTAACAGCCAGGTCATGCGGGCTTCCACGCCGGTGCTGACAACCCAGCGTGCGCGCCAAGAGGGTGCGCACCACGGCTTCGTGTCGATGATCCGGGCGCGGAAGAGAGCAGCGCGATGGTGCAGCCCGATCGTCAGGACCGTCAAGTGGCCGCCCAGCCGGAAACAGCACCGGTGCGCCCCATGAGGGACAGAGTCCTGGCACCAGCGCGCGGCCGGTACGAGGGTTCTCTCGGGCAAGGTTTCGCGACGCAGTTGAAGGCCATCGGCTTTCTTCACCGGCCTCGGCGTGTTCTCGAAGTTCTATTTCTCCTCGACGATCATCTCCGGCAGCAGGACGTATGGGGGCGATCGGCGCGGTGTTCGGCATCATGACCTGGTTTGTCGCCATCGGAGCGGTCATCATCCTGGGCGCCGTCGTCGGCGTGGTCTGGGAAGACCGGAGAAGCTTAGCCGCCGTAACCGCCGCCGGCGCCATGGGCCCGGCACCATCCGATGGCCGATAAATCGCTTCGCAGCGCTGTCGGGCGCTCCGCGCTCCTCGCCCGGCTGCCCAGGGCACCTGGTGGTCACCAGCCAGCCGGCGTTGCAGCGAATGCCATGGGCGGCCCGACCTGGCGCTGGCGTGCAGGCACACGACGCTGGCGGCGGTCCGGGTGGATGGCGTTAGGAGCTGGGCCCGCTGGCGGGCGGGATGTTCTGGTTGATGTGGAAGACGTTGCCCGGATCGTAGCGGTTCTTGACCTGGGCCAGCCGCTCGTAGTTGCCGCGGTAGGCCGCCTTCACCCGGTCCTGGCCCTCGCTCATCATGAAGTTGACGTAGCCACCGCCGGCCGAGTACGGGTGCAGCTCCTGCCAGTAGTCCCGGGCCCATTGCGAGATGAGGCCGGCGTTGGCGGGGTCCGGATCGGTGCCCACGATGACACCCGCCCAGCCGCCGTCCCGGTAGGCGAAAGCGGTCGCATCGCCGGGCACGCGGCTGGCGGCGCCGTCGATGGGGTGGAGGTGCATGGCGGACAGGCCGGTCGGCAGCTGCGCCCCGTACCTGGCGTGCACGTCGATCGCCGCGTCCGAGATCTCGTGGAAGAAGTCCGCCTTCCAGTACTGCTGCAGCCCGGCCGGGTTCAGGGCGTCGAACACGCCCTGCAGCACGCTGAACGGCATGGCCTGCAACCCGACGACCAGCGGCGAGCCGAACGTCTTGACCGGTTCGAGCACCTCACCGGCCCGGTCGTGCGGCCCGGTGTAACACCAGACGATGCCGCATGCCTTGCGTCCCCAGAGCTCCTCGGGAAACGGCGGCGCGGGGGGGATGCTGAGCAGCGCGAAAAAGCCGCTCAGCTCCTCCGGCAGCGACGGCAGCAGCTCCCGGTACCAGTGCATGACCGCCGGGGTGTCGGCCAGGTCGTACAGGACCGGGCCGCCGATGATCGTGCCGTGCTCGCCGATGTCGTGGCAGCGGAACGTGAACGAGGTGACGATGCCGAAGTTCCCGCCCCCGCCGCGCAGCGCCCAGAACAGGTCGCGGTGGGAACTCTCGCTGGCCGTCACGAACGTGCCGTCCGCGAGGACCAGATCGGCGGCGAGCAGGTTGTCCACGGTGAGGCCGAAACGCCGGGAAAGATAGCCGACGCCGCCTCCGAGCGTCAGGCCGGCGATCCCGGTCGACCCCAGAATGCCGAAGGGCACGGCCATGCCGAACGCCACGGTCGCGTGGTCGACGTCGCTCAGCGTGCATCCGGCGTCGGCGCGGACGGTGTGACTGCCCGGGCTGACCGTGGTGCTCCGAAGGAGCGAAAGGTCGACGACCAAGGCGCCGTCCCACACACCGAGGCCACCTACGCTGTGGCCGCCGCCGCGGACGGCGATCTCAATGCCGTGCTCGCGGGCGAACCGCACACAGGTGATGACATCGGCGGTGTCACGGCAGCGCGCGACCGCGCCCGGGCGCTTGTCGATCATGCCGTTGTAAACGGCGCGCGCCTGGTCATACTCGGGATCCCCGGGCAGGATCACGCTGCCGCGCACGGCGGCGGCCAGATCCTCGTACGGAGCGGTGATGGTGCCGGCTGTTGCGGTCATGATTTCCCCTTCAGGTGCATCTGTTGAAGTCGCACACCGAAGGTAGGGACCGCAGCGTTCGCGCAGCGTTCGGCGATGCGCGCGCAGGTCAGGCCGTCGGGAGAGCGCCGGGGACGGGCAGCGGAACGCCCCGTTCCTGGAGGTCGGCATGGCAGCGCCGGAGCAGCGCGACGCTGCCATGCGCCGACGCCAGGTCCGCGGCCGAACGCAGGCGCGCGACCGCGGCCTCCTCGTCGTCATGGGCGGCACGCATCCGCATCACCTCGGGCAGCCACCACACATCGTCGTGAGCACACCCGGCGGCAAGCGCGGCGTCGAGGGTGGCCCGCGCCGCGGCGGCCCGGCCGTTCCGTGCCGACAGGTCGGCCAGCAGCGACAGCCAGTAGGGCATGCGGGCAAACGCACCTTCCGCCTTGAGGTTGCTGATGCCCAGCTGGACCAGCTCGATGCCGGTGGTGCCAGCTTGAGACCAGCCGTCCAGGATCAGCGCCCACTCGCGGTAGTAGGCAAAGTCATACCGGTCGCACAGATCACGCAGCTCATCAACGATGCTCCTCAGGCCGGCCAGGTCATGGAGCATCTGGTGAGTGATGGTGCCGTAGGCCAGGGTCACCGCCACGCTGTACGGGTGGTCGATCGACCGGGCCAGCCTCGTGGCCTCGCGGCAGGCGGCCAGGGCGTCGCCGTCGTGGCCGAGCAGCCAGTGGGCGTGCGCCGCCCACGCCTTCGCATGCACGTCCGGCCGGGTGCCGATGTTCAGCGAGACGGCCCCGTTGGTGTGCTCGGCGGCAAGGTCCAGGTGGCGCAGTCCCTCGGCCGGCATCCCCAGGCTGAAGGCCGCACCGCCGACGGCGAAATGGGCCTGGCCGCCCAGTTCGGATTCGGGGCCGACCAGGCTCAGGGCGCGGGTGGCCGTCCGGTAGCTGTCGGCCGTTCGGCCCTGCACGAACTGCGTCGCCCACAGGGCAGTCATGCCAGCGACCGTCGAGTCTTTGCGGCCCAGTGACTCGGCGAGGGCGATCGAGCGTTCCAGCGCCCGCTGCAGATGCGGGGACGAGTAGCCGGACCGGGCGTTGAGCGGTGCCGCCATGGCCTCCAGGACGGCCAGTTCCCGGGAGTCCCGGTCCCGGCCCGCGGGCATGGCCGCGATGATCGCCAGTGCCTTTTGATGCAGCCGGATCGCCTCGGCGTGGGCGAACATGCCCGCCGCGACGTCGGCCGCCTGCCGGTAGTAGGCCAGCGCCCGCTCCGGCCGCCCGGCCCGCGACCACTGCTCGGCAAGCTGGGCCGCGACCGAGTCGGTGCTGTCGGGGTGGAGGAGCTCGAGGCCCTGGGCGATGCGCCGGTGCAGCAGCCAGCGTTTCGGCGGGCTGACCGCGGCGTACGCCGTCTCGCGCAGCAGGTCGTGGGAGAAGTCGTAGCCGTTACCGAACTCCCGCATGATCCTGCGCCGCCACAGCTCGTCGACCGCCTCGACCACCACATCGGCCTCGAGGTCGCTCGCCTCGGCGAGCAGGTCGAGGGTGAAGTTCGTGCCCACCGCCGCCGCGAGGCCGGCCACCTCCCGGGCGGGCGCGGTCACCTGCTCGAGGCGCTTGCGCAGCACCGCGGCGAGATCGCCGGCCGACAGCGGGGTCCCGCCCGGGTCGACGCTGCCGCGCACCGCCTCGATGACATACAGCGGGAAACCTCCCGTGGCCGCGTGCAGCATGTCTGTGTCGGCCTCCGGAAGAGCCGTCCCGGAAATGGCCTGGGCCAGCTGCGCCGCGTCGGCGGCGCCCAGCGGGGTGAGGGAGAGCTCGGTGAGCAATCCGGTGGCCCGCATCCGGACCGTCCAGTCCATGAGCTCGGGGTCGTCGTCGAGACCGTCACTGCGCAGCGTCGCGGCCACCAGCAACTGGGCGCCCTCGGCCAGCCCCAGGCAGAACGTGACGAACGCCAGCGTCTCCTGGTCGCACCATTGCATGTTGTCCAGGACCAGCAGGGTCGGGCGGCCGACGGCGAGCAGCGCCCGGGCCAGGCCCTCGAAGAAACGGTGGCGCTGCCAGGCATCCACCATGGTTCTCGATCCGGTCCTGCGCTCCCCGTGACCGCCGGCCGGCACCAGCCTGCCGACTTCGGCGCGCCACGCCGGGTCGAGCGTGGCCGCCGCCGACTGGACGGCCGGATTGCGCAGCCAGTCGGCCACCGGGGCCAGCGCGAGCCGACCCGGGGTCCCGAAGCAGTGGGCGGTCGCGACCACCGCGCCCTGCTGGCGCGCCAGCTCGGCCACGTCGGTCACCAGGCGGGTCTTCCCGACCCCGGCGCCGCCCTGGACCAGCGCGAGACCGGGGCAGCCCGCCACCGCGGCCCGCCAAACGTCCTGGAGCGCGCTGAGCTCCGCGGACCGGCCGAAAAGCCGTGCCGCCGCCAGCCCCGGACGGCCGGCTCCGGGCCCGGCGACGGCCGCCGGCCCGGTGGCGGCCGCGGGCTGCGCCGGCGGGCCGGCGTGAGCCATCAGCCGCTGGAACGCCTGGCGCGTCGCGGCGTCGGGGGCGACGCCGAGCTCGCGCTCCAGCACCGATGCGCAGTGGTGGTAGGTGCTGATGGCCCCGGCCCGGTCGCCCAGATCGGCCTGCAACTCCATCAGGGCCCGGTAGCCGACCTCCTCCAGTGGCTGCAGCTGGACCCGGCGCCGGGCGGCGTCCACCGCCCCGGCCAGGTCCCCCGTACGCGCCCGCGCCGCACGGAGCAGGTCGCACAGGTCCACGCACTGGCGCTCCAGCTGCGACCTGGCATCGAGCACCCAGTCGTCGTACACGCCGGGCAGCAGGTCGCCCCGGTAGGCGGCGACCGCCGCGCTGGCTCGCTGCAAGATCCCGTCGTCATCACCGGCGTCCGCCGCGGCCAGGGCCGCCTCCCGCTCGGTCGCGAAGACGCGCACGTCGACGCGGCACGCCTGGGTGTCACGCCAGCTCAGGTCCCGGGGCGTCACAACCAGCGAAGACTCATCGCCCAGGACCTGGCGCAGGTGGTGCAGCTCGCGGCGCAGGTTGGTCAGCGCCTGTGCATCCGTGGACTCGGGCCAGAACAGGCCGGCGATCCGCTGCCGGGCCTGCAGCGACCCGGCGTGCACGGTCAGGAAGGCGACCAGGACAACCGCGCGCGACGACCGGGCCCGGACCAGGCCGGTCGGGCCATCGGTGATTGCCTGCTCCCCCAAGAGCGACACGTGCAACACGTCGGCATGCTCTCCTGAGCCCTCAGATTAATCCCCCAATGATGATTTCACCAACGATCAGCAAAGTGGAGACGGAGGCGGCGGCCGAACGCTGCGCGAACGCGCCGCCGAACTGCGCTACTTCACCGATCTCGACCACCACGACCACGAGGCGCTCGGCGCGCTCGATCACCGCGACGGGCGCGGGGTCGGCATCGCCCGCTACGTCCGCGACGCCGCCGACCCACAGGCCGCCGAGATCGCCGTCACCGTCGTGACGAATGGCAGGGACGCGGCCTGGGCACCGAGCTGCTGGCCCAGCTGTCCGAGCGGGCCCGCGCCGAAGGCATCCGCCGGTTCACCGCCCTGGTCGCCGACGACAACGCGGCGATGGCGGCGCTGCTGCGGAACCTGTGCGCCGAGCGCGTCCGGTCCGGACCCGGCACGGTGGAATACGAGATCACACTCACGCCCGCCGGAGAAGCCAGCCCGTGCGGGGCTGGCCCGCTTTCACGGTGATGGCGGCCACCCGCCAGGCTGGCGAAAGACCCTGCTCGGGCACCTCGAACTAACGTCCACGCTGCCACGTTGATCAAGACGAAGAACCGGCCTCATCTGAACGGGGACCTGCGATGAACAAGATATGGCTGGTGCCGGCCGGGCTGGCCGCCACACTCATGATCGCTGCCTGCGGCAGCTCCTCAACGTCGGCAAGCTCAGGCAGCACCACCAGCGCCGCCGCACCGGCCTCCAGCGCGCCGGCCGCGGCCGGTGGCAGCGCACTCAAGACCACCACGATCGGCGGGGTTACCGTCCTCACCAACGCCAAGGGCTTCACCCTGTACTGGTTCGCCCCTGACACCTCGACCACGTCGAAGTGCAACGGCTCGTGCGCCACGTACTGGCCGCCGGTGAAGGGACCGGCCACCGCCGGCGCGGGCGTCACCGGCAAGCTCGCCACGATCAAGCGTTCCGACGGCTCGCTGCAGGCCACCTACGACGGGCATCCGCTCTACACCTACTCCGGCGACAGCGCCCCCGGGCAGGCCAAGGGCAACGGCCTGAACCTCTCCGGCGGCGTGTGGCACGAGGTCACCGCCTCCGGCGCCGCGGCGCCAGCGGCCAGCGCGTCCCCCAGCTCGGCTGGCGGCGGCGGGTACTGACATCACCTCAGCGGGATGCTGAGGCCACGGACCTGCGCCCGGGGCAGCGGTCCGCTGATAGGCGACAGGACCTGACGCAGCGCCCGGCCGGCTGCCGCCGCTGATGCCTCGTCCACGCCTCGAGCGCGCAGGCCGGTATGCCTGCCCCACCGCGGGCGCGGGAATAATAGGGATCATGGCAAGCGGGCTGATCAAGTGCGAACACTGCGGCCAGACGAACCGGGTGCCGGCCGCGGCGGCCGGGACGCCCCGCTGCGGCAAGTGCCACCAGCCGCTGCCGTGGATCACCGACGCCGACGACACCACCTTCGGCGACGTCGCCGACGCGGCCAAGATCCCGGTCATCGTCGACCTGTGGGCGCCCTGGTGCGGGCCGTGCCGGATGGTCAGCCCCGCGCTCGAGCAGCTCGCCCGCGACCTGGCGGGGAAGGTGAAGCTGGTCAAGGTGAACGTCGACGACTCGCCGCGGCTGTCGCAGCGGTTCGGGGCGCAGGCCATCCCGACCCTGCTGGTGCTGCGCGGCGGGCAGGTGGCCGCCCGGCAGACGGGCGCCGCCCCGCTGGCCGCCCTCCGGGCCTGGGTCGACAAGGCGCTCGCCGGGGCCGCTCACTGAAGGACCGCGCTGCGCCCCGGCAGCGCCCCGTGGCTCATTGCTGGCGGGGCTGACGATGGCGAGCGAGGAGGCGAGCGGTGGCCGGAGGACACGTCCAGGTACGGCGGATATATGAGGATCCCGAGCCCGGCGACGGCACCCGGGTTCTGGTCGACCGGCTCTGGCCGCGGGGGGTGTCGAAGGCCAGGGCGGCGCTCGATGAGTGGTGCAAGAACATCGCGCCGTCCGATGAGTTGCGTAAGTGGTACGGTCACGACCCGGATCGTTTTGAGGAGTTCGGCCGCCGCTACCGGCGGGAGCTGGAAGACCCCCAGCGGGCGGAAGCACTGGTGCACCTGCGCGGACTGGCGAAGGACGGGCAGCTGACACTGCTCACCGCGACCAAGCGGCCCGAGATCAGCGAAGCGGCCGTGCTGGCCGACGTGCTCTGCAGCTGAGCGGATCGGTACCCGCACCGCCGGGCCGGATCCCGCCCCGGGCGCGCGGCCCTAGAACAGGACCTGCTGGGCGCCGGGGATGCCGGCCGCGGACGCCGCCTCGATGGCCGCCTCGATCTCCCCCAGGCTGGCGTCCTCGGCCAGCGCGGTCAAGATCGCGTCCCGGATCGCCACCGCCCGGCGCCGGGGACCGCGGCGATCGCTGAGCGGCGAGTACGGGTCCCGCCGCCGGGCCAGGTAGTCCCGGACGTTCTCCCCGGCCGAGCCCGCGGCCAGGTGGCCGGCGGCCTGGCAGCTGGGCTCGTCGCAGCGGTGCCGGATCACCGGCCGATAGCCCGTCACCGGGTCCGGCGCCGGCACTCCCCGGCTGAGCACGTACCCGTAGATGTGGGCCGGGACGACCAGGCTCCCCGGCCGGTCGGCCGCCGCCCGGCGGGTGCCCGCCCGGAACCGCCCATGCCCGCCCGAGGACAGCGCGCCCAGAAAGTAGGCACATCGCCCCGGGCCGCGCCAGTAGACCTTGCCGTAGTACCGCTGCCGGGCCTCTTCGTCCGCCGCCAGCGCCTCCCACAGGTCCCGCGGGACCCGGCCGAGCTGGTCGCGCTCCCCCGCGCCGCGGCCCACGGCCGCCACCCGCCTGGCCTGCGGCACCCGGGCGAGAACGGTCATACCTCCACAGTAAGTCCCTTACCGGACAATCCCGGGGATTGCCGGAGGTGTGCCGGTAGCCGCCTATCTCCAGCACAGCAATCCGAGGGCCGGTAGCCGGAGCCGAGCGGCCTCTATCGCAAGCACCTGCCGGGACCGGGGGACGGCGCAGCACGGGAAATGATCAAAAACGGCGTGTCCGGCATTTCGGCGCCGGTAATCCGTCTCGCGCGCGGCAGCATGGTAGTGAGACGGTGTGATCGCGCACTGCGTGTGAGGTGCGCCCGGACGCGGCCCGGACGGTGCGATGATGTGGACCCGGCACAAGGCCATCATCACGGTGGCGGCGGTGGTCATCCTGGCCGGCCTGGTGACCGGCGCACTGCTCGCGTTCCGCGGCGGCGGGCAGGCGAAGCAGGCGTCGGCGACGCCCTCCCATCCTCAGCAGCTGCGGTCGCCGTTCACCGGCGAACCGGTGCCGTCGCTGAACCGGGTGCTCGCGGTGAAGATCGACAACATCGTGTACGCGCGGCCACAGACCGGACTCACCCACGCCGACATCGTCTACGTGCTGCCGGTCGAAGGCGGGCTGAGCCGGTTCCTGGCCATCTTCTCCTCCCACTACCCGCCGGTGATCGGCCCGGTGCGCAGCGCGCGTGAGGATGACCTGCAGTTGCTGCGCCAGTTCGGGCGGCCCGCGTTCGCCTACTCCGGCGCCACGGCCGCGCTGCTGCCCTACATTCAGCGGACGGCCCGGATCGTCGACCTGTACGCGGGCACCACCCGCGGCTACTACCGGGACAACAGCCGGGTCGCCCCCTACAACCTGAACGCCCACACGCGGGTGCTGCTGGCGCAGGCGCACGGCGCGAGCAAGGCCCGTAACATCGGGTTCCGGTTCGGCCCGCCGCCAGCGGGCGGGAAACCCGCCCGGTCGGCGTCGGTGGCCTACCCGGCCGCCTCGTTCAGGTTCACCTGGTCGGCGGCGAAGGAGGGCTGGCTGGTGTCGATGGACGGCGCCCGGGCGGTCACGACCGACGGCGGGCGGCTGGCACCGGCCACCGTGGTGATCCAGCACACCACCGTGCGCACGTCCCGGTTCCTGGAGTACGGCAAGCCGCCGCCGTACGCGGAGAGCGTGGGGTCGGGGAGCGCGCTGGTGTTGCGCAACGGCCAGGAGTGGCTGGCGCACTGGTCGCGGCCGACGTGGAACGACGGCACCACCTTCACCACCGCGTCCGGCCGGCCGATGACCTTCGCCCCCGGCCAGGTCTGGGTGGTGCTCGCCTACCGGTAAGGGGCAGGGCCTGGCTAAAGCTTGCTGCGCGCAGCGACCTGGAAGAGCTCCGGCAGCCTGTGGTCGGCGATGGCGGCGGCCCAGCGGACGCCGGCCCAGGCCAGCACGATGCCGTAGTCGGCCGCGCCCAGCACGAGCACCGGGACCCGGACCGCACCCGGAACCGAGGACGTGAGCTCCACGGCCAGGATCGCCGGGGCGCTGACGAGCGCCACCCCGAACAGACTGCCCATGGCGGCGGCGAACGCCTGGCCCCCGTGCCCGCCGGCGGCGGTCGGCAGCGGGGTACCGGCGCGCCTTTCGGCCGGGTAGGCCAGAACCACGGTGTAGAGGCTGCTGAGGGCCAGGGCCGCGCCGATGGCGGCGAGATCGATCGCCACCGCCCACAAGCCGTCCGCCGGATGCCCGGCGAAGGCGGCGAGGCCGAAGGACACCGCCGCGAGCAGCGGCACCGCGATGACGGCCAGCGCGAGATCACGGCCGCTGAAGTAGCCGCGCAGGGAGCGCGCACCGGCGAGGGCCGTCGCCTCCAGGCTGAAGGCGGGTCCGGTGATGCCGACCGAGTTGGCCTGGAAGATGCAGAGCATCCCGGCCCCGATGACCGCGCTGAGGATGAGCGCCACGTGGTAGTGCGGGGTCCGGATGGTGCTGACGGACGCGGCCACCATGACCACGGCGGTGATAAACCAGCGGACGACCGAGCCGGGGTCGCGGCGCTGGTAGATCAGGTACCGGGCGGCCACCGCGCCGCGGATGCCGGAACGGGCGAACGGGAGCGAGGCGCCGTGAACGGCCGACGACTGGGTGCTGGTGTCCACGGTCACGAGGGCGCGGTCGAGGGATCTGATCCAGAGCCCGCCGAGCACGGCGATGACGGCGGCCAGCAGCCCGAGCCGGAGCAGGGCGGCGCCCGCGTGGCCGGCCGACGCGTCCTGGATGGCGTGTGCGGCCAGGCCGGGCGGCAGCCAGCGCAGCCATTTGTCGATCCCGGCGAACGTCGTGGCGGTGATCTTGCCTTCGGCGGCCAGCCTCGGCACCACCTGGGTGAAGGCCTCATACAGGGCGAAGATCGGGATGACCAGGAACGCGGCGAGGTCCTTGCCGCGCCGCGAGCGCAGCAGCCCGGCCAGGCCGGTGGTCACGAACCGGGCCAGCGTGATGCAGAACAGCACCTGCAGCAGCACCGCCACCACCGCGGTGAGCTCGCCCAGCACCCCGCGGGCCAGCCCGACCGTGACGCCCAGCAGGCCCAGCACGTTGGCCAGCGGCCAGGCGCCGGTGGCCGAGGCGGCCAGCAGGCCCACCGCGAGCGGGCGGGTGCGCAGCGGGTACAGGGCCAGCGTGGCCGGGTCGAGGGTGCCGTCGAGGCCGAACGTGAACAGCGGCAGGATCAGCCAGCCGAAGGCGAACACGGTGAAGACCGCGGCCGTCTGGGTGACGGGCGCGCTCTGGCCGCGCAGCAGCGCCAGGGTGACGAACGTGCCGACGGCGACCAGCACGGCGAAGAACGTGCTGACAATGAAGGAGATCCTGGCCGGCCGGGACGAGCGCAGCGCGTTCGTCAGCAGGCGCAGCTTCAGCTGGACGAGGAGCCGAGCCATGACAGTCCCTCCGCGCCACTGGCCTTGGTCCCGACCAGGTCGATGAACGCCTGCTGAAGGGTCTTGCCCCCGCGGACCTGGTCGGTCGTCCCGGTGGCCACGATCTTGCCCTTGTCGATGATGGAGACGTGGTCGCATACCTGCTCGACCAGTTCCATCACGTGACTGGAGAACAGCACGGTCGAGCCGGAGCCGACGAAGCGGGTCAGCAGCCGGCGGATGACGTCGGCGGAGACCGGGTCCACGCCCTCGAGCGGCTCGTCCAGGAACAGCACCGCGGGATTGTGGATCAGCGCGCAGCCGAGGGCGGCCTTCTTGCGCATGCCGGTGGAGTAGTCGGCGACCAGCCGTTTCGCATCGGCGGTGAGGTCCAGCACGTCGAGCAGCTGCGCGGACCGGGACCGCGCCTCGGCGGCCGGCATGCCGCGCAGCCGGCCCGCGTATTCCAGCAGCTCCTGGCCGCTGAGCCGCTCGAACAGCCGGGCCTCGGCCGGCACCACGCCCATGATCGCCTTGGCGGCGGGCGGGTCGGCCCACACGTCCAGGCCGTGGACGACCACCCGGCCGGTGTCCGGCCGCAGCAGGCCGGTCATCATCGACAGGGACGTGGTCTTGCCCGCCCCGTTCGGCCCGACCAGCCCGGCCAGGGAACCGGCCGCGATCTCCAGATCGATCCCGGCCACCGCCTCCTTCGTGCCGAAGCTCTTGCGCAGCCCGTGCACCGCGATTGCTGGCTCGCCCATGTCCGCCTCCTCAGCAGAGGCCGCTGGCCCAGGTCCGGCGGCCAGCTCGGCCATTTGTCTATCAACATCCTATCATTGTGATATCACTTTTCAACCCCGCCGGAACAGCGCAAACGCGGCCGGGCTCGGCGTAGAGCCGCGGACCCGCAAAGCCGGGACCCGCGGCCGGGAACCGGACCGCTCCGTTGTCAGGCGGCTGGTAGATCTCCTCCATTGTCAGGCGGCTAGTAGATCTCCTCCATTGTCAGGCGGCTGGTAGATCTCCTCCATTGTCAGGCGGCTGGTAGATCTCCGGCATGGGCGCTGGTCACTTGTGCAGCGGGCAGAGGGCACCCGCCGATGGGTCAGTGGCTGAGCATGCCCGTGGATGGCCCGTTCCCGGGCCTGGCTGGTTGAGCGCGGGACGGCTGCCGCACGGGCCGGCATGACAAACGGGCCGGCATGACATATGTCATGCGCAACTCGCGCCGAACCTCAGTGGAGGATCTATCCCACCTCGGCCACGCTAGTGGCATGACAACCACCGACCCCGTACGGGGACAAGGTCCGCGCCACGACAGCGGATCGCCGCCCGCGGTCTTGCTGCAGGACCTCAGCAAGAACTTCGGTCATGTCCAGGCCGTGCGTCACGTCGACCTGACCATCGAGCAGGGCGAGGTGGTGGCGTTCCTTGGCCCGAACGGTGCGGGCAAGACCTCGACCATCGACATGATCCTCGGCCTGTCCACCCCCAGCGGCGGCGACGTCTCGGTGCTGGGCATGACGCCCCCGCACGCCATCCGGCGCGGGCTGGTCTCCGCGGTCATGCAGACCGGGGGGCTGCTCAAGGACCTCACGGTCGGCGAGACCGTG
>Ga0335076_10005116_pt1 | contig 13274 bp, 8 predicted proteins | sample Lox_Sample_25_FD_206717 | JGI IMG/M metagenome (GOLD analysis project Ga0335076, IMG submission 206717) | Soil microbial communities from Loxahatchee National Wildlife Refuge, Florida, United States - Lox_Sample_2.5 | ecosystem: Environmental > Terrestrial > Soil > Wetlands | place: USA: Florida...
ATCGAGCCAATCAGAGTGTGCGAGCTCGAGGCCGGGATTCCGAACCACCACGTGCCGAGGTTCCAGATGATCGCGGCGATGAGCAGGGCGAACACCATCGCGTAGCCGGCGCTCGAGCCGACCTGAAGGATGAGTTCGACTGGCAAGAGCGACACGATGCCGAACGCGACCGCGCCGGTCGAAACCAGCACGCCGAGCAGGTTCCAGCAGCCTGACCAGACAACCGCGATCTGCGCAGGCAACGCATGGGTGTAAATGACGGTCGCGACCGCGTTCGCCGTGTCATGAAAGCCGTTCACGAATTCAAAGCCGAGCGCGATCAGGAGCGCCACGCCGAGCAGCAGGAACGGAAGGATGGTGGTCGGCCCGCCGCCAGCGTCCGTGAGGTCCGAGCGGATCGAATAGGCCATATAAAACAGGCCGAGGGCGAGCACGGCGAGAATGCCGAGCGCAAGCCGGGGGTCGACCGGGTGATCGAGATGCGGTTTGACGGGCGCTTCCGCGCCTGGCCCGAGTCGGGCGTCGAATGCGGTGGACATGAGGCCTCCCTAGCGGACGGGCATTCTATCGCGGCGCTGCATGACAGGAATGTGAAGCCCGCGCCCAAGGATGTAGGGGCGCTCGCCCAGATCTCGTGAGGCCGTCCGGGCCGATAGGAAAAACAATAGGCGTGATAGGCAAAACTACCCAAAAACAAAAAAAACCGGCGGCCATTGTCAAGCGGTCGAGAATAGGCAATTTTGGAACGAAGAATGAGAAATGTTCCCAAGGAGCGGAAGCCGCCCAATGAGCCTATTGTCGTTTTTGGATCGCAGCCACACGATCGCCAAACCCGGGTTCAGCCGCTGGATGGTTCCACCGGCGGCTCTCTGCATCCACTTGTGCATCGGGCAGGCCTACGCGTTCAGCGTTTTCAACTTGCCGATGTCGAAGCTGATCGGCATCACCAAGTCCGCGCCTGACGATTGGAAGCTCACCGACCTCGGCTGGATCTTTTCGATTGCGATATTCTTCCTCGGCGCGTCCGCCGCCGTGCTCGGCCGCTGGGTCGAGGAGGGCGGGCCGCGCCAGACGATGTTTACAGCCGCATTGTGTTTCGCCGGCGGGTTCTTCGTCAGCGCGTTTGGCATTAGCGTCCACAATCTTTGGCTCGTCTATCTCGGCTACGGCGTGCTCGGCGGCATCGGCCTTGGGCTTGGCTACATTTCGCCGGTGTCGACGCTGATCAAGTGGTTCCCGGACCGGCCCGGCATGGCGACGGGGATGGCGATCATGGGCTTCGGCGGCGCGGCCATGATCGCGGCGCCGCTTTCGGTCTGGCTGATGAGCGTGTTCTCGACGCCGACGCATATCGGGGTCGCAGAGACTTTCGTCGTGCTCGGAATCGTTTACGCCTGCTTCATGCTGGTCGGCGCGGCGATCGTCCGCCTGCCGCCGCCCGGATGGAGCCCGGAAGGCTTCGTTGCAGCCGCCCAGCCCAAGAAACTCGTGACCACGAGAGACGTTTACGTCTACCAGGCGCTGAAGACGCCACAGTTCTGGTGCATCTGGGTCGTGCTGTGCATGAACGTGACCGCGGGCATTGGCGTGCTCGGCCAGGCTTCGGCGATGAGCCAGGAAATGTTCCCGGGCCGCGTCACCGCCGCTGCCGCCGGCGGTTTCGTCGGACTGCTCAGCATCTTCAACATGGCCGGGCGCTTCTTCTGGGCCTCGACCTCCGACTACATCGGCCGCAAGAATACGTATTTCATTTTCTTCGCGCTGGGCTTCGTGCTCTACGCGCTCGTCCCCTATTTCGGCGGCGCGGGAAACCTGGCGCTGTTTGTTCTCTGCTTCTGCATCATCCTGAGCATGTACGGCGGCGGCTTCGCCACCGTGCCGGCCTATCTCAAGGACATGTTCGGCACCCGCTATGTTGGCGCGATCCACGGGCTCCTCATCACGGCATGGTCGGTCGCGGGCGTGCTGGGGCCGGTGCTCGTCAACTATATTCGTCAGTACCAGATCGATAGCGGCGTGCCGAAGGCGCAGGCCTATAACGTCACCATGTACATCATGGCCGGGCTTCTGGTCGTCGGCTTTATCGCCAACTTCCTGATCCAGGCGGTCGACGACCGCCATCACATGGCGCTCGAGACGGTCGACGACGCCGTCGGCGTGGCTTGAGGGAGGCCGACATGAGTTTTGACAACAGAAACGGCGGGGGCACCACCACCCTCGAACTCGTGCTCGCCTGGGGCTTCGTCGGCATCCCGCTCCTGTGGGGCATTTACGGCACGCTGGCCAACGCGCTGAAGCTCTTTCAGTAGGCCGCTTCGCGCGGCCAACGACGCAGGGCTGCCCAAGGCACGATCTATTTTGATGGAGCTACGGGCGTCATCGCTGCTCGGGGCGCGAACGACGAATCGCGGCATGATTATGTCAGAAGGGCGCCGCCATGCGCTCCTTGCATGGACTTTCGCTCGAGGGCGCCGCCACAATTCATGGCTGGATTTTCGAAACCAGAACAGGACCGAAACAGGGGAATAAATTGCTCGAACAGGAGCATCTTCGCTAACAACACAATCTTGCCCCGATCCACGCTCCGGCTCCGCCGCCTATGTTGAGATCGCATGGCGGCGGCTCCGCGCGGGCCGCCTCGCAGGCCCTCGCCAGGAAAAGGGCGCCATTCGGCGCCGGCCGGACCGGGTTCGAGAGTAAAGTGCAAGGGCAGTCTCGACGGCCACGGCAGGAGGCGGTCGCGCCGGGTCGCACTCGCGGCAACTAGACTAGCGGATCGCGGTCGCCTCGACCCACCAGGCAGGGTTTTCCGCGGCGATGACGCGGCGCGCCAACGTCGCACTGCGGCGGTCGCCGAACAGTGCGAAGCAGGTCGCCCCCGATCCAGACATGCCCGTCGCCACCGTCCCCGGAATCCGTGACAGCCTCTCGCGGACGAGGGCGATCGACGGCGCGACGCGAACCGCTGCGGCTTCCAGATCGTTTCCGCTCGAGGAGAGAAAATCAAGCAAGCCAGCCGCGCCATGTTCCATCGAATCGGACGAACGAGCCGGCGATTCCAGCTTTGCGCCGGGGGCAAGCCCGAGCGCGGCGAAGACTTTTGGCGTCGGCGCCTCGACCCTCGGATTGACCAGAAGGGCGAACATCTTCGGCAGCGCGATCGCGGGACCGAGCTGATCCCCTACGCCGGTCATCATTCGGGCTTGCGGACAGAGGCAGGCGAGAACGTCCGCTCCCGTGGCCCTGGCCGCGGCGCTGACCCGTGGATCATCGAGCGACAACCGGGCCTCGCCGGCAAGCAATCGCAAGGCCGTTGCAGCGTCCGCGGACCCGCCGCCAAGCCCGGCCGCGGCAGGGAGCCGCTTGACCAGTCGAAAGCGGCCGAGCCTCAACCCAGGTATAAGCCCGGCGAGCGCGCGAGCGGCGCGCAGAACGAGATTGTCGTCGATCGGTCCCGTTTCGAGCGCCCGCGGACCCAGAACCCCGAGCGCCAGTTCGGCGCCGGGCTCAAAGCCGAGCCAGTCGCATAGGCCGGCAAACGCCACCAGACTCTCGAGCTCGTGGTAGCCGTCGACGCGCCGTCCAATCACGCGCAAGGTGAGATTGATCTTCGCCGGCGCGCGCAGCCATCGCATCGGGCCTAATTGGGCGACCTCAACCCCCGTCCTTCTGCGCCGAAGCGTCGGGCGTCGCGGTGTCGGACGCGGCGTCGGGAAGTCCAGACTCGATCTTCTTCAGGATCGCCGGCAGATCCTCGGGATCCGGACTCATGTCGCGGGCATGATTCCACTGGAAATGCGCTTCGGTGCGGCGGTTGACCCGCCAATAGGCGTCTCCCAGGTGGTCATTCAGAACCGGGTCCGCCGGCTTGAGGTTGATCGCCTTTTCCAGAGTCTGGGCCGCTTCCTGGTATTGTCCCAGCTTGTAGTGGGCCCACCCGAGACTATCGACGATGTAGCCATCGTTCGGCTGCAGCTCCACGGCCCGTCGGAGCATCTTGAACGCCTCTTCGAGATTCAGACCTTTGTCGACCCAGGAATAGCCCAGATAGTTCAGCACCAGCGGTTGATCCGGATTGAGCTCGAGCGCCTTTTTGAAATCCGCTTCGGCCTTCGGCCACTGATTCGACCGCTCGTAACAAATCCCGCGGAAGTAGAACAAGGTCCAATTCTCGCGCTGGGGTATCCCGACGGCCGCGATCGCCTGGTCATAGGTCGCCGCCGCCTCCACGTACTTCTTGCCGGACCGCTGCAATTCGGCCAATGCGCTCAACGCTTCGACGTCATGCGGTCGCTCGGCAATAATCTGAGTGAGACGCTTCGTGGCCTCGTCGGTCTTTCCCATTGTGTCGAGTTCAAGCGCGATCTGGATATCGGCGCCCGCCTTCAACGGCGAGGACGCCGGCACCATTTGATACGCGGCAATGACTTGGTCGCCCTGTTTCAGTTGCTCGAAAAGACTGGCGAGCGTCACCGCGGTCAAATCATTCGACGGCCGGAGGTAAAGCGACAGTCGCAGATAGACAAGCGCCGGAAGTTCGTCTCCCTGGCGGCTACCGGCGCTTCCGAGACCATAGAGGCCCTCTGCGGCGCCCTCCTTCGCATCGTGAACGAGCGGCTGCAAAGACTCATTGGCCTTCAGGTCCGAAAGCGCTCGCTGGATCAGCGGGTGATGCGGAATGATGGTCGAGAAATCTTCGTAGACCTTGGTCGCGCCGGCCACGTCGCCCTGTGCGTCCAGAAGCCGCGCGTACGCGTCGGCGAAGCGCAGGCTATTCTTGTCATTGTCATACGCCGACTTCAGCCGGCGCTGCGCCTCTGTGGTGTTTCCAAGCAGATTGGCGATCAGTCCGGCGTGATAGTCGCGAAACGCGAGCACTGACGGGTCGCGAATGCGGTCCAGCGCATCGAGCGCGTGGCGGAGGTCGGACTGCCCGGCAAAGCACCAGGCCGTGAGCAGCGCCGTCGTCACGTCGTGCGCGCGCAGCGCTTCGCCGCTCGCCAAGTGGGCTCGCGCGGCGGCGAACTGTCCCTGTTGGATATTGTAGACCGCGACGGAAAGGCGGGCCAAGCTGTTGCTCGGGTCGCGCGCGAGCAGCCGTTCGGCGAGCATGTCAGCGCTCGATTCGTCGCCATTCGAGAGCGCGGCGGCAAACGCGCGCTCGAGCAAATCGGAATTTCGAGGATCGGCTCTGAGAGCTTCGCGGTAGTAGGTTTCCGCCGCAAGGGTATCACGGTCGGCGCTTGCGATCAGCGCCGACAGATAATTGCCGGGCTGGCTGTCGCCGATCGCGGGTTTCGGGTCGGCGTCGGAAACCGCAGCCTGGGCGTCGCCGCTGGCCACAGACAGGCCCGCGATCAGGAAAAGGGCTGCGTGCAGCGTCCATGCCTTCAATCGACTTTGCATATCTCGCTTTCCACGTTAGTCGCTGAGCGAAAGACGGCGCTGAGCCTGCGGAGCACGGCGCCGCTCCCCCTCCTTTAGATGACCCCGCGCGCGAATCCTTCCCAAGCCTTGCTTGCAGCCGAAAGCGGCGATTTTGCGCCGCAACTCACATATCCGGATAATTCGGTCCGCCGCCGCCTTCGGGAGGGGTCCATTCGATGTTCTTCGCTGGATCCTTGATATCGCAAGTTTTGCAATGGACGCAATTCTGGGCGTTGATGACGAAGCGCGGCTCCGTGCGTGTCGTCTCGTTCGCGTACACCACCTCGTAGACGCCAGCCGGGCAATAGAGCCGCGCGGGTTCGCCATAACGAGGAAGGTTGTCGCGGATCGGCGCATCCGGGTCCTGCAACCGAAGATGGATCGGCTGATCCTCTTCGTGGTTGGTGTTGGATAGGTATACGGACGAAGCTTTATCAAAGGTTAGGACCCCGTCCGGCTTCGGATAAGCGATCGGCGTCACCTCTGCGAGCGGCTTCAGCGTATCGCTGTCAGGTTTGCCGTGCTTGAGCGAGCCAAAAAACGAAGACTTGAACAATTCGTTGGTCCACATGTCCAGGCCGCCAAGCCCCACGCCGAGAAGCAGGCCGTATCGCGACCACAGCGGCTTGACGTTCCGCACCTTGTAAAGATCGCGGCCGATCTCCGATTCTCGCCAGGAATTCTCGTAGTCGACAAGTTCGTCGTTCGCCCGGCCGCCGGCCAAGGCTTCATGCGCCTTCTCGGCGGCCAGCACGCCCGACAGGATTGCGTTGTGGGACCCCTTAATCCGCGCAAAATTCACGAAGCCGGCCGAACAGCCAATAAACGCCCCGCCCGGAAATACCAATTTCGGGACCGACTGCCAGCCTCCGGAGGCGATCGCTCGCGCCCCGTAGGCGATCCGTTTTCCTCCGGCGAAGGTTTCACGTACGAGCGGGTGAGTCTTGAAGCGCTGGAACTCGTCGAACGGCGAGAGCGTCGGGTTGTCATAGTTCAGGTGGACCACAAACCCGACCGAAACGAGCCGATCGCCGTAGTGGTAAAGAAACGAGCCGCCGCTCGCGCCCTTGGACAGCGGCCAGCCGAACGTATGTCGAACGAGACCGGGCGAAAACCGGTCGCCGGCGACCTGCCACAACTCCTTCAAGCCGATGCCGTATTTCTGCGGCCCGCTCTTGGCGTCAAGTCCGTAGCGGGCGACCGCCTGTTTCGACAGCGACCCGCGCGCGCCCTCCGCAAGCAGCACATATTTGCCGCGCAGCTCCATCCCGCGCGTGAACCCTGCCTTCGGATGGCCATCGCGCGCGACGCCCATGTCGCCGGTCGCAACGCCGACGACTTCCCCCTTGTCGCCGAAGAGAAGCTCGGTCGCCGCGAAACCGGGATAGATCTCGACCCCGAGCGCCTCGGCGCGCGCGCCGAGCCAGCGCACCAGCGCGCCGAGCGAACCGATATAATTGCCGTGGTTGCCCATGAGCCTCGGCATCGCCCAATTGGGCAGTCGCACGCCGCCCTTTTCAGTCAGGAAATAAAATTGATCTTCCACGACCTCGGTTTTGAGCGGGCATTCCGAATCGGAGCGCCAATCCGGCATGAGGCGGTCGAGCCCGATGGGATCGATCACCGCGCCGGAGAGGATGTGGGCGCCGACGGTCGAACCCTTCTCGACAATAACGACAGAAATATTGGGGTCCAAGGATTTGAGCCGGATGGCGGCGGCAAGGCCAGCGGGACCGGCGCCGACAATCACGACGTCGTACTCCATCGCTTCGCGGGCTGGCAGTGTCGGATCGTCGGCCATTGTCCCCTTCGCCGTCGCCGGCTCACGCCCGGCAAATCGTTTCTTCCCGCGGTCGATGCGGTTCGGGGCGGGGTATGATAGTTTGCCTTCGAGCGGGCGCCAAGCGTCGAGCCCGAGGCCGGAGCCCGCTTTGTCGACCAGCGATTCAAGCCACCCTCCAATCGACTCCAGCTACGCAGCAGAGGCGTTGAGGTGGTGGATTCGGGCTGGGGTGAATGAGGCGCTGGACGAAGCGCCGCATGACCGCTTCGCCGAAAGCGCTGCAGCCGAGCGCCGCTTCGCGCCGGATGCGCCAGCCGCAGCGCGCGGGCCTGCGCGGCCAGCGCCCGAGGCGGCCGCGCCTCCTCGCCCGAGCGGCGCCGGCATGCCGCCGGACGCCGCGGAAATGTCGGCCCGCGCGCTCGCGGAGGCGGCGCCCAATCTTGACGCCCTGCGGTCCGCGATGGAGGGCTTCGACGGCTGCGCGCTCAAGCGGACCGCGACTCAGCTCGTGTTCGCGGACGGAGTTCCGGGCTCGCGGGTGATGTTCGTGGGCGAAGCCCCGGGGGGCGACGAAGACCGGATCGGCCGTCCGTTCGTCGGCCGCGCCGGACAATTGCTCGACCGGATGCTGGCCGCGATCGGCCTCGATCGTCGGCATGTGTACATCGCCAATGTCGTGCCGTGGCGGCCGCCGGGAAACCGGACCCCGACATCCCAGGAGACCCTGGCGTGTCTTCCTTTCATTCGGCGCCAGATCGATCTCGCGAAACCGGAAATCCTGGTCTGCCTCGGCGCGTCCGCGGCCCAGACGCTGCTTGGCGTGACCGGCGGGATCACCCGGGTCCGCGGCTCATGGTTCGACTACCAGCGCGAAAATGGCCCGTCTATCAAGGCGCTGGCGATGTTCCATCCCGCATACCTGCTCAGACAGCCGGCGCAGAAGCGGCTGGCGTGGGCGGACATGCGGGCGCTGGCGAAGGCGCTCGAGGCCGGCTCTTCCGCCTAGCCTAGCGGCCTACAGGGAGATTTTTGCCCGCGAACAGGGCGCTTTTCGTCGCGAACCGCGGCGCGGCTCGATCAAACAACGGCCGGAACTGGACTTCGGCGCCGCCGGTCAGGGCCCGGCGGTCGCGGCCTTGCTTTCCCGCACGAACTCTCCCGCGAGCGCCTTCGCGATCAGCGCGCGGGTCTCGTCGAGCCCGTGGAGGGCGATGAACGAGCCGAGCCGCGGCCCGCGCGCCTCGCCGAGCAGCACCGCATAGACCATGTTGAAGAAGTCGTTCGAGACGCCCGGCCGCTCGGGCGTCGCGCCCTTGGCGGACAAATCCTGGTAGCGCGGAATCGGGCGGGCGATGTCGTAGAGCGCGTGCTGGATGTCGTCGGCGCTCGCTCCAGCGGGCAGCTCCGCGAGCCTGACCGAAACCCGCTCAAGGACGCCCCGCTCGACCGCGTCGGCCTCGCGATAGCGCTTCTTGGGCGCGACGAAATCGCGGAAATAGGCGACGGCGTAGCGCACCAGGCTGTCTAGGCGGGGATGCGTCTCCGGCGAAGCCGAGGGATAGTAACGGCGCAGGAACCCCCAGAGGACAGCCGGATTCTCGCTGTTGGAGACCGCGGCGAGATTGAGCAGCATGGCGAACGAGATCGTTTGCCGATGCTGGTCATGGCTCAGGATTTCCGGCTCGGGCGGCTCGCCGGCATGGATGTGCCAGACCGGATTGCCGAGCCGCTCCTTCCACTCCTGGCGCGGATAGGCGTCGAGGAAAGAAAGATAGTCGTCGACGTTGCGCGGGATGACGTCGAAATAAAGCCGCTTCGCCGCGGTCGGCTTCTGGAACATGAAGAGCGAGAGGCTCTCCGGGCTCGCATAGGCGAGCCACTCGTCGATGGTGAGCCCGTTGCCCTTCGACTTCGAAATCTTCTGCCCGTGCTCGTCGAGGAAGAGCTCGTAGTTGAAGCCGGCCGGCGGCTCCGTCCCGAGGACCCGCACGATCCGCGACGACAGCTTGACCGAATCGATCAGATCCTTGCCCGCCATTTCGTAATCGACGCCGAGCGCGTGCCAGCGCATCGCCCAGTCGGGCTTCCACTGGAGCTTGCATTGGCCCCCGGTCACCGGGGTCGTGAATTCCTCGCCTGTTTCGGGATCGCGCCAGGCGATCGTCCCGGCGCGCGCGTCGTGCTTGAGGACCGGCGCCTGCATGACGATTCCGGTGCGCGGATGGATCGGAAGGAAGGGCGAATAGGTCGCCGCCCGCTCCTCGCGCAGCGACGGCAGCATGATCGCCTGCACCTCGTCGAAGCGCTCGAGCATGGCGAGGAGCGCCTGGTCGAACCGGCCCGATCGATAGGTTTCGGTCGACGACATGAATTCGTAGTCGAAGCCGAATTTGTCGAGGAACGCGCGGAGGCGAGCGTTGTTGTGGGCCGCGAAGCTCGGATATTCGCCGAACGGGTCGGGGATCTTCGTCAATGGCTTGCCGAGATGGCCGGCGACAAGGTCGCGGTTAGGGATGTTGTCGGGAACCTTGCGCAGTCCGTCCATGTCGTCGGAGAAGGCGATAAGCCTGGTCTTGACACTGTCGCCGGTCAGCACGCGAAAGGCGTGGCGGACCATGCTGGTGCGCGCCACCTCGCCGAACGTGCCGAGATGCGGCAGGCCCGAGGGGCCGTAGCCGGTTTCGAAGATGACTTCGCTGTGCTTCGAGCGCTCGAGGCGCGCGATCAGCTTGCGCGCCTCTTCGAAAGGCCATGCTTTCGAGGCCTCGGCGGCCGCGCGGAGGGAGTCAGGGGACATGAGGTTTCCGTATTACGGTCTCGCCCGGACGTCGAGGGGCTGACCGACCTCGGGTAATTTCGCCGCGCCCTTTAGCCCAAGCTCCGTCCCTGCCGGGTGCGCGCGCCAGAGCAAACCGCGCGAAACCTCAATGATGGGCTTCCGTCTCATCGCGGTTGCGCTGCTTGAGCTGGGCGAGCACCTCTTCCAGCACCGCGATCGCTTCTTCGCTGACATGTTTCGTCAGATCTACCAGGACACGCAACCCATCCCGCTCCTGCAAGACGACTTTCCCCTCGTCAACGAGCTCCTTGTAGGTGCCGAGCAGTTTGTAGCTTGTGATCGGCTTGACAAACCCTTTCACGGTCATCGGCGGATGTTCTTCGGTCAGCACGATGTCCTGTACGAGGGCGTTCGTTTCGTAGGATAAAAGAGCGCCGCCCGGCTCGGCGGCCGACTGAAGCCGAGCCGCAAGGTTCACCTCGTTGCCGATGATCGTGTAGTCCATGCGGTCCTGGCTGCCGAAATTGCCGACAGTGCAAAAACCGGTGCAGATTCCCATCCGGATACGGAAGGGCTTTTCCAGGCCGCGCTTTCGCCAATCCTTCTCCAGCTCTCGCATCCGTCGTTGCATCGCGATCGCCATCATGACGCACGTCTTGGCGTCCTCCTTGACGCCCTTGGAAACTGGATCTCCAAAGAACAAAAGCATCGCATCGCCAATGTATTTGTCGATGGTCGCGCCATATGAGAGTGCAATGCCCGACATTTCCGTCAGGTAATGGTTGAGAACATCCGTCAGCTCCTCTGATTCAAGATTTTCCGTCGTCTCGGTGAACCCGGCGATGTCGGAGAAGAAGATCGTGAGCTTCTTTCGTTTGGCGGAGATCTCGACGTTCTGCCTGCCGCTGAAGATCGATTGATAAATTTGCGGCGAGAGGTATTTCGACAGCTTCGATGACAGCGCTTCGAGCATGGCGTTCTTCTCGGTGACCAGCCTGTTTGCGGCCTCCGTACGCTTTGTCGCCTCAATAATTTCGTTCTCGACTTTTCTTTGTTCCGTGATGTCCGTCATTACCGTAACGGCGCCGCCAGTCGATGCGCGACGCCGGAGGATTCGGTAACAACGCCCGTCAGGCGTACGGTCCTCGAAGCTCTTGCCGGTCGGGTTGCGCAGGCTCTCCACCCGTTGCCCCACCAGGGCGCCGGCGTCGCCCGCGCCGTAATATCCGTTCTCCGCCAGAAAGCGCAGAAAGTCGGGATACGGATGGCCTGATTGAAGCAACTCCCGGGGCGCGGGATACATCTCCTTGAAACGCTCGTTGCAGAAAACGATGTTCAAATCCTCATCGGTGTAGACCAGCGCGCCCGGCATATTGTCGAGGGCCACGTGGAGCTCCGCCTCCTTTCGCGCCAGGTCCTGCTCGGCCTGCTTTTGCTCCGTCACGTCCGTCATTACCGTGACGGCGCCGCCGGTCGAGGCGCGACGTCGGAGGATTCGGTAGCAGCGGCCGTCGGGGGTATGGTCCTCGAAGCTCTTGCCGGTCGGGTTGCGCAGACTCTCGACCCGCTGCGCCACCAGGGCGTCGGCGTCGCCCGCGCCGTAATATCCGTTCTCCGCCAGAAAGCGCAGAAAGTCGGGATACGGACGACCTGATTGAAGCAACTCCCGCGGCACAGGGTACATCTCTTTGAAACGTTCGTTACAGAAAACGATCTTCAAATCTTCATCGGTGTAGACCAGCGCACTGGGCATGTTGTCGAGCGCCAATTGGAGCTGGTCCTCTATGCGACTGGACATGCGGTTGGCCTATCTCAGCTGCGTGACGCGCGCCCTCGCGCTCGGGGGAACTACAACTGACGCGAAATTGACTTTAGACTTCGCTCAATAGATGAGCCGGTCATCTGAGCGTCAACTTTCTGCAGACGCCCCGGCCCGCCAAAGACACGCCTCTACGCCGACGACCGCGTCCGGACTACGGGGACAGTTGGCCTTGCCCGGATTCTTCCATGCTCGGTCTTGCCCCAATAATAGGGCCAGAGCGCGAGATGGATGAGCGCCGCCCAGGTCGCAGCGCAGACCAGCGCGTAATAGATCGGCATCAGGGCGACCGTGCGCAGCCTCAGCCGCGCGCCGCGAAGGCGCTGGGCGACGGAGGCGGGGAGCGCAATCGAAAAGGCGCCCGCGAGCGCGAGAATATAGACATAGACGTCGGTCATCTCGCGGGCGGGCTCGAGCGCGCCGTCGTCGCCGACAGTCAGCGCACGCCATAGCGTCGCGGCCGTGAAGACCGGCCAGAAAAGGCAGCCGACAATGGCGCCGCCGATCAGGATCAATGCAGCGAGGGCGCGCCTTCCTCCGAGGTCGCGGCGAAAGAAGTTGGGCCGCCGCGAGTGGACGATGAGGGTCTGCATCCAGCCCTTCTGCCAGCGCACGCGCTGCCGAAACCAGTTTCCGAGCTCGCTCGGGGCTTCCTCTGAGGTGTCAGAATCGAGCGCTCGCACCCGATAGCCGAAGCGCGCGAGCCTGATCCCGAGATCGGCGTCCTCTGTGACGTTCCATTCGTCCCAGGCGCCGACGTCAATGAGGGACCGGATGCGGAAGTGATTGGAGCTCCCGCCGAGCGCGATCGGCAAGTCGAGGGCGCAAAGTCCCGGGTTGATGAAATCGAACAGCGTCGCATATTCGACGGCAAACTGGCGCGAGAGCCACGATTCCTGGCCGTTGCGGATCACCAGCCGCGCTTGCAGACAGTCGAGATCCTTCTCGGCTGCGAAGCGCGCAGCGGCGAGGCGCAGTTGATCCGGCGCCGGAATATCTTCGGCGTCGTAGACGACGACGAGTTCGCCACGCGCGGTCGAGAGCGCGATATTGAGCGCCCGCGGCTTGGTCTGCGGCGGGCCCGGCGGCGCGACGATGATCTCGTAGCGCGCCGGGAGCTGAAGCTCGATGAGCCGGCTCAAAGTTTCGGGATCGCGCTGTTCGACGACCAGCTTGATGTCGAGCTTGCTCTTTGGGTAGTCGAGCTTGTCGAGGCCGCGCACCAGCTCCTCGAGCACGCCGGTTTCCCGATAAAGCGCGACGACGATGGTGTAATCGGGGAGTTCGTCGTCGGCGAGCGCGGTAGGACGAAGGACGCCGACATTGGCGATCGCCGCCATCGACCGCAACAGGATCATGGCGGAAAAAGCGAGCCAAAGCGCTGCGGACGCGATGGCCTCCAGCGCGCCGAGACTGGCAAAACCAAGTGCTGTCGCCAAAGCCGTGACCGCCCCGACAACCGCAAA
>Ga0335076_10005117_pt1 | contig 13271 bp, 28 predicted proteins | sample Lox_Sample_25_FD_206717 | JGI IMG/M metagenome (GOLD analysis project Ga0335076, IMG submission 206717) | Soil microbial communities from Loxahatchee National Wildlife Refuge, Florida, United States - Lox_Sample_2.5 | ecosystem: Environmental > Terrestrial > Soil > Wetlands | place: USA...
TTCACTTCGCGGATGCGGCGCTATCACTTGAGGACCCACGGGCGCTCGCCATGCCTGATCCCGACGCTGTGGGCGAAGAGCGGTTCGTGGCTCTGGGTGCCGACCCCACCGGACGAGTCTTGGTAACCGTCTTTGCTTACGTTGGGCCCAACATTCGCATCATCTCCGCGCGCCGGGGGAGCCCTGGAGAGCGGAAACGCTACGAGAGACGCTAATGCGCAGACAGTACGACTTTTCTAAGGCAAAGCGCGGTGCAGTCGTTGCGCACCCCGCGGGCAAGACGCGAATCACCATTCGGCTGGATGACGACATTCTGGCTTGGTTTAAAGCACAGGTCGATGCGGCGGGTGGCGGCAACTACCAGTCACTGATTAACGCAGCTCTGCGTGAGCACATGAAGCGCAGGCACGAGTCCCTTGAAACGACACTGCGGCGGGTACTTCGGGAAGAACTGCAGGCCGGCAGCTAACAATCGTTGGAGGGGACCGTGAAGGGCATGAGGTTAGCCCCGCGGGCGCGGAAGAGATTGTGCGCCCACGGCGCTTGTTCGGGCGCTTCGAGGCGGCCTCTCAACTTTGACGTTAGGCGTCATGAATACCAAGGCGCACTTGTTTAGTCTCGGCTGGATCTTCTTCGCTGCTGTGGTTACAGCTCAAGATGCTAAGAACAGTGTGGCCGTCCCTTTTCGGATTTTACAGACGGGTCATGTGGCTCCGAATCGGGACTATAGGTCTGCGGTAACGGTACCGCGCAACGAGCCGCTGAAGCCTCGAGTGTTGTTGATTCACAGCGAGGCGGAGCTTGCAGGCATTTGGCCTAAGCTCCAAGCAGAAACTTCATCTCACCAGCCGCAAAATTTCCCTGGCCTAGACTTTGATGAATCCACGATGGTTCTCTTTCTTGCGCACAGCGACTCCACTTGCAATGGATATGTTCTAAGTCATGTCAGTGAGAGCCCTGAGGCAATTACGCTTCACCTAATACATCAAAGCCCAGGCCAGAACTGTCTGTGCGCCTCGGAGATTGTGGAGCCGTATATCATCGTCAGCGTGCCTCGCACGCAAAAGACAATAGGCTTTGAGATCAGCAGAGCAGCGCGTCCAGCCTGCAGCTCGGGCGACGCGCATTTATGACGCCTAGCAATCGTTGGAAGGTGCCGTGAGGCGCGGTAGTGTTGCCGCGGGCGCAGGAAGCAATTGTGCGCCCGCGGCTCCAATGGGGCGCTGGAGTGCGGACCCTCAACTTCACCGTTAGAACGCACCCTTAGCCCGGCGTCTTCATTTTGGCTATAATCTGGCCAGAATGCCCTTTGCCATAGTTCTGGCCCCGGAAGCGGTAGAGGACCTGAAGCGCCTCAAGGCGGTGGTTCGCGGTGCCGTGAAGGGCGCGATGGAGACGCACTTGCGGCACGAGCCGGAGAAGACCAGCCGCAGTCGAATCAAGCGGCTGCGAGGGCTCTCCCGGCCGCAGTATCGGCTGCGGGTAGGTGATATCCGGGTCTTCTACGACGTGGCGGAGGGGAGGGTTGAGGTCCTGGCGATAGTGCCCAAATCGGAGACGGCAGCATGGCTCGCTCAATTCGGAAAACTGTGAAGGAAGTCCCTCTGGCCGAGGTCAAGGACGACTTCTCCCGCTACCTAAAAGAGGCCGCAGCTCGAGAGATTGTGATCACACGCCATGGGAAGCCGGCGGGGGTCCTCATCGGCTTCGAGTCCGAGGACGATTGGCTGGAGTATCGACTAGAGAATGACCCGCGCTTCCTTAAGCGAATCGCCAAGGCACGCGCGAGCATACGCGCCGGTCGGGGGATTGCGCTTGAGGATGCGGAATGAGGTTGCGTTCTAACAATCGTTGGAGGGGTCCGTGATCGGTCTGCGTGTCCGCGCCGCCGGCGCGGGAGGACAGTATGCGCCGGCGGCGCTTGATCAGCGCTTCTACGCGGCCCCTCTACTTCACCGTTAGTCGGCCGATCGAAGGCTCCGCTCCGACGAGGGATCACCCTCTTCGACTAGAATGCCCGCTGCCACGCCAAACGTTGAACCAACGTAGCTTGCATCGAGCTGCGCCAATCAAGACACGGATCACGGGAGGATCTGCATGTCCAATAACCCACCGCCTGCGCTTCAGGTTCTCATCGATGCCCACATCAATGGATTCAACACTCAGGACCGCACTCTTTTCCTCAGTGCCTTCGGGGACACTGCCATCATCATCGATGGCATTGCTCCGTATCGCTGGCTGAACCCAAATGCGCCGGCCAATTGGCTTGCCGACGTGGCGAAATGGCGACAGGTCCACGGCGTAACTTCCGAGCTATTTTCCTATGAGATGGGCTTCTGGAATGTCGAGGGTACTTCCGCGTATGCAGTCATATCGGGAACTCTTACGGTAGTGATGAAGGGTCAAACCGTGGTTCGGACCGGCACACTGGCCTACACATTTGCGAACCGTGGCGGAGAATGGAAGATTGAGGCTCAGGCTTGGGGTCGTACGTCATAAGCTGTACTTTCGCACAACGACAGTCCTGCACCTTGTTGCGGCCCCCTAACAAACCGTTGCAGCGGTCCGGGGTTGATAAAGTGCTTGGCCGCGGGCGAGGAGACGAAAATGCTTGAACAAGTCCTGCGCGCCCGCGTGCTAAGGCCTCAGTGGCCGGCCGCTGAACGGGGCTGTTAGGCGGCAAACACTTCCGATGAACGTACCTTCGCGTCTGACTTTCTATTCCGCTGAGTACGCGCTTGATGGCGGATCAACCAGGCTCTACGCTTGGGACGAAAACGGCGCGGAGCGTCGCGTTTATCTTCCGCGCAATTTCTATTCAGATGGCAGTTCCGTGCCGTGCCAGAGAGCCGGGCTGCTTTATTTCGATGATGAACGGATACCTGTGCGGTCAGCTCTCGAATCGGACCTCCTTAGACTGCTCCGTGAAGCGATGCTCGCGCCTTGTTCAGTGCCGCGACCGGGCGAAATGAAATTGACTCCTCCGTTCACTGTCGTTGGAAAAGACCTTGAAAAGTTAGTCCGAGGTACGGAGGAGGAAAATCTCCGCCTTCTGGTGCAGAGCGTTATCACGTACGTGGAATCGGATGCATATGGCCCCGCTCGCATCGCCCAGCAACTCTGAGTTGAAAGGTACGCGTAGCGGTTCCTGGGCGGTAAGCGTTAGTGGCAATTGGCACGTCACGTTCAGATTCGATAGTAAGGGTGCCATTGACGTTGATTACGAGGACTACCACTGAGGTTTCTCTCATGAAGATGCACAACCCGCCCCATCCGGGCGAGATTATTCGGCAGCCGTGCCTTGAGCCTCTGGACATGTCGGTGACCGAAGCCGCGAGTGCCCTTGGGGTGAGTCGAAAGACCCTGTCGGCACTTTTGAACGGGCGCGCCGGAATCAGTCCTGAGATGGCGGTCCGTCTGTCGATCGCGTTTGGGACGAGCTCAGAGAGCTGGATGAACCAGCAGACGCAGTACGACCTGTGGCATGCGGAGAAGCGTCGCAAGGACCTTCGCGTATCACGGGTTGCCGCGTGACTCGACGTCTAACAATCGTTGGAGGGGTCCGTGCTCCTCGGTAGTGTCGCCGCAGGCGCGGGAAGAGACTGTGCGCCCGCGGTTCCAGTCGGGCTCCCGTGGCCGCGGATTCGCCGTAGTTCGCACGTGTTTGGGCATGCGCTCTAACAATCGTTGGAGCGACCGTGAGAGCCAAGGAGGTGCCCGATGCGTGCCGGACTAGTGTGCGCGCATTGCGCGCGCTTTACTCATGAGCGCGGCCGCTCAACTTCACCGTTATGAGGCACGAGACCATGCAGAGCCATGATTAAGAAGATTGGCCCGACTACGATTCGTGAGAGGCACAGGGCTTCTTGTCACTGCGGGGCTGTGGTTCTGGAACTTCACTTACCAGACGGCATCGTCGATCTGCACCGATGCGATTGCTCGATGTGTCGAAGGAAAGGAGCCGTTATGGCTGCGTTGCCCTTGACTGGATTACGAATTCTTAAGGGCCATGAGGTTCTTAAACTGTATCAATTCAACACGATGACCGCGAAGCACTACTTCTGCTCCAACTGCGGAATCTATACGCATCATCAGCGCCGCTCCAATCCCAACCAGTACTGCTACAACGTTGGATGCCTCGAGGATGTGAATCCTTTCGAGATTCCCGATGTACCGACAAGCGATGGCGTCAACCATTCATCAGACCGTCGTGCCTCATAACCAACGCTTGGGGCGGCCCGTTACCCCTCGGAGCGTAGCAAGCCCATTGGCCCGGCCGTTCAAGCTCACCGTGAGCTGCCATGTCGATCGCAACGCTGAAGCGCGTCAGCATCCTTAGCGCGTGCGGCATATCGGTTGTAGTCACCGCATTTAGCGGCTGGCTCTGGTCGCACGGAGTACCCTTGGGCGGGGGCGTCTATTTCATTCACAACCTCGCTGTTTTGAGTATCGTGGCGACCTGGGTCGTGGCTGATACGCCGACATCCGGTCGTTACTTCCCATCGCTCGACCATGGTTGGTTTGTGATGTTTCTGCCCTTTTATCTGACGTACTATTTGATCTCGACGCGGCGGTGGTGGGGCGTGCTGATCTTGGCGGGGATGCTCATCTTATTCGTGTTGCCCAGATTTCCTGAAATGCTCATGAGTCATGGCAGCTAACCAACGCTTGGAGCGTCCTGGAACCGCTGGTGTCAGCATCGGACCGGGGCGGGTTCGCGCTCGATGTGAGCTACTACACCCTGGAAAGCGCTGAGCCTCGTCGAACTGTATCCTTGCTCGTCTTTACGGATGCCCGTGGCTTTCTTTCCACTCTCGAGGTTAACTATCAGGGCAACACGTCCGATATGCCTGAGCAGGTGCAGCTCGAGGAACCTCGTGGACGTGCCGGACACGTTGGCAGATGCGGTGAGACCTTAGCGCAGATCAGAAAAAAGCGGGGATCCACGTACCGTGATGAAAAATGCCATCAACGATGAGGTCATTCTCGCGGCGCGTCTTTTTCTCGCGACCTTGTTTCTGATCTTCGGCTGGAGAAAGCTCAGGGACTATTCGGGCACGGTTAGTCAGCTGGTGCGGGATCGCGCTCCGATGCCGTCACTGGCTGCTGCCGTCGCGATCTTCATGGAACTCCCGGTCGCGTTCGCGGTCGCTGTTGGCGTCTTTACGCGTCCGGCTGCCGTCCTCATGGCCTTATACACGCTGGGAACTTCGCTCATTGAGCATCGCTATTGGACGACGACCGGCGCGGCTCAAGTCGAAACCATGGAGGCCTTCTACAAGAACCTCAGCATTATCGGAGGCTTCTTGCTCTTGTACGTTACCGGTGCGGGAGAATATTCGATCGATGTGTTGTCTGGCATCGCCGCGCGGTGACCCGTGGCTTTGCGGTGCGAGGAGGCGCGTGATGGATTTACTGTTCGTTGGTATTGGGCACAACGATCTCGCGCTCACCCTAAACCGGATCGCGGTCGGGACATTCTTCATGCTGTCCGGATATCACAAGCTGTTCAACGCCGAGCGCCATCGTTCAATCTTGGATGAGCTCAAAGCGCTCGGCGTTCCAGCAGTGGGCTTCAATCAATGGTGGGTGCCGTTAGTAGAGTTCACAGCCGGCGGCGCCGTGCTTATCGGGCTCCTGGCACCGCTCGCTGCACTTGGCCTCCTGGTCATCATCATCGTCGCCATGGCGACGTCCGGGCGGCAGCGAATCAAACTCAACAAACCGATCGACGAATCGGATCGCATTGACGATTGGCTCTATTTGCCGGAGACGCTTTATGCCTTTATGTTGGTCTTAATCATCTCGGCCGGCGCCGGCCCCTACAGCCTCGATTCGCTGATTGTCGGTCTGATGAATAAGCACGTCGCGTGATACTGGATCCTCACCTCGCCGATATGGAGTCGTCAAATTAACAGCGTGCAGATCGAAGGGAAGAGCTATGAGATGCCGCCCCCCGCGACGGGTTCACGGTCACACTTTTTATCACCGTTACCGACACCAATCGATCGGCTGATTTCTAGGAGAAGGTCTTCGGTGGTCGAGTTCTGAGCAGAGGCGATAGCAAGGGTGCGTCTGGGCATATTCAGATCGCGAATACGTGGCTCATCGTGAACGTGGGGGGCGGCCCGGCCCCGGACAAGCCAACGGTAACGCTGAGCGTCCCCGCCGATCCGGATAAAATCAGCAGTTTCATGAATATTCGCGCTGCGGACATTCAAGCGTCCCACGAGTTATGCAGAAGTCGGGGCGCGGAGTTCATCACAGAGCCGATCCCTAAGTACGGCGAGATTCGCTGCTACATCCGAGATCCTGACGGATATATCATCGAGGTCGGACAGAGCACCGATCTTGCGTACGGTTGACGCGCGGCCCGCACTGCACGTCGGACCAGATACGCTCAGTCCAAGTCTCCTTATCTTTTTTGCAACGGTTTTTGGCTGCGAGCATCGTAACCTGAGTCGGTCATTCACGCTTACAGCGTGGGACGTTGGAGTCGTCAATGAGCAGCGTACAGATCGAGCAGAAGGAGTATGAGATGCCCCCGCGAGAGGGGATCAGCATCGCGCAATTTCTCACCGTCGCCGATATCGAGCGATCGGCTCGCTACTACGAAAGGGTATTCGGCGCTCGCATTCTGAGCCTGGGTGACGGAAATGCGCCTGGGTACCTTCAGCTTGCGAACATCTGGATGATTCTGAACGTTGGGGGCGGGCCGACCCCGGATAAGCCGACGGTAACGCTCAGCATTCCCGACCCGAATCACATCAACAGCTTCATGAATATTCGCGTTGCGGATATTCAAGCGTGCTATGAACTATGGAAGAGTCGGGGGGCCGAGTTCATCACGAAGCCGATTCCCAAGTACGGCGAGATTCGCTGCTACATCCGCGATCCTGACGGTTATATTATCGAGGTCGGACAGAGCACAGACCAAACATACGGTTAACGCTGGGCCCGGATGGGATACCGCGGGCAGCGCGCGCGAGCGGATCACATCCCAATTGGCTCGTGACTCGGCCGCCCGGTTTCGGACCGCGAGGGAGTCTTTCATTCTGGTGCGTTTATTTCGGTGGGATATATCTATACCCCCTAACAATCGTAGGGGGGTGATGGCACTCCGGCCCGCGTGTAAGCCGCGCGCTCGCGCCTCGGTCGTTAGGCAGCGATTTCCGCTCGTAAGCTGATCAGATTCGGCGAGCGCCGGTCTGACCTGTTGTGCTCACGCCCCGTTCACCGGATGCCAGGGATACGTTGCCGTCTTGGTATCCCCAAGGCTCACTCAAGAGAAATCCCACCTCTTATTTCCCCGGGAATATCTATCTGGGCTGCCGTCCATCGGCCGGAGTGCTAGATTGCTGGCTCGTATACCTTTTGGCCGGGCGTATGAAGAAGCTCAAGCACGAAGCGGAATTGTTCAAGGCCGCACTGCACGCCGGCGTTCAGTATGCCGAAAACCGCAAGGCAGTCGAGTTCGAGGCCACCGACTCCTCGAGCGCCAAGGCGCTGTACATCTATCGCCTGCTGGTCCACGACAAGGTCATTACCCCGATGCCGGAAGACCAGGTCAGCGAGAAGACGATACGGCATCGGCTCGCGACCTGGTATGCCCATCAATTGCCTGCCGGGCATCATTTGCTGGGGTAGATGCCGCTTTTGTTATCGGATCGACGCGCGCGCGAAAGACGACTACGCTCTAAAGCCGACAACAAACCCGCGGGAGCGCCGACATGTCGCTGACCGGAAGTTGCCGCCGCACGCCTGACGCTGCCGGGCGGTGATCACAATCTCCAAATCCGGGCGGTTGAGTCATGCAAGCGAAGGTTCGCAGCGAAAAACCGACCTGCGGCCTGCAAGCGTTACTCTTTGGTCGCGAGGAGGGATAAGGTGAGGCGGCTATGGACGATCATCGGGGTAGCCGACGTGCCCCGCAGCTTCAGATGGTACGGATCCCTGTTCGGTCAGCCCGAGTCCCGACCGCCTCATCCGGACTTTGGCGACATCCGCGACTCGGACGGGACGGTCTTACTCTGTCTGCATGAGTGGGGTGTCGAGGAGCATCCGTCGTTGCTCAATCCCGGGCGTGCAACTCCGGGGAACGGCCTCCTGCTGTTTTTTCGCGTCGATGATTTCGAGGCGACCTTAGACAGGGCACGCGCTCTGGCTGCCAAGCTCGAAGAGGAACCTCACCTGAACCCGAACACCCGAACCAGTGAATTCTCACTGCGGGATCCTGATGGCTACTACGTCACTATCAGTGCACTCTCCGCCACTTCGCAATCGTCATGATCTCGCGCATCGGTCGGTGGGAGCTTGATCTCGATCCCGTTCTGACTGCAGATTGCTTCGCACGTTATCCCAACGATGCCCTTTGCACCTGCGAGGGCTGCCGAAATTTCCGCGCTCTCGGGGAAAGTTCGTTCCCGGTTCAGTTCCGCGCGCTGGCGGCCCAGCTTGGCATCGACCTGGGCAAGCCTTCTGAACTCAGCCACTACGGCGAGCCTGGCGAGCTGCGACTTCTCGACGGGTGGTTCCACCTCGTTGGCAGGATTTTCTCCGGGCGTGACGCGTGGCGGCAGGTCGGCGAGATGGCGTGGACGGCTGATACGGACCCGCTTTACGGGCTGTCCGGACTTGGCTTCACGGACAGGATTGCTCTGCTGCCCGAGGCCTTCAAGGGCCATCCCGTTGTGCAACTCGAGTTTCAGACCAAGGTACCGTGGGTGCTCCCGGACAGCGGCGGCTCCGGGGTGAATTGAGGAGAGGTTGCAGATGGGTACCGAGGAGGAACGAGCCATCCGCGAGGTACATGGCAGCTGGGTCGATGCCGTCAACGACGGCGATCTCGTCCGTCTGCTCAGCTTAATGACGGACGACGCCGTGTTCCTGAGTCCGGGTCAGGCACCGTTCGGCCGGCACGAATTTCCCGCGGGCTTCACGGGGGCCCACCAACAGTTTCGCGTCCGGTGCATCAGTGAGCTCGAAGGCATCGCAGTCGTCGGTGAGGTCGCCTATACGCAGTGCCGCGACTCGCTGTCACTGGTGCCGCGCACGGGCGGAGAAGCAACGAAGCTGGCCGGTCATCGGCTCACGATCTACCGTAAACAACCGGACGGACGCTGGCTGCTGGCCCGCGATGCCCACACACTCTCGCCGCTGGCGGGCTGACGTCCTCGAGGATCCGTCCTGGACGAGATCCCTTTCGCCGCTCACCTGGCGGCTGACGCACCAAAAGGAGCGACCCGAGGCCAGGCGTGCGGTTCACTGTGGATTACTTCGTGCGCAATCCGCGCTTGTTGAGGAGCTCGCTTCATGGTGCGCCCCAGAGATTTCCTGTTCGGTCTTATCGCCGGAGGTGTCCTTGCCGCACTGGCGCTTGCCGCCGCGCCTCGGCCGCTGGACCCGGTCGTAGTGTCTCCACAGCTCTATACGGTTCGTTTTGAGAACGACCGGGTGCGCGTGCTCGAGTACCGCCTGAAGGCCGGCGGCAAGGAGCCGATGCACTCACATCAGCCCGGGGTGGTTATTGCCCTGGCGGATGCGACGGTGAAAACCACGCTACCGGACGGCACCCTCGCCTCACACCCCTCGCACACGGGCGATGTGTTTTGGCGAGACGCTCTGACGCACTCGGTCGAAAATGTCGGTACGACCGAGGCGCATTACTATTCCATAGAACTCAAAGATCCGGCTCACTGAACATCGGCGGCGAGGGCTCACCCGAGGGCCGGTGCCGGGGCCGCGGGCGTACAATGGCATGCGACAGCCGCGACGCGCAGCGGCGGCGTCGCAGGAGGTCGCCATGAGACGTGTTACCGGGATCGGCGGGGTCTTTCTCAGCGCCAAAGACCCGACGAAGCTGGGTTCCTGGTACAAGACCCATCTCGGGATCGATGTCCAGGAGTGGGGTGGCGCGGCCTTTCGCTGGGTCGATGCCGCCGGCACTCCCGTCAATGGCACAACGGCCTGGTCGGTCGGCGACGGCTCCTACTTCGCCCCGAGCAGGGCTCCGTTCATGATCAATTATCGCGTGGCGGATCTTCACGCACTCGTAAAGGCACTGCGTGAGGAAGGCTGCCAGGTTCTCGAGAAGGTAGAGGAGTCGGAGTTCGGGATATTTGCCTGGGTGATGGACCCGGAGGGGAACAAGGTCGAGCTGTGGCAGCCACCGGAGGGTCAATAGCCATGTTCGGTTCCGGCCGGCCGGCGCTCTAGTTGAATCGTGCTGCAGATCGCATGGAACCCGCAGCTTCCCACCCGCAGCTGAATGCTCAGGCACTGCAGCTGCGGACGTACCGGGCGCTGACCAATGCGTCCATTCTGTTGCTCGTGGTCGCCTCGGCGCTCCTCGTAACGCACTTCGTGTTCCCGTACCTCTTCTCGGTCCTGCTCCGGGTCTGGACGGTCGATGCCTTGCTGGTGTTCGTCCTGGCTGTCGCCTGGCTCTGCGGGATGTGGGCCTTTGCCTCGGGCAGGATCAAGTGCCCGGCGTGCGCTGCACCGTTCGCCACCGGATTTCATTTCTGGGTCCCGAAGACGTGCCAGGCCTGCGGGCGCGATGTCACGGTTCCCCACGGCGCCGCGAAATGATCCAGGGTTCCTGTCTGTGCGGCCGGATCGCCTACGAGCTGCGCGCGCCGCTGCGAACCATGTATTACTGCCACTGCCGGATGTGCCGCAAGGCCAGCGGCTCGTCGTTTGCCACGAACCTCGTGGTGAACACGGATGATTTCGTGATCGTGGCCGGGCACTCGTTCCTCAAGTCACATGAATCGAGCCCCAACGAGTACCGGCACTTCTGCGGGGAATGCGGCTCACCCATCTACGGGGAGGCAGCCCTTCGGCCAGGGGTCGTTGCCGTGCGCTGCGGAACGCTCAACGAAGATCCCGGTATCGGCTGCTCGTACCACATCTACACCGGCTCGAAATCGAGCTGGTTTGCCATTTCTGATCAGCTTCCCCGGTTTCCCGCGGCACCCGGGGAGTAGGAGGCCGGAGGTGGGTTACACGTACCTGTGGGAATTCCTGGTCGAAGCCGAGGACGCGGAGGAGTTCGAGCGACACTACGGCCCGCAGGGATCCTGGGTAGCGCTCTTTCGTCAGGCACCCGGCTACATTCAGACCCTCCTGCTGCGCGACTCCCAGGATCCGCGGCGCTTCATCACCATCGACCGCTGGGAAAGCCTCGAGGCATACCAACGGTTCCGCGCCGCCTACGCGCAGCAGTACGCGGATCTCGACCGCCGCTGCGAGGCACTCACTGCGCGGGAGACCGGGCTCGGCAGCTTCGTCGAGTCAGCCGGCGGGCCGCCCTGAGGCGGCGGTTGGCGCGGCGCGGTCGTCCGCTGCAAAATGACGCGCCGCGAAGCACCGCGACGCGGGACGCGGAGCGCCGGGACAAGTACCAAGGGGGTTCCATGCCACGTATCGCTGTCACATCGCTCGCAGCCCTCGTCGTCTCGGCCTGCAGCCAGGGCAGTGCGCCCGCCGGCCAGGATCACTCGGCATCCGATGCCAGCGCGCGCCAGGCGCACGAGGCCTACGTCACGGCGATCAACTCCAACAACCTGGACGAGCTCCTCGGCATGCTCACCGATGATGTGGTCTACATGAGCGCCCACGAGCCCCCGTACGTCGGCAAGACCGCCGTGCGGCCGTGGCTCGAGGAATACTTCAAGTCCTACCGCACCCACTGGGATAAGCCCGTGCAGGAGTTCGTCGTGAGCGGCGAATGGGCCTTCGAGCGTTACGCCTACCACTCGACCGACACACCCGTGGCCGGCGGGGCGCCGGTGGAGGACACCGGCTGGGGGTTCGTCGTCTACCATCAGGACGCGGACGGCAAGTGGCGCGTGGCCCGTGATGCCTGGGGGCCGGATCATCCGGCAGCGACGCACTAGGCCGCGGCCGTGCACTTCCTGGCACGAGCCGTGCTGACGATCGCGATCATCATGGCGGTGATCGCGGGCTACTCGCGCTTCCGGCACCACCGGATCGAGCCGCCGCCGTCCCCGACCGAGCCGGCGGCTTCGCGGGCATTGCCGCTGCGGGCCCCGCAGCCGGAGCCCGCGGCCTATCACTGCGATGGCCGTACCCGCTGCAGCCAGATGACCTCCTGCGAGGAAGCGAAGTACTTCCTTGCGCACTGCCCGGACGTGAAGATGGACGGCGATCACGACGGCATTCCCTGTGAATCGCAGTGGTGCCCCAATGGCTAGTCCGCCGCGCCGGCTTGCAGCTCGCGGCGCGCGCCCCGGGAGTCCCGCGTGAGCACGAGAAGCGCTTCCTGCTCCTGCGGTCAGCTGCGCATCGAGGTCAACGGGCCGGCGCGCGGGGTCGGGGTGTGTCACTGCCTGGCCTGCCAGCGCCGCACGGGCAGCGTCTTCGCGGCGCTCGCAAGCTTCGCCGCGCCCTATAGCGTCTCCGGCGATGCCACGCGCTACGTGCGGGTTGGCGCGCAGGGCTCCCGGTTCACGTTCAGCTTCTGCCCGATCTGCGGGACGACCGTTTTCCACACCGAGGAAGGGCACGAACAGACCTCGGTGAGCGTGGCGGTCGGGGCCTTCGCCGACCCGGACTTCGCCGCACCGCAGGTGTCGGTGTACGACTGCCGCCGGCATTCCTGGGTGCAGCTCCCGCCGGGCATCACGGCGTACGAGCGCGATCCGCCCTGAAGCGCGCCAGCCCTTTGCACAGTGATGCTGCCTCACCAGCAGACCTTTCCCTACCGGCCGCACCTCCTGGCCGTGATCCTCGCCGCGGGCATCGCGGCGGCGGCCTGCGACCCAGCTGCCCCGCGTGCCGACCGCTTCACCGATGTCGTTGCGATCCTCTATGCGGCGGTTCTGGGCTACATCCTCGCGCGGCTCCTCGTGCGCCTCGTGCGCCCGCTCATCGCGCGCTGGCCTCGCCAGGCGCTGCGGTGGGGGCTCATCTGGTTCTACGGCGTCGTGCCGCTGGCACTCGCCGCGCTGCTCGCCGGCACCGCACGCATGCGCCAATCGCAGCCCAATGCGGCCACGATCGCGTTCGTGTGCGTGGCAGCCGCGGCGACCGCGGCCGGTGCGCACGCGGGCATCCGTGCCGCGCAGGCGCGTCTGTCCGGAACGGCAGCCGCAAAATGAAGTTCGTATCACGACGACCGCAGATATAACAATGAGTCTCGAGCGGAGGTTCCTGATCCGGGGGCTGGGCTTTGGCGTGGTGGTGCTGGCGCTGGGTATCAACATGGCGGCCCGGCCCGCCGCCTAGGACAGAACCGCGCCGGATGC
>Ga0335076_10005118_pt1 | contig 13270 bp, 17 predicted proteins | sample Lox_Sample_25_FD_206717 | JGI IMG/M metagenome (GOLD analysis project Ga0335076, IMG submission 206717) | Soil microbial communities from Loxahatchee National Wildlife Refuge, Florida, United States - Lox_Sample_2.5 | ecosystem: Environmental > Terrestrial > Soil > Wetlands | place: USA...
AGCCCCTCATCTGGCATATGGCAATGAGATGTTGTCAGGACCCGACAACATCAGGCGAGGGACTTGACAACGGGCCCTCGTTCATAGAGTGGCAAAGCAGATCGTGGTGTGTTGTGACGGGACGTGGGACGTGCCCGACGAGACGCGCGACGGGGTGGCAGCGCCGACGAATGTCGCAAAGTTCGCGCTTTGCTTATCAGAGGGTGCTGATAGCGATCAGGTGCTGTTCTATGAGCCGGGCGTCGGGACGAAACCCGATGACCGCGTGATCGGCGGCGGGTTCGGATACGGGCTGGCACAGAACATACGTAACGCCTACCGGTTCCTCGCTGAGGCATACGCACCCGGAGACGATCTGTTCGTATTCGGCTTCAGCCGGGGCGCGTACACGGCGCGCAGCCTGTCCGGTCTGATCCGCAACTGCGGCCTGTTGCGCCGTGGGTACGCCGACCAGGTCGACGCGGCGTTCGCCTTCTACCGCGATCGGACGTCTAGCACCCATCCGAGCTCGCTGCAGTCCGAGATCTTCCGCCGGATGTACGCCTACGACTCTTCCGACATCCACTTCATTGGCGTCTGGGACACGGTCGGCGCCCTCGGGATCCCGACCAACCTTCCCGGATGGGAGGAGGTCTCCCGCGAGTACCACGGCTGGGAGCGGATGTGGGGCTTTCACGACACTCAGCTGAGCGGCCAGGTCCGCCATGCCTACCAGGCGTTGGCGATCGACGAGCAGCGCGAGCCGTTTCGACCGTGCCTGTGGACGCAGGATCCAGATCCTGGTGACCAGACGCTGGAACGGGTCTGGTTCAGCGGCGTCCACAGCGAGATCGGCGGCGGATCCCGCAACTCGGCGCTGCCCGACATCGCGCTCTTGTGGCTCGTGGCACGGGCGCAGGAGTGCGGACTGCGATTGGCTAGCGGTGCATTACGTGGAGCCGGCGCCGACGGGCTGGGAGTGGCGGTCACACCGGACTATGCAGCGCCGATCATCGACTCGCGCACGGGCATGTACAAGGTTCTCCACGCGTTCCACCGTGTACACGAGCTGCCGGTCGGCGATACCCCCGGGCAAAGCGTTGCCTCGAGCGCGGTCCGACGTCATCGCGAACAGATCGCCGGGTACGCGCCGCCCGGGCTGACTGACTACCTCGCCGCGCTGAGCGTCACCCAAGTCGAGGAGGAGGTCGGCGCGGCGGACACGCACGCCCCGCTGGCATCCGCGTAGGCGCCGATATCCAAGCAAGCCGAACTGAGCATCCGAGCACAGTTGGAATGTAACCCCTAGGCGGCGGTTTCGTCCGAGTGTGTGCTAAATCTGGGGTGAGGTCTCTCTCCTCCCATGAGCCAACAGGCGGACGGCCGAGGCGGACCGCCGGAACGCGACGAGCGCGTCCGTTCGCCTGGCTCAGCGGCGCTCTGCTCGCTCGTGACGCCGGCCCAGCGGCAACGCGAACCACACCGAACTGACGACGACGGCAGCGGCGATCCCGACGCAGACGGCCGCGACCGTACCGAAGACGAAGTTCGAGATCAGCACCAGGATCCCGGTCAGCCCCACCGCAAGGAACGCCGTCGAGACGATCGCGAGCCTGGTTCCGAGCCGCACGAGGTACCCCCGTTCGCGCTGGCGGAACAGCAGTCGGTGGTGAACCGACGGGGCGATCAGCAGCACGGCCGCAATCGCGATGCACAGCAGCGTGATGAAGTAATCCCACCGGTCGAACGCCGAAGCGTTCTTCCAGCCGGTGTTGAACGGCACGATCAGCAGGAACGCGAACATCACCTGCACGCCCGTGCCGGCGACCCGCAGCTCGTTCAGTAGGTCGGTGACGTTGCGCCCCAGACGCTCTGTTGCCGGCTCGTCCTCCGGGCGCTGACGCATCTGCCGCTGCTGCGTCGTCGGCGAGTGAGTTCACTTCGTCCGGCTGCGGTCGGTCCCCGAGCGCTGGCCACCGCGGCGCGAGGCGGACATGTCGCGAACCGAGCTAACCGATCGCGAGTCCGACTCGCCAGAGCGAGCCCGCTCCTTGTTGACAGTCCGCGCCGCGATCTCCTCCGCGCGTCCCTCGCCGGTCCCGCGGTCGAGCTGGCTCTCCTTGATGTGCTCGTATTGACGTGCGCGCTTGGTTCCCTTCTTGACACCGCGTGGCGGCATTACCTACCTCCTGTCGTCAGATCGACCAGGTCCCGACTGCCGTCGAGCGAGTCCAGCGATTTACGTAGCAGTCGCGATACGTGCATCTGCGAATACCCGATCCGACGGCTGATCTGGCGTTGCGTCAGCCCGTGGAGCAGCCGCAAGCCGAGCACCTGGCGTTCCAGGTCACTCAACGTCGCCCAGTTGGCGGCGAGCATCTGTCGCTCTTCGGCAAGCTCGAACCCATCGTCGTCTCCGCCCAACATCTCCGTGAGCGGGCAGCTGTCTTCGTCGTCGCGTGCGACCGAAGCGTCCAGAGACGTAAGCTGGTAGTTCTCGGCGGCCTCGAGCGCCTCTATCGCCTGCTCGATCGTGCAGTCCATCGCGTCGGCGAGTTCGTCCACGGTCGGGGAACGTCCCAACTCAGCGGACAATTGGTCGGCCTGCCGGCTCACCGCGAGCGCCCGCTCCTGTAAGTCACGCGGAACGTGCACCATCCATCCCTTGTCGCGAAAGTAACGCTTGATTTCGCCGAGGATCGTGGGCGCAGCGAACGTCGTGAATTTCCGGCCCTGCTCGGGGTCGAACCGCTCGATTGCGTTCAGTAGTCCGATATAAGCGACTTGAACGAGATCGTCTAACGGCTCGCGGCTGTGGATATAACGCAGCGCCAGCTTGCGGGCGAACGGCATGAAGCGATCGACCAACTCGTCACGCGCGGCAGGATCCTGCTCGCGAGAGTAAATTTCAAAGAGCCGTTCGTCGGTTTCGCGCGCGAGTTCACGCGCCACGGGGATCGTGACGGACATCGGACCTCCAGCTGTTGAGTGCGAGCGCGAGGTCCGTGCGGGGGCCGCGGGAGAGCGTCCCGAGCGTCGTCCGACGCATGTCCTTCTGAACCGTCCTGCCTGGAACGGCTCCGATTGAAGTCTCTCCACGGCGCCCCGGTCGCTAAACCGCTATGTACGGATGCGGACGCCCGTCTGAGGGGAAGCAGCCTGTTACCGCATCGGGCCACAGGGTACGGAAGGATTGACGAGGCGCGGCCTCCATTCCAGCGTTAACTGCCGGCAGACAGCGGCACGCGCCGGTCGGAACAGGCGGGGACGGCCGGCCGTACCGCCGGGTCGTTCCCCGTGCACCCGGTCAAGCTGGTTCGCTCCGCGGCCGAGGCGATCGCGAGCGCGCTCGCTGACACCCTCCGAGAGTTCGAACGGGCGCTTGACACGGGCAGCGAAGCGGCCCGGTTTGCGCCTGTGCGCCGCCGCACCCCGCCAAGGCCGGGTGGTCAACGCGATTGAAGCGGCGTCGCTCAGGCCGCGGCGTTCGCGACGTGCAGCGTGATCGGGGTCAGTGCATCGGTCGGGACGAGCAGCCGGAAGTCGCTCCAGGACACTCTCCGCCCGGCCGGGTCGGCCTCCACCCACACCCACCGCGGCCGGTGGCAGGCGTACCCGCGCGGCCGGGGGGAGACCTCGTAACCATTGATGCTAAGGGCCAGGTCCCGCGCCCAATGGGAGCGGTCGGCCCAGTCCTCGATCCGAAACTCGAACTGGGCGCTGGCCACGTCCTTGATGCTGATGAGGCTCGTACTCATAGCGGTCCGACCGTGCTATCGGCTCCTGATTGCCAGGGCTTTTGGAAAGCGCGGTTGAAGCGGACGGTAGGCCAGTCCGCGTTTCGAAACTTAAGATTGAGTTGCGCGATCGCGGGTATCCCGGAGTCGGCATGTCTGTCGAGCGAGCCCGGCGTGCGCGGGTTCGGGCGGTAAACGCCCATCTCCGCGCTGCAGGATCGCATGAGTTGGCCGCCGACTTGTTCGCCACCTTGCACGACATGACGCTGGCCGTGCGAGAGTCCGAACTCGCGGATGCCGAGCGCAGGGCATACGCGACCGAGGTCGCGCGGGATCCGGAATGGGCCGAGGACGTTCGCGGTAATCCGGCCTAGGCGCGTGCGCCTCGGAGCTTGCGAGAAAGCGCCGGAAGCCCCAATCCGAAGAGGTACGCGAGACCGACCCCAAGCAGGGTTTCCAGCACGCGCTGGTCGAACCTGGACGTCGCGGTCTGAGGGTCTGAGTAGAGCAGCAGGAGAAACACGAGGAACGTGCTGAACGCGGGTGTGACGTACCAGCGGCTTTGCCCGGTGCCGCCCGCGCCTGCCAACACGACGATCGTCGCGACGCTGTAGACAGCGGCCGGTGGACTGGCCCGCACGAGCAAGACCCCGGCGAGCGCGCCAACGAAGACCGCGACGATCCGACCGACGCTCCTCAGGCGCTGCATGTCGGCGGCCGGCCGCATGACCAGCAAGGCCGCTGCGCAAGCCCAGCCGACATGGTCGAGATTCAGGATGAAGCCGATCGCGGCCGCGGTGGCGCCCGCCGCTCCCAGACGGACGCCGTAGCCGAGGGTCGGCGCCGCCGGCTCGACACCCGCCGCGGGCCTCGCCGGCGCAGGTTGCTCGGGCCACAGCATCGAGATCAGGCTTGGGCACCGACTACGAGAGCGCTTGCTACACACTCCCCAAGACGCCTGGCGCTCCCGGCTGGCTCCACATCGGTGGAACCAGCCTCTCCGCGCCGCTCTTTGCGGCCCTTTTCACTGATCGGGATGCCTTCCACGGTCATCGATCAGGGAACGCGAACTACGTTCGGTATTCGCTGTTTGACAACCCGTTCACCGATGCTGCCGATTTCCACGACATCACCGGGTTCGGCCAGGTCAGCAACAACAACGGGTTCTACCCAGTGACCCGCAACTACGACGAAGCAACAGGAATCGGCACACCGAACTTCACGGGACTGATCACCGGCTTCGGTTTCTAGTCGAGTAGCAGCATTTCGGCTGGGAGGGGACGGGCTACTGAGCTCGTCCCCTTCGGGCTGCCGTCGACTGCGGGCATGGACGTAGTTCCGCGGAGCTACTCGGCGAACGCGGGGTCCTCGAGGTCGGACGGGCGCCGTAGCGGCCGGGGGTAGGCAGCGGCGAACTCCGCCAGGATCCGCTGAAGCGGCAAGTCCAGATACACGCCGCGATCGTGGACGTACTCCATGTGACGGCTTCCGTCTCCGGCGAACGGATGGAGCAGCGCGTCCTCGGTGCCGTCGAACTCGAGCGGAGCGACACCAAAGCGCTCGCATAGCGTCGCGTTGAATGCCGGAGTCGCCTTGCGCCAGGCCCCTCCGACGTGCATCTCCGTGTATCCGTGATACACGAACACGTCGGTCGCCATGAGCTCCGCTAGCCGCGGCGATTGGAGATGATTGCGGACGTCGGAAAAGCCGAGCCGCGCCGGGACGCCCAACGAGCGCGCCGCCGCCGTGAGCACAACCGCCTTGGGCACGCACCAGGAGACTTCTTTCGCGATCACCGCGCTCGCGCGATAGTCGCCGGGATCATTCGAGACCGTATACGGGTCATACCGAATCGCGTCGCGGACCGCCGCGAACAACCTCTGAACCCGTTCACGCTCGCTCCACGCGCCGGCCACAGCGCTCTGGGCGAACTCACGAACGGTCCGATCCTCGCTGTCGAGGAACGAAGTCGGCGCGAGATGCTCTGGCCCGGGGTCGGTAGCGAGATCCGGCTGCACGTCAGACATGTCTCCGAGCGTAGCGATAGGGGTATCGTCTTTGCGCCCAAGCCAGATGCAGGCGTCCGACCGAGCGGCAATTGAGAACGCTAGGTGAAAAGTGATTCTGCCCACCGATATACCTAGTCGCGCAGAGATCGACCGGCTGCTCGAGTACCGGGATCCGTCGAGCGTGTCGATCTACCTCCCTACCGACCCTGCGTCGAACGGCGACCCAGAACGGATCGAGCTCAAGACCCTGGCCGCGCGCGCGTCGTCCCAGCTACATGAGGCAGGTGTCGCAGCGAAAGTCGTTCGCCAGGTCGAAGACGAGATCGAGTACCTGAACGACGACCGCTCCGGCGCCAATCAGCATCGCTGATCTGCCCGCAGACGTCGCCAGCGCTGCCGGCAAATCGTCGATATCCGATCGCGCTCCGACTCGCCGCCTCCAGGGATCAGAGGGCCAGAAGGTGCGCATGCACCAGTACGCCAGACAGGTCGACCGGGCACTGCCGCCGCTTCTCAACGGCCTCGAGGTGCCTCTGATCCTCGCCGCGACGGAGCCGATCGACAGCATCTATCGAGCGGTCAACACCTATCCGCATCTTCTTGCGAAGGGCATCCCGGGAAACCCCGGGACGTCCTCCGACGCCGAGCTTGCGGCCGGCGCCCGCGCGGTCCTCGACGATCTCTACGCGGCGCAACTCCGCGACGTGCAGGACCTCTACGGACAACGCGCCGCGGACGGGCGCGCCCTCTCCGACGTCGCCGAAGTAGCACGTGCCGCGTGCCGACTGCAAGCTCACGCGCGAACTCAATGTCGCGCGCTAGGTTTGCGCGCCCACACGATCGCCGCCGAGCCGTGATGCATCCCCTTGAGCATCAATCGACGGCACCTGAGCGCCGCTTGCCAGCAGCCGCGGGCGCAGCCGCAGGTAGGCGAGCAGGCCGCCCAGTCCCGGCACCCAGAATGCGATCGCGTGGTAAACGATCACGGCCGCGGCGGCGTGCACCGGCGAGACGCCATAGAGCACCAGCGCGCCGGTGAGCCCGGCGTCGAGCACCCCGATGCCGCCCGGGATCGGCAGCGAGTTGGCGGCGTAGCCGATCGAGTAGCCGAGGGTCACAGCTGCGACGCTGGGAGCCGAGCCAACGGCCCTAAGCGTCACCCAGAGCACAGCGATATCGAACCCGAGGTAGCCCAGCGCGCCGACGACGCGCCAACTGGGGCGCCGGGTGAATGTCGTCTGCTCGGCCTCCCGCACGCCGGCCGCAATCGAGGTCAGCCACCGCGGCGCCTTCGGGCGCGAGTGCAGCATGGCCGGCAGCGCAGCCACCACGAGCAACCCGACCCCGACCACAATCGTCGGCACGACCACCGCGAGGTGGCCGTCGGACCCGGTCGCCCCGGCCATCAGTGCCAGACCTGCCGCCACGAGCGCGGCACTCGACACGGCGGCGCTGAGGAAGAACAAGCCCGCGGATCGGCGCACGATCCAGCGAATTGGCGCCCCCGTGAGGGCGATCAACCAGCCGCCGATTGCCAGGCCGCCAGCACCTCCGCCGGGAAGCAGTGCTCCGGAACCTTGGGCTGTCCACGCTAGGGCTCGAGCGTCACGAGGTTCCAAACGGTCGAAGAACAGCCGGAATATGACCACGAAGCTGACGGCGGATGCGATCTCGAGCGCGACTGCCACGAGGATCCAGCCGGGGCTGATGTCGCCGATCTCCCGCAACACCCCTCGCAGCCCGGGGACCGCCGCCAGCAACGCGATGCCAAGCACCACGAGCAGTGCGGTCGTCGCCAGCCGCCTGCCGACTCGCGGCAGCCCACGCCGCCGGCGGGTCGCCCTCCGCCGGCTCGAATCCTTCGACGCGGCGCCGTTGGCGAGAGGGCGAGCGGTCGAGGAGAGCGCAGACATGGCGTTACACGGTGGCGTTGTGCCTTCGGACGGGTGGAGCGTTCTTTCGGACCATCGAGCCGGCTGCTTCGAACTACTGACTGTTGCTCACTCAACTTATAGCGCAATCGGAGAGCGCTGTCCACTTGTTGACGATTGCGGGAGCTTCTGTGCCCCAGATCAAGCCTTGCGGACACAAACCTCCGCGCCTACACTGCGCTTTGTGATGGCTACGACCCAGCCACCGAGGCGGAAGGACGCCCAGCGCAACCGGGAGGCGATCCTGTATGCCGCTCGCGAGCTGTTCGCCGAAGGCGCCGACGTGCCGATGTACGAGGTCGCGCGGCGCGCGGGGGTTGGGCAGGCGACGCTGTATCGCAACTTCCCCGACCGCCGTGACCTGGCCGCCGCGCTCCTCCACGAGGAGATCGAGCACACCGAGCAGCTCGCTCGCGACTACGCCGGCGATCCCGACGCATTCTTCGTGCTGCTTCGGAACATCGTCGAGACCATCGCCCGTTTTCATGCTCTGGGCGAGCTGGCGCGCGAGGATGCGTGCCTGGGGTCGGCGCTGGAGTCGCGCCGGCGGCGGCTCCGTGAGCTGCTCAAGGAGCCGCTCCGCGCCGCCAAATCCGCCGGAACGGTTCGCTGCGACCTCACTATCGACGACGTGTTCCTGGTCGTGCTGATGGTTCGCGGGGCGATCGACGCGGCGGAGGGCGCCGCCGGACGCACCGCCGCCGCCGGCCGCGCGCTTGCGCTTTTGCTCGAGGGCATAACGGCCTCGCGTACCTCCTGAGAGGGAGCCGCAACGGGCACACCGGGCCCCGGCCCACTGTCGCGTCGGACCGTGGTACTGGACAGGATTATCCGGAAGTGTAAGATCCGGAGAGAAGTGTCCAGTACTCACCTTTCGATAGGAGGTAACCATGACCCACATGCGTTACTGGGCAATGACCTTCGCCGTCGCGATCAGCGGCGCCTTCCTGGCCATTGAGCGGTTTGCTTTTGCTCCTACCACCGCCGTATGGATCGCCTTCGGGGTGGCCGTCGCCGCGGTCCTGTTCTCTCTAGCCGCGGCGCTCGTCGCGCTTCTGCGCGACAACCAGACGTTCTCCGGCGTCAGCGCTCTGAGCGCGCTCGTCGCCGGTTGGACCATCATCGCGACCCGCGTGTTCGCCACGCCGACGGCGCTGTGGCTGGTGTTTGGCGGCGGCATCGTCTTATTGACCCTGTCACTCCGCGCGCTGGCGCTGCACGAGGCGACCGTCGAGCGCGTCGTGCACAAGCTCGAGGTCGACGGATCCGGTGAGACCTTTGCGGCGATTCGCCGGCGCGGCATCGAGATCAGCGGCACCATGCGCTCGTGGCTGCACTGGCTCGGCCACACGGGCATCGGCCTGGCGGGTGCGTTTGTCGTTGCCAGCACGTTCATCTGGCCACAGGCCACCGCGGACCTCTCGCCCCGCTGGCTCGCGTTCGGGGTTGCCGCAGGCGCCGCCACAATCGGCCTCGGCCTGCTGCTGGACGGTCTCCTAGACCTCCAGCGCACGAACATGACTCGCCCGCGGGCGATCGAGTTCCTGCTCACCGGCACCGCAGTCGCGGTGGCGGGCGCTCTGGTCGTCCTGACCGCAGCGAACATCGGCAACCTGCGCTGGTGGACGTTCGGGCTCGGAGCCGGACTCGCCGGAGTGTCACTCGCGGCGTCGCTCCTGCACGAGCTGTCGAGCGAGCGCGTCCGCCACGAGCTCGAGGTCGAGCACACGACCGCGGACGAACTCATCGCGGCCAGCCGCTAAACAAACGCGCAACGAGAGGGGCGCCTGCCGACGCCCCTCTCGGCGCGCCGGGACACCGCAGCGATAGCGCCGGCGAGGTCATCATGGGTGGTGCTTTGCCGGGATGAAGGTGGCGTTGGTGCTCTGGTTCGAGGCCATCCTGAGCGGCGCTCTCATCCGTTTCGTGTCTCCTTGCCCGTTGTGTCGGCGGTCCAGGTTCTGGCTTCGTTTCGTCGGGGTGCTGATCGCGATCGTGCTTCCTGGTCTCGTAGCGATCGTCGCACCGCTGGGTGAGCAAGCCAGAGGGATGATGTTCTGGTTGGGGCTGGTGTGGGGGTCTGTGCTTATCGCGTCGTCGAGGCTGTTGCTCTTCCAGGGATCGCGTCTCGACCCAGGACCGGGCGACGAAGATGGTGAGGGACCAGGCCCCGGGGACGGCCGGCCCACGCCACCAGCGCCGATCGGCGGGGTCCCGCTTCCTGACGCGGAACCTTCATTGACGCGCGTCCGCGACCATCGCCCGACGCGCCACGCGTCCCGTCCTCGTCGGCGGATGCGCGAGCGTGAACGCCTTCGGTCACGGCTCTGGCCGTTACGGCTGCGGCCGTCCTGGCGTCCAGGCTGATCGGCCCCTGAGGCCGTTCGGCGATCAATCCGGAAGCTGCTTGCGAAGGAGCAGTTTCGAGTGTCCCCTCGGATAGTCTGGGAGCTCGCCGACGGCCTCGAAACCCTGCCGCTCATAAAACGATGCGGCTTGGAACGTGTGGGTGTCTAATCCGAGCTGCGCACAACCGTGGCGGCGCGCTTCTTTCTCGGCCGCAGCCAGCAGGCGGGTCCCGACACCGCGGTGCCGCATGTCCTCGCGCACCCAAAGCGCTTCGATCCAGCACATCCCGCCCCAGCTCCAGCGGTAGACGCGTGCGATCAGCTCGCCGTCGTCATCGTTCTCGACGATGAGCATCTCGTGGAACTCTGCGATCCCTGTCGCTTTGAGGTTGAACTCGTTGATCTCATCGATCAAGCGCTGAGCGATGGCCCGCTCGTCGTCACTCAGGACCTCGCTGTTCTGGTCGTTCACCACTGCTTTGCCGATTTTGATGCGCGAGGGGGCGAGCGTTATTTCAGCCCTAGGAATTTGGAGCAATTGAGACGTACGGATCGGGAGACCACATCGCCGCCGCGGCACCGGCGCCAGCGTCGCCGCCGGTCGGGTGCCCGTCGCAGGCAACGCCGACCGCACGCGCGGCCTGCTAACCGTCTCTTGCCGTCGGTCGAGTTGACGGTCGGCGTCGCGGCTGGAACGCGGTGAACTCAGTCGGCGAGCGTGCCCTCGACCGATCCCTGCGGGCGCGGTATCGGCGCCGACTGGGCGGTCGGGGCGGGGTGCTGCCGATTGGCCCACCAATCGCGGAGCACGATTTGAATCGCCGCGGCCGTGGGGATGGCGAGCAGCGCCCCCAGAATGCCGAGCAACGCCGCGCCCGCGAGGACCGAGACGATCGTCACGATCGGGTTCACGCGCAGCGTCCGGCCATACACGAGCGGTTGGATCACGTAGTCCTCGAACCGCTGCCAGACGATGATGAACGCGAGCCACACGATGGTGGCGGTTGGGAAGTCGACCCCCACGGTCGCGACTGCCACGACGATTGCGCCGATGGTTGCACCCACGAGCGGAAGCAAATCGAAGAAGCCAACCAGGAATCCGAGCGATAACGCGTAGGGCACACCGAGAATCGACAGCACGATCCAGGTCGCGATCGTCGCGAGCACGCTGATGATCATGTTGCCGAGGACATAGTCGGCCACGGCCTTGTTGATGTCGATGACCACTCGCCGGTACCGGTCCTGTCGGTCCCCCGTCAACGAAAGTCCCAGGTTCACGTACTGCCGGCCATGGAGGAGAAGCAGGAACCCGAGCGCCAGGACCGTGACCACCTGTCCGATGAAGCTTGCCGCCTGAACTGTGACGTCCTTGAGCGGGCCCACCAGATGACCCAGCAGTTGCGGCAGCCGATGCGCGTCGCTCACCAGTTTGGCGGTGATGTGGTAGCGATTGTCGTAGCGGCGGAACGTCGCGTTGTGACGCAGATCGGCCGCGTACTCGGGTGCGTGGTGCGAGAGCTGCTCGACCTCCTTGACCAAGCTCGGGACGACCACGTAGCCGACGACTGCGACTGACGCGATCAGGACCACGTAGGCCATGAGGATGATCAACGCGCGCGGCACCCGGGTCTTGGTGGCCACCGAGTCGATGATCGGAAACAGTGCCAGCGCCAGAAACACGCTGATCGCACCCAGCCGGACGACAACGCGGACACGCCAGATTAGGTAAAGCACCAGGGCGCACGCGGCCAAGATGACCACCCCCCGGACGACGGCGCCGGCTGACGGCGCCTCGAGCCGGACGGGCAGCGGGCCGCTGCCCTGGGGTCGCGTACGCGCCGATGAACCGACCGAGGGCGACGGTCCCGGCATCTTGGGTTGCGGCTCGTCGGCCAAGGGCGGGCCCGCATGGGCGGCTGCCGTTTCGGAGAATGACGCCTCCTGGATCACCCTCGACGCGATCCGCCATCCGTCCGGGGTCCGTCGTACGACTTGGCTGACTCGCGCCGAGCCGAGCACCCTCGGTGCCGGCCCCCGCGTGACGATCAGCGTGACGCTTGTGACCTTAGGTTCCGGTCCGGCGTCGTCGATCGTTGCGTTTAGCGTGAGGTGCAACGTCTCCGGAGGTTCGGCGGCCCACATCGCGCCGGCCGCTTCCCGGAGCGCAGCTCGGCCGGTAGCCGTTCCGGCTACGCCCGTCATCGTGCCGTCCTCGGTGAACAGCTCGGCATATGCGCCCGCGTCCCGCGCGGTCGCGCACTCGTCGACGCGTGCGACGAGTCCCAGGATCTCGAGCGACTCAGCTGCCGTCAGGCTCACGGTGTGGGACGCGTCGACACCGCCATCCTGCACAAAGCCTAAGCGTCGCGCCGGTCGATCCGGACGTTCGGATTCTCGCGATGCGGAAGCACCCCCCGCTGGCTCGTGCAACCGCAAGGTTGCGGTATGGTTGTATCGTGCCCACGCTGATCTTTGTCCACGGCGCTTGCGTTCGAGACGCAGCGTGGTGGTGGAGCAAAATGCCCGCGCCGCTCGCCGATCACGGAATCGCCACCACCGTCGTGCCGCTCCCGAGCTGCGGCGAAGCCGGCGAGACCCTGGGCGATCTTTACGACGATGTCGACGCGTGCCGCCGAGCGATCGACGAGGCCGACGAGCCGGTCGTGCTTTGCGGCCACTCCTACGGCGGGGTGATCATCACCGAAGCCGGGGTCGATGAACGCGTGATGCAGTTGCTGTACGTGACCTCGGTGATGCCGGACGCCGGACAGTCCCAAGCCGATCTCATCGGCTCCGAGCCCGCGCCGTGGCTCGCGCCGGGCGACGACGGCACTGTCGGCGTCGACCCCGACATGGTGCGTGAGTACTTCCTTCAGGACTGCGACGAGGTCACGACCGAGCAAGCGATCGGTCGCCTCACGCGACAGTCGCTCGCGCCGTTCACGCAGCCCCCTCGCCAGATCGGCTGGCAGCAGAAGCCGGCCACCTACTTCGTGTGCACAGCCGACCTAGCGACCCCTGCCGAGGTGCAGCGCCGACGCGTCCGACCCGGCGCCCGCGCTGCCGAGTTTGACGCCGGGCATCACCCGTTCCTCTCGCGCCCGGATGCGTTCGCCCAGGCCATCGCCGCTGAGGTCAGCGGCTAGTCGTCGTGATGGACCTCGAGGGCTTCACGCCCCTCTTTGATGACCAGGGGCACGACCGCGAGCGCTGCCAAGGGATCGGCCCACCACCAGCCGAAGGCCAGGTTCAGGACGAGGCCAACG
>Ga0335076_10005119_pt1 | contig 13268 bp, 14 predicted proteins | sample Lox_Sample_25_FD_206717 | JGI IMG/M metagenome (GOLD analysis project Ga0335076, IMG submission 206717) | Soil microbial communities from Loxahatchee National Wildlife Refuge, Florida, United States - Lox_Sample_2.5 | ecosystem: Environmental > Terrestrial > Soil > Wetlands | place: USA...
GACACATACACTTGCCAGCGTTTTTCGGGACAGTTTGATGGATGTTTCAGTGTTGAAGTCATCGATATCCTCGCCGCCCAAGAATTGGTAAATCCCCCGACAGCGTTCCCACAATAGCATTAAATCACTCCATTTTTCTTGTTGGACCCATTCTAAGCCGGTGATGTCGCGGCAACTTCGGCCACGGGCGAAACATTCCATGCAGATATCGTACGAGTCGGGATCGCCGTCTGCGTCGAGTTGAATACATGCCCGGCATGTTAGGAAGCGGTTCCAGATATCCGTGTGGCAAAAGCTGCAAAGGACATTAAATTGTTGCGGTATTTTTTCCATCGTTGGGCGGAGTGTATGAAAATAGTCAGCGGGGATAAACTCATCGATAAGCAACGTTGTGTAGAGCCGAAATAGTCGCATAAATAAATCGGCAGAGGCGGGAGAGGAAAGGAGAGTATGAGGTGGGAATCGCGACAAGTCGAGAAGAGATTGATGTACGATCGCTTTGTTACGATATGATTCGTTGCGACATACAAAGCGGTATGCCGGCAGGGTTTCAGCGATGGCTAGTTCCAGGGTATCCACTGTCGTTCGATTCCAGGCTGCCTTAATGGTCATTCCACCGTGATTGTAGACTTGATGGGTTGCTAGGGGCGGAATGATAACGAAGTCGCCCACACGTTGTTCGACGACGTACACCATACCAGAGAAGGCTTTGAGATCCTCGATGGATGCGAAAAAGTCTTCGGTGTCGACGTTGTAGCCTAGGGTGTTCCAGTAGTCGGAAACGCGGTTACGGTCGCGCGCAGAGAAAATGAACCAATATGCCAGGCCTTCAACACCCTGTGGTGATGGAGCGGTATGGACCATCATATTCTGGCCGAATGTAGCACACTGGTCCCTGTGCGCAGGCGTGCTTCTATCAGCTGCTGTCTCGGAGGTGGAGATTACTAGGTCCCTTCGTGGCCAATGTAAATCATCATGTTGGCGGCTCTTGCAGTTGCGGGCAATTTTGCCATTAAATCATTTGCACCCATATAACATACTTCCTCAGGAAGCATTTCAGAAAGCGCCTTGTCCCATTCATCCGGACAATCGAGGTCCTTGCCGTATACGCGCCGCGGTCCGCGGTCTCGGCCCTCCGCTTTCAACTCAGAAAAATTCTGTGCAGAAAGAGTTGGGATCTGCGACAAGAAAGAAGACCACGGCATCGTCAGCTTCCCGCTCTTCGCGAGGTCCTCGAGCAGCACATCTACCGTCAATTCTACATCGATTCGGGTCCAGACCCTGATCACCATATTTCCTCTCGAGCCATTCCTGGGAGAACAGGGCGGCATTCCAGTCGTTGCGCAAATGCCAGTTGTCAACAACCAGCGGCAGGCCCTGCTCAAGCGTGACAGCATGGATGATCCTGGTTAATTTGTCATAGGGAGCAGCATGGAGACGCGCATCTTCGCGATGAGCCCACCGGAAGTTGGGGGTGCTGTTGACGAGGTTGGCGATGTCTACGTCCGGGGGGATGGGCGTAAGCTTGGGGCGGAAGAGGGCTTTGGGGACCGTCATTGCCGGGACATTGTCCGTGGGGACGGCATCTGATCTCAGCAGGGTGGGGCGGGCGAATTACGCTGGAGATGTGAGGATGGAGCCGAGGAGGAGGGATGGATCGTCGAAAGGGCGATGGCGGGCGGACGAACACGACGTGTCCCGTAAACCTAATCCACCCCGCTCTGGACGCTGATTGATCGACGCCAGATCCCGCGTCGTAGCACCGGCCAACCGGTCGGCACAAGCAGAATTCGAAAACAGAACCTTTTTATTCAAACACTGTAGGTACATGGAGAATTGGAATCAAGAAGTCTATATATACACGAAACAAGGCGGATGAACTTGATTGAAGCCGAGACTACCAGGCAATCTTTGCAAGGAGGCCCCTGGGATACCGTCTGACGAAAAACTTGCGCGTCTCATCCCACACAACCAGCCCCGCGCCGAAGCCAAATGCTGTAGGGTTAGTCAGAACGCAGAGGCGGAGATACGGATGAACCAATATTCAACGCTTGGTGCGCGGGTGTCGAAGATCTTGTTGAAGAACGAGGTTACAAGGAATAACAACATAAGGAAAAGAGTGATCGCCATAGCACCGAATATATACAGGTTCCTCGTCTTCTTCGGCCCAATTGGGGGTTGCTGGATAATCGACAATCGTCTCGTCCGAATCATGAAGAGGGTGCCGTAATGCATAAAGACGAGCGTGACAAAGTAGGTCGATTGAACATGAGCTAGGACTTCCTTGAATTGGGCCGGATCGACGGCAACCCCATTGACGACAATATTTCCATAACTGAGCCACAAACTGGTGAAAGGAATGCCATAGCTCGAAAAGACACGGAACGCCATTGCGCACGCACATACCAACATTGGAATTCCAATAATGAAATATGCCTGAGACAAAAGCTTGGTGTTCGTCAATCGATCCTTGGTGGGTCGACGAGGGGGGCGGAGAAGGAGATCCGCTTCCGGCTTCTCTTTAATGAGTGACATACTGGCAATGCAGTCCGTCAGCATTGATATGATGATCATTTCAATGGATGACAGGGGCTGCGGGAGCCCGAAGACGACAGGGAACAGAATCGGCCAAAGCTCGCAAAACGTGCCGGCAGGGAGAAGATAGATGATGACCTTTTTGAGATTGTCGTAAATTAGTCGGCCGTATTCGACGCACACGACAATGCTGGAGAATGTATCCAAGAGGACCTGACTGTCAGCGCTACAGCATCTGGTGTTAACCATATCGGACGCTTCCATGGCAACATCGCTGCCACTGCCGATCGCAATGCCGATGTCAGCAGCTTTCAGGCTCGGTGCGTCGTTCACACCGTCGCCCTGCAATCAGCTGGAACAACAGAAAAAGCACTCACCGTCATGCCGACAATGTTTGCCCGTTTTTGGAATTCCTTGACGATCTGCAATTTCTGTTCTGGAGTCGTTCTGGCAAAAACAATTTCCTCATATTGACAAAGCTTGAAATTAATTTTGACCAGCAGGAAATTACTTGATGCCACTGTGAATCCGTCATCTCCGGGAGGTCTTTTCCATTGAGGGTAATTGACTTGCAGATTCGCGTTCGATCATCAGGGTCGTATTCTTTTACGATCGGTGAGAACGGAAGGAGATCTCTTATATCGTCGACCCTCGTGTTCCGGATAATTCCGCACTGTCGCGCAATTGAGACGGCCGTTGTGGGAAAATCGCTACCACAGTCAGAACTTGTAAGAGATAGTTCTGCACCCAGTGACCATGAAGAACCTGATTCCAGCAGTACGACAAATACGGACAACTTCGGGAATGTCCTCCCTCGGCGGATCCTACCAGATTCAGACTTCTTTATGAACAGCGCTTACCACAATCCCGACAAGTCCAATGCAAGTGAGATTGTTTTCGACAAGTCGCGTTACAACGTTGCCAAATAGCGCGTGATCATATCCCATGCCTTCAGGAATCTCGCCGCTTCCCGCTTTGATGATTTTGCGAGCAAGCAGAAGGACGCGCTGGCCACCATGCGATGCCCAACGCTCCTGGAGTTGGGCAATTCGAGCGCCAAGCTCATCGTCGAGAGGGACAATAACGCCACTGGGGAGGAGAGCTGAACTACAATTTGGAAGGAGAATGTCCGGAGCGCCTTTGATAAGAAGTAATACATCATCATCTTCAAAACTGTTTTCGAGCGAACCCAGTGCAGACTGTATTGCACTGCGAGCTTTCTCGCCCTCTGCTTTATACATTCGAACCTACTCCCTTCAGCGCCTGGCCCCGAGGGGGGGAAAGTACCATGTATTTATTCTTGCTGTTAAAAGGTAATTCAAATTCAAGTTTCCAGTTTTGCGATAGGAGGTTGACGCTTCCCATCTCCTCTGCAAATCTTAAAATCGCGGTGTCAGTCGCATCGCCGTTGATTTTCCTTTGTGAGATCGGGGCAGAGACGGTGGACGCATCAAATGTGGCGGCGTTGCACAATCCGGCGACCAGATGAAGCTGATGGAGCGCTTCTTGTTCATCCCCCTTCATAATTAAAATGCGAGCCTCCTCGGTCGAGAATTCTTTATCCAACACGGAAGCGGTCTGGACAAACATCCTGTTTTGCGTCAGTGTTCCGGTCTTATCGCTGCACAGGACATTCACGGAACCTAAAGTTTCCACAGTCGTGAGCGACTTGCAAAGGACTTTGGCATCGGCCAGAGCTTTGGCAATGACCGTGAGGGAAAGTGTAACGGAGACGGGAAGGCCCTCAGGAATGACAGCAACGAGGACACTCATCGCGATGACTAACAGCTGCGTTGTGCTGAGATAATCGGGATAAGCATGCCGGACATAAGCTGCCCAGAGGATGACGACGAAGAGAGCAAATGAGCAGGAGATGCACCCGATAATGATTACAAAGCGAAGAATTTCCTTAATTTAAATCACTGCAAGCAATTTTGGGTACCTTTTGCAGAGTAGTGCGACCGCTTCTCTCTGACGAAGAGAGCTTTGCAATCCGTCCGAACACGGTAAGGTCTCCGGTTTGAATGATGACCCCCACTGCGTTCCCGCTGACAATATGAGTCCCCTGCATCCCGATGTTCCGAGTCTCCATGAAGTTTCGATCTGTCATTTCGGTTGTTCCCGAGATTGGTTCGCTCTCTCCAGTCAAAACGCTGCGATCGAACTTGAGGTCTCCGGAGCATTGAATTATCCGAAAATCAGCGGGGGATTTGTTGCCGAGAGTGAGGTAAATGATATCGCCGACCACAAGGTTTGCAGCAGGCACGCGGACCTGCTGACCGTCGCGCAATACGAGCGTTTCTGCGGGAATCATTCCCTTGATAGACGCCATGATCTTTGAACTGCTCTGCAAAATTAGACGGTGTGGTGGGACTCAAATACCCAATCCTGCCACGCATTGAAAACGCCCTGGATCATGACGACGACGAACAGGAGCACGCCAAGGGCCAAATCGGACCCATCAGGATTCGGTTCTCCAAGAGGTTTGTAGCAGATAAGACAAATGATTCCCGCAGCCGTCAGCATGCCACCGAATCCGCCAAGGAAGTAACCGAGGCTACAATCAGCCAATTCGGGCAGAGTGCAGACTATTTGCGAAACAGGTTGCTCGGAGGTGGAGACAACACATTCTTCCCGTTTTCCTTGAGACGGCGCTCGACTTGCTCATTGTCCAACCCGCGGGTTTCACTCGATCGCAGACGTCGCACTGCATCGTCGGCGGAAATGAGGTGCCAGTCAAGGTCAGCAACACTCTTGACTGGGCCTTCCTTTGTCGTCGGAAGCCCCTTGCTGACAGTCTCGCTGACCTGGATGCTCAGGGTCCGGTATTCTAAGAGTTAGCCGACCACCAGCACGCGGGGGGTGAGAGACCGACTGGGAGGATGACGTCAGGGTCGACGCCCCGCGAGCGTGTCGCCCTTTTCAGCCTGGCTTCTTCCTCATCCCTGGCCGACGAGTAGCTGTTCCGACTGAACGTCCTTGTCAGGGGGAGCGTCGTGATCTCCCGCCGGCGGTCGGGATCGGGAGCGAAGAGGATCTTCTGGCCCGGGGCCGATTCTCGGCGCTCACGGCCGATGGACGACGTCGACTTTCGTTCCAAGTTCAAGACAGACTCCCCATCGCGGGAGCGGGCGGGCCCGTCCTTATCCATTCTCACAGAATACAGGCGCACTTGGGGTTGGCGTCCCTTTTAACCGAGCATAAATTTCCGGTGGCAATAATTATCGTTCCGTTTTTGCCAGAACAGGTAGCAATGTTGCCGCTGCGGGGAAGAGGGTTGCGTGTATGACTTCCAATCGGGCATTGGATGGCAGCAAATCATGGTTTCTGCCGGGTTCTGCAAGGCATGGCCGACCCTGTGACGGCCAGCATCGAAAACCCAAATAAAGGTGCCGTCCCGAGGCCTCGATAACGGGATGGAATTGATTTGTGCGACAACGGCGGGGGGTCCGCCAATCATTTCCCAGTCGGGGAAATTAAAGTTGTTTCCTCTGATAAAAAATAAAAAAATAAAATAAAACAAAAATCCCTGCATGGCCATCTGAATCTGGGGTAGCGATCGATGGAAGCCCAGCCACACTCGCAGCTTGCAACGGAATGAGAGAACCACCCGGCAGTTTAGGTGATAATGGAAGATAAGGACGGTCACTTTAATTCAAATGAAGCTTTGAAAGAGGGGATACACATGCAACACGGACCCGCAGAGATGGGGGACAGCGCATTGGGCAACTCAATGTCGTCTTCCAATTATTTACCTTACATTTCCCTTGAGAAGTACAGTGGAACCGAAAATCTGTGCCGTTTCTTTATTTTTGTATCCCACTTCGCCGCGAACCTGATATTCGCAACCCTCCATCAAGCTGCATATTGCCAATACCACGGCGGTCGCCTCGGTTCCCGCATTGACGTCACCGATAATGCCCAGGCACTCCTTCCCAACGGTGTCCAACACAACGGGCGACTGTAAAAATTCGCGGAGTGGAAAGCGCTCTCGATTCGATTGTCGAGTGCGTGCCGCCTCACGTGACGCTCCTTACAGATGGAGCTGCGGGATTACGGCAAGCCCAAAAATGTCAGCGCGACGGGATTCAAGACGAAGGTCGGACGAAATAAGGCTCAGCCGTCAAGAGAACGTTGAATTGGGACAGCAAGAGGCACCGAAATGGCCCTTTCAAATCATGGAGCTGAACTTGGCTTGCCTCAATTCTGCAGTCAAACGGAGTCGGGGACTACCCGCCATATGACTGAGGGTTTGGGTGTGGCATTTTGCAAAGCTGAACCGAATATGAAGAATGTTTTGCGGCTTTTTCTACGCTGTCGGCCAGCGGCAAAGAACGGGATGATTTATACAGTACGCCATTTTTGCATGTGCTTGCAGTGCTTCTTTCTATTTTTGGGTGCCAGCTGATTGGCAGGTGAAATTAATTTGCTATGAGAACCAATTAGTCGAAATTCGGTCCGTGCCCCAAAATAAAAGCTCCCCCACCGCCCTGTCAATCTCTCGAATTGAGCCCCGTTCGCTACCCTCCCCCCCTTTTTTGCATTCCCTCACATATCGCCTTAAGAGTTATTGTCAGGTCGGCTGTCAATCATCACGATGAAACCTGCATCAGTCCTTTCCCTTGTTACCATTCCTCTCCTTGCATCAGGTCCCCATCTTATAATTGACCGCGGTTTAACAGACTAGGTCTTCAAATCACTAACCCCGTCCCTGGCATTCAATGGAATTCCACCGGGTCACGAACGGTCAGCTGGACCAATGGACCGTAAGCCCTTGTCCCAGGCCGCTGCTCAGAACAGGTCGGATCCCGCTGGCTTTGCGATGTATCTCATCAACTTTAACTCCACGCCTCCCCTTACCATTCTCATCAGCTCCGCTGGTATCCCCCTCTATCGGGTGCTAGCTGATGGCAGTTACAACGAGTGATGATTCGTACACCTTCGACACTGCTCTCCCTCCAGGGCCCTCTCAGCTCGAATTCACCTCGGCGACGAACGTCACCGACATCCTCTGTGAATCAGGGCAATTCAGCGTCGTCATCGGAGGACCCCAAGGTTGTGCAACCTGCACCGGCATCGCATGTACAAGCCACACTCTTGTGATCGTCTAATCGTAGCCTCTACCGTTGCTACCTCAGCAGCTGCACCCGCAACATCCACTGCTGCCGAGACGACCTCCGCTCCAAACATTTCCTCAGAGGGCAATTTCCCGCTTGTCCCTCGCAGCGTTGGCATCGCTGTTGGTGCCATTGTTACCGGATTCGCGGCGATGTTCTTCATGGCTTGATCGATGTGTGCAGCGAGTCCGATAGGATGAGATATTAAAGAGCATCGAGTAATTCTAATTTGTAATCTGCGCTGCAATTCAGTTTAATCCAAATTTGGTCTATCAGATACGTGGATCCGAAGCTGAACCTGCCTCCAGTCCCCCGAGCGTTGACTTCAGGTTTCATTTAATAACGTCCGCCTCTGATTTGCTTGTCACGGGGTCCTCGGACGTCAAATCCCGACCAGATCACTGGCAGGATCTAAAACGATCTAAAACGCGACTATTTCTGGTCTACTTCCCAAATAAAATATAACAATTGCTACTATGGAGACATTGGTACCGTCGCGTCCCGTTAGTTCTCCCCCGGCAATTTCTCTCCGTCGCAAATTTCTCACAACCTTGGTCCACCGACCCGTTTTCACATACAAAACTTCTCGTCCCCCTAAATCTCAAATTCCACACAATAATATCCGGGAATGTTGTGGACAAGTCTGTCTGCGGTGGTGATAGGTTGAGAAAATATAGTGGGAATTTGTAAAAGAATTACGCCCGCAAACGTGTCTCTCAAAAGGCGTGCGGATGTGGAGCGATTAGCCGACAGCATTATTTCTTGCAAGGTTGCCGAGCGGAACGGAGGCTTGAGATAAATAATTGTCATCCAATCACAAATTGACTCCATATCTGGTTATTAAAAAAGGGGGGCGCCGAAATTTAAAGGCGCCGATATCGCCTGAAGCCCCCTGTCTGCCGCTTTTGGGGGTCACCAAACAATGATCGAGCCGGCGGCAATTGCCACCGCATCAGCGGCTGCTGTGGCCGCATGTCAACGTGCCTCGCGTCATATTGCCGACTCGTTGGATAGAGTCGAAAGCGGCGACATCAATCTCCCAGTGTTCAAGATCGAAATCGATTCTCTTGGCGGAATTTTCGGCTCGATAAGCGTAAAGTTCAGCGACTCGGCGATAACGACTGCTATCCAGCAATCGCTGGTGGGGTGCGAAGAGGAGTATTGGAGGAATGTCAAGCGGTCGATGAATGACTGCGAGGCGACATTGGAAAGAGTGGAGGATGTGCTGCGGAGCATCTATCAGGGCGGCGTTCGCCCTGTGCGTCACGGAACCCTTCAAGCCAAATCGGAGCAGAGGCGAAGAGAAATCGGATTGCTCAAGCAACATATTTCAATGTACCGCAAGACGATGGAGTTGTCTCTGGAATTGATTAGAGTGTACAATCTTGGCATTGTTGCGGACGCTTACATCCAGTTCCCTGCAATTACGCGATGCAAACGCCACGAAGAGTCTGAGAATCCGGCTAGGCGACATGGCATCGGAAATAGCTCATCTGCTCGCCTGGTTTGAGCAACCGCAAGTGATCCTCGACGGCAGCACTACGCGCGGCATGACGAATCTGCAGGTGTGTGTGAACTCCGCCGAGATGTTTGTCTCGACCGCGATTAGCGTACTCGGTGCACGACTGGCCGGCTCCGATGATCGCGCGTCCGAGCACACAACTTTGACAGATCAAAGGAATAACGATATCAGCTACTGGGTTCGTAAACGGGCGGCTTCCGATGCAAACGCAGAAGGCGCGCATGTTGATTCGGCAAGCGTTACATTCGATCGCGAGCACGCAAATCTTCAGACTTTACTCAAGCTCTCAATGGAGGCATACGTCGATCAAAACTTCTACGAAGCGAGATCCCTTCTGGAGAATTTTAGGAAGCGCTCAGAAATGAAATACGGATTGAACTTCGAAGAACGCAGTGACGTATTGGGTTTGCTTGCAACAATTTATTGCAGGCTAGCGGACTGGAAGAAAGCCGAAGAAATTGTACACCAGAATTTTGACGGCCAAGAAAGCGCAATGAAATCGCTCGTGTTCTGTTACTGGGATCACCGCAGATGGGATGACGCTGAACGAATATTATTGGAGATGACAGAATCGGAAATGGCAGATGAATCGGACTGCCAATACATACTTGCCGAATTGCAGTTCGAGCGAGGTTTATACGAGAGAGCCATTCAGACGTGCGATAAACTCCTCCAGATTGTAGGAAAGAACCATGAACTGTTTTATTTGACTCTGAGTCTCCTCGCTCAGGTTTACGAAGCAAAGGGCGATGCGTTCGAAGCTAGACTTCACCGAGAGCTTTTGCCTCCTGGGATAGAACGTGTGTCCCTCTTCGCAAAATCCACTAATCAGAAGTTTGTCATGACATCGATAAGTTGTCGAGGATGTGGCAGGATCAGGCAGCCACGGCGGCACAATCCATGTGGTCGACCACTTTCTTGCACTTTGATAACCCTGTTCCGTGGGACGAGGTCAAAGCAAATATCGCTTACGAAAATGTCGCCGGGTCCGGATATGGATACACGTTGCTTCACGCATTTGTTGAGCTGGGAAACGAATTGGCTGTCAGATTCCTCATATGGAAGGGAGCTGACGTCAATGCCAAGTCGAACTCGAACGAGTATACGCCGCTGCACCTGGCGATCGAGAAAGGCGATTCGAGTCTCGCCGCGCTGTTACTCGACGAAGGTGCAGATCACCTCGCTCAGGATGCAAAAGGGATGACGGCTTGGGCCTTCGCGATATATCACGGCGATGAGAACGTCGTGAACGCCCTGGTGGAGGGAGGTGCTAACGTGAACGAGTTTGCTTCTGGGACCACGGACACGACTACGCCATTGATGTTGGCAACGGAATACGGAAAAGAAAATATTGTAGAATTACTCATCAAACGTGGGGCTCAAATTGAAGCTACGGACTCCGACGGGAACACGGCCCTGATCAACGCAAGCAAGTATCCGAACGGCATCGCCATCGTCAAGCGGCTTCTGCAGATGGAAGCAAACGTCAATGCAAGCAATTGCGATGGAGTCACTCCATTGATGGTTGGTGTAAAGAGTCGATCGGAGGAAATGGTTCGCACACTACTCGATAAACGCCCGAATCTTGAAGCAAGGGCTCACGACGGCGATACAGCCCTATTGATAGCTGCACGAGAAGGGTCTAGGCCAATTGTCCTATTACTGTTGGAAGACGGTGCTGAATGCGTGGCGGGATACCCTCGAGGGGGCACACCACAAGACGTGGCGACTGAGTATTCGATCCTGGAACCCTTGCAGCAAGCACGATTGAAGAAGAAAAAATGGTTTCGCCGTTTTCTTCGGGACGAGATGAATGAAAAGTATGAGTCGGCGAGGCTGGCAGCGAACTACAAAGTGTACGAAGAACGGGAAATGAGAGAGCGACGTCGGTTCGCTTACGTCCAAGGAGATGAGGACGAAGAAGAGCCGCGTGAGGCAGAAGAGCTTCTGAAGCGTATGCGTTCTGTCAAAATACAAGGAACGGTGCGCAATGCGGATTTGGATAGTTGAACTAGTTTTGGCTTCTGACTTGGTCATCACCGAAGGAATGAAGCCGGTGTCCTATTTTATTGGATCCGTGAGAAAGTTAGAACTGGTGAGTTGTATTTCAACTTCGGTACCATTGAGGAGGAAGAGTTGAGTATAACGTTCAGGCAACGTATGTAATTTATATATATTACTTAGAATACCGACCCAAATTTCGGTCCAACACAGATGAACCGTGGGGAGACAAATAATCAGACTACGCGTCCATCATACGCAACCCGTGGCCCGTTGACAGGCTGAGGGCTCGATCCCAAACGGATGCCGCCCTCAGTGCTAAAAGATGTTAGAATACATTTCAGAATTCGGAGTTCTTACTTTTGCAATCTCGACGTGGTGCGGTGAGTGAGCGCCCCTGACACCTCATGAAGTTCCACGTCGGAGCTTTCTTTAAAGGTATAGGCGTCTTCACCGTGAACGGCATCGTCGCCGATCAGTAACATCTCTTCCGGCATGCGTAGAGGGATGCGAAGCACATATTTGATGAAAGCCATGATGACAGATGTCATGACGATGTTAAGGGCGATGATAAATAGAGCGCCGACAAGTTGCAACCAGACTTGGGCCCAGTTCCCGTTAATGGCCCCGCCGGGGTTTGTTAATCCAAAGGCTGCACAACCCTCCTCGCTCGCGAGAAACCCGACTGCCATTCCTCCTACGACCCCTGCAACTGCGTGAGCGTGAAAGACCGACAGCGTATCATCCACGCAGGTAAACGGCCACTTTTTCCCGAGGAGATTCATCGATACCCACGGGATAGAACCCGAAAGAACGCCGATGAGAAGGGCACCCCATCCGTGAACAACACCTGCTCCCGGGGTTATCCCTACAAGACCGCTAATCATTCCTTTCACTGCACCGATAACAGCAGGTTTCTTGTAGACCATGATATCCAATACCGTCCAAACGATTACGCTCATCGCCGTTGCAACATTGGTATTAAGGACAGCGGCACCGGCATCGGGGCTGGCTGCGTACGGGTCTCCTCCATTGAAACCGTTCCAACCGACCCATAAGATACCAGCACCAACCAACATCACGAGAACATTGTTTGGTCGAAAGACTTGGCGATCCCAAGCGATACGAGGACCAATCCACCATGCTCCAACGAAACCTGCGACTCCCGACGACACGTGAATAACATAACCGCCAGAGTAGTCAATAACACCCATAACTTGTAAGAAGCCTCCACCCCAGAGACTGAACGCGCCGATAGTGTATGAAAAGGTAAGCCATAACGGCACAAACACCATCCACGCGGTGAAGTCCATGCGGCCGATGAAGGAGCCAGCGATAATGACGACGGTAATAGCGGCAAACACAAACTGAAAATATACCATCGTTGACATTGGGAAGTTTGCCGTAATCCCCGATGCAGGCAGCAGAGCTTGCTCGATTTCGTTGCCGATTGTAAGGACCGGACCCGGGACGCCGACGAAAGGAGTCAATTGTTTTCCGAAACCCATTTTATACGCCCAGATGACCCAACAAATCATGACGGCAGCGAACGCATAGAATGCCATGAAGGCAGAGTTGATCGCCCACTTTCTTTTGACGATACCGGCATAGATAACGACAAGGCCGGGAACGCTTTGCAAGCCGACCAAGCTCGCCGCACTTAGCTGCCACGCGTTGTCACCCGCGTTCAGCCAACTAGGACTTGTAAGGTTTGACATTATCGGCTAACCGAACGCGTTCCTTGAGCGTTTCTCGATTGTAACAAGTTTCAGGGATCCTGGAAATGCCGGCACGTTGACAGGTAATGCTGATCTCGCGGCAAAATCCGGCGGGGGTGGGGGGGACACAGACTGTGTCAAGAAGACTCGAGGGGTTGTTCGGTAGAAAGACTTGTGGCCGAGGGTTTTGCGTCGAAGCCGCAAGGAAAAAAAAAGGGGTAGGCAAAATGGCACAAAAATTAAACTTTCTTACCGTGTCGAATCAGTTATCAGTGCTCTCCGGGGTGGCTTATCTCCCGGACTGTCGATCGGTTATATGCGGAATAATTTTGAATAAATTATGGGGAAATTTCTTCCGAAGGGAGCACACCATTG
>Ga0335076_10005122_pt1 | contig 13266 bp, 10 predicted proteins | sample Lox_Sample_25_FD_206717 | JGI IMG/M metagenome (GOLD analysis project Ga0335076, IMG submission 206717) | Soil microbial communities from Loxahatchee National Wildlife Refuge, Florida, United States - Lox_Sample_2.5 | ecosystem: Environmental > Terrestrial > Soil > Wetlands | place: USA...
GCAGAGATTGACAAGAAACTGGACCAGCTCAGGGCTCAGTTGGCAGACTTGACTTCTCACTATACTGAAAACCACCCGGACGTTCGCAAGACCAAGCAGCAGATCGCCCGAACCGAGCAGATGCGTCAACGGATCGTCGTCGACATGAACACCCGGGCGAATGCCCAGAGTACGGCCCCGGCTGCGGCCAAGCCAGTCGATCCGAAAACCGGGCCAGCAGCGGAGTTAGAAAGTCAGTTGAAGGCCAATCGCGTCGAAATTGCAAACCGGGAAGCGGAAATCAAAGAGAAGCAGGAGAAGATCAACGAGTACCAAGCGCGGCTCAATATGGCCCCGGTGATGGAACAGCAGTTCGCGGATATCACGCGGGACTACGATCAGTCAAAAGCGGATTATGAGTCGCTCCTAGCCAAGAAGAACCAGTCGGAAATGTCGACCGACTTGGAGAAAACGCAACAAGCTGAGCATTTTCGAATGTTGGATCCACCCGATCTTCCTGTAAGACCTTACAAGCCGAACCGTTTGATGTTATGTGGGGCTGGATTAGCTGTAGGTATTGTCCTTGGTGGAGGCTTTTCTTTCGGCTTGGAAAAGTTGAGCGGCATAATCTACAGCGAACGTGAGATCAAGAGGCTGGTTCCCTTTGACGTGATTGCCGAAATTCCGCCAATTGAAAGCAGTGCGGAACAGTCATCTCGTCGGCGTGGGGCTTGGATCGCGGGTGCGGCCGCAGTGGTGCTCACAGGCTTCATATTGTTAGGATCGGCGATAACATATTTGTACGGTTAGAACCATGTACAAGAGCTTCTATAACCTTCGGCGAAACCCGTTCGAGATCACGCCCGATCCGTTGTTTTTGTTTCCCACGACCTTGCACAATGAAGCCCTCGCTTCCTTGTACTATGGGATAACCGCACACCGGGGATGTGTCGTTTTGACGGGTGAGGTAGGGACCGGAAAGACGCTCATTCTGCGCTCGTTGCTGGGATTGCTCCAGCGCCGCGACATGGCCTTCGCTTTGATATTCAATCCCACGCTTTCTCCGGTGGAATTCATCAGGTATATTGCGCGCGACTTCGGGTTGCCGGTTGCGGGCAAGGCCAAGGACGAGTTGATCCATGAGTTGAATGGTTTCCTGTTGCAGAGGCATCAAGCAGGCTTGACCACGATTCTGGTCGTGGATGAAGCGCACCACTTATCCGCGGAAGTACTAGAGGAGATCCGGCTTTTGACCAACCTGGAAACGTCGCAGCGAAAGTTGCTGCAGATTGTGCTGGCGGGTCAGCCGGAACTTGATCAGAAGCTCGATTCGCACGAACTACGGCAGCTCAAGCAGAGAATCGCCCTTCGCTGTCATCTCGACCCGCTGAATCCGCACGAAACCAAGGAGTACATAAGCCGTCGTCTCAAGACTGCCGGAGCCGTAGGAGTATGCGAGATTTTTTCCGGACCCGCTATTGAGGCCGTGTTTCAATACTCGCGCGGAATCCCGCGATTGATCAACACGATTTGCGAGAATGCACTGCTTTCCGGCTACGCCAAACATGCGGGCACAATTACGTCCGAAATCATCGAATCAGTTGCCAAGGACCTGAGACTCGGCGTGGTGTTCTCCGATGAGAGAAATAACCCTGGTAACGTGCTTTTGGAAGAACAAGAAAAGAAGGAATTGATGCTAGCGGTAAAGATGCTATTCGAAGTGCGTGACCGCATACAACAAGCGCAGACGAAAGGGCGTTTGCAATAGAAACGGATTTTTAGGGATGAGTTATATCTTTGAAGCATTGCAACGAGCTGAGGCGGAACGGTCGGGCGGAAGCCTGCCCAACAATGCGGATTCGGTCGCGGATTTACTGCAAAAAGTTGAAAAGGAAATCGGATGCAAGCAGTCTGTTTCCGAATTGCCGGCCACTAAACCACAGCTTGCTAACCAGGACGATTACGCCTCCGCGAAAATGCTCTCCCCATCATTGGCGGCCAATGCTCGGCTGGTATGCCTCACGGATCCGGGAAGCCTGGCAGCGGAAAAGTTCCGTGTGCTGGGATTGAAACTGCGTAACTTGCGCGAACGGCGCAAGCTCAAACGTATCGCGATTACCAGCAGCCTTCCGGCAGAAGGGAAGAGTCTGATCGCAGCCAATCTGGCGCTCAACCAATCGCGCAGTAAGGTTCTCAAGACTTTGCTGATCGACGGTGATCTGAGGCGGCCGGAACTAGCAACCCGTTTCGGTTTTAGTCGCGACCTGGCTGGGCTCAGTGAAGTTCTTCGTGGAGAGCGCCCATTGTCTGAGGTCATATATAAGGTGGACGGTTCCGGTCTCAGGTTCGTTCCTGCCGGTGTGATCCCGGAAAATCCTATTGAGCTCATGCAATCGGGCCGGCTTTCCCAATTGCTCGAACAACTCGAGGCATCGTTCGATTGGATCATCATCGACACCCCCCCGGTCGTTCCTTTGGCGGATACGCCACTCTGGATGAAACTGGCAGACGGAGTGCTGCTGGTAACTCGTGAGGGAGTATGCGAAAAGAAGCTACTCGAGCGCACACTAGAACTCATTGATTGTTCCACCATGCTAGGAGTAGTTATAAACAGTTGCGACAATAACGAACAGGGTTATTACTACTCACGATATGGCCAACCGGAGAAAGCTGAGGAGCCTTCCTCGTCTACCTCCGACACTTAACGTCCCCTTCAACGCAATCTTCCCCCCGTTCAAAACTTCATAATGTTTCCGCGAAAGCATGAAGCGCTACGTGTCAGGCGTAGCGGGCGAGGAGATGTATCGGTGGCTTCACCTGCGAAAAGACAGCGTTCCGCCAATCGGGAGTCCCAATTGCAAGAAACGCCGGATTCCAAAACAATCCTGTCTGAAAAAGATTTTCATCGGATGATTAGGCTGGAGGAAAAGCGCAGCAGACGCACGCAGCGTCCTTTCGCCCTGATGCTCATGAATACCGGGCAGGCACTTCCGGCGGTCGTAAACAACCTCGGACCTTTGCCGAATATCCTATCGGTTCTTCAGGCCAACACGCGAGAGATAGATCAAATCGGCTGGTACGAAACCAACGCTACAGTGGGGGCGATATTTACAGAAATCACGGTGGGCAACGACCTGATTCTCGGCACGATCCTCTCCCGCATCAACACCACCCTGAAGACAAAACTCACCCCGGAACAGTTCAATCGAATCAAGGGATGGTGCATCGTGCTTCCAGAGGAATTAGGGCGAATCCATCCTGTTGGAAAAATGCGCGTTGGTTTGCCCCTAACCTATGCCGCTAGCGTCGCGTCTTTAGGATGGGGTCCGCCGACCGAGTAGATGTTCCGTTTCTGTCCCGAAAGTCTTGAGTAGGTTTCTTGACATCGGCGTAAGGCTCAGCCCCTCCGATATTTATCAAGCGTCCAGCCGGAAAATGCTGTTCACACGAAGAGGATGCCTCAATTTGTTGGTACTTACTCCGTTCAGTTCCGGAATCATTTCAATCCGTATGTTTGACGAGTTGACCGGTTCGGCGGTTCTACCCATAACAGAGCAGCCAAACAAGGAAATCTACACAACGAGGTGGATTCATGAGTTCGCGACGACTTGCTGACGAAGCATACGAAAACATCGCAGCTGATCCTTCGCCCGTCGCGGCGGAACGGGACGTGCTCGATGAGATTTCCTTCCGCCGGATGATCACCCGGGAACGGAAACGTACCGAGCGCTCCAATACGCCATTTCTTCTGATGTTGTTAGACGTTGGTCCTGGCATCCCAAGCGACCGCAATGGAGAAGTGCTCAACCAACTACTGTCGGCCCTGGTGCATTCAACGCGAGAAACTGACATCACTGGTTGGTACTGGGAGAACAGTGTTATCGGCGTCATGTTCACAGAAATCACGGTCGATGAGCAGAGGTTGATTCCTGCGACCATCATGGAGCGAGTGAGTGAAATCCTTCGGAATAATTTAAGTTTGCAACAATTCAGCCACATTGGAATGTCGTTCCATTTGTATCCGGAAGATTGGGATCGGCAGACCTTGGAAGGGCCGGGAAATCCGACGCTCTACCCTGATCTTGTCGACCGGGAACAGAAGCAGAGAAATCTGTTGCTCGCAAAAAGAGTGATGGATGTCATCGGCAGCATCGCAGCATTGCTCCTGTTATCTCCGGTATTTGCGATGATTGCCGTTCTCGTCAAGCTGACATCAAAGGGGCCGGTCATCTATCGTCAGCCGCGATTAGGCCAGTTTGGCGAAACATTCGAACTCCTGAAGTTCAGATCCATGCGCTGCGACAGTGACCACAAAATTCACCAGGAGTTCATGAAAAACGTGATCGCCGGGAAGCATCACGACAGCACGCCGGACGGCCGGAAGCCGGTTTACAAAATGACCAACGACCCACGCATAACTCCGATTGGAGCATTCTTGCGAAGATCCAGCCTGGATGAACTCCCTCAATTTTTCAATGTCTTGAAGGGAGAGATGTCGTTGGTTGGTCCGAGACCACCGCTCGTCTACGAATACGAGGAATACGAAATATGGCATCGACGCCGAGTCCTTGAGTCAAAGCCAGGTATCACGGGATTGTGGCAGGTGATGGGGAGAAGCCACGTGCGTTTTGACGACATGGTTCGACTCGATCTGCAGTATTTAAGAAATTGGTCACTTTGGCTGGACATTCGTATTCTCATGAAGACTCCCAAGGCCGTGTTGTTGGGAGACGATGCGTTTTAGCGTCAGAAGGAACCTTCGACTTAGTTCAATTTCGCTTACGGATGTGACTCCACAATGCTTGCAGTGGAGCACCTGAGGAAAATGTCATTGTGGGAAGTTTATTAAGAACACGGGAAGAAGTAAGGACAGACGCCGATAGTTCGAGTCAAGTGTCTGCCTCCATGCTTGGAAAATCTTCCGGTTTGGTGATTGCCGAAGTCCGGAGCAGCGTGGCGACGAAACAAGAGCATGGGAGGAGAGTCTGGATTGACCTTGACAACTCTCCACACGTCCCTTTCTTTCTTCCGATCATCGATGAACTGAAAAAACAAGGCGTCGATATTACCCTGACAGCAAGAGATGCCTACCAGGTTCGCGAGTTGCTAGAGTTTTACAAAGTTCCATGCAAAGTGATTGGTGGCCATACCGGGAAGAACAAAGTTCTTAAAGTGCTTGTAAATTGTGCTCGGGCCCTGCAGCTCGCACCCACTGTCGCGCGGGTGCGCCCGGACCTCGGCGTATCGCATGGTTCGCGTGCGCAGGTATTGATCTGCAAGATATTCAATATTCCCACCACCGTGATTCATGATTACGAGTTCACGACCAAGACAGGTTTTCTGGAGCCGGACTGGACCATGATGCCGGATACCATTCCCGTCAATGCCATGACCAGGCATGCCGACCGGGTTACGCGATATCCAGGTTTGAAGGAAGATGTTTATGTGCCTCGTTTTCGACCCGACGCGAGCATTCTCAGGGAACTGAGGATTGCCGGGGATCAACTTATCGCAGTGTTGCGTCCACCTGCCGATGAGGCGCACTATCACAATCCCGAAAGTGACACGTTATTTGCGGAAGTGGTCCGGTTTCTCGGGAGTCAGTCGAATGTTATCGCGGTCACGCTTCCGCGTAACGAGCGGCAGGGACGGCGGCTGCGTTCACAATGGGGTGCGCTAATCGAATCCGGAAGAATGATCATTCCAGGACGTCCTCTAAACGGTCTAAATCTGGTGTGGTTCTCAGATCTGGTGGTAAGTGGTGGGGGAACAATGAACCGTGAGGCAGCTGCCCTCGGTGTTCCCGTCTATAGCGTCTTTCGTGGAAAGATTGGCGCTGTCGATCAGTATCTGGTTCGAGAAGGTCGCCTGACGCTCATCGAGAAGCTTGAGGACGTCCAAGAGAAGATTCGACTGGCGCGCTGGAACAGACCGATGGCGCCCGACAGCCGACCGCGTCCTGCGCTAGCGGCGATCGTGCAACACGTGATCTCGAAGTTGAATGCCCGATCTGCGGAATCTTGAGCAATACGGATGACATTAATCTAAAAATTCTTCTTTTCATGCAAGGGAAAATGGACGCAAATATTTTTGACCAGGAGATTGGCACGCCAATCATTGCCGACGTAAGCGAGTTGACTCAGCTGTTTCTCGAACCCGATGTCTCGCGCTCCGATCCACTGAATGAAGCGCCGGCGGAGAGCAACGGCAAACCGAAAGAGGTCTATGTCGTCGATCCGCTGCGAGACCCGCGATGGGACGAGTTTCTCCAGTGGCATCCCCGGGCTTCCTTATTTCATTCCTCCGGCTGGCTGCGCGCTCTCGCGATGACGTATGGATACCGGCCGATCGCCTTCACGACGTGTGGGCTCGCCGAGCCTCTGCGGAATGCCGCTGTCTTCTGTCAAGTGGAAAGCTGGTTAACTGGAAAAAGACTCGTATCCCTTCCGTTTTCGGATCACTGCGAATGGCTCGTGGAAAACAAAGAGGACACGGTCGTGATTTGTGCCCGTCTTGAGCGCGAGATTGAGCGCGAGCGTTGGCGCTACATCGAGTTGCGCGCCTTGCATCAACTCGAAATACCCATTCTATTGCCGCAATCTCAGATTCGATACACCTTCCACGCATTGGATCTACGGCCGAACCTCGAGACTATCTTCGCGAATTTTCATAAAAGTTGCATCCAAAGGAAAATTAGTCGATCCGAACGCGAAGGGCTAACCTATTGTGAAGGCTCCTCCGATCTGCTGCTGAATCATTTCTACCGTCTCTTCCGAACCACCCGCGTGCGCCACCGCATGCCTCCGGCGCCCCGGCGGTGGTTTGCCAACCTGATTCGGTATCTTGGCGACACAATTAAGATCCGGGTGGCTTTGAAGAGTGGACGACCAGTGGCAGCCATGATCACAGCGCGCTATAAAGACACCATGATGTATAAGTACGGATGTTCGGATACGCGCTTCAACAGACTTGGCGGAATGCACCTATTGTTTTGGAGAGCCATTCAGGAGGCGAAAAACTCGGGTTTGAATTATTTCGATTTTGGCCGCACTGATGCCGAGCAAACGGGATTGATCAACTTCAAGGGCCGATGGGGCGCAGCTGAGTCAGTTTTGGATTACTCTCGCTATAGTGCGACTGATTCGGCCAACCATCTCTTCGATTTGCAGACCGGAACCAGAAAGGCCAAGGCAGTAAAGTTTATTCTGTCGCAACTTCCATCGGGTCTCGTCGCCAGAATCGGTCGACTATTGTATCCCCACGTGGGATAAATGTCCCATACTCCTAATCAATAGCACCGCGGCATCTCATCAGAACTAATGCAGAGCATGAGAATTGCATACCTAACGATATCGGATCCCAATGATAGACGGTCATGGTCCGGAACTGTCTATCGTATGGAGCGTGTGCTTGAGAAACAGTGCGGAGAAGTTTTTCAAATCGGACCGCTGTCGCCGTCATCCCTGAAGGTGGGCAAAGTCATAAGCCGCGGCATCAAGTGCCTGACGGGGAGAAGTTACCTGCATACGCACACCATTTCGTTGTCGAAGAAGCTTAGTCAGATGGCCTCGGAAAAGCTGAAGGACGCAAATTGTGATGTCGTCTTCGCGGCTGCGGCCTCCACAGCGCTCGCCCATTTGGAAACAGATCTGCCGATTGTCTATTTATCGGATACAACCTTTCGCCGGATGGTGGATTATTACCCGGCATTTAGCGCTCTGCTCCCGGAGAGTCTGAAAGAAGCGGATGAAATCGAGCGATTAGCGATACAGAAGGCCGCACATGTGGTCTATCCAACCTCATGGGCTGGGCTCTCGGCTATTCAAGACTACGGTGCCGACTCTTCAAAAGTTCACATCGTTCCTTTCGGAGCAAACATCGACGACCCACCTGCTCGCGAGGAACTACAAAGGACGTTCGATCAAGGCACGTGCCGGCTGCTCTTTGTCGGGGTGGAGTGGGGTCGCAAGGGGGGTGACGTTGCGTTTGAGACACTCCAAGAACTCGACCGCCTTGGCATTCCCGCCGAACTCACGGTTGTCGGTTGTCGCCCGCCGCGTGGTATCTCTCACCAGCGTCTTAATGTCATTCCTTTCATCAATAAGAATGAGCCGCAGGGACGAGCGCAGCTGGACAAGCTATTTAAAACCTCGGACTTCTTTTTGTTGCCGACCCGTGCGGAGTGCTATGGCATAGTCGTCTGCGAGGCCTGTGCTTATGGATTACCTGTGCTTTCGACTGAAACGGGGGGACTAAGTGAACTCGTCAGAGATGGGCTCACCGGTTTCTTGTTTCCCATGGAAGCTCGAGGGGACCAATATGCCGCAAAGATTTTTGACGTTTACAAGAATGCAAAAACCTATCAGTCGTTAAGTGCCTCAAGCCGCCAGGAGTATGAAAGACGGTTGAATTGGGACACCTGGGGTGAAAGAATTCGAGAGATTCTTTGGACTGCTGCTGGTCGCGATAACCTGGCGCCAGCCGACTACTTTGCTCGCGCGTGTAATTAGGCACCTCCTGACTGTGATTTGACCCGACTCGCTGCGAAACGACTTGTCCTCACTCGGTTTGAACAGCATACTTCGATCGAGAGGCATTGAGCTCAGGTGAAGCATTATCTGTCCGCGCATTGGTTAGTGGTCTTCCACTTTTAGATACTCCAGATACTGGACTGCCCCTTCGCAAAACATCCCCAAAGCCATGGATCTTTCAATGCCCTCGATTCGGCAACTTGCCGCCGGTTCGGATCCAAACTCGCTCTCCAACAAACTTCGCGACCGGCGGTTTCGACAATTTGAAGCGCTGATCGCGGATTTACCGCGTCCGCTGCGGATTCTTGATGTGGGAGGCACGAATCAGTTTTGGGAAAAGCGAGGATGGACGGGTCGTGGTGATGTTCAGATTTTCAGCCTCAATCTAGTAGCCGAGGAACAGTTGCACGAAAATGTGACGCCGCTTGCTGGTGACGCAACCGATCTTGGTCAATTCGCCGACGGCAGCTTTTCAGTTGCATTCAGCAACTCGGTCATCGAGCATCTGTTTACTTTCGAGCAACAGACTCAAATGGCTTCGGAGATCCAGCGCGTCAGCAGGTCGCTCTGGGTTCAAACCCCCAATTACTGGTTTCCGATCGAGCCACACTTCCACGTGCCGGGATGGCACTGGATGCCCTTGGCACTGCGCGTGGCGATCATCCGCAGGTGGCGATGTGGATGGCGCGGACCTTGCTCGGATCCGGAACGGGCCCGAGAACTAGTGCAGGAGGTCCGGCTGATGACGGCACATGAATTGCAGAAAATGTTTCCCGGTGCGACCTTGCTTCCGGAGCGCTTCTGCGGACTGGTCAAGTCGTGGATAGTCGTCAAAGGTCTTTCATTGGCTCCTCTGAGACTCAGATCTGCAAGGCGACTCAAGGTATTGGTATGATGGGCGTTCTTTCGACAATGACTGCGGTTGCGGTACGGTCGGGGACCCAAACCCACCTGTAACTGATGCCTTTAGTAATCTCGCTATACGCATGCAAGTCGCCTCAACACGCCAGTTCGAATCTTGGGCCCGACCGTTTCCGATCCGTTTCCGTACAACGTACATCCGTGCCTAGCAGATGTACTTGTGTGTCTGGTGGCTGGTTTACGAATCGCGTAGTCTAAACGCAGTTCCTGGACCACGAATCGGAGATGGTTTTAATGTTCAAGTTTGTGCGGTACGCCCTCCTCACCTACAGTCTTGCTGTCTCAGGAAGTGCTCTCGGCACTACATACTACGTCGCAGCGACCGGCCTCGACACGAATAGCGGAACGTCCAAAACAAGTCCTTGGCTGCATGCGCCTGGGATGAGCGGCGCGACCGGCATTCCGGCTTCGTACACTCCACAACCGGGAGATAGCTTTATCTTGCACGGTGGAGACACGTGGCACTGGTCTGGTACCGGAAACACTCCGGTCGGCGTTCCATGGACCTGGAAGTGGAGCGGAACCGGATCTTCCAGCGCCTCTGGTGGGTGCACCGGGGCGGGTTGCATTTACGTTGGTGTGGACACAACTTGGTACAACTCGTCGGTTTGCGGATCGAGTTTTTGTCGTCCGAAACTGACCGGCGACAATCCGCTCTCAACTTCTACTGTGGCTAGCTGTCCGAAATCAACCTTGAACAACGGTACTGTGATTTGGCAGGATGGCGCGTCGTTTGTCACTTGGGACAATTTCGAAATCTCGGGAGTATGTGACAATGCCACGTCAGGCCAGGACGCAGTTGTTTATCTCGGCCAGCCGCTTGGCAGCTGTTACAACACCTTCCAGAACTTTTACATTCACGGCTGGACGATGGCCAGCAACTATGGGGACAAGGTAGCTGCATTTTACGGCTCGACCACCGGCACCTGCTCTACAGGAGATACGTACCCACATACCGGTAATGTGTTCGCTTATAACATTCTTGACGGCTCGGACTCCTCGCCGCAGGCGATGCAGGGTTATTATCAGGACTGCTACAACGTCCATCACAATTACGAAACAATGCTTGCCGGCAACAACTGTAACAACATGCACTTGAATCACGATAACGTGACTGAGTACAACAACGAGGACAATTCCAACGGAGTAGACCACGGCGATACGTGGCAATTTTACGGTGAGGCGCATTCCAACAATTACTTCTACAACAATGTCATCCGCCACAGCGGCAATCTTGCAGGCATCGGCATCAATGTGATTTTCGAGCCCATGAGCGGATACACGGATGTCGCCTTCAACAATATATTTTACGATATCAACAGTGGCAATTTCTTGCTCGTCAACGGAGTGAATGGCGGGAAGATACAACTGATCAACAACACCTTTCAGACTCCTTCTGGAGGTGCGATAAATTGCGCGAACAACGGCTGCGTTCTCTCGCAAAACAATCACTATATAACGCAGACTGGCTCGGCTGGGAGTCAATACAGCGGTGCCCAGAATCCCACTACCCAGACGGCGGACCTCATTGAGAGCGTTTCAGCAGCAAGCGCGGCGGGATATACGTCGTCCAATCAATATGCTCCTACTTCCAGCAAGTCTCCTACAGTCCAAGCTGGCACGTCAGTCTCAAGCATCTGTTCCGGGCTTACCGACACTGGAGCGGCGGCCGCTTGCATCATGGGGACGAATCTGGCTTGCTCCTACACTCTTGGGTCTGGCGTGTTAGTCTGCCCGGGCCAGGCGTCGATGAGCCGCACAAGTCCACCGGATATTGGAGCCTATGTCTTTAATGGTTCCAGCTTGCAGCCGCCCACTAATCTTTCCGCAACGGTTCAATAGCGGCCTTGCGTGTCCCGTGAGTATCTGTTGGATAACGGTAACACGCCGAAGGGAACTGTTATCCCTCTTTCCTGTCTGAGCCTTCCTAACAGCAGGTTTCAGCAGTCGGCAGGCTGTCCTTCCGGACAGTCCCGTTTCTTGACTTAATCCGCACCACTACGCGTACCAATACCTGATCCTTCGGTCAGATTTGTACGAACTTAGTCTGTGATACCTGAAAACCTGAGTTTCGGGGGGGGAACAACCCAGACCTTCCTCAGTCCAGTGGTATTGGTGGCGATGATCATCGCCGGCCTGATGATCTGCTTCGCCACGCGAAGGAAGGCATTGGCCGCGTTTCTCGCGGCGGCAATATTGATTCCACCGGACCAGGTCCTCCTCATCGCGGGCATGCACTTTCCGATGACTCGTATTCTAGCCATCTTCGGCCTGATTCGGGTTTTGCGAAGCAAGTTCTCAGGCAAAGCGACGATCTTTAGTGGAGGCGTGAATGGCATCGACAAGGCCCTGATTGTCCTGAGTTTGTTCATGCTCATTAACGGTGTCCTGTTGTGGCGCTCCTCGGCGCAACTCGTATTTCAACTGGGGATTCTGCTGACCGCCTTTGGTAGCTACTTCTTGCTGCGATTTCTGGTTCGAGACGAAGCAGATGTTGTGCAAGCCATCCGAGTTCTGGCTGTTGTCGCAGCGATGGTCGCCGTAGTTATGTTAGGCGAGCAATTGACTGGACGGAATCTGCTCTATTCCACGCTGGGCGGGGCACGCGCCGACGAATTAGGATCGGTCGCCGTCAGAGACGACCACATGCGTGCGGCAGGATCGTTCGCCCATCCCATACTGGCCGGGACGTTCGGCGGAATGTTGTTCCCTCTTTTTGTAGGTATGTGGTGGAGAAACCGAAAGGATCTAAAATATGCCGCGCTAGGAATTGTCGCCGCTACCGTAATATCGTTTAGCGCGAGTTCCAGCACCGCATTGATCGGCCTCCTTGGAGGAATTGTCGGTCTCTGCTTCTGGCCTCTGCGTCTCCAGATGCGCCTAATCCGTTGGGGCATCGTGATAACCCTGGTTTGTCTTCACTTGTACATGAAATCGCCAGTCTGGCACCTTGTCTCCGACATCGATTTCACTGGCAGTTCGTCCTCTTATCACAGGTATCAATTGATAAATCAGTGTATTTTGCATTTCCAGGATTGGGCCCTGGTGGGAACGAAAGACTTTGCATCCTGGGGTTGGGACATGTGGGACTTGTCCAACCAGTACGTAGCCATTGCGGATACCACCGGGTTGATACCTCTTCTGAGTTTCTTGGCAATTCTCGTTTTCGCCTTCGGGTACCTGGGTAAGGCTCGTCTCTCGGCAGCGGATCCGAAGCAGAAGTTCTTCATTTGGGCATTGGGTGCGTCATTGTTCGCCAATGTTGTAGCATTCTTTGGGATTTCCTATTTCGATCAAACGATGCTGGTTTGGTACGCATTGCTCGTGATGATCTCGGCCGCGACGAGTTCGGTTTTCCAGACGCGGCGAGACAACAATCGGCGGGGAGCGAAGCGTAAGGTCTTGGCCATGCAGCTCAATAATGACGATGCAGGTGTCGGAATTGATGTCGGCTCTCCAACCAGTGTTTCGCCGTTGGTCGGTGGACTGGGTGCACCGAGTCTTTCGCCGGGAAACATGAAATGAAGTTATCAATCATTATATTGTGCTGGAACGATATCAAGGTCATTGGACCATGCCTCCAATCGATCTACGCCAGCACACACTCGACTGATTTTGAAGTCATTGTCTCGGACAACGGATCGACCGACGGATCCATCGAGCTTATCCACAAAGAATTTCCTCAGGTTCAGGTAATCGAAAATGGCGCAAACCTGAGATTCGCGAAAGGAAATAATGTCGGAATTCGAGTGAGCCGAGGCCAATACGTTCTCATCCTGAATCCGGACACGATCATTCACGAGGGAACGCTAGATAACCTGGTCAAATATGCCGA
>Ga0335076_10005123_pt1 | contig 13266 bp, 13 predicted proteins | sample Lox_Sample_25_FD_206717 | JGI IMG/M metagenome (GOLD analysis project Ga0335076, IMG submission 206717) | Soil microbial communities from Loxahatchee National Wildlife Refuge, Florida, United States - Lox_Sample_2.5 | ecosystem: Environmental > Terrestrial > Soil > Wetlands | place: USA...
CGAGGCGGCGAAGAGCAGGGCGGTTCGGGTCTTCATGAGATTCGGAGCTCCTTTGGAGTGTCGCGCCATCGTAGCACTCGCGCGCGGGCGGCCGTCCGCGGGAGCGACCTCGGCCTCAGGCCGCGCGCCACCGCCGCACCCGCTCGAGGAGCTCCGGGGCCCCGATCTCGCGGCAGAGCGGCTCGAGCTCGGCGCGCCGCGCGCCGCGCCATTCGAGGTCCGCGAGCTCCTCGGCGAGCGGCACGTCGGTGCGGAGCGTGGCGAGCCGCTTGTAGAGGAGCGCCTCGTCGCGCCGTTCCCGCAGCGCCGCGGCGAGCCTGTCCCTGCCGCGCACGTCGACGCCCCAGCGCGACGGCTCGTCGGGGATCGCCTCGACGTGGAGATGGCGCGCGAGCACGGCCGCGGCCGACTTCTCGCCCCAGCCGGGGATCCCGGGATAGCCGTCGGCGCTGTCGCCGACGAGCGCGAGCCAGTCGGGGATCGACTCGGGCGCGACGCCGAAGCGCGCGACGACGCCCGCCGCGTCGCGATCGATCGCGCGGCGCCGGTCGCGGCAGATCACGCGCGTTCCGACCACGCACTGCGAGAGGTCCTTGTCGGGAGAGCAGATCACGACCTGCTCGACTCCGGGAGCGTCGCGCCAGCGGAAGGCCGCCGCCGCGAGAGCGTCGTCCGCCTCGAACTCGACCATCGGCCACGCCACGATCCCGAGCGCGGCCGTGGCGCGCTCGGCCGGATGGAACTGCGCGAGCAGGTCGGGATCGACGCCGTCGCCGGTCTTGTAGCCGGCGTAGAGCTGGTTGCGGAACGACTCGATCACGTGGTCGAAGGCGACCGCGACGTGGCTCAGGTCCGGCTCGGCGACGAGCGACAAGAGCGTCGCGAGGATCCCGCGGAGGGCGTTCACGGGCCGGCCCCGCGCGTCCCGCGCCGGCGGGACGGCGTAGAAGGCCCGGAACAGCTCGTAGGTGCCGTCGACGACCTGGAGCTTCAGGGCAGCAGCGCTTTCAGCCAGTGGCCCCAGAGCGGGGCGAGCAGCGCCTTCAGGAACCAGTCGGCCAGGATCCCGCTCATCGCCGCCATCACGTAAGCGGCGCGGCCGATCCGGAGCTTCTCGCGCGCCGCCGGGAAGAGCCGCAAGAGCAAGGGCTCGGCGAGCAGCACGCCGAGCGTCGCGAAGGCCGCGACCCGGGCGATCGCCCACGGCTGCCAGCCGATGAGCGTCACCGCCCAGGCGGGCACGCCCGCGCGAGCCAGCGAGGCCACGTAGTACGACATCTGGTTCATCAGCAAAGCACCCATCAGGATCGCGCCGGCGCTCGCGCTCGCGAGGCCGATCGCGACGAACACCGCGAGGTGCAGCAGGTGCTGCGGCAGGAAGAGACGCGGGCTGCCCTCGCGTCCGACACCGGTGCGGATCCAGGTGAACATCTCCTGCTTGTACTCGGGGCCGTTCAGCACGACCGGTCCGACGGGCGCGGGCCACCACACGAAGGCGATCGTCCCGACGAGCGCGAGCGCCGCGGCCCACCAGAGCATCGCGCGGACCGCCCCGCCGCGCTCGCCTTTGCGCAGCCGGTGCACCAGCACGATGTAGGCGGGCAGCGCGTTCAGGATCGGGAGCAGCCACGGCTGCCCGAGCGCGAGCCCGAGCGGGTACGAGACGAGCGACGCGACCAGGAGGATGGCGAGGTCGTTCCTCACCGGAGCTGCTCCTCGACCGCTTGTTCCAGCGTCCGGCGCTCGCTCGAGCCGGGAGCGAACGGGTCGGGATGCCGCTTGTCCGGGGACGGACAGCCTGAAGCGGCGTGGCTCGCGACGAGCGGCGCGAGCCGGCTCACGATCGAGGTCGCGAGCGTGGCGGCGGAGCGGCAGTGCGAGCAGTAGCCGTGGCTCGCCATGAAGCCGGCCACGTCCTGGAGGTCGTGGAGCTCGCGCGGGCGGATGCCGCCCTGCTCGAGGCCGCGCAGGATGCGCCCGAGGCTGGCGGTGCCGACGCTGCAAGGCGGGCACTGGCCGCAGCTCTCGCGCTCGTAGAAGCCGAGAACCGACGCGGCCACCGCGAGCGGGCAGGCCGACGCCCCGACCACCAGCACGGCGCCCGTCCCGAGCGACGTGCCGCGCTCGCGGAGCGCCGCCGGTTCGAGCGGAGTGTCGAGCTCTTCCGGCCGCAGCGGGGGAGCGGCGGGGCCGGCCGGGAACACGAGGCCGATCTCTTCGCTGGCGCCGCCCGCGTGGCGCTCGATGGCCGCACGGAGCGACGTGCCGAGCGGCACCTCGCGCACGCCGGGCGAGCGCACCTCGCCCCAGAAGGTGACGAGCGTCGTCTCGCCGGCGCGGAACGCGTCGGGGTCGGCGAGCGCCTGGGGCACGCGCGCGAGCGTCTCGACGTTCTGGACGAGCGTCGGGCGGCCCTCGAAGCCGACTCCCGCGGGCAGGGGCGGCTTGGGACGCGGCCAGGGCTTGCGGCCTTCGAGCGATTCGAGGAGCGCCGTCTCCTCGCCGGTGATGTAGCTGTCGTCGCCGCGGCGGATCTCGACCTCGAGGCCGTCGAGCGGGGCGGCCCGGAGCGCGGCCGAGAGCGCGCGTGCCGGCGCGTCGAAGTTCGCCTTCAAGAAGAGGATCGCCTGTTTCGCTTCGACCGCGCGCGCCGCGAGGCGCACGCCCTCGACGATCGCGTCGGGCTGCTTCAGCATCACGAAACGGTCCTTGTGGGAGCCCGGCTCGCCTTCGGCGCCGTTCGCGATCACGATCGGCCGCCCCGCCTCGGCGCGGACGGCCTTCCACTTCCGCGCGGCCGGGAACCAGCCGCCGCCGCGCCCGCGCAGGCCCGACTGCGCGAGCCGCTCGACGAGGCTTTCCGGGGTGGATTCGAGGAGTGAAGACATCGAGGTGCTGCCGAAAGGCGAGATGCATTATGGACGAGGAACGGAAACATGGGACGAGGAACGGAAACGGAAACGGACTACCGAGACGGAGACGGACAACGGACAACGGAACAAAAGGCAAACGCGGCCTGGACTGAGCCCCATGCGATGTTTCTTTCCAGCAAAGGGGGGCGCATCCGCCCCCCCTTACCCCCCGGGGGCCATACTTCACAAAAAGGTTCGGATGGTCTAGGATCGAATGGAACCCCCGGGCGTGCGCGCCCGGAGTCCACGACCAGAGGGAGTCGAAAGGCAATGATCACGTTGACCGCCAACGCCGCCGCGAAGGTGAAGGGCATCCTGGAGCAGGAGAAGGAGACCCTTCCGCAGGGGGCGCTCCGCATCTACGTGCAGGGAGGGGGCTGCTCCGGCTTCCAGTACGGCATGGTGCTCGACGAGATCGCCGAGGACGACCAGGTGATCGAGACCGACGGCATCAAGGTCATCGTGGACCCGATGAGCCTCCGCCACCTCGACGGCGCCGAGGTCGACTACAAGGAAGACCTGATGGGCGGCGGGTTCGCGATCAAGAATCCGAACGCCAAGTCCACCTGCGGCTGCGGCCACTCGTTCCAGACGGGCGAGGGCGAGGCCGGCGGCGGCCACCAGCACTGACGGGACCGACTTTCACGAACCCCTCGTCGTCTCAAGGGACGACAACGGGAACGCGAAAGGGAGGTCCCATGAAGCGTCAGTTCGCCCTCGCAGCGGGCGCAGCCGTAGCCGTGGCCTCAGCCCTGGCTCTTGCGCCGGGTGCGGTGCAGGCCAGGAGCGGAAGCGACGAGGACGGGGCACAGAAGGTCGAGACGCGCGTCGTCGTCCGCACGGGCGGGGGGCGCCTCGGCGTCTCGATCGACGACACCGCGGGTGATGCGCGCGGCGCGCTCGTGCGGCGCGTCGACGAGGGCAGCGCCGCCGAGAAGGCCGGCGTGAAGGAAGGCGACGTGATCGTGCGCTTCGACGGTGAGGGCGTGCGGAGCGCGGCGCAGCTCGCTCGGCTCGTCGCAGAGACGCCGTCCGGCCGGGCCGTCGCGATCGAGGTGACGCGCGGCGGCGCCACCCAGAAGCTCTCGGCCACGCTCGCCGAGCGCGGGCGCGGCTTCCGCTTCCACGGAGGCGACGGGGAAGGCTTTGCCATGGAGACGCCGGAGCTGGCCCTGCCGCCCGAGGCGCCGCTCGCGCCGCACCCCCCGCTGGCGCCGAGAGCCCCGCGCGCGCCGATGACGTGGAGCTGGGACGACGAGGACGGCTTCATGATCCGCAAGCTCGTCGGCGGTCCGCGCAAGCTCGGCATCGAGTACATGGAGATCGGCGAGCAGCTCGCGGGCTATTTCAAGGTTTCGGGCAAGTCGGGCGTGCTCGTGGCCTCGGTCGACGCCGACGGGCCGGCCGCAAAGGCCGGGATGAAGGCCGGCGACATCGTGACGAAGATCGGTGCGGAGACGATCGCCGACGCCGGCGACCTGCATCACGCGGTCGCGAAGGCCGAGCCCGGCTCGCAGCTGGCGGTCACCGTGCAGCGGGAGGGCCGTCCGGTCGAGCTCAAGGTCACGCTCGCGAAGCCCGAGCCGCTCGTCCGCAAGCGCGAGGCGCGCGGCGTCAGCTTGTAGCGGCGCTCGGGCCCGAGGCCCCCGCCTCCGGCTGTAGCGGCGCTGTGGCCGCGGCGGTCCGGGAGCGGGGGCCGGCCGCGTCTTCGAGGTCGAGCACCAGCAGCGTGCCGCCCGTGACGAGCGCGGGCGCGATCAGCAGGTTCGCGAACGGCACGATGAAGCCGAGCATCCCCGCGAGCCCGAAGCCCAGCGTCTCGGCGCGCCACTCGCGGTGCCAGCGCCGCTTGTCCGCGAAGCGCAGCCCGCGCCGCGTGAGCGCCGGGTCGGTCATCTGGAACGCCACCGCGCGCGAGCCCCAGAGGAACGAGAGCAGCGGACCGACGAGCGGGATGAATCCGAGCAGCAGCACGCCCGGCGCCGCGATGAGGAAATAGAGCGCCCCGCGCACCGACTCGACGATCTCGAAGCGGAGACCGCGCGAGCGCTCGAGAGCCGCCCCGCGCGCGCGCGCCTCGACGCGGCGCGACAGCTCGTCGAGCAGAGGCGCCACCAGCACGAGGGCGAGTCCGAACCCGAGGAACGCCCCGGTGCCCACGGTCGCGATCCCGAGCAGCAGGCTCATCGGCAGCGCCAGCCACTCGGGCAGGCTCCCCGGAGCGGGGCCGAGCGCCGCGTCGACGCGCGGCACCAGCAGCAGGCCGGCGAACGCGCCGGCGCCGGTCAGGGCGACGGCGAGCGCCGCGGGCAGCGCCGCGAGCAGCCAGAGGCGCGGGTTCCGCAGCAGGAACACGAAGCCGGCCGGCACCTGCCAGGCGCCGGCCGCCGCGCGCAGAGGGATCCCCGGCCGCAGCGCTGCCCGCTCGGAAGCCGCGTCGCTCATCGAAGCTCAGCCTAGCAGAGACGGTCGGCGCCTTGACAGCCGCGCGCGCGCGCGTGGCAGAATGCCGCCCGGATGAACGAGTGCCTCGGCGTGATCCTGGGCGGAGGCCGCGGCACGCGGCTGCACCCGCTCACGCTCCATCGCTCGAAGCCGGCGGTGCCGATCGGCGGGAAGTACCGGCTGATCGACATCCCGATCAGCAACTGCCTGAACTCGGGCCTGCGCCGCATCTTCGTGCTGACGCAGTACAACTCGGAGAGCCTCAACAAGCACCTGACGATGACGTACAAGTTCGACGTCTTCAGCTCGGCCTTCGTCACCGTGCTCGCCGCCGAGCAGACCGAGGACAGCCCCGAGTGGTTCCAGGGCACCGCCGACGCGGTGCGCCAGAGCACGCGTCACCTGTCGAGCCACCGCAGCCGCGAGGTGCTGATCTTGTCGGGCGACCAGCTCTACCAGATGGACTTCAGCAAGATGCTCGACACGCACCGGCGCCACGTGGCCGACGCGACGGTCGCGGTGCTGCCGGTGAGCGCCGAGCAGACCTCGGGCTTCGGGATCCTGAAGCTCAACCGGCAGGGGCGGATCGTGCACTTCGAGGAGAAGCCCGGCCCCGAGCGGCTCTCCGAGCTCGAGTCCGAGATCCCCGGCTACGGCAAGGGCTTCCTGGCCTCGATGGGGATCTACATGTTCTCGCGCGAGGCGCTCGAGCGCGCGACCTCGGACCCGAAGCTCGTCGACTTCGGCCGCCACGTGATCCCGAAGGCGATCGGGGACATACGCGTGCAGGCGCACTTCTACCGCGGCTACTGGGAAGACGTCGGGACGATCCGCTCCTACTTCGACGCGAACCTGCAGCTCGCCGACCCGATGCCGCCCTTCGACTTCTACGACGTGGCGCGTCCGGTCTACACTCACCCGCGCTTCCTGCCCGCGACCAAGGTGGAGGGCTGCGCGCTCAAGAGCGCTCTCGTCTCGGAGGGCGGGATCCTGATGGGGGCGGAGATCGAGCACTCCGTCGTCGGGATCCGCAGCCGCATCGGCCAGGGCACCCGCATCCGCGAGAGCCTGATCCTCGGCGCCGACTACTACGAGAGCCTGGAGGAGATCGACCGCGCCCAGGCCAAGGGCCTGCCGCCGGTCGGGATCGGGCAGGACAGCGTGATCGAGCGGGCGATCGTGGACAAGAACGCGCGCGTCGGACGCGGCGTGCGCATCGTCAACACGGCGGGTGCCGACCAGGCGGACGGCGACGGCTACTTCATCCGCGACGGGATCGTGATCGTGCCGAAGGGCGGCGTGATCCCGGACGGGACCGTGATCTAGGCGTTTCGGATCTCCTCGATCTTCCTGTCGCGCTCGCTCGCGATGCGTTCGCGGTCACGCCGGTAGTCTTCTTCGAGATGCTCGAGCGCCTCGGGATCCGAGGCCTTGCGCCGGTCGGCCTGGTGCAGGATCTCGCGCTCCGCGAGCTTCGCTTCGTAGACCTTGCGCAGCTCGCCGATCCTCGCCTTCTTCTCGGCCGAGAGCGGGCGCTCGGACTTGCCCTCGGCTTCGTCCTTCTGCTTGAGCCGCTCGAGGATCAGCTCGTAGGCGGTCTTGGGTTCTTGCTCTTCGGACAAAGCGGCCTCCCTAGCGTCTGGGGTAGACCGGGCTCACGAGGTTCGGCGTGTGGGCGTACTTGCTCTCGCTCGCCCACAGCATGCCGCGCTTCACGATCGTCATCGCCTGCGGGATGTCGAAGACGTCCGCGGTGTGCCCGAGCGACGTGTAGAAGATGCGGCCCTTGCCGTAGACCTTCTTCCACGCGACCGGCATCGTGTAGCCGTCGATCCAGGGGTCGCGCGAGCCGTCGAAGGTCGTGGTGGCGAGCACCTTGTTGTTGGGGTTCACGTGCATCAGGTACTGCTCGCTGTGTACCTTGAAGTCGCCCAGGCCGGTCGTGATCGGGTCTTCGTCGTCGATGATCTGGACGTCGTAGTCGATGATGCCGCCGGGGTGCGCGACCCAGTCGCCGCCCACCATGTAGCGGTACTCGGTCTCCTGGCGGTACGCGTCGCCCATGCCGCCGTGCCAGCCGGCCATGCCCGTGCCGTTCTTCACCGCGGTGAGCAGCCCCTTGAGCGGCTCCTTCTCGATCGTGCCCATGGTCCAGATCTGCGTCACGAGGTCGATCGTCGCCATCAGCGCGGCGTCGGCATAGGGCGCCTGCGTGTCGGAGACGACCACCTCGAAGCCGCTCTCGCGGAGCCAGGGCACGAAGATGTCGCGGCACTTGGCGGGCTCGTGCCCCGGCCAGCCGCCGTAGACGAAGAGCGCCTTCTTCATGTCGGGCCGCTTCGGGAAGCCGGCGTCCTGGGCGGGAGCGGTTTGCGCCGGGGCCTGTGCCGAGGCGGCCTGCGCGAGCGCCGGAGCCGCGATGGCCGTCCCCGCGGCGAGCTCCATGAAATCACGGCGGCCCAGGCGTCGTTGCGACATGGCTTCTGCCTCCCCGCGGTGGTCCGCGTCCGCCCGAGCATACCCGAAGCGCCCCGCGCCCCGGGGAGTGCTGCGAATCGGCGCGCTCGCGGCAGACTGTAAGGACAACCGACAGTGCCGGACCGCGGCCGCTCGTCGTGCGCGAACCGAGGCCTCGAGGAAGTCGCGTCGATCCATGGCACTGGCCCGATCGCCATCGTGTGGTCGGCGGAGGCACGTTTCATGCATACCGCAGACGCGCGAAGGCCGATTCCGCAGACGCCGCTCGCGCACGCTCGAGGAGGGGTCATGAAAACGCCGGTCGCCGCTGGTCTCGCCGTGTTGGTCCTGTCGATGGCGCCGGCCACGAGCCGCGCCTTTCCGATCGCCATCGGGCCGGCGGCCGCGACCGTGACCGAGTCCATCACCCCGGACGGCTCGTCGTACATCTACACCTACACGCTCGAGAACACCGACACGGATGCGATCTGGTGGTGGGGCCTCTACCTCCCAGAGGACCCTGCTGCGGTGAACGAGTCGAACGACGCGGCGGGATGGGTCTACAACGGGGACAGCCCGAGCGCTCAGTACGGCTTCGTCGTCGACCCGGGACCCGCGGGCTGGCTGTGGACCTGGGACGGCAGCTTCGTCGGTCCGGCTCCCATCACGTCTCCGAACGGAATCGCCGTCGGCGCGAGCAACGTCTTCTCGTTCGAGTCGAGCACACTCTTCGCGGGGGACAAGATCTTCTTCTACGACACGACCCGCTACTGGAACGGCATCGAGGCGTTCGAGGCGCTGGGCACGACATCGAGTGTTCCCGAACCCGCAAGCCTGACGTTGATGGCGCTGGGGCTCGGCGGGCTGGCGGTTCGCCGCCGTCGGCAGTAAGGCGGCCTCAGCGCGGCGTCTCGGGCGGCGCCTCGGTCGGCGTCTGGACCTCGGGAGCCTGGGGCCGACGCTCGACGGACTCGCGTAGCGCCTGGTTCCAGGCGCTGACCGCGGCGCACTCGCTGCCGAACTGCCCGATGAACTCGTACTGGAAGTCCAGGTTCGCCGCGTAGTCCTTGGGGTCGATCTTGTGGTCCGTCAGCATGGGCCGCTCGCCGCGCGCGTCCCACGTCCGGTAGAGGTAGTAGGTCCTGCCGTTGCCGGTGAGCTTCCGCCAGAGGTTCTTGGCGGTGCAGCCCGGGTCGAGGCCCACGCCCCCCGAGGCCGAAGGCGGCGGTCCGCTCGGGGCCGAGGCCATCTGGCCCTGGATCTCGTGGACGGTCGGGGCCCCCGGCGCCGGCGAGCCTTCGCCGCGATAACGGTTGAGCGCTTCCGCGACGGAGAAGCGCGGACCTTCCTGCTCGATCGCGACCGGGAAGCAGGGCATGCCCTCGCTCCCGGCGATCTGGCACGGCCCGATGTGCGCCAGCACGACGCGCTCGACGACGCGGTCGAGCGCGTCGCGGATCGGCGTGTGCTTCGTCCGCACCGGGCGGCTGTCGGCCGCGCCGAGCGCGGGAGCGACGAGGGCCAGCAGCAAAGCCGGCCACGCGCGACGCATCGGGCTCACGGCTGCCGGGTCTCCGTGGCTTCGAGCCCCCTGCAGTCATTCTAAGCCTGCCCGAGCCGGCGTCGAGCAAAATGGCGTCAGGGCGGCCCCCATCGGCTCGGGTAAGATGGCCGTTGCGACAGGAGCCCGAGAAGATGAGTCTGCTGATCACCGTGATGCTCTCCGCGGCGCCGGCCAAGACCGCCGCGCCCGCCCCGCTGAGCCGCGCCGACGCGCGCAAGAAGCAGGCGGCCGCCGCATCCGTCGAGACGCACCGCGGCGAGCTCGTATCGCTCTCGGACCAGGTCTGGGGATTCGCCGAGACGGCGCTCAAGGAGACGCGCTCGGCGGCGCTGCTCGCCGACTACGCGGCGAAGCAGGGCTTCAAGGTCGAGCGCGGGACCTCTGGGATGCCGACCGCCTTCGTCGCGAGCTACGGCGAAGGCGCGCCCGTGATCGCGGTGCTCGGCGAGTACGACGCGCTGCCCGGGCTCTCGCAAAAGGCCCAGCCCGAGAGGGCGCCGCTCGTGGCGGGCGCCCCCGGCCATGGCTGCGGCCACAACCTCTTCGGCGTGGCGAGCCTGGGTGCGGCGACGGCGATCAAGGAGTTGATCGCTGCGGGCCGGCTCAAGGGCACGGTCCGCTTCTACGGCACGCCCGCGGAGGAGTCGGTCGGCGGCAAGGCCTACATGGCGCGCGACGGCGTCTTCAAGGACGTGGACGTGGCGCTCGCCTGGCACCCGGCCGACCGCAACCGCGCCGACATGCAAGGCGGCCAGGCGATCGTCGACATGATGGTCGAGTTCCACGGCAAGGCGGCCCACGCGGCGGCCGACCCGTGGAACGGGAGGAGCGCCGTCGACGCGGTCGAGCTCTTCACCCACGCCGTGAACATGATGCGCGAGCACGTGAAGCCCACCGTGCGCATGCACTACGTGATCACGGCCGGCGGCGACGTGCCGAACGTGGTGCCCGAGCTCGGGCGCGTCTGGATCTGGGCGCGCGAGTTCAATCGCGCCGAGCTCGACTCGATCATCGAGCGGCTGCGCGCGGCGGTGCAGGGAGCCGCGCTCGCCACGGGCACACAGGGCTCGCTCCGGATCCAGGCCGGAGACCTCGAGATCCTGATCAACGAGACGGGCGAGCGTCTGCTCGATGCCAACCTGCGGCTCTTCGGCCCGATCCGCTACACGCCGGAGGAGGAGGCCTTCGCGAAGGCGCTCCAGACGAACGCGGGCGTCGAGCCGCGGGGCTTGGAGACGGCGGTGGTGCCGCTCGAGAACCAGGTGCAGGAAGGCGGCTCGACCGACGTCGGCGACGTGAGCTGGGTGGTGCCGACGCTGCACGTCTCCGTCGTCACGGCCCCGCGCGGCGTGCCGTGGCACTCGTGGTCGGTCGTTGCCGCGAGCGGCATGTCGATCGGCCACAAGGGCCTGGTGCTGGCCGCGCAGACGCTCGCCGCCACGATGGTCGACCTCTTCGACGACCCGGCGGCGCGCGCCGCGGTGAAGGCCGAGTTCGCGAAGAAGACGAAGGGCTACACCTACAAGCCCTACATCCCCGACGGTCCGCCGCCGCTGCCGAAGGCGGAGTGACCCGGGAGGGGAGCCCGGCCCGCGGCCGGACTCCCCCCACTTCGGAGGCTACCCGCGCCGCCTAGTGGTCGTGGCGGTGATCGTCGTCGTCGTCGCGGCTCGGCTCGCGGACGATCTCCCACGTGACGTTGTCCCCGTGCTGGGCGGTGTAGAAGACGCGCCAGCCGTCGTTGAACGGATGCGGGTCCTTGGCGCCGAGCAGGCCGTGCACGGAAGCATCGCCGTCCGAGACGTGGATGCCGGTGATCTCGTTGTCGCCCTCGTTCTGGAAGCCGACCGTCCCGAGCAGCGCCGAGTCGATCGTGGCGGAGGGGTCGCGGCCTTCCGCGATCAGGCGCACCGGCTTGTTCGCGGGGTTCGAGTAGTCCTTGCGGACGTCGAGCAGCCATCCCGAGTCGAGCGCGTTGCCCTGCGCGTGCAGGCCGTCGCCGCGGTCCTCGACGAAGACGACGTGGTCCTCGTCCCAGAACGCGCAGTTGTCGAAGGCCGCGTGCTCGAGGTCGCTCTTGAAGAAGAGCGTGAGCCAGCCGCTCGACGCCGAAGGCGAGGACTGCACGAGCTTCTGGACGGCGCCGAAGCCGCCGTGGTCGGGGATCGCCGTCGAAGTCGCGCTCGTGTCGCCCGTCTCGTCGAAGAAGAACTCGCGGAAGCCGGTCCCCGGGCGGAACTGGGCGTTCTCCGGCCGCTTGAACGGGGTCGCTCCCCTCGCCTTCGCGAGCGCGCTGGCGCTGAAGCTCGCGAAGCCGTCCACGTCGGTGTCGTGCAGCAGGACCCAGCGGGTCTGGAACACGTGCCCGTACGTGTGCAGGTCCTTGATGTCCTGCGTCAGCGCGCTCGCGGTCTGGAACACGATCGGGTGGGTCGGCGGGTGGCTCGCGTCCGTGAGCGACCACACCTGCAGCGCCCGCAGCTTCCCGCCCTGCTTCAGGTCGTGCCGGTTCTTCGGCGTGAAGCGGTAGATGAAGCTGTTCGGGAGCCGCGCGCCCGCGACCGTGGAGCCGCCGATGTCCTCGATGAGCCAGATGTTGCCGTCCGAGTCCGCCTGGATGCCTTCGTAGCCCGCCCGTCCGAAGACGCCGAGCAGGTTCTCGACCTCCGACGGGAAGTCGAGCGTCGCCTGCCAGATCCCCCCGGTCGCCGAGCCGTCTCCCTCCTGGCTGAAGAGCAGGCGGTCGGCCCAGGGGTACCACGTCGAGCCGTCGATCGGGGGCAGCGGCGTCGCCCCGTCGCTCTCGAAGTTGGCGAGCACGGTGACGCGGTGCGCGGCGTCCGCGTCGAGGTTGATGCGGGTGATCGTGCCCGGCGTTCCGGCCTCGTGGCCCTGGAAGAGGAAGTGCGTCCCGTAGTCGTAGTCCGGGTCGGCCCCGCTCAATCCGTGCAGGACCAGATACGTGTTCTTGTCGGGCTCCGTCTTCGTCGCCTCCACGTTGCTGCCCGGCGCGGGCAGCAGGTTGGGCTGGTCGTCCAGGTACCCGTAGTACTTGACCGGGCCCGGGTTCTCGACGGGCGTCGATCCCTGCGCCCGCGCGATCTGGGCGAGCTCTGGCGACAACGCGGTCGGCGAGGTCACGCCGGTGACCTTGGGGTTGGCGTTCGGGACGCCCGTCGGCTGGTCGGCGCTGGCGCCGGCGCCGCCGAGGACGAGGGGCACGGACAGGACGGACGCGATCAAGCTTGGCTTGAGCTGCATTCGTGGCTCCTTCTTGTTCTCTGGAATGGAACGGTGACTGCGAGGCTAGGAGAGGGCTGTGACGATGGGACGCCACGAGAGTGACGCTCCTCCGCCGAGCCGGCCCGCCGGCTCGTCGCGCGGATGTCATTCGAAGCCAAGACCGCTCACACGAAAGCCAAAACCGGTATGCTCGAACTCTCCGTTGCTCGGCGCAGCAAGCAAGGCAAGAGGAGTCAACTGAGGCTTGTGATGCACGATCGCTCTCGCCATGAAGCGGGGGTGCGTGATTGGGGTCGGGCTCACGCCCTCCTCTCGCTCCTCGCTGCGGCGGCTCCTCTCTGCGCGGCCGGCGACCAGCCGCCTCCGAGTGCGTCGACGCAGCGTCCACACGTCCTGACCTTGGCGCTCGCGATCCAGGAAGGGCTGGCCTTCGATCCGCGAGTGAGCGCGCAGGCCGAAACCGTGCGCCAGGCCGAGGCCGATGTGCGCACGGCTTCCCTGCCGCCCAACCCTTCGCTGTCCGTGTCGGGGACGCTCATTCCCCTGGGCGGCAGCTTCACCGCCGAGACCCAGGGCGGTCCCAGCCAGCTCGACCTCGAGCTGAGCTTCCCGCTTGGCTGGGTCGTCTTCGGCAAGCGCGGCGCC
>Ga0335076_10005124_pt1 | contig 13266 bp, 8 predicted proteins | sample Lox_Sample_25_FD_206717 | JGI IMG/M metagenome (GOLD analysis project Ga0335076, IMG submission 206717) | Soil microbial communities from Loxahatchee National Wildlife Refuge, Florida, United States - Lox_Sample_2.5 | ecosystem: Environmental > Terrestrial > Soil > Wetlands | place: USA: Florida...
TTCAAGATCCGCGGCTCATCGGGCAAGCTCAATATCGCGCTCGATGGCCTGCCGCACTTCCCCTCGATCCCGCAAGGCTCGCCCTCGACCCGCGGCGACATGCACATCACCGACACGCTCGAGATGGTCGAGCGCGCCTACGATGACTGGAAGGAGGGGCGCTGGTCGCGCGAGCCGTACGTCGACATGCTGATCCCGACCCAGATCGACCCGACCATGGCACCCGACGGCAAGCACTACATGTCGGTGTTCGTGCAGTACTGCCCGTACCAGCTGGCGGACGGGGAGTGGACGGCGGAAAAGCGCCAGGCATTCGGCGCGACCGTGATCGATGCCATTGCGCGCCACAGCCCTGATTTCAAGAGCCTGATCCTGCACGCCGAGATCCGCACGCCGCGCGACATCGAGAACGAGGTCGGTCTCACCGAGGGCAACATCTTCCAGGGCGAGCTTACCTTCGATCAGCTGCTCTTCAATCGTCCCATCCCCGGCTACGCGCAGTACCGCGCGCCGCTGCGCGGCATGTACATGTGCGGCTCGAGCACCCACCCGGGGGGCGGGGTGATGGGAGCACCCGGTTACAACGCCGCCCACGCCATCCTGCGCGACCTCGGGCGCCTGCAATGAGCTCCACGCGCTACGACAGCATCGTCATCGGCGGCGGCCACAACGGGCTGGTATGCGCCGCCTACCTGGCGCGCGGCGGGCGCCGCGTGCTGGTGCTCGAGGCCGCCGCGCACCTCGGCGGGGCCGCGGTCACGCGCGAGTTCGCGCCGGGGTTCAGGACTTCGGCCTGCGCGCACCTGCTGCACCTGATGCCCGCCAGCGTGATGCGCGAGCTGAACCTCGAGACCCACGGCCTGAAACTTGCCGCCGCCCGTTTGCCGACCGTGGCGCTCGGGGCCGACGGCGGCCACCTGAGCTTCGGGCCGGACAACCTGGCCGCGCTCGCGCGCGCCTCGGCGGCCGATGCGCAGGCACTCGCGGACTGGCAGGCGCTGCTCAAGCGCTTCGCCGCCGCGCTGCACCCGCTGCTCGCCTCCACGCCGCCGCGCCTCGGCACGGATGCCTGGCGCGACCGTACGGCGCTGCTCGGACTCGGCTGGCGCATCCGCCGCCTCGGACGCCGCGACATGCGCGAGCTGCTGCGCATCGGTTACATGTGCGTGCATGACCTGCTGGAGGAGCGCTTCACGCTGCCGCAGCTGAAGGGCGCGCTGGCACTCGATGCGGTACTCGGCACCAACTACGGGCCGCGCTCCCCGGGCACGGTACTCTCGCTCCTGTACCGCGCCGCCGCCTCCGGGGGTGCCGACAACCTGTCACTGCCGGCAGGAGGTCTCGGGGCGCTGTCCGCCGCGCTCGCCCGCGCCGCCGAGGCGGCCGGGGCGCAGCTGCGCACCGCTGCCCCGGTGGCGCGCATCCTGGTGCGCGAGGACCGCGCGGCCGGGGTGGTGCTGGCCTCCGGCGAGGAGATTGCGGCGAGCACGGTGGTTTCCAGTGCCGATCCCAAGCGCACGTTTCTCGGGCTGCTCGGCGCCGAGCACCTGGACGCCGGCTTCGTTCGCCGGGTCTCCCAGGTGCGCAGCCGCGGGCTCACCGCCAAGCTGCACCTGGCACTCACACAACTGCCGCAGTTCACCGGGCTCAGCAGCGAGGCCCTGCGTGCCCGGCTGCTGTTGGCGCCCTCGTCGGACTACATCGAGCGCGCCTACAACCACGCCAAGTACGATGAGTACTCGCAGCAGCCGGTGCTGGAGGTGACGATCCCGACGCTCGTGGACGCGCAGCTGGCTCCGGCGGGGCAGCACGTGATGTCGGTGATCGTGCAGTACGCGCCCTACGCGGTGCGGGGCGGCTGGGAGGGCCAGCGCCAGGCCTTCGCCGAGCGCATCATCGACACGCTCTCGCTCTACGCCCCGCAGCTGCGCGATGCGGTCCGCGCCACCGAGCTGCTCACGCCGGCGGACATCGAGCGCGAGTTCCGCATCACCGGCGGTCACTGGCACCACGCCGAGCTCGCGCTCGATCAGCTGCTGATGGTGCGCCCGGTCCCGGGCGCGGCGCAGTACGCTACCCCGGTGGCGGGCCTGTTCCTGTGCGGCGCCGGCGCGCACCCCGGCGGGGGTGTCATGGGAATCGCCGGCCGCAATGCCGCGCGCCAGCTGATCCGCGAGGCCGCCTGAGTCATGCTCACCGAGAGCGAACCGCACTACCGTCAGCCACTGCTGAAGACGCCGTTCCACGAGCGCCAACGGGCCCTGAGCCAGCTCGACAGCTTCGTGCCGTGGGCGGGCTACACCACGGTCGACGTGTTCACCAGTGTCGAGCAGGAGTACTTCTCGGTCCGCAATGCCAGCTCGCTCTATGACCTGACGCCGATGGTCAAGTACCGCATCAGCGGTCCGGATGCGCTGCGCTATCTCAACCGCCTGGTAACGCGCGACCTCGCACGGCTGGCGCCAGGCAGGGTGGCCTACACGGTCTGGTGCGACGATGCCGGCAAGCTCATCGATGACGGCACCGTCTTCTGCCTCGGGGCCCAGGAGTACCGCATCTGCACCGCCGAGCGCCAGCTCGACTGGTTCACGGCCTCCGCCATCGGCTTCGACGTCGAGATCCGCGAGATCACCGAGGAGGTCGCGGCGCTGGCCGTGCAGGGGCCCACCTCCGCCAGGCTGCTCAAGGGCGCCGGCATCGCCGGCATCGAGCGCCTGAAGCCCTTCGAGCACGGCGAGTTCACGCTCGCGGAGAGCGGGCGCAATCCGGTCACGATGATGGTCTCGCGCACCGGGTTCACCGGTGACCTCGGCTACGAGCTGTGGATGCCTCCGCAGGATGCCGAGCGCGTCTGGGACGCGCTCATGGATTTCGGCCGCTCGCGCGCCGTGCGCCCGATCGGCTCCAAGGCGCTGAACATGGCGCGCATCGAGGCCGGCTTCGTGCTGCCGAACTGGGACTTCGTGTCGGCGGCGCATACCCTCTACCTTGGCACCGAGCGCTCGCCGCTCGAACTCGGCCTCGCCTGGCTGGTCGATTTCAAGAAGGGCCACTTCACCGGACGACGCGCGCTGCTGGCGGAAGTGGCACGCGGCCCGCGACGTCAGCTGGTCGGGCTGGACATCGAGGGCACCAAGCCGGCCCACAACGCGCTGCTGTACACGGCCCGCTCGGGCAAGACCGAGGCCGGCAGCGTGACGTCGGCCACCTGGTCGCCGACCTGCAAGCGCAACATCGCGCTGGCGATAGTGAACGCGCCCTACATCGCCACCGGTTCGAGCATGTGGGCGGAGATCTACCTCAACCGCGAGCTCACCTGGGAGCGGCGCATGGTGCGCGCGCGGGTGGTGGAGCGTCCGTTCTTCAACCCCGCTCGCCGGCGCAGTACGCCGCCGGCGGACTTCTAGCCGCCACGAGGAAACAGCCGGCCGATGATCGCGACCCAGTCCAAACCGACCGCCGACCGGCCCTGGCTCGATCCCGGCGCGACCCCGCAGATCGTGATCGACGGGGTGACCAAGACCTACGGCACGCACACCGCCGTCGACCACGTCAGCCTGCGCATCTTCAAGGGCGAGATGTTCGCACTGGTCGGCGCCTCCGGCTGCGGCAAGACGACGCTGCTGCGGATGCTGGCGGGTTTTGCGACACCGAGCAGCGGGCGCATCCTCATCGACGGCGTCGACATGGGCGCGGTACCGCCGCACGAGCGGCCGGTGAACATGATGTTCCAGTCCTACGCGCTGTTCCCGCACATGACGGTGGAGAACAACGTCGGCTACGGCCTGCGGCGTCTGCCGCTCGAGGCGACGGTCAAGCGCCAGCGCGTGCAGGAGGCCCTCGAGATGGTGCAGCTCGGCGCGCTCGCCAAGCGCAAGCCGCATCAGCTCTCCGGCGGCCAGCGCCAGCGCGTCGCGCTGGCGCGGGCGCTCATCCGCCGCCCGAAGGTGCTGCTGCTCGATGAGCCGCTGTCGGCGCTCGACAAGAAGCTGCGCGAGCAGACGCAGTTCGAGCTGATGGACCTGCAGTACAAGCTCGGCATCACGTTCATCGTCGTGACGCACGATCAGGACGAGGCCATGGCGCTCGCCAGCCGCATCGCAGTGATGGACAAGGGCCAGGTCGTGCAGGTCGGCACGCCGGCGGAGATCTACGAATTTCCGCGCAGCCGCTTCGTCGCGGACTTTGTCGGCACCACGAATTTCTTTGAGGGCACGGTGGCCGCCTGCGAGCCGGGCCTGGTGCGCGTCGAATGCACCGAGACCGGCTGCGAACTCATCGTCGATGATGCCGGCGCTTTCAGCGTCGGTCAGCGGGTGTGGGTCGCGTTGCGCCCCGAAAAGGTGCGTCTCAACAAAGAACCCACCAATCAGGTGCGTGTCAATCAATTGCGCGGCACGGTCTGGGAGCTCGGCTATCTGGGTAACCGTTCCACCTACCGGATCCGCACGGTAACTGGCAAGCTCGTCACCGTGTTTGCACAGAACGAGCGGCGTACCTCGGAGGCCGCGATCGACTGGAGCGACGAGGTGTTCGTGAGCTGGAGCGCGGATGCCGCGGTGCTGCTGCAATCATAAGAAGTCTGAAGGTATCGGTAAGGGGAGGTCTCATGAAGCATGCAATACCTGCCATCGCTGCGGGCCTCGCGGTGCTCGGCATGTGTGCCGCGCCGTCGCCGGCACGCGCTGAGGAGCAGACCGTCAGCGCGGACACCGGCAGCGGCGGTCCGCAGAACGTCGGGCTGCAGGAAGTCGTCGTCACGGCGACCCGTCACGAGGAAGCACTGAGCAAGGTGCCGATCAGCGTCACGGCGCTGACCCAGGAGTCGATGGACCAGCTCGGCATCAAGGACTTCCAGGACGTCGCGCGCTTCACCCCCGGGGTCACCATCGACAACTCCGGCACCAATGCCATCTCGATCCGCGGCATCTCCTCCTCCGGCGGCGCCGGCACCACCGGCATCTACATCGACGACACGCCGATCCAGATGCGCTCGCTCGGCTTCAACCCCGACGACACGCTGCCGAAGACCTTCGACCTGGAGCGCGTCGAGGTGCTGCGCGGCCCGCAGGGCACGCTGTTCGGCGCCGGTGCGGAGGGTGGCGCGGTGCGCTACATCCTCACGCAGCCGAGCACCACCAAGGTCGACACCTACGTGCGCAGCGAGGTTTCCTATACCGAGCACGGTGAACCGAGCGCCGAGTTCGGCATCGCGCGCGGCCAGCCGCTGGTCGACGGCGTGTTCGGCATTCGCGCGAGCCTCTGGTACCGCTATGACGGCGGCTGGATCGACCGGGTCGATCCGACCGGCACCACCACGCTCGATCACAACATCAACTACTCCAACTCCTACATGGCGCGCATCGCAGCCCTGTGGACCCCGACCGACCACCTGAGCATCACGCCGAGCTTCCTCTACCAGAAGCAGGACAAGAACGACGACTCCACCTACTGGCCCGCCTACTCCAACCCCGGGGAAGGACACTTCAACACCGCGACCCCCGAGCGCGTGGGCGGCCCCGACGAGTACTACCTGCCGGCCCTGAAGGTCGAATGGGACCTCGGCAAGAGCCAGGTCATCCTCAACGGCTCCTACTTCCACCGCAAGCAGATCACCGCCTACCAGGGCACGGTCTACGACCTCAGCTACTGGCAGACGATTCCCGCCGGCCTCGGCGGCCCGGATGAGTTCCCGCAGCCGCCGAAGTGCTCGGCTGCCGACGATGCCACCAGCTGCTCGTGGTTCCCGCTGCTCGATGCCACCGGCATACACCTGCCGGCCGCGCTCGCCGGCACGCAGACGCCCAACACCATGACCAACACGCAGGAGAGCTACATGGGCGAGCTGCGCTGGCAGTCGTCCGACCCGACCTCGCGCTGGACCTGGACGGCGGGCGTGTTCTGGCAGAAGGCGAAGGAAGGCAGCATCGAGGAGCTGAAGTCCACGAACATCGACCAGGTGTTTGCCTACCTCTTCGGGCTGGCGCCGGCGGACTTTTACTCGCCGGCGCAGTATTCCTGCCCGACCAACGCCTCGTACCCGGTGATTCCGGCCTGTGACATCTACTACAACAACAACACGACGGTCGACAAGCAGATCGCCGGCTACGGCGAGGTGAGCTTCGCCTTCACCGACTGGTTCAAGCTGACCGTCGGTGAGCGCATCGCGCACACCGAGTTCACTCTCGATCACTACGCCGACGGCTACGAGAACTACGGCCCCGGCCCGGCGCACGCCGAGCAGTCCGAAACGCCCAACACCCCGAAGGTCGTGGCCTCCTTCCAGGTGAACCCGCAGAACCTGTTCTACGCCAGCTACGCCAAGGGCTTCCGCGTCGGCGGCGGCAACGCGCCGCTGCCTGACTACTGCAATGGAGACCTGGCCGCCGCCGGCTATCCCAACGGTGCACCGCTGACCTACAAGTCAGACAACACCCAGAACTTCGAGCTCGGCTCGAAGAACACCTTCGGCGACTGGCTGCGGATCGCGAGCAGCATCTACTACATCAAGTGGAACGACATCCAGCAGAGCATCTACGTGGCCGGCACCTGCGGGCTGCAGTTCACCGACAACCTCGGCCAGGCGCTCGCCTGGGGCGGGGACGTGCAGGCGCAGATGGTGTTCGGCCGGGTGCACGTCGACCTCGCCTTCGGCTACACCAGCGCGCGCTTCACCCGCGACTCGCCCGAGGGTTGCCAGTCGGCCGCCACCCCGGACGTCCCGTGCCTCGTGACCAACGGCGACGCCATCACCGGCCAGGAAGGCATCAACTACTCCCCGGGAGCCGCGCCCCCCTGGACCGTGGCACTCGGCGTCGAGTATGCCTTCCAGCTCGGGCGGCGCGATGCCTTCGTGCGCGCCGACTGGGAGTACCAGAGTCGCAACCCGTGGCTCGCGAACATGCAGGACCCGAACAACAACGCCACCTACAACTACGGCTATTCCTACACGCTGCCCGCGACCAGCTTTGCCTCGCTGCGCGGCGGGGTGATGTTCGGCGAGATGCAGCTCGCCTTGTTCTGCGACAACCTGTTTGACTCGCACACGGTCAACAACTACGCGCTCGGCCAGACCGACGGCACCTACTCGCCGCAGCAGAACGCCTACACGTTCCGCCCGCGCACGTTCGGCCTGACGCTGACCTGGCACGGCCACTGAGGGTCCTCGCGCCGCCCGCCCGCCGGTGGTAGCGTGGCGGGCGCATGGCAGAGGGCGAGACACCGGCGGCGGCCGGCACGACGGCGCGCGGTGAGCGGCTGAACACCCGCGCCGCCGGTGTCGTGGCGCTGGCGGTGCTGTGCAGCCGCGTGCTCGGGCTCGCGCGCGAGCAGATCTTCGCGGCGCTCTTCGGCGGCGGACGCGTCATGGACGCGTTCACCATCGCGTTTCGTATCCCCAACCTGCTGCGCGACCTGTTCGCCGAAGGGGCGCTGTCGACGGCGTTCGTGACGGTGTTCACCCGCACCGCGACGCTGCGGGACGAGCGCGCCGCCTGGCACCTCGCCAACAAGGTGACCACGCTGGCCGCGGTGACACTCAGTGCCATCACGCTGCTCGGCATCCTCACCGCGCCATGGCTGGTGGCGCTCCTGGCACCGGGATTCGATGCGGACAAGGCGGCCCTGACCGTGACCCTCACCCGCATCATGTACCCCTTCATCCTGCTGGTGTCGCTCGCCGCGCTGGTCATGGGGATGCTCAATGCCCGCGACGTCTTCGGCGTGCCGGCCATGGCGTCGAGCTTCTTCAACCTCGGCTCGATCATCGCCGGAGTGGCGCTCGGCTATTGGCTCGACCCGCACTTCGGCAGCCGCGCGATCCTCGGGCTGGCGATCGGCACGCTCGTCGGCGGGGCCCTACAGCTCTTGGTGCAGTTGCCGACGCTGCGCCGTACCGGCTATCAGTTTCGGCCCGACTTTGCGTTCCGCGATCCGGGCGTCGGCGCCATCCTGCGTCTCATGGGCCCGTCGGTGATCGCCGCCAGCACGACACAGGTGAACGTGCTGGTGAACTCGGTGTTCGCCTCCGAGCTCGGCGATGGGCCGACCTTCTGGCTGACGGTAGCCTTCCGCCTGATGCAGCTGCCGCTCGGCATCTTCGGCGTGGCGCTCGGCACGGTGGCGCTGCCGCTGCTGGCGCGCATGGCCGCGAGCGGCAACGTGCCGGTGTTTCGCAGCGAGCTGGCGCGCGGTATGCGGCTCGCCTTCCTCATGACCATCCCGGCGAGCGTCGGGCTGATGGTGCTCGCCGAGCCGATCATCTCGGTGCTCTATCAGCACGGGCGCTTCGGCGCCTACGAGACCGCCGAGTCGGCCGGGGCGCTGCGCTTCTACGCCATCGGCCTGTGCGGCTACGCCGCCCTCAAGGTGCTGGTGAACGCCTTCTACGCCATCGACCGCCGTAAGACGCCGATGGTGGTGAGCGGGCTGGCGGTCGGGCTCAACCTCGTGCTCAACCTCATTTTCACGCGTGAGCTCGGCTTCGGTCACCGCGGGCTCGCGCTCTCGACCGCCTGCGTCGCCACGACGAACTTCCTGGTGCTCTACCTGCTCATGCGCTCACACCTCGGCCGGCTGGAGTCGCGGGCACTGCTGAGGCTGCTCGGCAAGGTGGCGCTCGCGTCCCTCGTGCTGCTGGTGCTCGCCGGCGCCGGCTCCCGCTACCTGCTGCAGGGCTGGGCCACGCAGGCCTTCTGGCCCAAGGCCGCAAGTCTCACCCTGGTGATCGCGGTGAGCGGGGCGGGGTTCTTTGCCTGCGCCAGCGCCCTCGGAATCAGCGAGGTGCACGAGATCAGCTCCGCGCTGCGCCGCCGCCTGCAGCGCCGCCGCTAACGGGTCGCCCTCAGCCGCCGCGCGCGACGAAGGCGAGGCATGCCTCGAGCACGCGCTCGAGGAGCGAGCGCAGCGGCGCGGCGAACTCCTCGTCCCAGGGCGCCGGCCAGTTATCCTCGGTTACCACACCCTCCGGTTCGCGCAGGTAACCGCGGCAGGCGAGCTCCATCTGCACGGCGTGCACTCCCACGGCCGGTGCGCCGTAGTGGCGCGTGGTATAGCCCCCCTTGAAGCGCCCGTTGGTCACCCGGGTGAAGCGCGCGTCGTGCACGGCGGCCTCGAGGCGTGCCGTGAGCTGCGGCGCGCAGCTCGCCCCGGAGTGGGTACCGAGGTTGAAGTGCGGCAGCACCCCGGGGAACAGCCGCGGGATCTGCGAGCGGATCGCATGGCAGTCGTACACCACGATGCGCGCGTGCTTACCGCGCAGGCGGGCGATCTCGGCCGCCACGGCCGCGTGATAGGGCTCGAAGTAGCTCGTGCGCCGCGCGGCGATCGCGGCGGCGTCGGGCTCGCCGCCGGCGGAATAGAGCGGCTCCCCGTCGAAGGTGGTGGTCGGGCACAGCTCGGTCGTCGCCTGTCCCGGGTACAGCGACACGCCGCTCGGATCGCGATTGGCATCGATGATCGAGCGCGAGATGTCGGTGCGTACCAGCGAGGCGTCCAGCCGCGCGGCAAAGCCGTAGAGCCGCTCGATCCACCAGTCCGTATCACGCCGTGCGAGCCAGGCAGAGCGCAGGGCGCCGGCAAACCGCTCGGGCAGCTGCGTACCGGTGTGCGGCATGCACAAGAGCAGCGGCGCCTCGCCGCGGCGAACGGTGAGCCAGGAGTGCAGGGGGGCGTCGGGCATCGCGGACCTCGAAGGCGCAGGGGGCGGCTGCAGGGGCGCCGGCAATCATCAATAATAAGCCGATGACGACTCTGTGGTTCGAGACCGCGCTGCTGCCGCAGGGCTGGGCCGAGCGGGTGCGCATCAGCGCGGCAGACGGGCGCATCAGCGCCGTCGCCACCGGCGTCGCGCCGGCGCCGACGGACGAGCGTCACGGCATCGCCATCCCCGGGCTGCCGAACCTGCACAGCCACGCCTTCCAGCGCGGCATCGCCGGGCTCACCGAGCGCCGCGGCCCCGGCGCCGACAGCTTCTGGAGCTGGCGCGAGCTCATGTACGGCTTCCTCGAGCGCATGGACGCGGAGGAGTTCGAGGCCGTGAGTGCGCTCGCCTACCTCGAGATGCTCGAGGGCGGATTCACCCACGTCGGTGAGTTCCATTACCTGCACCACGATCGCGGCGGCGTGCCCTACGCCAATCCCGGCGAGCTGCCCGAACGGCTGGCCGCCGCCGCCGCGCTCACCGGCATCGGGCTCACGCTCCTGCCGGTCTTCTATGCCCACGGCGGCTTCGGCGGCGCCGACCCTGCGCCGCGGCAGCGGCGCTTCATCTGCGACCTCGAGCAGTACGCGCGCATCCACGAGGCCTGCCGCAGCGCGGTGCGCGCCCTGCCGGGGGCGGTCGTGGGGGTGGCCCCGCACAGCCTGCGCGCCGTGACGGCGCAGGAGCTGCGCGGCGTGGCCGCGCTCGCCGGCACGGCCCCCGTGCACATCCACATCGCCGAGCAGCTTAAGGAAGTCGAGGACTGCCTCAGCTGGAGCGGGCGGCGCCCGCTCGAGTGGCTGCTCGAGAATGCCGCGGTGAACGCGCGCTGGTGCCTGGTGCACGCCACCCACGGCACGGTGGCGGAGCTGGCGGAGGTTGCGCGGCGCGGTGCGGTCATCGGCTTGTGCCCGATCACCGAGGCGAGCCTCGGGGACGGGATCTTCCCGGGCGTGGCGTACCAGCAGTACCAGGGGCGCTTCGGTGTCGGCAGTGACTCCAACGTGCGCATCGACGCCGCCGAGGAGCTGCGGCTGCTCGAGTATTCGCAGCGCCTCGAGCATCGCGCGCGCAACGTGCTCGCCGGCGCTGCCGGCGTTTCCACCGGCCGCGCGCTGTTCGATGCGGCGCTCGCCGGCGGCTGGCAGGCGCTGCAGCCGCAGGCCGCCGCTGCGGCCGGGCTGCAGAGCGGCGCCTGGCTGGACCTCGTGACGCTGCGCCCGGAGGATCCCGCGCTCATGGCGCGCGCCGGCGATGAGCTCCTCGACAGCTGGATTTTCTCCGGCGGCCGCGCGGCGCTCGACTGCGTCTGGCGCGCCGGGACCCGGGTGGTGACGGGCGGCGTGCACCGCCTGCGCCCCGAGGTCCTCGCCCGTTACCGTCGCGCGCTCGGGCGGCTGCGCGGGCGCACCTGAGACGACACTGCAGACAAGGCTGGGGGATAAGAATGCGGAACAAGCTCATCGGCGTCCTGCTCGCCGTGGTCGGTGCCTTTGCGCTGGGCGGCATCGCGCTGCAGCGCCATGAACCGATCAACGCGCTGTGGATCGTCACCGCCGCCGTGTGCATCTACCTGCTCGGCTACCGGGTGTATGCGGCCTGGATCGCGAGCCGCGTCCTCGAGGTCGATCCGACGCGCGCCACCCCCGCGGAGCGGCTCAACAACGGCCGCGACTTCGTGCCGACACACCGTGCGATCGTGTTCGGCCACCACTTCGCGGCCATCGCCGGCCCGGGCCCGCTGGTGGGACCCACGCTCGCGGCGCAGTTCGGCTACCTGCCCGGGACGCTGTGGATCCTGGTCGGCGCGGTCTTCGGCGGCTGCGTGCAGGACATGACCATCCTGCTGCTGTCCACGCGCCGCGACGGGCGCAGCCTCGGGCAGATGGCACGCGATGAGTTCGGGCCGGTCGGGGGCTTCGCCGCCCTGATCGGCACGCTCCTCATCATGGTGATCCTGAGCGCCGTGCTCGGGCTGGTGGTGGTCAACGTGATGAAGCACAGCCCCTGGGCGACGGCCACGGTGATGGCCACCATCCCGGCGGCCATCATCGTCGGGCTGTACCTGCGCGTCTGGCGTCCGGGACGCGTGCTCGAGGGCACGGTGCTCGGGGTGCTCCTCATCATGCTGGCGCTGCTCGGCGGCGGCTGGCTCGACCACCAGGTGCAGCTGCGGGGGCTGTTCGACTACTCGGGGGTGACGCTCGCCGCGCTCATCATCGGCTATGGATTCTGCGCGGCGATCCTGCCGGTATGGCTGCTGCTCGCGCCGCGCGACTACCTCTCGACATTCCTCAAGCTCGGCGTGGTGATCCTGCTCGCCATCGCCATCGTCATCACCCACCCGCAGATCAAGATGCCGGCGGTCACGCAGTTCGTCGACGGCACGGGCCCGCTGTTCGGCGGCAAGGTGTTCCCGTTCGTGTTCATCACCATCGCCTGCGGGGCGATCTCCGGGTTCCACTCGTTGATCGCGAGCGGCACGAGCCCGAAGCTGATCAGCAACGAGCGCGACGTGCGACTCGTCGGCTACGGCAGCATGGCACTCGAGTCCTTCGTGGCGATCATGGCGCTGATCGCAGCCACGCTGCTCGATCCCGGGGTGTTCTTCGCCATCAACGCCGGCGCCGGGGTGGTCGGCGCGACCCCGGAGGCGGCGGTGCACACCATCGCCAGCTGGGGCTTCCCGGTAACGGTCGCCCAGATGCAGCAGCTCGCCACCGCCATGGGCGAGCAGCTTCGGCTCGACCTTCGGCCAGGGGCTCCTGGCGCTGTGGTACCACTTCGCCATCATGTTCGAAGCGGTGTTCCTGCTCGCCACGCTCGATGCCGGCACGCGCGTCGGCCGCTTCATGGTGCAGGACCTGCTGGGCCGTATCTACGAGCCACTGGGGCGCACGTCCTGGTACCCCTCGGTGCTGCTCTCGAGCGCCCTCATCGTGGCAGCGTGGGGCTACTTCCTCTACATCGGCGTCATCGATCCGAACGGCGGAGTGAACATCCTCTGGCCGCTGTTTGGCATCTCCAACCAGATGCTGGCGGCGATCGCGCTGTCGATCGCGACCGGCATCCTCGCCAAGAGCGGCCGCGGCCGTTACGTGCTCGTGACCCTCGTGCCGCTCGCCTGGCTCGCGCTCGTCACCACCACCGCCGCTTGGCAGAAGATCACCAGCCCGGATGTGCGCATCGGCCTGTTCGCCGCCGCCGATGACCTGGCCGCCAAGCTCGCCGCGGGCGCTCTGCCGCCGGAGCGTGCCGCGCTCGCGCCGCAGTTGATTTTCAACCAGCGCCTCGATGGTTACCTTGCGCTGCTCTTCACCGCGATCCTGTGGTTCGTGATCCTCGACATGGCACGGATCTGCCTGCGCCGCTGGCGCGGGTTGCCGCTGCCGCCGAGCTCGGAAGCCGCGCATCGCCCGACGCGGCTCGAGGCCGTGCTCGCCGGGGAGGCGAGGTGAGGGCGCTGGCGCATATCGCGCACGGCCTGCACCGCGCCTGGGGGGCGCTGCGCCAGCTTGCGGGCGATGACGCCTACGAGCGCTACCTCGTGCACCAGGCGCAGCAGC
>Ga0335076_10005127_pt1 | contig 13260 bp, 9 predicted proteins | sample Lox_Sample_25_FD_206717 | JGI IMG/M metagenome (GOLD analysis project Ga0335076, IMG submission 206717) | Soil microbial communities from Loxahatchee National Wildlife Refuge, Florida, United States - Lox_Sample_2.5 | ecosystem: Environmental > Terrestrial > Soil > Wetlands | place: USA: Florida...
AGCATCGCCGTCGCCATGATGATCTTGAAAACCGATCCGGGTGCCAATTGTGCTTGCGTCACTCGGTTCATTAGCGGGTGATCCGGATCCGTGTTTAAGTTTTGCCACTCCTCCTTCGAAATTCGTATTGCGAAATCGTTGGGATCCGGCGCCGGGCGGCTCGCAAAGGCCAGCACCTCTCCGGTTCGCGGGTCAATCGCCACCACCGCGCCTTTCTTGTCTCCCAGCCCTTTTTCCGCCACTTCCTGCAGGTCGTAATCAATCGTCAGCTGAATCTGCTTGCCGGGAATCGCTTCCTGCTGCGAAAGCCGTCCCACTTCTTTGCCGACGCTGTTCACGATCACCCGCCGCATCCCGTCCGTGCCCACCAGAAGATCGTTGTATTGCCGCTCCAGACCGCTCTTCCCCGCGATGTCCCCGGGCCGCAACTTTCCGTTGCTCGCTTCGATCTGTTGTTCGCTCACTTCGCCGACGTACCCGCTGGCATGCCCCATGAATCCCCCCGGCAAATACCGGCGCCGGTGCACCATCAGCATTTCCAGCAGCGGAACATCCGCGCGGTGCGACTCGATGAACGCCACGTCCGCCGGCGTCGCTTCCGGCTTGATCACGATGGGCTGGAATTTCGGCAGTGCTTTCGTGTTGTCCAGTTGATCTTTCAGATCGTCCAGCGAGAGCCCCAATCCTTCCGCAATCGCCGGCAGATTCTTGTCCACCTGATCCTGATCGTCGCGCAGCAGTAGCACGCTGAACGACGGGTAGTTGTCCACCAGCACGCGCCCGTCGCGGTCCAGCATTCTGCCTCGCGGCGCAATGATGGGAATCGAGCGCACGCGGTTGCGCTCCGCCATCACCCCATATTTATCGGAATCGATGACTTGCAGTTTCCAGAAGCCTAGCAGCAGCAGCCCCAGCATTCCCACGATCACGTAGGACGCGGCGGCCAGCCTTTCCTGCGGCAGTCGGCTATCGTTGCGGAACCAGTACGACACGAAAAACCTGCGCGCGAGTCTCTCTGTTCTTCAGGGCTGAGCGGCGCCCGCTCGCGCTTTCCTAATTCTCTTGCAGCGATTTTCTACGAATTCTTCGTTCTACGAGGCTTGCAGCCGCCCCGGACAACTCTGCCATTCACCGGAATCGCCGCCACCTTCTGAAGCCGTCTACTTTCAGAAGTCTCTTTCAAAGTAGCACTTGGCCCGCGCACCCGCAACTCGTTCTAGAGTACAGGTTTCGGCCCGCGCACGTCCCGCCTGCTACCCGCTTTCGCTGATAACTTTTACGCTGCATATCGCAGTAAATCGATTTAGCATTGCCATTCTTCCCTCCTTTTCGCTTCCCTCTTTTCGCGCACCTGTCTATACTGGAAACTCGCTCTTCTTTCTGCTCCACGGGAGGTTCTCGTGTCTCAGTTTTGGGCCCGTCCCTTGGTTCTTCGTTGGACCGCCGCTGTTCTCGTGCTATCCGCTTGTCTGGTGGCCTCCCTCGGCGTTCTCCACCTTCGCTCCGCCTCCCCAGCCGTCGACAAGAATTCGCTTCAGCTCGTCACCGTCCTATCCGGCCCCATGATCTGCCATGTCGACGGCCTCGGCAGCCTCGTCCCCGACGATGAGCGCTGGCTGACGGCTGGCACGGATGGCCGCGTTGACCAGATTCTCCTTCGGCCCGGTGCCCGCGTCCGGCCAGACACCGTGATTCTCCAACTCAGCAATGCGGACCTCGACCGCCAGATCACCGACGCCGAATTGGCCATGAAAAAGTCCGAGGCCGAACTCGCGAACTTGCGCGTTCAACTGCAAGCCCAGCTCCTGAACGAAAAAGCGCTCGAAGCGCAGTTGGAGTCCGATGCCACGCAGGCCAAGCTCGAAGCCGATCGCGACGAATCCCTCTATAAAAATCAGCTCGGCACCTTGATGAACTCGAAAATCTCCCGCGCCAAAGCCGATTCCCTCAGCACTCGTCTCCAGATTGAAGAGGAAAAACTCGGCATCGCCGAGGAAGCCCGCCTGGCGCAGCTCACCGCCAAGCAAGCGGAAGTCGCTCAGATGCAGGCGCTCTACTCTCTCCGCACGCAGCAGAAGGAAGCGCTCGTCGTCCGTGCTGGTTTGGACGGCGTGGTGGAAGAAGTCTCCGTCGGCAACGGCCAGCAGGTTGGCCCGGGCACCATTCTCGCCCGCGTCGCCAGTTCTGCCCGCCTCATGGCGCGCATTCATGTTCCCGAAGCCCAGGCCAGCAGCATCGAAATTAACCAGCCGGCTGCGGTTACCATTCAGGATCACGCCTATCCCGCCCGCGTTGTCCGCATGGATCCCAACGTCCAGAACGGCACCGTGAGCATCGACCTCAAGATCATTGGCCCGCAACCCCGCGAAGCGCGCTCCGATCTTTCCGCCAGCGGCTCCATCGAAGTCGAAAAAATTCCCCAGACCACTTACCTGAAGTGGCCTCTGCAAGCCAAGGGTGGGGCTCCCCTGTCGCTCTACAGGATTTCCAACGACGGGAAACTGGCGCAGCGCGTCGAAGTCCTTCTCGGCCGCGTGTCCAGTGATCGCGCGCAAATCACGCAAGGCTTGCAGCCCGGCGACACCGTCATTGTCTCGGATATGTCCGCCTGGCGCCGCTACTCTGAACTGCAACTGAAATAATCTGCGGTGCGGTCCCTACTGAACGCATTCAAAAGCAATTTTGCCGCCGCTTTGATGTTTCAAGCTGCGTCTCCGGGCCAATTCGCCGCTGGCCCCATTCTGATATCAGATATCTGATATCAGATATCCCATAGTAAGATCTTCAACTCTCTATGTGGCCTAATACCCATCAGCCGCTCCGCCTCTCTTTGATCGGCATGTCCGGTTCCGGCAAGTCCCACTGGGTGAAAAATCTCAATGCTCTCGGGTGTCCCACCGTTTGCTGCGACGATCAGATCGAGGCGCGCCTCGCTCCCATCCTGAAAGCCGGCGGCTATGAAGGCATCAACGGCGTCGCCGCCTGGATGGGCTGGCCCGATAGTCCCACCTACGCCGAGCGCGAATCGGAATACCTGCGCGAAGAAATCGCCACCCTCGACGAACTCCTCACTTCGCTCGAAAAAGATCCCCGTCGCGAACTCGTCATCGACACCACCGGCAGCGTCATCTGCACCGGCAATCACATCCTGCACCGCCTCCGCAAACTTACTACCGTTGTTTACCTCGCCGCTTCCGATCAAGAAGTGGATCTCTTGATCCAACGCTTCCTCCGCGATCCCAAGCCCGTTCTCTGGCAGGGCGTGTTCCAGCGGCGCCCCGGCGAAACTCCGCACGACACCGTCGTCCGCTGTTATCCCCTGCTCATCGCCGCGCGCCGCCGCAGCTATGAAGCCTTGGCGCACATCACCCTTCCCACTCTTGCCACTCGCGAAATGTCTCCCCCGGGCACGTCCCGCAACGCCGCGGTCGGCCGGGCTTTTCTCGAAAAAATCGGTGCTATGCTCGCCGCCCGCCGATGACCGTGTTGCACCATCTCCAAGTCCGTCATTCCGAGCGAAGCGAGGAATCTCTCTCCTGTTTTCTGTTTTCGATTTGGCATCAACTGAGCGCATCCGATGAGGATGCGCGAAGGATCTCAACGTATAATTCAAGAACGACGTTTCAGATGACGGATTTCTGATCACCGATTACTGATCCCTTTCTTTTTATGCGCTACCGCTCCACCTCCGGCAAAGCTCCTCTCACCTCTCTTCGAGGCGCGGTCCTGCGCGGACTCGCTCCCGACGGCGGCCTCTACATGCCCGCCGAAATCGCCCGCCACACGCCCGAAGAACTCGACGAATTTCGCAGCCTGCCATTCACCGAGGTCTGCTTCCGCATCGTTCGCCCTTTCGCCACGCCGGATGTTCCCGAAGAAGTGCTGTGGCAGATCGTCGCCGAAGCCATCAATTTTCCTGTCAAGCTGGTTTCGCTTTCACCGGCGCTCCACATTCTTGAGCTCTTCCACGGACCCACGCTGGCCTTCAAGGATTTCGGCGCCCGCTTCATGGCCCGCCTCATGGGCTATTTCGTTCGCGGCGAATCGCGTCAACTTACCGTTCTGGTCGCCACTTCCGGTGACACCGGCAGCGCCGTCGCCCACGGTTTCCTGGGCGTTCCCGGCATTCGCGTTGTGATTCTTTATCCCTCGAAGCGCATCAGCGAAGCTCAGGAAAAGCAGTTCACAACCCTCGGCCAGAACATCACGGCGCTCGAAGTTTCCGGCACCTTCGACGATTGTCAGCGCCTCGTCAAACAAGCCTTCTCCGACGAACAGCTCACCCAGCGCGCCTTTCTTACCTCCGCCAACTCCATCAACGTCGGCCGCCTGCTGCCGCAGATGTTCTATCACGTGGCTGCCTACCGTCAGCTTCCAGTGGCCTCCGTCCCTCTCATCGTTGCCGTTCCCAGTGGCAATTTCGGCAATCTCACGGCCGGCCTTTTCGCCAAGCGCGTCGGCCTGCCCGTCGCTCGTTTCATCGCCGCCACCAACGCCAATGATGTCGTCCCGCAATATCTGCTTTCAGGTGAATACAATCCCCGTCCGGCTGTCGCCACTTACTCGAATGCCATGGACGTGGGCAACCCCAATAACTTTCCGCGGCTCCTCGATCTCTGCCGCAACCGTATTGAAAATGTACGCAAGGAAATTTCCGGCGAACGCGCCACCGACGAGGAGACGCTTCACGAGATGCACGACGTTTGGGAGCGTTACCGCTACGTTTCCGATCCGCACACCGCGGTCGGCATTCACGCCTGGGAGAGCTATCGCAAGCAACACCCCGAACCGTCCCAGGGACTAGTCTTGGCCACCGCTCACCCCGCCAAATTTGCCGACGTCGTCCACAAGGCCATCAACATGTCGCCCCCGCTCCCCGAGCGCCTCGCCCGCTACCTGCCCCAGCCCCGGCTCTCCCTCCCCTTACCCAACGACTATTCCGCCCTCAAACAATTCCTCCTCTCCCACTAATAATTTCGTCGCCCCTGTAGCTTCCGCATTCTGAGGCGGACCGCTCTCGGATGCGCTAGCAAGCTGCTGAATCCATCGCGCAGCCGCGGGCGACGAAATCACCATTTCCCGCGGCGTTAAGCCCGTTGCTCGCCTCGCTCCCATTAGCGCCATCGAAAGGAAAGCGGCAACCCGGCTTGCTAAGAGAGAAGCGCAAAGTCGGCCCGGAATTGTTCGAGCCGCTGCCGCCACACGAAGCATTTGGGTGATTGTTCTACGAACTTCTTCTCAGCCGGTCCAGCACCAAAAACAACACCGTCCCCACCAGCGCGTTCACGCCCGCCGCAATCGCCAGGTGCATGTTGAACCACGCCTCCGGCTGCGCCAGCAGCAACCGCCGCACCAGCACCAGAATCGCCTGGTGCAAAACGAAAAATCCACAAATCAGCGCGAACCGCGCCGCCGGATGCTCGGTATCCAGTCTCGCGCCAATCGACGACGCCAAATACCCAATCACCGTCTTCGCGATTCCGTAATATCCCAGCGGCACCGTCGGCCCGCTCAGCGCATCCTGCGCCAGCCCGATGACCATGCCCAACAACAATCCTGTCGACGGATTCCGCCGGCTTAACCCGAAATAAATCGTCACCAGCAGCGGCAACTCGATGATGTTCAGCTTCGGCACGTACACCGGCATCGACGCCTGTAGCACCAGGGCCGCCACGCCCACCAATAGAATCGTGCCCGGGAAAAACTTGTGCACCTCGATGTGCGTCTCGCCTGTGCGCAACTCGAACGTTTCGTTCATCATGGCTTTTCCGCCGTTGCCCCGGCGGCGCTGGAATTCTGCGCGCCCGTCTGCGTGTCTGTGTTATTCGGGAAGTCCACCGGCGTTTGCGATAACAGCACAATTACCGCCTCCAGCCGATCCAGTCTTGCCGCCGGCTGCACGCGAATCTGCTTGAACGGGTTTCCTGCCTTTACTTCCACTACCGTTCCCACCGGAATATCGCGTGGAAAAATCTTGTCCATGCCGCTGGTCACAATTTTCTCGCCGACCTGTACCTCTTCATCGGTCGCCACATACTTCATGACCATCGTCGGATCCCCGGTGCCTCCCACCGGCCCTTGTGTCCGCGTATTCACCAGCATCGCGCCCGCTCCGCCTTCTTTGTCCGTCAACAGCAGCACCTGTGAGGTGTCCCGGTAAACGGCAATCACTTTCCCGACCGCCCCATCCGGCGTGATCACTCCCATGTTCTTCGTCACGCCGTCTCGTTCGCCGCGGTCGATCTCAATCGTTCGGCTCGCCGTTCCCGCGCTCACCGCGATCACGCGCGCTCCCAACATCGGTGCCGCGGGGTGTGCTTGCTTGAAATTCAGGATCGCGGCCAGGCGGTCCGCCTCGGACGCGCGGCTCTGCAACTGCGAAATCGTCAGTTTCAGCGCGTCATTCTCTACGCGCAATGCTTCGTTCTCCCGCGAGGTGGTTTGCAACGCGAAGTAGTGATTCCACACCCCACGCACTTTGCCGAATCCCCACGCCCCGCTGCGTTCGAATGGCGACACCGCCGAAACTGCCCATACCCGAATCAATCTGCCGCGGGAATCTTTCTTGATTTGCACCGCCAGCAGCAGCACCTGCGCGAGCAGCACTCCGCCCAGCAGCGCCAGCGACCGGTGTCTTGAGGGAATCGCTACCATGTCAATCCGTTTTCACCCAACCTTCCGCACTCACTGCCGGGGCGCCTCGAGAAACGTCCGCGCAAAACGAATCTCCGTTTACGTGTTCCTCGCTCCCGTTCAACTCTCAGGCTGGGAAAATCTTGTCCAACTCGTGAACCACCGATTACTGATTGCTTCTTCTTCAGTCGATGCACACCTGCCGCAGCAGTTTGAAGTCGCTCAGCATCTTTCCTGTCCCCAACACCACCGACGCCAGCGGATCGTCCGCGATCGATACCGGCAACCCGGTCTCCTCGCGAATCCGCTTGTCCAGGTTCTTCAACAGCGCGCCTCCGCCCGTCAGCACGATTCCGCGGTCGCTGATGTCCGCGGAAAGCTCCGGAGGCGTCCGCTCCAGCGCCACGCGCACCGCATTCAAAATCGTCGCCACGCATTCGCTCAACGCTTCGCGAATTTCGCTGTCGTCAATGGTCACCGTGCGCGGCACGCCCTCAATCAGGTTGCGGCCCTTCACTTCCATGGTCAGCGGCTTTTCCAGAGGGTACGCCGACCCGATCTCCATCTTGATCTGTTCCGCGGTGCGCTCGCCTACCAGCAGGTTGTACTTGCGCTTCAGATACTGCATCACCGCTTCGTCCATCTCGTTGCCGGCCACGCGCACCGACCGCGAGTACACGATGCCGCTCATCGAAATTACCGCGATGTCCGTGGTGCCGCCGCCGATATCCACCACCATGTTGCCGCTCGGCTCTTCAATCGGCAGTCCCGCGCCAATCGCCGCGGCCATGGCCTGCTCCACCAGGTACACTTCACTTGCGCGCGCGCGGTACGCCGAGTCCTGCACCGCCCGCTTTTCCACCGGCGTAATCTCGCTTGGCACTCCAATCACAATGCGCGGATGCACCAGCACCCGCCGGTTATGCGCCTTCTGGATGAAGTACGTCAACATCTTCTCGGTGACCTTGAAATCCGCGATCACTCCGTCCTTCATCGGTTTGATGGCCACCACGTTCCCCGGCGTCCGCCCCAGCATGTCTTTCGCTTCGCGTCCCACCGCCACCACTTCGCCGCTCGCCTTGTTGATCGCCACGATCGAGGGCTCGTTCACCACAATTCCTTTGCCGTGCGAAAACACCAGCGTGTTTGCCGTCCCTAGGTCGATCGCCAGGTCCGACGAGAACAGGCTGAACACCGACCTCAGGTTGTAACCATTCTTATTCATGGACTGCGTTCCCCCCTGCGGAGAGGGCACTGCCCGGCAGGATCACCGCGCACGCCAACCAACCCGCGCAACCTTCTATTGTCGCCGGATTCGCCGCGTCGCGCAAAATCCCCACCTGCTGTTCCCCAAGCTTACTTCGGCACCACGATTGAAAGCTTCTTCGTCGCTGTTCCCCCGCGGCGGTTGGACCCAATCACCACTATGGTGTGCTCCCCGGGTTCCAGCGGTTCGGTAAAATGGCGGAAGGTCCCCTCCCCGTCGATATTCGCCACCGGCTGGCCGTTCACGATCAGCGCCGCTCCCGGTTCCGTCTTGCCGATAATTTCTGCCACCCGCCCGTGAATCTGCGTGCTGCTGATTTCCAGCCGCATCTCCTGCGTCTTGCCCTGCGCCACCAGCGTGAACTTGAAGGTCTCGCTGTATTCGCTGGTCTCTTTCTTGGCGTTCGACGCCGTGACGTTCCAGAAATAGTCCCCGGACTCCAGTCCGCTCACATCCGCGCTCGATCCCGTTGCCTTCACTTCTTTCACCAGCTTGGTGAACATCGTCGTCGGGCTGATCCGCAGCGTATAACTCACCGCATCATCCACCGGCTGCCATTCGAATCGGATCTGTGTCTTCTGCGGGTTCTCCGAAATAATCGGCGCCAGGTTCAACGGGGCAACCAGTCCCGGCGGAGCCAGCACGTTCGATTTCTGAATCGACCCTCCGGCCGGGAACGTGGCCTTCTCCCACTGCGTCAACTCAATCCTTTCGTTCCCCCGTTGCACTTCCGCGCCGCCGTTTGCCACCACGATTTCATGTTCGTTCTTTGTCGGGTCGTTCTTCACCGTCGCCCGGCTGTTCTGCTTCATGAACGCCGTCGCGTCTTCCACGCTCACCGCTGCCTGCGCGTCGCGCAAGGTCCACGTCGGCGTGGCCAGATCCACCGCGCCGGTATTGATGCGCACCGCGGTGTTTGAATGGTCTGGAGTCACATTGTTTTCTTCCACGGTGATCAGCGTCTCCTTGTTCACCGTGTATTCCGTGCCGTCCGCAAACGTAATGCGCGCCGCTCCGTCGCTGCCCGTCTGGATCAGGTCTCCCTTGTCGAGCGTGGTGTGATAGTCCGCATCCACCCACGTTACGGAGTTGACCTTCTTCACCTGCACCCGCCCGTCCAGGTTCACAAATTTCGCCTGCGTCTGCATCGTGCTCAACGCTTCTTTTTCCGGATTTCCCAGCGCGTTGTTCAACTTCTTCGTGACCACTTCCGTCCAGTTCGGAATCGTCACGTACATCCCCGCCACGATGATCACCACCACCAGCAATACCAGCAGCGCCACCGTCTTGTACGTGACCGTGTGCCAGTACACTTCCACCGGCCGTATCTTTGGGCTGTGCTGCGGCACCGGGGCCGAGGTCGGGCGGCGGGGCTCGATCGGTGTTTGCGTGGTCACAGTAGTAAGTGCTTCCGTTACTCCAATTTCGCAATCTAGCACACTGTTTTGCGCACGCGTGAAATACCCGCTCCCTCGTTGTTAATTTACAAATAGCGCATGCGCCGCTTTTCCCCTGTCCCTTCGGCCAGTTCGCCAAAACCTGACGGTGCCCCATCCTTCGCGCTCTTTGCGAACCCTGCGATCCCAGGCTTCGAATCTCTTTTCTTCAGCCCGCGCTTCGTGATCTCATCACTTCTTGCTTCTCTGAAAAAACTTCCATTTATCAAAATTCTTTTCCACCGCCACATCGAAAAATCCCACCATCATCTCGTCCGACGTCTGCTCTCCCCAGCGCACCGCCGCGTCCGGGTCGGGGTTGTGCGGATTGGCCTTCGAATTATCGAACCACGCTACCGCTTGCAGTTCCGTCCCAGCCTTCAACACCAGCGGCTCTGCCAGCCGGTAGCTCATCTGCCAGTGAAAGTGGTAATTCACAATCAGCAGCGGCTCGATCGATTTATCCGCCCGCACCATGTTGTATTCGAATCGCTTTCCCCGCAGATGCATGTGCGGGAAGAAGCTCAGCAACTGCGCATCATTCGGAAGCGTTCCCCGCGCTTCCACTCGATAATCCGGCGCCCCCGGCGGAATCACGAAATGGTCGTTGGTCAGCTGCAGCGTCAGCACCCGCTTCTGCACCGCTTCTTTCGTGAAGATCAGCCCGATGCGCGATATATCCGTGCCCGCCTTTCCGTTCGTTGTGTAGTGCAACTGGAAAACCAGGTCCGACCCCGCTGGCACATACTTCGCCATTCCCGACGGCCAATAGTCGGGCGTACTCCCCGGCGCGTACACCAGCAGGATGTCGCTGTCCGTCCACATTGCATCGCGCCGGTCTTCTTCCGTGTTGAGCATCGATGCCGTGAATGCTTTCCCTACCGGCGCGTGCCGCAGCCACGCCGACTCCGGCGGCCTGACATAAACCACCGCGTGGTGCACGTTCTCCGGGATTCCCGGCAGAATCTCCGACGCCCTTGCCCAGCGCCCCTCCGCGAATTGCGTCGGCACAATTTCGTACGTGTAGTCCACTTCGCCGTCCGCCGGAATCGGCACTCCTTCCGGCATGGCAACCGTCATCTCGGGTTCGGGAATTGTCCACCGCTTCGCCCACTTCCGCGGTGGTGGCGCGTCCGCCACATTTCCCGCTGGCGCATTTTCGGCAGCCCATGCGCGCAACGTGGCGATCTGCTCCTCCGTCAGCGACGGGTCATTCGAGAATTTCCCGATGCCTTTCTCCGCGAACCACGGTGGCATCGTCCGTTTTTCCGCCGCGGCCCGAATCGCTCCTGCAGAAGCCCGTGTCTGCTCGTAGCTTTCGAATGCCATCGGCGCGATCCCTCCCGCCCGGTGACACACCTGGCAATGCCCCTGCACAATCGGCAGCACGTCCCGATAAAACGTTACCGTCTGCTTTGTTTGCTCTGGAGCTTGCGCCCGCACAATGTCCAACGCGGCAAGAATCAGGAGCAGCGCACCAATACTTTGGAGTGCGGCGACTCCTCGCCGCTTTTGCAATTTATCCAACGCCATTCCTATCAAAGCTTGAGGGTGCCCCATCCTTCGCGTCGTTTGCGAAGCGTGGGTTTGGACGACCGAAAGCCACTCGGTTCCGTTCTTTCCGAACTCTCTCCTTCTTTACTTCGTTGCCTCATTCTTCAGCAGGATTTCCAGATCATCCGGATGAATCGCGCACAGCAACGCCTCCTCCTTCTCAACATCCCCGTTCCGGATCAGCGTCACCAGCGAATCCTCCAGCGTAAACGATCCCCTCTTCTTCGTCAGCGGGATCTCCTGGTGCAGATGCTGCAGCTGATTCCTTCGGATATGATGCCGCGCGCCGTACCCCACCATCAGCAATTCCGCCGCTGGCATCCTCCCACCATTCCTGCTCGGCAGAAGAATCTGTGTCAGCACCGCCGAAAGCGCCATTGCCAGTTCCTGCCGTATCGCGTTCTGTCTCTCTGCGGGAAACGAATCCGAAATGCGCGCGATGGTCGACGCCACGTCCATGGTGTGCATGGTCGAAAGCACCAGGTGCCCCGTCTCCGCCGCCGACACTGCAATCCGCATTGTTTCCGGATCGCGCATCTCCCCCACCACAATCACGTCAGGAGCCTGCCGCAGCGCCGCCCGCAACGCCGTTGGGAAGTCCGGCGCGTCCGTTCCGATTTCCACTTGTTCGATCACGCTGCGGATGTGCGTATGTTCGTACTCGATGGGATCCTCAATCGTCACGATGTGTCTTGTCTCGCGCGCGTTGATTTCGTGAATCAGCGCCGAAAGCGTCGTCGATTTTCCCGAGCCTGCCGGTCCGCTAATCAGCACCAGCCCCCGCGGCAGATGCGCCAAGTTCGCCACACTCGGCGGCAAGTGCAATTCCTGCAGCGCGGGCACTCTCGACGGCAACGCCCGGACTGCCGCCGCGGCGTGTCCTCTCTCACGGTGCAGGTTGATTCGAAACCTTCCCAATCCTTCGATCCGGTAAGAGGCGTCTGCAATCCCCGACTCGCGATACAGCGCGAGCGCGTGCCGTGGCAGTGCCGGCAACACTGCCGCTTCGATGTCCGCCCCGTCCAGCGCAATCGATTCCAGCTTCCTCACTTCGCCCTGTACGCGCACGCACGCCGGCGCATTCTCCACCAGCAGCAGATCGCTTCCCCCGCGCATCACCAGCGCCTCCAGCCAGTGATCCAGCCGCGCCGTCGCCAGCAACTCCCCGGGCTCCGCCTCCCGCCCTTCGTTCATCGCCCGCACCAGCCGGTTCAACTCGCCCGATTCATCCACCGTCCGTCTCCCATCGCTCACGCCTTATTCTGTTTCTTCATCGCCGCCCGCACATCCAGATTCCGCATCAGCCGGTGCAGGTAATTCCCGTGTACTCCCAAAGTCTTTGCCGCTTCGCTGATATTCCCGCCGCTCTTTTCCAATGCGTTCAATATCAGTTCCTTCTTTAATCGCCGCACCGCTTCATGATAATTAGCCGGCCCCTGCGTTTGTTCTCCTTCCGATTCCGTCTCTAGCAGCATTTCCGGCAAGTCTTCCGGCAAAATCCACTCCGACGTCCCCACCACAACGGCTCTTTCGATCGCGTTCTCTAGTTCCCGGATGTTGCCCGGCCACTCGTATCTCATCAGGCAAACCCGCGCCTCCTGCGAAATTCCCCGCACCACGCGATTGCATTTTTCCGCGTATCGCGCCGCGAAATGCTCCGCCAGCAACGGAATGTCTTCCGGATGTTCGCGCAGCGCCGGCAACCAGATCGAAATCACGTTCAAGCGGTGGAACAAGTCTCCGCGAAATCCGTTCTCCTTCACCGCCTTCTGCAGGTCCCGATTGGTCGCCGCCAGGAACCGCACATCGATCTTGATCGGCCGCGTCCCGCCTACGCGCATAAACTCCCGTTCTTGCAGCACGCGCAACAGCTTGGCCTGCAAGATCGGTGAAAGCTCCCCCACCTCGTCGAGGAACACCGTTCCCCCCTCCGCCACCTCCAGGAATCCCTTCTTCTGGCTGATCGCGCTGGTGAACGCCCCCTTCTCATGGCCGAACAGCTCACTCTCCAGCAGAGTTTCCGTAAATGCGGCGCAATTCAACGCCACAAACGCCGCGTTCTTCCTTGGACTGTTTTTGTGTATTGCTCGCGCCGCGAGCTCTTTTCCCGTTCCGCTTTCTCCTTGAATCAGCACCGTCGCTTCGCTGGGCGCCACTCGCTCGATGAACTGATACACCTCTTTCATTCGCGCGCTTCTGCCCACCATGTCGTGCGTCAGGCTCACTTCCGCGCGCAGTTGCCGGTTCTCGCTGCTCAAGCGCTCAAACTGCCGCGCGTTCTCGATTCCCACCACCCCCAGCCCAGCGATCGCCGCCAACAACTCCAAATCCCGCTTGGTAAATTGCCTCTCGGTGTTGCTCGAGTCCACA
>Ga0335076_10005129_pt1 | contig 13254 bp, 9 predicted proteins | sample Lox_Sample_25_FD_206717 | JGI IMG/M metagenome (GOLD analysis project Ga0335076, IMG submission 206717) | Soil microbial communities from Loxahatchee National Wildlife Refuge, Florida, United States - Lox_Sample_2.5 | ecosystem: Environmental > Terrestrial > Soil > Wetlands | place: USA: Florida...
AGCCTCCTGGTCTCGGGCAAGACTGACGAGAGCCTGGCGATCGCGTCGCGGCTCGCCGAGCAGCACCCCGAAGCCCAAGTGCAGTTGCAATACGCGGAGCTGCTGCTGTCGGCCGGCAAGCCGCGCGAGGCCGAGGCGCGCCTCAACGACATCCTCGCGAAGAATCCAGGCAACCCCGAAGCCATCCGCGCGCTCGCGTTCCTCGCGCTCACCGAGGAACGGCTCGACGTCGCGAAGGAGCGCTTCGGGGAGCTGCGCGGCGATCCGAATTACCGCCCGGAGGCGTTCTACTATCTCGGCCGCATCGCCGAGACGGAGAAGGACTTTCTGCAAGCGACGCGCTCGTACGAGCGCGTGACGGACGGCACGCACGCGGTCGAGGCGCAGCTGCGCACCGCGCGAATCATGTACGCGGAGCAGAACGACCCCGACGGCGCGGTGCGCCACCTGCGCGACTTCGGCGAAGCGAATCCGCGCTTCGCCTCCAACATGCTCGTGGCGCAGGCTCAGCTGCTGCTGCAGATGAAGAAGCCGCAAGAGGCGATGAAGATCTTCGACGACGCGCTCGCGTCTTCGCCGGACGATCCCACGCTGCGCGCGGCGCACGTCCAGCTCTACGTCTTGCTCGTGCAAGACGCGATCGACCGCAAGGCCTTCAGCGAGGCCGACACGGTGCTGAACCAGGGCATGCAGCGCTATCCCGGCGAGACGTCGCTGCGCTACTCACAGGCGCTGCTGCTCGAGGATCAGGGCAAGAACAAGAGAGCCGTCGACGTGCTGCAGAGCCTCGCGAAAGACACGCCCGACGATCCGGCGGTGCTGAACGCGCTCGGCTATCTGTTGACCGATCAGTTCGACCGCCACGAAGAAGCGCGCGGCTACATCCAGAAGGCGCTCGCGTTGAACCCCGACAGCCCCGCGATCATCGACAGCATGGGCTGGGTGCTCTACAAGCTCGGCGACTACGGCGGCGCGCGCGACTATCTCGAGCGCGCCTATCGGCTCGAGCAGGATCCCGAGATCGCGGCTCACCTCGTCGACGTGCGCTGGGCGCAGGGCGAGCATGACCAGGCGCTCGAGTTGCTACACGCCGCGCTCGAGCGCAATCCCGACGACCCTCACCTCAAAGAGCTCAGCGGACGGCTCCATCAATGACGCGCGGCTGCGCGCGCCTCGCCGGCGCCGTCGCGGTCGCGGTGCTGCTCGCAGCCTGCGCGACGATGCCGGTGGGCAGCGACGGCTTGAGCTACGAGCAGCGCCGCGAGCGCCTCGAGGCCGTTTCGGCCTGGGACATGCGCGGCCGCGTCGCGGTCTCGGCCGGTGAGCGCGCGTTTCAGGCGAGCTTCCGCTGGCATCAAGACTCCGACGCGCTCGACCTCGCGGTTCGTGGGCCGCTCGGCGCGGGCGCGCTCGAGGTGAACGGGACGCCGAGCGCGCTGACCGTCACGTCGCGCGGCGACACGCGCAGGCTGTCGGATCCCGAGACGCAATTGTCCGAGCTGCTCGGCTGGTGGCTGCCGGTCGGCAGCCTGCACGCGTGGCTGCTCGGCCTTCCCGATCCGGCATTTAACGCGGCGACGCAACCGGGGCCCGACGGCACGCTCGCGTCGCTCGAGCAGCGGCTCTGGCGAGTCGCGTTCGCGAGCTACCAGCTAGCGCCGGCGAAGGCCGACGCCGGCTCGCCGTTGCTCGTGCCGCACCGGATCGAGCTCGAGCACGGCGACTTGCGCCTGCGCCTCACGATCGACGACTGGCACGCCGCCGCGCCTTGAGCGCCACGCGCCGGCCCAAGCTAGAATAAAGGCTGGGGTGTAGCCAAGCGGTAAGGCAGCGGGTTTTGATCCCGCCATACGTAGGTTCGATTCCTACCACCCCAGGTAAGTCGCGCGTTCAACGGGAGACCCGCCTTGGATCCGATCTCCACCACGATCTTCTCCGGCAACGCGCATCCCGCGCTCGCGCGCGACATCGCGTATCACCTGAACCTCCCTCTCGGCCGCATCACGGTCGGCCGCTTCAGCGACGGCGAGGTCAGCGTCGAGATCATGGAGAACGTGCGCGGCCGCGACGTGTTCATCGTCCAGCCGACGTGCCCGCCCGTGAACGAGAACCTCATGGAGCTCTTGATCATGGCGGACGCTTGCCAGCGCGCGTCCGCGAGCCGGATCACGGCCGTGGTCCCGTACTTCGGCTACGGCCGCCAGGACCGTCGCCGCAGAGCCGCGCGCGTGCCGATCACCGCGAAGCTCGTCGCGAACCTGATCGCGCAGTCCGGCATCGACCGCGTGCTCACGGTCGACGTGCACGCGGACCAGATCACGGGCTTCTTCGACATCCCGGTCGACAACGTCTACGCCTCGCCCGTGCTGCTCGGCGACGCGTGGAAACAGAAGTATTCCGACATCGTGGTCGTCTCGCCCGACGTCGGCGGCGTCGAGCGCGCACGGGCGCTCGCGAAGCGGCTCGACGACGCGGGCCTCGCGATCATCGACAAACGCCGCCCGCAGCCGAACATGGCCGAGGTCATGAACGTGATCGGCGAGGTCGCGACGAAGACCTGCGTGCTGATCGACGACATGGTCGACACGGCCGGCACGCTCTGTCAGGCCGCGGCGGTGCTCAAGCAGCGCGGCGCGGAACGGGTGGTCGCCTACATCACGCACCCGGTGCTCTCCGGCCCGGCCGTCCAGCGCATCCAGAACTCCTCGCTCGACGAGATCGTCGTGACCGACACGATCCCGCTCAGCGACGCGGCCAAGGCCTGCCCCCGCATCCGCCAACTCAGCGTCGCCGAGCTCTTGGCCGAGACCCTGCGGCGGATCAACGAAGCGGAGTCCGTGAGCTCGCTATACCTCGACTAGGCCGTTTTGCTATGATGCGCGGCTTCCTCGAGGTACCCAGCCCGTGAACGTCAAGACCGTCTTCGAGCTTTCCGTCGAGCCGCGTGCCGCCCTTGGCCGTACCGGCAGCCGCCGCCTGCGCAAAGCCGGCAAGGTCCCGGCCATTCTTTATGGCGGCGGCGAAGCGCCCCAGTCGATGGTGCTCGACCACAACACGCTGTCGCACCAGATGAACCGCGAGGCGTTCTTCACGAGCATCCTCACGCTGAAGATCGGTGGCAAGTCGCAGCAGGTCGTCGTCAAGGACGTCCAGCGCCACCCGGTCAAGCCGCTGATCATGCACCTCGACTTCCAGCGGATTCGCGAAGACGAGGAGATCACGCTCAGCGTGCCGATCCACTTCCTGAACGAGCCCAACGCGAAGGGCGTGAAGGAACAGGGCGGCGTCGTCGACCACCTGCTGTCCGAGGTCGAGGTCGAGTGTCTGCCGCGTTACCTGCCCGAGTACCTCGAGATCGACGTGACGGAGCTCGAGCTCAACCAGATCTATCACCTGTCCGACATCAAGCTGCCGGAAGGCGTGTCGCTCGTCGCGCTGAAGCACGGCCACGACGAGCCGGTCGTCGCCGTCAACCCGCCGCGTCAGGAAGAGGTCGACGTGCCGGTGGAAGCCGCGGAAGTGCCCGCGGGCGAGGTGCCGGCGACCGCACAGGCCGAGCCGGAAGCCGCCGCCGAAGGCGACGACAAAGAAGGCAAGGACAAAGAGAAGGACGCGAAGAAGGCCGACAAGAAAGAGAAGGGCTGAAGACGCGGCGCGCGCGGTGGCGAAAGTCTCGAAAGGCCGCCTGATGGCGGCCTTTCCGTTGCTAGACATCCCTTTTTCGTTCGATCTGCGCTTCGTTTCGCCGCTCGTGATTTGATTAGCCTAGATGGGCACCGAGATCGATTTGATCGTCGGGCTCGGCAACCCCGGGCCCGAATACCAAGTCACGCGACACAACGCGGGATTCTGGTTCGTCGACCTGCTCGCGCGCGAGCACGGCGCGCGGTTCGGTCATTCACGCAAGCTCAAGGGCGAGACGGCCGAGGTTGAAATCGCGGGACGCCGTGTGCGCCTGCTTAAACCGATGACACAGATGAATTTGAGCGGCGACTCGGTCCAGGCCGCCGTGAGCTACTACAAGATTCCGATCGAGCACGTGCTCGTCGCGTACGACGAGCTCGACTTCCCGCCCGGCCGCGTGCAGCTGAAGTTCGACGGCAGCGGCGCCGGCCACAACGGCGTAGGCAGCGTGATCGAGCATGTCGGCACGAGGTTTTGGCGGCTGCGCTTCGGCGTAGGCCACCCGCGCGATCGGGCGCAAGCGGGAAGGCGTCGCGATGTGATCGATCACGTGCTCGAGCGGGCGACGCCCGAGGAAGAAGCGGAGATCCTCGCGACGATCGGCGATGCCGTGAAGCTCGTGCCCGTCATCATCGAGGAAGGCGCGGAGCGCGCCAAGAATCGCCTGCACCGCAAGAAGCCCGCGCCCGCGGGCGGCAAGGAAAGCGAGTAGATCATGGGCATCAAATGCGGGATCGTCGGGCTGCCTAACGTCGGCAAATCGACTCTGTTCAACGCGCTGACCGCGTCGGAGATCCCGGCCGAGAACTATCCGTTCTGCACGATCGACCCGAACGTCGGCGTCGTCACCGTGCCGGACCCGAAGCTCGACGCGATCGCGGCGATCGTCAAACCCGAGAAGGTCGTGCCGACCGTCGTCGAGTTCGTCGACATCGCGGGGCTCGTCGAGGGCGCGTCGCAAGGGCAAGGCCTCGGCAACCAGTTCCTCGCCCATATCCGCGAGACGCACGCGATCGCGCATCTCGTGCGCTGCTTCGAGAACGACGACATCACGCACGTAGCCGGAAAGGTCAACCCGCTGCACGACATCGAGATCATCGACACGGAGCTCATGCTCGCCGACCTCGACTCGGTGCAGAAGATGTACCAGCGCGCCGAGCGCGCCGCGAAGACCAACGAGAAGGCGGCGGTCGCGCGCCGCGACGGGCTCAAGAAGCTCCAGGACGCGCTCGAGAGCGGCAAGCCCGCGCGCGGCGTCGCGCTCGACGAGCGCGAGGCGGCCGAGCTCAAGGATCTGCACCTGATCACCGCGAAGCCCGTGATGTACATCGCGAACGTCGCCGAGGACGCGCCGCAGGAGGATCCGCTCGTGGCGCCGGTTCGGGCGCTCGCGGAGCGCCAGGGCGCCGAGCTCGTCCTGATCTCGGCCGCGCTGGAGGCGGAGCTCGCGCAGCTGCCCGAAACGGAACGGGCCGAGTTTCTGACCAGTCTCGGGCTGCAGGAGCCGGGCTTGAACCGGGTGATCCGCTCGGCGTACCGTCTGCTCGGGCTGAAGACCTTCTACACGGCAGGGCCGAAAGAGTGCCGCGCGTGGACCGTCCCGAGCGGCGCGACGGCCCCGCAAGCAGCGGGCGCGATCCATAGCGACTTCGAGCGCGGCTTCATCCGCGCCGAGGTGATCGCCTACGACGCGTTCATCGCGCGGCGCGGCGAGGCCGGCGCCCGCGAGGCCGGCGAGCTACGTCTCGAGGGCAAGACCTACGTCGTCCAAGAGGGCGACGTGATCCACTTCAGGTTCAACGTCTGAGGCAGCGGCCAGCATGATCGACAACTTCGCGAACTTGCCGGCCACCGTGCAGCTCGTGCTCGCCGTGCTGCTCGTGGTATGGCTCGCGCTGCTACTGCTCGTGCCTTTCATGATCGAGAGCATTCGAAACTCGTCGCGTAAGACCCGGGCGCAGCTCGAGCTGCTCAATCAGAAGATGGACCGCTTGATCGACATTCTCGAGCGCGGCGAGCCTACGGCGAGAACGGCCGGTCCGCGTGCGCGGCACACGGACCACGTGCGCAAGGAACCGACGATCTCGGGATGAGAGCGCCCGCGGGCGCTAGCGCTTCGCGCGGATGCGCTTGGCGCGGCGGCGACGCGGCGCGGAAGCGGCGCGCTCGATCCGCGGGAAGCGAAGGCGAAACGCGGTGATCGCGTCGAGCTCGAATCCGGTCTTCAGGCCGCCGTTGGCTTCGAGCTCGGCGACTTCCGAGTACTCGAACCAGTCGATCGCCAAGAGCTCATCGGGCGCGAAGGTCTTGGTCGTCTGCGCGACGTCGCAGCCGAAGATCCGATGATTCTCGCCACGATGCCACCAGTCGCCGATCTCGACGAGCGCCTGGACGCGAAGGCCGAGCTCCTCGATGAGCTCGCGGCGCAGCGCCGCTCGCGGCTCCTCGCGGGACTTCAGTCGTCCGCCGGGAAGGCCCCACTTGCCGAGGTTCTCGCGGCGCCGCGAGTTGTGTTGGGCGAGCAAGTAGCGCCGACCGCACCGCAGCACGCAGCGGACGCGATCGACGGGAGCGTCGAGCCGTTCCGCGGGAACGGCGAGTCTACCCGCGATCTGAACCGCCCCAAATTCAGACGTGTTAGACGCCATTAGGCCTCATCCACATCAACAATATCTCGCAACTAGCCTGTACGTCTAATTTTTCAGGTTTATGACGGTCCCGAGTCCCGCGCCAACGCTAGCGTTGGGGGCGACCGCGTTCCGTGCGGTACTTCTAGTTTCTTCGCAATTCTCATTCGGCCATACCCCGAAGGAGCACCCGAGCTTGGCCCGAACCGACCAGCCGACCCCCTCTTCGGTTACACGACGGTTTCGGCTCGCTGCTACACTGCGCCGCGGCTGGCGACGGCCGGAAAGTGAAGCGACGGAACCGCCGCGAAGATGATTAGCACCACGCAGACGAACGCCGCGGTCAATCGGGCGGCGGAGCACGAAGCCGCCGGCCGGTATGACGACGCCATCAGCGAGCTCGCGAAGGCCGCGAACGGTGGCGACGTGGACGCCGCGACGGAGCTCGGCAAGCACCTGATCCTCGGCGACCTCGGTCCGCAGTTGCCGCAGGACGGAACGCGCCTGCTCGTCGACGCGGTCGCGGCCGGCGGCGTCGAAGCCGCGTTGCGGCTCGCGACGCTCGCAGCGCTCGGCACGTACGTCGAGCAGAGCTGGTCGCGCGCGCTCGGCTTGCTGGTGCTCGCGGCCGAGAAGGGCTCGCCCGCGGCCCGCGGCCAGCTGCAGCTCTTCGCTCGACGGCGGTTGGCCGACGCCGAGCCCCCGGCGGGCGAATGGCGCCGTCTCGCCGAAAGCATCGACTTCGCGACTTGGATCGCGCCGGCCCGCAGCGTGTCGCTGCATGACATGCCGGCCGTGCGCAGCTTCCCCGAGTTCACGGAGGACGACGTCTGCTCATGGCTCATCGAGCGCGCGAGGGGCAACCTGGGCCGCGCGCTCGTTTACGACGCCGCCCACGGGCGCGACATCGCCGATCACATGCGGACCAACACCGCGGCCGGATTCGACCTCATGACGGCGGACCTCGTGCAGGTCGCGCTCCAATACCGGATGGCCGTTTCGGTCGGCCTGCCGATCGACAACATGGAAGGGCCCACGGTGCTGCACTACGAGGTCGGCGAAGAGATCACCAACCACTACGACTTCCTGAACCCGGGCAGCCCCAACTATCAGGACGAGATCAGCCGCCGCGGCGAGCGGATCATCACGTTTCTCGTCTATTTGAACGACGACTACGGCGGCGGCGAGACCGAGTTCCCGAAGCTCGGGATCCGGCACAAAGGCAAGCGCCGCGAGGGCCTGCTGTTCGTGAACGCGCTGCCGAGCGGGCCGCCCGACCTGCGGATGGTCCACGCCGGCACTCCGCCGACGAGCGGCGAGAAGTGGATCGTCTCGCAGTTCATCCGCAACCGCGCCGTGCTCAACACGCGCGCCGAGCGCGTCGCGTAGCCTGCTTGGCGCTCGGGGCCATCGCCCCTAGCCCATCGCCGTCTCCGAAAAAAGAAACGGCGGGCCAAGGGCGCCCGCCGTCGATTCAGCATCGTCTCGCGACGATCAGAAGCTGATCTTGATACCCGCGTAGTAACGACGTCCGAGCACGTCGTAGTAGTCGGGGCGCGTCACTTCGGCGTTGTGATCGGAGACCGTGTAGCCGTAGATCGGCGGCTGCTGGTCCGTCAAGTTGTCGACGCCCATGCGCAGCTGCATCTTCGGGTTGAGCGCGTAGCTCGCAAAGGCGCCGAACTCTTGATACGACCCGACGCCGGAGACCGTCGTCGCCGGGTTACGCGAGGCGCTCTCGTCCTTGATGCTCGGCAGGTACCGCCACGTGAGCCCGACGCTCGACTTGCCACCAGTGAAGTTGTATCCGAACGTGGTGTTCATCTTGTAGTCGAACTGGCCGCCGCGGTCGAACGTGCCGGCGACGTGCACCACCGCCCCGTTCTTGACGTCCTGCACGTCGTACTTGTCGAGGTAGCTGAACAGCGAGTTGATGTAGAACTGCTTCGCTCTCCAGTTGACCGCGAGGTCGACGCCCTGCGTCTCCAACGTGCCGGAGTTCACGAACAGCGACGCGACCTGCGCGCGCTCGCCCGTCAGCACGTTGCGCTTGATCAACTTACACCACCCACCCGGGTCGTTGTACGACAACGTCGGGTTGCTCGTGCCGTTCGCGTTGAAGCACTGCTGATACACGAACAGCGAGCTCACCGGGGCGATCGCGTCCTGGATGTTGATGTTGTAGAAGTCGACCGACGCCGTCAGGTTCTCGAGCGAGCCCGGGCCGTTCATCACGAGACCCAAGGTCCACGTGTCGGCGGTTTCGGGTCCGACTTGCGGATTACCCTGCTGGACCTCGATCTCGAGCGGGAAGAACGCGGGGCTGATTCTCGAGAAGTTGGTGGCAGACGGGGTGCCCGCGACGCCAAACCGCGACAGACCATTGTTCGTCGGGTCGCTGTCGCTGTTGTCGATCAAGGCCTGGCAGAGCTGCTGGACCTGTAGCCGCGTGGTCGTGTTGTACTGCGTGTTGCCCCAGGTCAGGTGCGTGCCGGTCGGCTGATCGCCGTGATCGAACGTGTACGAGCACGGATCGCTCGGCGCGAACGGCACGACGAGGAGCGTCGGGCCCTGGAAGAGCTCCGCCACGTTCGGCGCGCGCGTGGCCTGCTGGAAGCCGCCGCGGACGCGCAGCTTCGGAGTCGCGCCCCAGTCGAACAGCGCCTTGTACGTGTCGGTGCTGCCGGCAGCCTCGTCTTTGTAGTCGGAGTAGCGGTAGCCGAGCTCGAAGTTCAACTTCTTCGTCGCGGGCACGAGCAACTCGCCGTAAAGCTCCGAGACCTGGGTCGAGCCCTTCGTGTGGTTCGACGCGAACAACCCGACCGGGTTGTCGGACACGTCGGCGACGTCGTTGATCGGGTCGTAGCTGAAGTCGTCCTTGCGACGGCTCGCGCCGGCCGAGAAGCGCAGCTCACCCGACCTCATGTCGGTGATCTTGCCCTGCATGTTCGCTTCGACGATGTTCTGGGAGAGGTTCGTCTGCGCTTTGCCGCGCGTATCGATCGCGTCGATACAGTCCTGCGTGACCTGATTGATGCCTTGGCCGATGAAGATCGGCAGGCCGCTCGTACAGGTCTGCGAGTAGTTGCGGCCGGACGCGAACGTGCCCTGGCCCCAGTTCGGCTGCGCGACCAGCGACTGGTAACGCTGCAACGACGGGGTGTTGTTGTTCACGTTGTCGACCAACGTGTGGCCGGTCGAGAAGTAGGCTTCGTACGTCCAGTCGCGGTTCGGCAAATGGCCGTCGACGCCGGCCATGAGCTGGTACACGTTGCTGGTCGTCTCGACCGTGTTCGGGCCGCCCATGAAATCGATCACGCGGAACATCGTCCACGGGTCGTTCGCCGCGCTCACCACGGCGCCGTTGACCGTCTTCGTGCGCGAGTCGAGCAGTGTCTGCAGCTCCGCCGGGATATAGCGCTTGTGGTCGTTCGGGATCGGCGCCGACCAGACGGTGATCGCGGGCGGGAAGCCGCCGCGCGTAGTGACGTCCACGCTGCTGTAGTTCGCCTGGACGAACGCCTCGAGGGTGTCCGTGATGTCGTGGTGCGCGCGGCCGAACGCGGAACGCCGCTCGAGTGGTGTCGACGCGTAGCCGTCCTGGAACACCTGGCCGAGGTCGCCGTTCGGGATCTTGCGCACGCCGGCGTATCCGTTGACCAGGCCCTGGTCCCACGGCGTGCTCGAGTTCGCGATCGGGCCGTTGTAGCCGCGCGCTCCCGAGATCACGAACGGGCTGCCGTCCGGGTTGAAATAGATGTCGGTGGTGTTCGGAACCTTACCCGGCGTGTAGCCCGGCGTGCCGGCGAAGATCGAGTCGATCAGCGACTGCGGTGGCAGGCCCACCGGGTTGCCCGGCGTCGGCGTGTTCGGCGAGAACGCCGCCATCTGCAAGAAGCCGCCGCCCGCGTCGCTGCCCGGCTCGAACCAGCCGTTCTGGTAGAAGGGGCGGTCGCGCTGCAGGACCGCATCGCGCTCGTACCACTCGACGCCGAGCATCACGTTGCCCTTCTTGTCGGCGGCGTTGACGCCCATCAGCGCGGTGAAGCGGGACTCCGAGCCGTCGCCCCTTTCGGTGGACGACGTCTGGAAGTCCATGTCGACGCCTTCGAAATCCTTCTTGAGGATGAAGTTCACGACGCCGGCCAAGGCGTCGGCGCCGTACACGGCGGACGCGCCGCCCGTGATCGTCTCGACGCGCTCGATGGCCGCGGACGGGATCGAGTTGGTATCGACGATCAGCGCCGCGTTCGCGGGCTGCGCGCGGCGGCCGTCGACGAGGACGAGGGTGCGGTTGGTGCCGATACCGCGCAGGTTCACGCTGCCGATACCGAGCGACAGCGTCGCGCCGGTTTGGATGCCGGAATCGAACTGCGTGTTCGTCGGCACGAACTGCGGCATCTGGTTCAGCACGCTCTCGATGCTGATCGTGCTCGACTGCTCGAGCCGCTGAGAGTCGACCGTCATGATCGGGCTCGTTGCGTTCAAGTCGCGACGCGCGATGCGCGAGCCCGTCACGGTGATCTCGTCGTTGATCTGCTGGTTCTGGCCCTGCTCTTGGGCGTGGGCGGCACGCATGCCACCGGTGCCGAGCACGGCAGAGATTCCCGAAGCGAGTAAGGTCAGATTCGTGCCGTCGGCACGAAGTAGTCGTTTCGACATAGTCCCCCCTGAGAATGGAATTCGTATTGATGCACGCGTGCAACCACGCACGCCGCGGCGCTCTTGTCAGCTGTTGTTGTGGACGACCTCCCCCAACGTGCGGGCCGCTTTCCCCGAAGCGCGGCGTGCGCTGAGTCTGCGTCAGCGCCAATCTTGAGACCAAGAGACTTATATTGCTATCAGAAAAAGTGCCATGTCTCTTTGCCGCAACGAGCGAACCGGGTAGTACGTCTCCCGATCAGATTGCGCGTCACGATTTTCTGACTGGCGAGTCACTGCCGAGCGGCAGCGCCGGGCTTTATCGGGCCGCGACTATTCGCCCCGGCGATCGTCGACGGCACTCGAAAACGTCGAATCCGCGCAAGCGCGCGCGGCCGAAGGTCAGCCCGAAGCGACGCTGACGGGACGCAGGGCCCAGATCCGCGTCGCGTAGTCGCGGATCGCGCGGTCCGACGAAAACTTCCCGCAGCGGGCGACGTTCGCGATCGACATCCGCGTCCAGGCGTCGCGCTCGAACCACGCCGCAGCGGCTCGTTCCTGCGTCGCGACGTAGGCCGCGAAGTCGGCGAGCACGAAGAAGGGATCGGAGCTCGTGAGGTTGTCGACGAGCGGCCGGAACATCTCGCGATCGCCGCGCGAGAACCGCCCCTCGGCGATGAGGTCGAGCACGGCCCGAAGCTCGGGTTCGCGGTCGAGATAGTCGCCGGGGCGATAGCCCTGTCGCTGCATCCGCGCGACGTCCGCCGCCGTGAGGCCGAACTGGAAAAAGCGATTGGCCCCGACCTCTTCCCGAATCTCGACATTGGCGCCGTCGAGCGTGCCGATCGTGAGCGCGCCGTTCATCATGAACTTCATGTTTCCCGTCCCCGACGCCTCCTTGCCCGCCGTGGAAATCTGCTCGGACAGGTCCGCGGCGGGGTACACGAGCTGCGCGTTCTTGACGCTGAAGTTCGGCAGGAATACCACCTTGATCCGACCGCCTACGATCCTGTCGGCATTCACCGCGTCGGCGACGCCGTTGATCAAGCGAATGATCAGCTTGGCCATCGCGTAACCCGGCGCGGCCTTGCCCGCGAACACGAAGCAGCGCGGCGCAACCTCGCGCTGCGGGTTTTCGAGCAGGCGCCGATACGACGCGATGACGTGCAGCACGTTCAGGTGCTGCCTCTTGTACTCGTGGATGCGCTTGACCTGGATATCGAAGAGCGCCGTCGGATCGACGGCGATGCCGGTGCGCTCGAGGACAAGAGCCGCGAGGCGCTCTTTGTTGAGCCGCTTCACGGCGCGCCAACGCTCCCGAAACGCCGGGTCGTCGGCGTGCGGCTCGAGCGCGCGGAGCCGCGCGAGATCCGTGATCCAGCCGTCGCCGATGGTCTCGTCGAGCAAGCTTGCCAGCGCGGGATTGCCGAGCTTCAGGAAGCGTCGCGGGGTCACGCCGTTGGTCACGTTGAGGAACCGATCGGGCCAGAGCTCGGCGAAGTCGCGGAGCACCGTCTCCTTGAGAAGCTGGGTATGCAGCGCCGCGACGCCGTTGACCCGATGGCTGCCGACGACCGCGAGGTTCGCCATCCGGACACGCTTCTCGCCGCCCTCCTCGATCAGGGACATGCGCGCGACGCGGGCGTCGTCGCCGGGGTACGCGCCGCGCACTCCGTCGAGAAAGCGGCGGTTGATCTCGTAGATCATCTCGAGCGGCCGCGGCAGCAGCTCCGCGAACAGCGGCAGTCCCCAGGTCTCGAGCGCTTCGGGCAACAGCGTGTGATTCGTGTACGCCAACGTGCGCTGCGTGAGCTCCCACGCGCTGTCCCACTCGAGGCGGTGCTCGTCGACAAGCAGGCGCATGAGCTCCGCGACCGCGAGCGCGGGATGCGTGTCGTTCATCTGCGCCGCGAACAGGTCCGGCAGTTGCTCAACGGACCCGCCCTTCATCTCGAGCAGCTTCAACATGTCTTGCAGCGAGCACGAGACGAAGAAGTACTGCTGCGCCAGCCGCAGCCGTTTGCCAGCCGCCGCATCGTCGTTCGGGTACAGCACCTTCGAGAGCGTCTCCGACATCATCTTCTCGCGCACGGCGCCGTAGTAATCGCCGACGTTGAAGTCGCGGAAGTCGAACGATTCCACGGCCTCGCTGCGCCAGAGTCGCAACGTATTGCAGGTGTTGTTTCGATAGCCGGGCACCGGGATGTCGCACGCGATTCCCTTCACCCGGCTCCCGGGCACCCAGCGAACGCGCGTTCGTCCCTCGCCGTCGGTGAAGCGCTGCGTGTGGCCGCTGAAGCTC
>Ga0335076_10005130_pt1 | contig 13253 bp, 12 predicted proteins | sample Lox_Sample_25_FD_206717 | JGI IMG/M metagenome (GOLD analysis project Ga0335076, IMG submission 206717) | Soil microbial communities from Loxahatchee National Wildlife Refuge, Florida, United States - Lox_Sample_2.5 | ecosystem: Environmental > Terrestrial > Soil > Wetlands | place: USA...
GTCTGCATGCCCTGGGCGCCGCCGGTCTGGATGGACGAGTACATCTGCGCGATCTTGCCCTCGCGGATGAGGTTGCGGATCGCCGGCGTGCCGATCATGATCTCGTGCGCCGCAACACGTCCGCCGCCATTCTTCTTCAGCAGCGTCTGCGAGATCACCGCCCGCAGCGACTCCGACAGCATCGAGCGCACCATGTCCTTCTCCTCCCCGGGGAAGACGTCGACGATGCGGTCGATGGTCTTGGCGGCCGATGAGGTGTGCAGCGTGCCGAACACCAGGTGTCCGGTCTCGGCGGCGGTGAGCGCCAGGCGGATGGTCTCCAGGTCGCGCATTTCGCCGACCAGGATGACGTCGGGGTCCTCGCGCAGCGCCGAGCGCAGCGCCTCGCTGAAGCCGAGCGTGTCGCGATGCACCTCGCGCTGGTTGACCAGACAGCGCTTGGACTCGTGCACGAACTCGATCGGGTCCTCGATGGTGATGATGTGGTCGGGACGGTTGTCGTTGCAGTGATTCACCATGCCGGCCAGCGTGGTCGACTTGCCCGAGCCCGTCGGACCTGTGACCAGCACCAGTCCGCGCGGCAGCATGCACAGGTCGCGGAAGATCTTCGGCGCCACCAGGTCATCCAGCGAGAGGATCACCGAAGGAATGTTGCGGAACACCGCGCCGGCGCCGCGGTTCTGGTTGAAGGCGTTGACGCGAAAGCGCGCCAGTTTCGGAATCTCGAAGGAGAAGTCGGTCTCGAAGAACTCCTCATATGCCTTGCGCTGCTTGTCGTTCATGATGTCGTACACCATGGAGTGCACTTCCTTGTGCGACAGCGGCGGCATGTTGATGCGCTTCATATCCCCGTCGACGCGGATCATCGGCGGCACACCGGACGACAGATGCAGGTCCGAGGCGTTGTTCTTGACGGCGAAGGCCAGCAGTTGCGCGATATCGACGGCCATTGAGGCTCCCTGGGGGACGGGCGCGCGGCACAGGGAAAGCGAGTAGCCAAGCCTGCGCCCCGAACGCGCTGGCAGTATAAAGGGCTCACACATCCAATATGTTAATGAGTCCGCAGAATTTGGCCGCGGCGGTGCGCGAGGTCCGGGAGCGCATCGCACGGGCCGCCCAAGACGCCGGAAGGAGTGCGCAGTCGGTCACACTCCTCGCGGTCGGCAAGGCGCAGCCCGTGGGGCTGCTCGAGGCGGCCGCCGCCTGCGGCATCAGCGATTTCGGCGAAAGCTACCTGCAGGAGGCGCTCGAGAAGATTGCGGCGCTGCAGGAGCGGCCCCTCACCTGGCATTTCATCGGCCGGATTCAGGCCAACAAGACGCGCCCCATCGCGGAGCATTTCGCCTGGGTGCACGCGGTCGATCGGCTCAAGATCGCCGCGCGGCTCGCGGCGCAGCGACCCGCGCACGTCGCGCCGCTCAACGTGTGTCTCGAGGTGAACGTAGCCGGCGAGCTCAGCAAGGGCGGTGTCGCGCCGGCGGAGCTGCCGGAGCTGGCGCGGGCCGTGGCGGCGCTGCCGCGCCTCGCGCTGCGCGGACTCATGTGCATCCCGCCGGAGGAGACCGAGCCGGCGCGCCAGCGCGCCTGGTTCGCCCGGCTGCGCGTGCTCTTCGAGCAGCTCAACGCCGCCGGCACGCGGCTCGACACGCTGTCGATGGGGATGAGCGCCGACTTCGAGGCGGCGATCGCGGAGGGCGCGACCATCGTGCGCGTCGGCACCGCGCTGTTTGGCGCGAGGCCACGGTAGCGACCGGAAGCGCTGCGTGCGAACGGCCCGCTTCCAGCCGGCAAAAGCCGCGTCTTCTGCCGGCGTGGTCGAATGTGTTCATGGGAGTGAGCCTGCGGAAAGGCCAGAGGCCCTTTCCGCCAATGAATTAGTACAATCCGCGACGCCATGACCAACAGGCGCGTCTGTATTCTCGGAGCCGGCAACATGGGCCGCGCCCTGATCGGCGGGCTGCTGCGCGCCGGCACACGAGCCGAGCAGCTGAGCGTCGGCGAGAGCCTGCCCGCGGCCCGCGAGTCGCTGGCGCGCGAGCTCGGCGTCAGCGCATCGGCCGATAACGCGGCCGCCATCGCGGGCGCCGCAGTGGTGGTGCTGGCGGTCAAGCCGCAGGATGCGGCGGCGACGCTCGCCCCGCTCGCCGCCGCCCTCGCTGCCGCGCGACCGCTCGTCATCTCGGTGGCGGCCGGGGTGCGTATCGCCCTTCTCGAGGCCAGCTGTGGGCCGGGCGTGCCCGTGATGCGGGCCATGCCCAACCGTCCGGCGCTGATCGGCGCCGGCGTCAGCGCGCTGTACGCGCCAGCCGCCGTCGGTGCCGCGCAACGCACCATCGCGGAGCGGCTGCTCAAGGCGATGGGCGAGATCGTCTGGGTATCGGCCGAGGCGGAACTCGATGTGGTAACGGCACTCTCGGGCAGCGGCCCGGCGTATTTCTTTCTTCTGGCCGAGCTCATGGCCGAGGCCGGTGAACAGCTGGGCCTCGAGGGACCCATCGCCCGACGGCTGGCGGCGGCGACCCTGTACGGTTCCGGTCTCCTGGTGCATTCGGGTACCGCCGACCTTGCACGGCTGCGGGCCGAGGTTGCTTCTCCGGGCGGCACCACCGAGGCGGCGCTACGTACTCTCGAGGCCGCGAACCTGCGCGCCACGGTGCGCGCCGCGCTGGCAGCCGCCACCACGCGCAGCCGCGAGCTGGCCGCACAGGGCGTTCCATGACTGCACTCCTCTACATCATACGCACGCTGCTGTCGCTGGCGCTGTTCGTGGTGCTCATCCGGCTGCTGCTGCAGTGGGCGCGCGCCGATTTCCGCAATCCCCTGTGTCAGGCGGTGGTGCGACTGACGAATCCGCTGGTGCTGCCGCTGCGTCGCGTACTGCCGCCGATCGGCAAGGTCGACACCGCCTCGGTCGTGGCCGTGGTGCTGGTCGCGTCGGTCGAAGTGCTGATCCTCGACGGCCTGCGCGGCCTCGCCTTCCCCGGCGTGCTGCAGTTCGCCCAGGACGTGTCGCTGGAAATCGCGCACATGCTGCTGCAGACGTACCTGTTCGCCATCTTTCTCTACGCCGTGCTCAGTCTCATCGCGCCGGGCGGTTATTCGCCGCTGCAGTCAGTGCTCACGAGCCTCAGCGAACCGGTGTTGCGACCGATTCGCCGCCTCATCCCGGCGGTCGCCGGTCTCGATCTCTCACCGCTGTGGGCGATCATCGTCATCCAGGCGACGCTCTATCTTCTGCCCTGAAGCAGCGCTGCGGCTCGCCCGGCGCGCCGACGAGCGTGTCGCGATTGTGCTGCCCGCGCGCGAAACGCGTCGCGCCAGCGTCGCGTCGTCGCGTTCGGGCGGTACTGGCGGAACACGCGCTTAGCGCTGACTTCGCAACGAAAATCGCAGCATTGTGTGCACGTTTGCCGACACCACCCGCCGCTCCCGAGGTCACGGTCGCGCAGCCGACGCCGCTATCGTGCTGTCGGAAACCCTTAAAAAAAGGCACTTTCGCAACACCCGGCGCGAAAAAAGCGCTTGCGAAAGCGCGCGCATGTGCTATTTTCCCGCCCCGATTCTCATCATACGGTGCACACGCGCACCGCGTTTCGCAACATAAATACTCGAGGAGTAGGGCAACATGGCGAAAAAGGGTGGCGCACCGACGAAGTCGGAAGTCCTGACATACATCTGCAAGGACACGGGGCTCTCACGCAAGCAAGTCGGAAGCGTCTTCGATTCGCTGGGCGGCGTGATCAAGAAGAGCCTGCGCGGTAACGGCCTGTTCACGATGCCCGGCCTATTGAAGATGAAGGTCGTCAAGAAAGCGGCGACCAAGGCCCGGGAAGGCATCAATCCGTTCACCGGCGAGAAGATGATGTTCAAGGCCAAGCCCGCGAGCAGGAAAGTTCGCGTCATGCCGCTCAAGAGCCTGAAGGCGATGGTCAACACGTAAAGCACTACCGTCCGCAAGGCGACGGACGCGAGAGCCCGGCAGGGATGTCTTCCTGCCGGGTTTTTTGCTTTCAGGGTGCCGCCGCGGGCCGCGCCGCCGCGGGTTGCGCCGCGCGCGTGAGAAAGCTCACCACCACGTCGCGCAGCTCGTTGATGCGCCCGTGAAAGAAGTGCCCGGCCGCCGGCAGCAGCACCAGCTCCGGCGCGGGTGTCAGCCGCTTCGCCCACTCGATCACCGCCGCCGCCGGCACCACGTCGTCGGCCTCTCCCTGCACGATGAGCCAGGGGCACGCCGGCGCCGCAACATCGCCCGCCTCGACCCGCGTGATGCCGGGCGCCACGGCCACGAAGCGCGCCGGTTGCGCCGTGCGCGCCGCGCGCAGCGCCACCACGGCGCCGAACGAGAATCCGGCGAGCCACAAGGCCGCGCCCGGCCAGCGCGCGCGGCCGTGGGCGATCGCGGCAAGCGCGTCGGCGGTCTCACCACTGCCCGCGTCGTAAGCGCCGCTGCTCGCGCCGACGCCGCGAAAGTTGAAACGGATCACCGGCATGCCGAATTGCTGGAAGGCGCGCGCGAGCGTCCACACTACCTTGTTGTCCATCGTGCCACCGTGCAGCGGATGCGGGTGACACACGACGCCGTAGGCGGCGACCCCGGCGCTGGCGCCGTCGGCGGTCACCGGCGTCTCGATGATCGCCTCGAGGCTCCCGGCCGGAGCCTCGAGCGCGAGCCGCTCGGCGCGCGGCGGTTTAGGCGCCATCGGCGCGTTGCGGCGGCGCGAGCCGCACCAGCAGCCGGTTGAGCCGCTGCACGTACTCGGGCGGGTTGGCGAGCGCTGCGCCTTCGGCGAGCGCCGCCTGGTCGAACAGCAGCTGCGCGAGCTCGGCGAACTCGCCGGTGTTGGCGATCGCGTCGAGGTACTTCACCAACGGGTGCGTGACATTCACCTCGAGCAGCGGCCGCGCGACGGGGGCGTTCTGGCCGGCGGCCGCGAGCAGCCGCCGCATCTGCTCGGAGAGATCGTGCTCGCCGAACACCAGGCACGCGGGGGATTCCTGGAGGCGTTCGCTCACGCGCACCTCGGTGACGCGCTCACCGAGGGCGTCCTTGATGCGCTTGAGCAGCCCCTTGCTCTCCTTGAGGTCGGCATCGTGCTGCTTGCGCTCGGCGTCGCTGGCGAGCCCACCGAGCTCGAGGTCGCCACGCGCGGCGTCCTTGAAGCGCTTGCCCTCGAAGCCGTCGAGCTGCCCCATCACCCACTCGTCGATGCGCTCGGCGAGCAGCAGCACCTCGAGGCCGTGCGCCCTGAGCTGCTCGATCGCGGGGCTGCCGCGCGCGGCCGCGACGCTCTCGGCGATGACGTAGTAGATCCGCTCCTGACCGGGTTTCATGCGCCCGAGGTACTCGGTCAGAGTCACGGATGGGGTGTCGTCGGCGTGCGCCGTGCTGGCAAAGCGCAGCAGCGGCAGGATCGCCGGGCGATTGGCCGGGTCCTGCACGACACCCTCCTTGAGGACCGTGCCGAACTCCTTCCAGAAGGCGGCGTACTTCTCCGGCTCCTCTTTCCCGAGCCGTGCCAGCAGGTCGAGCACGCGCTTGGTGAGGCCACCGCGGATCGCCTCGACCTCCGGTTCCTGCTGCAGGATCTCGCGCGAGATGTTGAGCGGCAGATCGCTCGAGTCCACCACCCCTTTGATGAAGCGCAGGTACAGTGGCAGGAACTGCTCGGCATCGTCCATGATGAACACGCGCCGCACGTACAGCTTCAGCCCCCGCGCCGCGTCGCGCTGCCACAGGTCGAACGGGGCGCGCGCCGGCACGTACAGCAGGCTGATGTATTCGCGCTTGCCCTCCACCTTGTTGTGGCTCCAGGTGAGCGGATCGGTGAAGTCGTGGGCAACGTACTGGTAGAACTGCCTGTATTCCTCGTCGCTGATCTCTGTGCGCGGCAGCGTCCACAGCGCCTTGGCCTGGTTCACCACCTCGTACTCGAGCGATGCCTCGCCTTCCTTGCGCATACGCACCGGGAAGCCGATGTGGTCGGAGTAGCGGCGTATCAGCCCGCGCAGCCGCAGCGCATCGGCGAATTCGCGCGCATCGCTCTTCAGGTGCAGCGTGACCGCGGTGCCGCGGCTCGGCAGCGTGACGCTCTCGACTGTGAACTCACCGTCCGCGCCCGACTCCCAGTGCACCCCGGCCTCGGGCGGCTCGCCGGCCTTGCGTGAGCGCACGACGACGCGCTCGGCGACGATGAACGCGGAATAGAAACCCACGCCGAACTGGCCGATGAGCGCCGACGCCTTCTGCTCATCCCCCGAAAGCGAGCGGAAAAATTCTGCGGTGCCCGAGCGGGCGATGGTGCCGAGGTTGGCGATGGCCTCCGCGCGCGTCATGCCGATGCCGTTGTCGGTGACGGTCACCGTGCCGGCAGTCGGGTCGGCGTCCACGCGGATGCCGAGCTCGGGATCCTGCTCGAGGAGCGCGCCGTTGGCGATCGCCGCGAAGCGCAGCCGATCGCAGGCATCGGAGGCATTGGAGATGAGCTCGCGCAGGAAGATCTCCCGGTGGCTGTACAGGGAGTGGATCATGAGCTTCAGCAGCTCGCGCACCTCGGCCTGGAAGCCGTGGGTCGCGCGGCTGCCGGGAGCCGTTGCGCCCTGCGTCGGCCCGCGTTGATCGGGATTCGGGGATGGTTCGGTTTGCATGCTGGTACGTCCGCGGGCCTCGTGCGAGGCGCAGAAGTCGCGATCTTGGGAGGTGGCGCGGATTTTTCAAGCGCGGCGGCACCGGGGGCGGTACCGGGTGTACTGCGCGGGCGCCGTGCGGGCGCCGTGCGGGCGCCGTGCGGGCGCCGTGCGGGCGCCGCGCTCGCTAGGCGAGCACGCGCAGGAGCTGGCGGTGAGAGAGCAGCAGCGTCGTCGCGCCGGCGAGCAGCGCACCGGAAGCGGCGGCGATCAGCGGCGCAGCCGCCGCGACGACCTCGGCGGCGGTCGCGGCCGCCACGTGACGACAGACGCTCACGAGATCGTCAACCTCGTCCCACAGATGCAAGAACGACTCTTCCACGACGAGCCAATCTACGGAAGGCACGCAGCGCGCGGCGTGCGCGCGCTCACAGTCGCGCTCGCCGTGAAGTCGCTTGCAGGAGATCTGAGGCCTGCGTAGGCTTGGCTGCGAACCGCATCACCACGCGGATGTGACAGAACATCGCAATCATGCAGCGCATAGTCGTCCTGAACCCCAAAGGCGGGTCCGGCAAGACGACCATCGCAACCAATCTGGCCAGCTATCTCGCCGCGCACGGCCATGCTCCGGTGCTCATGGACTTCGATCCACAGGGGTCGTCGCTGCGCTGGGTGAAGAAGCGCCAGCCGACGCAGCCAGCGGTTCACGTGATCGCCGCCTTCGAGAAGGACGCGCGCACCACGCGCGCGTTCCAGTTGCGTGTGCCGGAGGAGGCGACGCACGTGATCATCGATACTCCCGCGGCGCTCGAGGCGCGCCAGCTTCCCGACATGACGCGCGATGCCGATAAGGTGATCGTGCCGGTGCTGCCGTCGGATATCGACATCCACACCTGCTCGCGCTGTATCCGCGACCTGCTGCTGGTGGCCAAGATCCGCCGCGAGGACGATCGCATCGGCGTGATCGCCAACCGCATCCGCCGCAACACGCTCACCTATCAGTCGCTCATGCGTTTCCTGCACACCCTCGGCATCCCGATCGTCGCGGCCATCCGCGACTCACAGAACTACGTGCGCGCCGCCGAGCTCGGAGTGGGGGTGCACGAGATGAAGAGCTACGTGGCGCGCGATGACGTCGAGCAGTGGCTGCCGCTGGTCGAGTGGCTGATGCGGCCGCGCGGTCCTCAGGCGGCACCCCCGGGGACGGCGTCCCAGGGCGCGGGCGAGGCAGTGGCGCAGGGGAACGATGGCGCCGCGGGAAGCGGGCCGGCGGCCGGCGGCACTGGCCCCGCGGTCGCAGCGCCACCGCCGGGCACGGGAGAGGCGGCCGCGCGGCAGGCGCGGGAGCAGGCGGATTCACCGCAGGCGGCCGAGCTGCCCAAGGCTGCGGCCCTCGCGATCGCCTGAGGATTCGAGCGCCGGGGACTCGCAGCGCGCTGCCTCGTGGCGAAGCGGCGCCGCCTTAAGTCACACAGGAGAGCAGCGGGTGCGCCCGCCAGGCGGGCTTATTTCTTTGGCTTGCCGGCGCCGTGCGCGCCGTTGCCTTCGGTGTTGTTCCAGGAGTCGCGGACCTGGTCGGCCCAGTTCTTGTAGTTGGACCACGTGTACAGGTTGCGGGTGATCGCGGCCTGGCGTGCGCGGGCTCGCTGCATGCGCTCGAGCCAGTTGGCATAGGCATCCGCACCTCCGGTCGGATTGCCGGGTGTCCCGTCGCGGTGCGTGCCGGGCGCGTCGTCACGCCCCCTGTCGCTTGAGCCCATGAGAAGCTCCTGAAGATTGGCGAGCAGCGTACGGCGTTCGCTGCACGCACCGCAGGAACTGGTTCACAGGCATGTCGCCGGTCGCATACGCTGGGACGCAGCTCTCGGGAAGGCGACGCAAACTGTGCGGCGCGCATAACGTTATGTAACCGTGTCGCGCCGGCGCCGCCACGCAACGTGCGCGGCCACCCTTCAGGCCACCAGACGGTAGACCGGCCGATAGGTGCTGCCGGGCAGTCGCATGCGGCGCTGCGCGACGAACGCGGCAAGCAACTCATCGAGCAGCCGCATGATCGCCGGATCGCCGCACAGCTCGTACGGGCCGTCGCGCTCGATGGCGCGAATGCCGTACTCCTTGACGTTCCCGGTGACGATGCCGGAGAACGCGCGGCGCAGGTTCGCCGCGAGCTCGTGCACGGGCTGATCGCGGCCGAGCTCGAGCGAGCGCATGCTCTGGTGGGTGACTTCAAAGGGCTGCTGGAACTGGGGCTGGATCGACAGCAGCCAGTTGAAGTTGTACGAGTCGTTGCGGTGACGGCGGAATTCGCGCACCGCGTCCATGCCACGCACCATGCGCCGCGCTACTTCCGGCGGATCATCGATGATGACGCTGAGGCGGCGGGCAGCTTCGGGCCCCAGCGTGCCGGCGATGAAGCGGATGATGTGCTCGAAGTACGGGGCGCTCGGGCCGGGACCGGTGAGCACAATGGGGAACGGCTGCTCGCGATTGGCGGGATCGAGCAGAATCCCGGTCAGGTAGAGGATCTCTTCCGCAGTACCCGCGCCGCCGGGAAACACCACGATGCCGTGCGCGAGGCGCACGAACGCCTCGAGACGCTTCTCGATGTCCGGCATTATGGCAAGCTGGGTGACGATCGCATTCGGCGGCTCGGCGGCGATGATGCCCGGCTCCGTGATGCCGATGTAGCGGCTGTGCTCGATGCGCTGCTTGGCATGGCCGATCGTGGCACCCTTCATCGGGCCCTTCATGGCACCCGGCCCGCACCCGGTGCACACGTCGAGCGCGCGCAGCCCGAGCTCATAGCCGACGTTCTTGGTGTACTGGTATTCGGCGGTATCGATCGAATGCCCGCCCCAGCACACCACCAGGTTCGGCCGGGCCTTGTAGTCGAGCAGCCGCGCGTTGCGCAGGATGTGGAACACCGCGTTGGTGATCGAGGCCGAATCGGTCAGATCGAAGCGGCCGCTCGCCACGATCTCGTTGGAGATGAACACCACGTCGCGCAGCACTGCGAACAGGTGCTCCTTGATGCCGCGGATCATCTCCCCGTCGACGAACGCCGCGGCCGGCGCATTCTGGATCTCGAGCTTCACGCCCCAGGGGTGGCGCACGATGCGGATGTCGAAGTCGCGGTAGCGGTCGAAGATTTCCTTGGCGTTGTCGGTGTAGGCCCCGGCCCCGGAGTTGAGCACCGCCAGGGCACAGCGGCGGAACAGCAGGTAAAGGCCGCCCTGGCCGGTGTCGAGCAGCTTGTCGATCTCGCTCTGCGACAGATTCTCGAGACTACCGCGCGGACCGACGCGCGCGTCGACGAACTCTGGAAACTCGCTGCTCACTGCTTACGGAAGAATATCGATCGGCGTGTCGTCGGGAGTGAGCATCCAGATCTCGGTCATATCGGCGTTGGACACGGCGATGCAGCCGTCGGTCCAATCGTGGCTCTCGTAGTATTCCGCCTCGTGCTTCAGCAGGTTCGGCAGCCCGTGGATCATGATCGAGCCGCCGGTGTCCCAGTGCCGCGCGTGCGCGCGCTTCAGATCGGTCTCGTTCGGGTACGACACCTTGATCGAGAGGAAATAGTCGCTGCGCGGATTGCGCTTCTCGAGGCGGTAGCTGCCCTCGGGCGTGCGAAAGTCGCCGGAGCGCTCCTTCTGTCCCACTGGACTCAGGCCGAGCGCCACGTGATAGGAGCGCACGACGTTGCCGCCGTGCATGAGGAGCAGCCGCCGCTCGCCCTTGTGAACGACGACGCGGTCCACGAGCGGCAGCGTGCCGGTGGTCGGCGGTAGCAGCATCGCCGGCTGCGCCTCCGGCAGTGCGTCCGCGTGGGCCGTGCCCAGCCTCACGATGAGAACCAGTATCGCCGCTAAGCTTCTGAAACGCATCGCATTCCGTGCCTACGTCCGGCAGATGAACGGGATTATAGACATACCGCGCCGCCCACGGCATGTGCCGCCGTCACAGCCCTGCGGCCGTCCGCCGCACGCCGAAGTGACGTGGCGCACGCCGGCCGCGGCAGCGCCGCTCAGCCGCCACTGCCGACCTCCTCCACGCGGGGCAGCACGATCTGCGTGCCGGCGCGGAACTCGGCGAGATCGAGGTCGGGGTTGTACTGCTGCAGCAGCCATACGGGCACCTGCGCGGTGCGCTGCGTCAGCGTCCACACCGAATCGCCAGGGCGGGCGATGTGAACCTCGGTGCCGACGATGCGGTGCGCGGCGAAGTACGCCGCCTGCAGCTCGCGGTGATACTCGCGACGCAGCGTCTCGAACACCCCGGGTGTGACCTGGGCGAAATCGAGCTTGACGCGCTGTCCGATGCGCACCGGCGTGCGGAACTTCAGGTGGTTGATCGCGCGCAGCTGCGCCGAGGTCAACCCGAGCCAGTCGGCGTAGTGACCGAGTGTCTCGCCGGCAGCCACGCGGATGGTGCCGTCCTGCGCCACGCCGTAGTCGAACGGATCGGCGCTCTGCTCCGGATCGGCCGGGGCGCCGAGCGCCGGGCCGAGCGCCTCGGCCTGCGCGGCTGACACTGGTTGCGGGCCGGCCGCGTGCGGCCGCTCCGCGGCAACCACCACCTCGGCGATGGCCGCCGCATCTTCTGCGCTCTCACGCTGCGCCACTTCGGTCGATACCGCCCCGTCCGGCGAAGGCGGTGCCACCGTGGCCGCGGTCGCCGCGGACACGGCCTGCGACGGCATCGCCGGCGCCGACACCGGTGGGGGCGGCGGCGTCGCGGCGGCGAGCGTCACGGTGCTCGCCGACGGGGTCTCCGGCAGGCTGATGGTGCTGCCGGGACGCAGGTGGGCGCTGGTGCGCACGCGGTTCATGCGCGCGAGCGTCTCGATCGAGACGCCGTAGTGCTCGGCGAGACTCGCCAGCGTGTCGCCGCTTTGCACGCGGTAGCGTCGCGGGCCGCGCTGCCCGCTGAACATCTCCTCGGGGCTCAGGCGCTCGGCGAGGAGCTCCCGTGACCAGTGTGCGCCGTCGGCGGGCAGCCGCAGCCGGTACGACTTCGGGACCCGCTGCGCGCCGTTCCACACCGAGGGCAAAAGCGCGGGATTCAGCGCGTGCAGCGAGGCTGCATCGACCTTCAGCGCGCGCTCGAGCGAGGCCGCGGAGACATACGCGGGGAGCTCGAGCTCCTGGAAACGGGCCTCGCTCTGCTTCTGCACGGGACCGAAATACTTCTCGGGGTTGCCGTCGATATCGAGCGCGGCGAGGAACGAGACATAGAAGTTGCGCGAGGCGAATCCGAAGGTGCGGCTGCTGTAGCTGCGCACGATCTTGACGATGTCGTCGGTGCCGAGCGTCTCCTTGGCGTGGCGCACGCCCGCGGTGCCGTGGTTGTAGGCAGTGAGCGCGAGCGGCCAGGTGCCGAGCACCCGGTAGTTGTAGGCGAGCAGCTGAGCCGCCGCCTCGGTGGAACGGAACGGGTCCAGGCGATCGTCGACCGCGCCATCGATGCGCATGTAACGGCGCCCGGTCGAGCGCATGAACTGCCACAACCCGGCGGCACCGACCTTGGAATAGGCACTCGGATTGAAGGTGGACTCGACGTACGGCAGCACCGCGAGCTCGGGCGGAAGTCCGAGGTTGGCGAGCGTCTCGGCGATGTGCGTCTTCCAGGCACCCGAGCGGATCAGGCCGGCCCGGAACCGATCCGCCTGGCCGAGCTGAAAGCGAATGTCATCGACCGCCGTGCGCAATCGTGCGGGCGTGCCCTCTGCACCCCAGAGATCCTTGATGCGCTGGTCCTCGGCGGAGAGCGGACTGTCGCCGGCATCGGCGATCCGGTGCAGCACCGCGGCGTAGCGGGCGCGGGCGGCGTCGACCTGGTGCTCGCGCTCGCTGGGGGGCGTCTCGGGGTCGAAGTGCAGCGTCTGGTACACCACGCCGAGGTTGTACTGGTCGTGCAGGAAGCCCCCGTTGGTGTCGACCTGCGTGTACACGCGGATCCAGAACTGCACGTCGCGCTCGAGCTGCGGAGGGCGCGGCATCGGATCGTCCGCGGCGCGCACCGCCGTGAACGCCAAGAGCGTAGCGAGCGGCAGCCAGCGCCAGAATCGGACCGTCCAATCCCCGCCCGCGGGCGCCCGGATCCCCGGTGCGCCTCCTGTCGAGTTCATTTACACCCCTGCAAAGCCAATGGTTCCAAAGCCCCTTCAAGGGCTTGCAGCATTTCCGGCCAGCGCGCTACCCACCCGCGCGCCCCCGAATGCGTCGGTGATTTTGACACTTGGGTGTCCGGCACACCGACACGGCTGCCCGTAAAGCTAGTCACGGAGCGTCCGCAGTGCGTCACGAACCCTCCACAATGTGCACTGCGTCACATTTGTGCACCCGCGGATGCCCCAAATGCCACAGTCGCACAGCCGGGTGACGCCTTGGCACGAGTGTTGCTCATCTATATCCAGCAACGGCAGAGGCAGGGGAAGCAAGCAACGCCACGGGATAACCGAAGAAAGCGCGGATCCGGAATGTAGCCCTTACGGCTCATCAGATACCGCGTCATGACCGGACAACAAGAAGAACGACACTCCTCCACACACAAGCAAGCGACCGACACCCCGCCTCCGGCGGGGTTTTTTTGGCTGGGTGGTGCCGGACACTCGCACCGGCGGGGGC
>Ga0335076_10005131_pt1 | contig 13251 bp, 11 predicted proteins | sample Lox_Sample_25_FD_206717 | JGI IMG/M metagenome (GOLD analysis project Ga0335076, IMG submission 206717) | Soil microbial communities from Loxahatchee National Wildlife Refuge, Florida, United States - Lox_Sample_2.5 | ecosystem: Environmental > Terrestrial > Soil > Wetlands | place: USA...
CAGGGGATTCCGCCTACGCGGTGGTCGTGGCCGACAACCAGCCCGCCGGGAGCAGCACGCACTGCCCCGCGCCATACGTCCGCCTCCGGGTAAGCCCGCCGGGCGATGCGGGAACGGTGACCGTCTCGGCCTGGCTGCCCGGCGCCGGGTCGTACCTGCCGTCCTGTACGTCGGCCGACGGCTCGCCAACCGCCGCGACGTCGACGATTACCACGCTCGCCAGCCTTCCTCATTAGGCCGGGATTAGGCCCGCGCCAGAGTCATCCGGCGTAGAGGGAGTCGATGATGTCGGCGTACTTGGCGTGCACGACGCGGCGCTTGAGCTTGAGGGTGGGGGTGAGTTCCTCGGTCTCGGCGGTCCATTCCACGGGCAGCAGGCGCCACCGCTTGACCTGCTGGACCCGGGCCAGCCGCTGATTGGCCGCGGTGACCCCGGCGGCGACCTCGGTGAGCACCTGCGGGTCGCAGGCCAGTTCGGCGAGTGAGCCGGCGGTGATGCCGCGGGCCCTGGCCCAGCCGGGTGCGGCTTCGCCGTCCAGGGTGAGCAGGGCGATCATGTACGGCCGGCCGTCGCCGTAGGCCAGGGCCTGACCGATCAGCGGATGGGCGACCAGCGCGTTCTCGACCGCGGCGGGAGCGATGTTCTCCCCGCCCGCGGTGATGATCAGTTCCTTCTTCCGGTCGGTCACCGAGACGAACCCGTCGGCGTCGATGGTGCCGATGTCGCCGGTGTGCAGCCATCCGTCCGGGTCGATGAGGGCCTCGGTCAGGCCGGGCTGGTTCAGGTATCCGGGGGTGGTCAGCGGCCCGCGGGTCAGGATCTCGCCATCGGCGGCGATCGTGACCTCCAGGCCGGCGTACGGGCGGCCGACCGTACCGAGCTTGAAGTCGGCCGGGGTGTTGGCGGTGAACGCCCCGGTGGTCTCGGTCATCCCGTAGACGTCGAGGATCGCCAGGCCCAGCCCGGCGAAGAACGCGGCCACGTCGGGCGGCAGCGGGGCCGCGGCGCTGAACACCGAGGCGGCCTCGCCCAGGCCGAGCAGGCCGCGGATCGGCCCGAGTACCTGGTCGTCGGCCGTCCGGAACTGCGCCGCCAGCTCCGGCGGCGTGGCCTGCCCGTACTGGCGGCTCTGCACGTAGCGGCGGCCGGTATCCATGGCCCGGGCCACGCCGGCCCGCTTGCCCTCGTCCGGCTCGGCGGCCAGCAGCGCCGCGATGCCGGCCCGGATCTTCTCCCACACTCGCGGCACGCCGAAGAACGCGGTCGGGCGCACCTTCCCGATCACCCGCACCAGCTGACTGGCGTCGGGACAGAAATGCACGTGACTGACGGCGCCGATCGCCAGGTAGATGCTGAACATCCGCTCGGCGATGTGGGCCAGCGGCAGGTAGGACACCCAGCGGACCCGCGGCACCACGATACCCATCCGCTCGGCCGCCGCCATCTCGTACAAGATGTTCCGGTGGGTGAGCACCACCCCCTTGGGGTTGCCGGTAGTACCCGAGGTGTACAGCAGGGCCAGCGGGTCACCGGGCTTGATCGCCGCCACCCGGGCCGCGATCTCATCCGGGTCGGCGGCCAGCCGGTCCCGGCCCAGCGCCACCAGGCCGTCCCAGGTCAGGTACTGGTCACCGGCCGGGCACGCGGCCGGATCCCGGACGACGATCTTCGTGATTCCCGGCAGCTGGTCCAGCACCGGCTGCCAGCGGGCCAGCTCGGCCGCCCCGTCCAGCACCGCGATCCGGGCATCACAGTCGGCGGCCACGTACCCGATCTGCTCGGGCGCCAGCGTGGCGTACAACGTCACCCCCAGGCCGCCCGCATGGACCGCGCCGAGATCGGCCAGCACATGCTCGCTGCGGTTAGGGAGCATCAGCGCGACCCGCTCGCCGGGCGCCAGCCCGAGCGCGGCGAACCCGGCGGCCACCTCCAGCACCCGCTGCCGCACCTGGGACCAGGTCAGGGACTGCCAGCCGTCCCCCGCCTCATCGGAATACGCCGGGTCATCACCGCAGGTCTCGGCGACGTGCCGCAGCTCATCGCACAACGTGCGGCCCGCGGTCGCACCCTCGATCTCAGCCCGCTGCCGGACTATGTCACTGGTCATCGTTTCCTCCCCTTGACCCAGTATGCGAGCCCGCAGGGTCCCGCGGGCAAGCAGGGGCGGATCCGTCCGCTGATTGACGACGGCATGAAAGCTCCGGGAATATTGAGGCACCGCACGTCAGGGGCGCGCCACCGGCGCGTTCCGGCCTGGACTGCGATCTGGAGGGGATACCGATGACCGCCGATACCGGAACTACGCCCGCCCGCGCGACGCTTCAGCATTTCACCTTGGATGACCTGGCCGCGTACACCGCCGAGCAGGCCTTCGGCCCGACCGCGAGCCCCGACTTCCGGGTCTTCTATGTCGGCCGTGACGACGTGCACGGGGTGCTGATGCACCTGTTCAACCGGGTAAGCCTCAGCGTGAAGATGAACATGTTCGGCTATGACGACGATGCCCTCAACCAGGTGCTGATGGGCCTGGTCCAGAACCCGTCGGTGATGATCCAGGTGACCCTGGACAGATCACAGGCCGCCGGTCCGACCGAGAAGGCGATTCTCGCCACCGACGCCGCGCAGGACGCGGAGGGCTACGCCAATGACTTCGCTGTCGGCGAGTCGTCCACCGGGCAGATCAGCCACACCAAGGGCGGGGTCCTGGACGGCATCGTCGCGTTCGAAGGCTCGACGAACTGGTCATCGTCGGGCGAGGGCACCGGCATCAACCTCACCGCCGCCAAGCAGGGCCCCGGGTTCAAGGCGCAGAACAACACGCTGGCCGTGTACGTCAATCCGTACGAGATCGCCAAGTTCGCCGCGCGCCTGGACTACGAGCACGCCGTGGCGGCCGGCCAGCCCCAGCCCGGCGGCGCGGCGGCCGCATCGGCCGCGCCCGCCGCGCCGCCGGGCTCCTGAGGGTTACCAGACCCGGTACGCGGCCGTGGGAGACCACCATGGTCCCCATTTGATCCAGCCGACGCGCTGACCCGAGCTATGCGCCCCGAACGTCTGGTGATACCAGATCGTGTTGATTTCCACGTGCCCGGAGCCGTAGAACATCAGGTCGCCGCGCCGGGCCTGCGACAGCGGGATCCGGTGCAGGTGCCGGTTGCCGAGCATCGCGTACGTCGAATGCGGCAGCCAGATCCCGGCGCCGTGGCCGAAGGCCTCCATCACCAGGCCCGAGCAGTCGTAGCCCTGGGAGCAGCTGGTCCCGCCGTAGGTGTACCAGCAGCCTGCCGCGTGCCGTTCGGCCCAGTTCAGGGCCGCGTTACCCGCCTGGCTCCCGCCGTAGCCGCTGGCTACGGCGGAGTGGGACACCGAGGCCTGCGCCGCCGGAGCGGCTACGGCGGCCGCGGCCGGGGCGAGGAGCACGGCCGCCAGCGCGATCGCCGCGGCAAACCTGCGCCTGCGCATGGCGGCAACTGCCATACTGAACATGTCGGGATTCCTCCTGAGGGTTTTGGTCCGACGCAAAGGCCCCGGCCGCGTGCTGCGAACACCGGCCGGGACCGCCCTGGCTAGCAGGTGATGCGCATCAAGGTCGCCTCCCGCCCGCCTGACGGGGGCTTGTTGCGCGTGATCAGGGCTTCCTCCCTTGGTTCGTACTCACCTACAGCCTTTCGACCTGCCACGATAACTGCCTGTGCATAGTTTTGTGGATAATTCAGGCAAAGTCGCAGGTCAGCTCCTGTGAATCTGTGGACGAACGGGCCTGTGGAAATGTGGATAACCGCAGCATCGCACGGTCTGGCCAGGTCCCGGAGCTTCGCCGCCTGGCTTCGGGCCATCCGGGCGCGCTCGGAGACCTCACGCTAAGTAATCGTTCGTCTCCCGCTGCCGTCCGGACCAGCGGCAGGGTCGCCCGGCCGGACGATGCCGGTCTCATAGGCGAGGATCACGGCCTGGACCCGGTCGCGGAGGCCGAGCTTGGCCAGCAGGTTGCCGACGTGCGATTTCACGGTCGCCTCGCTGACGACCAGGTCGGCGGCTATCTCGGCGTTGGTGAGGCCGCGGGCGAGGCGGAGCAGGATGTCCCGTTCCCGGGCGGTCAGCGAGGCCAGCCGGGACGGGGCGGGCAGGGTCTCGGGCGGCCGACGGGCGAACGCGTCGATCAGCCGCATCGTCACCGACGGCGCGAGCAGCGCGTTTCCGGCGGCGGCGACCTTGATGGCGGCGATCAGATCGTGCCGTGGGGCATCTTTGAGCAGGAACCCGCTCGCGCCCGAACGCAGCGCCTCATACACGTAGTCGTCGAAGTCGAACGTGGTCAGCATGACGACCCGCGGCGGGCCGGCCCGGTCGCCGCCGGTGATCAGCCGGGTGGCCTCCAGGCCGTCCATTTCCGGCATCCGGACGTCCATCAGGATCACGTCGGGCTGGTGCTCGGCCGCGGCCCGGACGGCCTCGGCCCCGTTGGCCGCCTCGGCCACCACGGTAATCCCGTCGGTAGCCTCCAGGATCACGCAGAATCCGGTCCGGACCAGTTCCTGGTCGTCGGCCACGATGACCCGGATGGGTTCGGCGCCGGTCATGACGCTGGCAACCGGGCCGTGACGGCAAAGCCGCCGGCCTCGCCGGGTCCGACCGTCAGCTTGCCGCCGCAGGATGCCACCCGTTCGGCAATACCGGCCAGACCGAAGCCTCCCGACGCCGCCGGGCGGGCTCCGCCCCCGGCCGGCGAGCCCGCCCGGCCTCGCCTCGCCTGGCGGCCGAGGGTAACGGCGACCGCCCCGTTTCCGGTATCGGTCACCGATACCGTGACGTAGCCAGGCTCATAGCTGACGGTTACCGCGGCCTCGCTCGCCCCGGAATGCTTGACGATGTTGGTCAGCGCCTCCTGCACGATCCGGTAGGCGGTCAGGTCCACGCCCGGCGGCAGCTTGCCGGGCTGGCCCTCGACGCGCAGGTTGACCTGGATACCGGCCTGGCGCACCTGCCCCAGTACCTCGTCGAGCGCGCTGATCGACGGGGCCGGGGCCGTGGCGGCCCGGCCGTTGACCTCGGCCGGGCCGCGCAGCACACCGAGGAGCCGGCGCAGCTCGGTCAGGGCCTCCCGGGCCGTGTGGCCGATGATGTCCACCGCCTTCGCTGCCTCGGCGGGCCGGCCGGGCAGCAGCGCGGCGGCGGCTTCCGACTGAACCGCCATGAGGCTGACGTGATGCGCCACCACGTCGTGCAGTTCCCGGGCGATCCTGGTCCGCTCGTCGGCGGCGGCCAGCGCGACCTGCCGGTCGCGTTCGGCCTCGGCCTGCTCGGCGCGGGCCTCGACCGCCTGCAGGTAGGCGCGGCGGGTACGGCTGAGGATGCCCAGCGTGCCCGCCACCACGAACTGCAGGGCCACGACGAAGAAGTCATAGGGCTCGTTGTGGCCGGGCAGCGTCTGCGACCTGATGATGCTGAAGACCAGCACGGCGCTGACCACCACCCGGGTCCGGGTCGGGCAGCGGTCCATGACCGTGTAGTAGGCGATCGCGGAGGCCAGCGGCAGCGGGTCGAAGCTCCAGCCGAGCTGGTCGTAGATCACGCGGGGAATGCCCGCGGCGACCAACACCGTGACCGGCCAGCGGCGCCGCCAGATCAACGGCAACGCCTGCAGCACGACCAGCAGGAACGCGACGTAGGGCAGCTGCAGCTGCCGGGCCTCCGGGATCAGCGAGACGACGTTGTAGACCGCCAGCGCCAGCGCGAGCGCCAGGTCCTGCATGCGCGGCGGCAGCCCGGTAGCCCACGCGGCAAGCCTCTTCACCAGCTGATCGTAAAGTCCGCCGCGACGCGCGGGCTATCCGTCGCACGGGTGAACTGCCGGCCCCTACCTCAGGGGGAACGAGGCGGCCGGAAAGCCGGCGTATCGCCGACTTTGGATGAGCGAGCAAACGGGCACCGCGGGCGATGCGGATCCCGCCGCCGGCGGACGAGCATGACCGCTATGAACCTGCTAGGAAGAACCCCGGTCGAGGCGGACCGGGATGCGGCTGAACCGGTCATTGCTCCCTTCGACCGGCGCGTTATCGCGGTCGGCGCGGTGGTCTGTGCCGTGCTGCTGGCGCTGTCGACGCGGTACGGGTTCCACCGCGACGAGCTGTACTTCATCGAGTGTGCCCGTCATCTGCAGGCCAGCTACGTCGACCAGCCGGTGCTGACACCGCTGCTGGCGTGGGTTTCGCTGAAGCTGTTCGGCGTTTCGCTGCTGGCCTTGCGGTTGTGGCCGGCCCTGGCGGCCTGGGCGACGGTGGTGCTGGCGGGGCTGACGGCACGGGAGTTCGGCGGCGGGCGGCGAGCGCAGTTGCTGGCCGCGGTGGCGACCGCGACCATGCCGGTGGTGCTGGGCAGCGATCACCTGTTCGGTCCGACGGCTTTCGACATCCTGGCCTGGGCGGCGCTGGCGCTGGTGGTGGCGAAGATCGGGCGGACCGGTGACGTGCGCTGGTGGCCGGCCGCAGGCCTGGTGCTCGGGCTGGGGCTGGCCAACAAGCACAGCGTGGGCTTGTTCGCCGTCGCGCTGGTCATCGGGGTGTTCCTGTCCGGCGGGCGGCGGCTGGTGCTGAACCGGTGGTTTTCCGCGGGTGCTGTGATCGCGGTCTTGTTGGCCGCGCCTGACATCTGGTGGCAGGCACAGCACCAGTGGGCCACGATCGCCATGTCGGGGGCGCTGGCCCGGGAGAACGGCGGCCTGGTCAACATCGCCAACTGGGTGATCGGGCAGCTGGTCATGTCGGCCCTGGCGCTGGTCGGGGTCTGGGTGGCCGGGCTGCGGTTCCTGTGGCGGTCCGGGCGGCCGCTGTGGCGGGCCCTGGTGTGGGCGTACGCGATCCTGTTCGCGTTCTTCGCGCTCACGACGGGCGGGAAGATCTACTACCTGGCGGGGGCGTATGTCTTCCTGCTCGCGGCCGGCGCGGTGGCCATCGACGGCTGGCTGGCCGCCCGCGCCGGCCGGCTCCGGAGGCTGCTGCTGGGCACGGCGGTAAGCGTCGCGGTCGCCGTACCCCTCGTGCTGCCGGTGCTGCCGCCGGGCGACGTGGGCTGGACTCAGACGATCAACCCGGTAATGGCCGAGTCGGTGGGCTGGCCGCAGCTGGTCAGCACGGTTCGCACCGTGTGGTCCTCGTTGCCGGCCGGGCAGCGGGCCAGCGCGGTGATCTTCGCGTCGAACTACGGCGAGGCCAGCGCGATCAACGTGCTGGGATCGGGCCTCCCGCAGGCCGTGAGCGGGCACAACACCTACTGGTGGTGGGGTCCGGGTAACCCGCGGGCGACCACCGTCGTGGCGGTCATGCCAGGACCCAAGGACGGCGGCGGGGACGCCGCCTACCTCGGGCAGTTCTTCTGGCACGTGCGAGCCGTCGCCACGCTGTCCAACCCGTACGGCCTGCACAACCAGGAGTGGGGCGGCCACGTGTACCTGTGCACCGGCCCGCGCCACCCGTGGAGCCAGATCTGGCCGCAGCTGCGCCAGTACACCTGAGGGCCTATCCGGCCTGCGCGAGGGCCGCGGCGACCCGCCGTGCCTCGCGCAGGCCGCTCTCGATCGCGCCGTCGACGAAGCCGCCCCACAGGCTCGCGTTGTCACTCGAGGCGAAGTGCACTACGCCGGTGGGCCGCTGCAGCCCGGCCAGGTCGCGGGTCAGCTGCCCGGGCCGGTGCGTCATCCAGGTGGTCCGCGAGAGCGGATCCTTCATCCAGTCGTGCGCGGCCACCTCGACGACCGCCAGCCCGGGACGTATCGCGTCGACCGCGGCCTGCACGCCCGCGACGCTCGTCACGTCGAGCTGCGTGTGGTCGGGGCCGAACCCGACCAGGACCGTCGCGTCGTCGTCCAGGAACTCGGTCTTCAGCACCGAGATCGGATGCCGCTGGCTCGCGTACGCGAAGAACCGCGGCAGGCGGCCGCGCGCCTTCACCCAGACCTTCACGCCCTGCGACGCCACCGTCTCGGCGTTCGCCCGCTGCCAGGCGCCCGGCAGCCCGGGCTCCCACTCGATGCCCGCGATCGCGTTGACCGGCAGCGTCGAGATCACCCGCCGGGCCCGCATCTCGGCGCCGCCGGCGCAGGTCACGATCGCGCCGTCCGCCGTGTGCGCGACCTTTGTCACGTTGGCGTCCAGCCGGATGTCGCCCGCCACGTCCGCCGCGATCGCCGCGGTGAACCCGCTCATGCCGCCGACCACCCGGTAGGTGGCGGATGCCTCGTGCATGAGCTGCCAGTGCCCGCCCGCCGCGGCCACCCAGCGCAGCGCGCTCGACAGGCCGACCTGGTCCAGCCGGGCGTTCACGTGCCCGGTCCACACCGCCTCATTCGCGCTGCGCGCCTCGTCGTCCAGCCGGAGCGCGTCGAACCGGTCCTGGATGCTGAGCGCGTCCAGCCCGCCGATCTCGCCGGCCGTCGGGTCGATGCCGCGCGGGATGGCGGCGCGCACGTCGTCCACGATCGCCTGCTGCCCGGCGTCGATGAGCGCCATGAACTCATCCAGCGTGCCCGCGCGCGGGGCGTCGCCCGCACCGAGCCAGTAGGCCTCCTCGACCGAGGGACTGCGCGTGATCTCCCGCCCGTACCGGGTCATCTCGGCCCATGTGTGCGGCTGCACCCAGTGCACCCAGGTGCCGCCGAGTTCCAGGTCGTGGCCGAGCCTGCGGTCGGTCCAGGTGCGCCCGCCGACACGGTCGCGGGCCTCCAGCACGATCACGTCGAGGCCCGCGCGGCCCAGCTCACGCGCGGCCACGAGCCCCGCGAACCCGGCGCCGATGACGACGACGTCGGCATGCGCCTGGCCGCGCCGCGGGCGGCTGCCCTCGGTCGTGACTGCGGACATGGGGCTGACCTCCGTGCTTATAAGGCAGTGGGTCAGAACTGCAGCAGCTCGCGGACCTCAACGCAGCCGTAGGTCGGTAGCCTGTTGGCCCATTCAAGGGCAGCGTCCAGGCTGGGGAGATCCATGATGTAGAAGGCCTGGATCTGCCGCTTGCCTGCGGCGAACGGCCGACGCTCCACCGCCTCCTCGATCGTGTGCCCGGCTATCGCGGTCTGCACGAGACGGGCGCCGGTCGAGGCCGGGGTTAGTGCTCCGTTGAGCACGAACGCGCCGGCCGCCTTCACCTGCGCGTCGAACTCAGCCCAGACTTGGAAGTCGGACTCATCGCCGCTGGTCGCGTCGGCGTCGGCCCACATCAGCATTAGGTAGCGCATGCCCTGACGGTATCTCGGAGGTCCGACATTGGCCCGGGACGGTCGCCGTGGACGTCTGATCGCGGTAGAACCAGGAGATGACCGAACGACGGCTGCCCGGCGGGCGCAGTTTCGGAGCCGCGCGGATCACGTCGAGGTCGACGCCGGTGCCGTAGCCGGCGACCACGTCGCTAAGGTGCTCCTGGTGCCCGAGCGTCAAGGAAGCGAGGTCGGACAGGGCATCGCCCTGGCCCGCCTCGGACCAGTCGATCACGCCGGTGATCTCGTCGCCGTCGACAAACACGTGGGCGACCTGCAGGTCGCCGTGCGTGAACACCGGTGTCCACGGCCGCAGCGCAGCCGCGGCCACCCGGCGGTTGCGCGTGACCAGGTCGGCGGGAAGGACGCCGTTCGTGAGGAGCCACTCGCATTCGCCGTCCAGGTGGGATGCGAGCTCGCCCGGGCTCTGGCCGGGCCACGGCGGCAGCGGCGCGTCGTGCAGCATCCGGGCGGCGGCACCCGCGGCGGCCCACGCCGCCGGCGACGCGGCCGACGGCTCGCCCAGGCGGCCGAGTGCCGTCCCGGGGAGGGCGACGAGCGCGAGCACGGGCAGCTTGCGCCACAGGACCTGCGGAGTCGGGACCGGCGCCATGGCCATCGCCTCGACCTCGACGTCTGTACGCCTCTGATCTGCGTCGATTTTCAGGAACACGTCGCCGACGCGCAGGGTCGCGCAGTCGTGATGGGCGACGACGACCTCAACCTCCTGCACGCCGGCCATTCTCGCGGGATGACCACCAGTGTCGCCACGGGTTTATCGCGTGCGGCTGCGCGGCTGACCGCGTGGCGGCATGAACGGGCCCAGTGCCTGTGTCAGCTAGCTGACACAGGCCGCGTCGGCCAGGTGACTGACCGCCGCATCGCGACCGTGCAGGCTGACGCTCATGACAGCAGCCCCGCACCCCACAATCTCTCGCCGCCCTGCTGCGCTGCTCGCCACGGCTGCTGCTTGGGAGGGCACCACCGGCCGAGGCGACATGGCGGGACCGATGACACGCGGCCAGGTCTCCGGCGAGGCGGCTGCGCACCGGTCGCTGCGCCTGCTCGTGGACGAGGCGCGCGCTCTGGTGGAACCCGTCTACCGGCAGGCGGTTGACAGTCTGCCCGTGAGGATGCGTCAGATCGCCGGCTATCACGCCGGCTGGTGGGACGCCGAAGGCCAGCCGGTCCGGCATGCGGGCAAGGCGGTCCGTCCCACCTTGACCCTCACCTGCGCACGAGCCGCCGGCAGCTGCGGGGAAGCCGCGGCCCGGGCCGGGGCGGCGGTGGAACTCGTCCACGACTTCTCGCTCCTGCACGACGACGTGATGGACGGTGACCTTACCCGCAGGCACCGGCCGGCCGCGTGGGCGGTGTTCGGGGTGGGCCAGGCCATCCTGGTCGGTGACGTGCTGCTGGCCTCGGCGGTACGGCAGCTGAGCGGCAACCCCGTCGCGATCGACGTGCTGACCAGGGCGCTGCTCGACCTGTGCCGGGGCCAGTCCGCCGACCTGGAGTTCGAGCAGCGTGGAGACGTCACGCTGGCCGAATGCGTGGCCATGGCGGAGGACAAGACCGGGGCTCTGCTGGGCGCCGCATGCGAGCTAGGCGCGCTGGCAGGTGGCGCCGATCCGGCCGCCGCGCGGCGGTACGGCGGGTTCGGCCGGCAGCTCGGGGTGGCATTCCAGCTGACCGACGACCTGCTCGGGATCTGGGGCGACCCGGAGACGACCGGCAAGCCCGCCGGATCGGACCTTTCCTCGCGCAAGAAGTCACTGCCGGTGGTCGCCGCCCTGACCGCTGGAACGGCCGGCTCGCGGCGGCTGGCCTGGCTGTACGGCCTCGACGAGCCGTGGGACGCGGCCGCGGTTTCCCACGCCGCCGACCTCGTGGAAGCGGCGGGCGGCCGGGAGTGGGCCCAGGCGGAGGCTGACCGGCGGATGGCAGCGGCCTACTCGGAGCTGGCCGGGGCCAGGCCCGATCCCGCGGCCGAAGCAGAACTGCACACCCTGGCCTCGCTCGTCGTCCGCAGGAACCACTGACGTGGCCGCCGCTCCGCCGCGGGCCGAGCCGCTAACGGGAAAAGGAGACGCCATGCCGAAACTGCTGGCTGAGCCGGCCGCGATTCCCATGGCACCAGGGGGATGGCCGCTGCTCGGTCACGTGGTGCCGCTGCTGACCGCCCCCCTCGCCTTCGTCAACTCCCTGCCGTCCTTGGGGGACCTAGTCCAGATCCGCCTCGGCCCGGTGAAGGCGGTCGTGGTCTGTGACCCGGAACTGACCCGCCAGGTCCTGGTGCACGACCAGGTCTTCGACAAGGGCGGGCCCATGTACGAGCGGGCGCGCGACCTGGTCGCGGACGGACTGGGCACCTGCCCGCACAGCAAGCACCGGCGGCAGCGCCGGCTCACCCAGCCCGCCTTCCACCACGCCCGCCTGCCCGCCTACGCGCGGACGATGACCGAGCAGATCGACACGGTCATCAGCGGATGGCACGACGGCCAGATCCTCGACGTGCTCGCTGAGATGCAAGCGCTGACACAGCGGGTAATGCTCGCCACGATGTTCTCCACGTCGCTGCCGGACCAGGTTCTCCAGCGGTCCGTCGGCGACATGGCCACCTTCGTTAGCGGCGTCAGCAGGCGCGCCGTGATGCCGGCCTGGCTGCGCTCACTCCCCACGCCCGGCAACCGCCGCTACCAGCAGGCCATCGGCAGGCTCAAGACCACTATCGCCTCCGTCATCACCGGCCGGCAGTCCCGGCCTTTCGACGGCGAGGACCTGCTGTCGGCACTGCTGGCCGCCCGCGACACCGATACGCCCGAGGTGCCCGACGTATCCGGCCCTTCCGGGGCTTCGGGCACCGGCCGCCTCTCCCACGCCGAGGTGTGCGATCAGGTCATTTCGTTCTTCCTCGCCGGGTCGGAGACCTTGGCGACCGCGCTCGCCTGGGCGCTGCACCTGCTCGCTCACAACCCCGCCGTCCTCGACCGGTTCCATGCCGAGATCGACACCGTGCTTGGCGGCCGGACGCCGTCCTGGGACGACCTGCCCCGTCTCGAGCTGACCAGGCGGATCATCGCCGAGACGCTCAGGCTCTACCCGTCCGGAGGCCTGTTCAGCCGCACGGTGACCACCGACACCCGGCTGGGCGGCCATCCGCTGCCCACGGGCACATCCGTTCTTTACAGCGCGTACCTCATCCACCACCGGCCGGACGTCTATCCCGACCCCAGCGTTTTCGACCCCGACCGGTGGCCGGCCGCGGGCGGCGACCGGACGCGAGGGACCTACCTGCCGTTCGGCGCCGGCGCCCGCGTCTGCATAGGTGAACGGTTCGCGCTCACCGAGGCCGTACTTGCCCTGGCCGCCATCGCCGCGCGCTGGCATCTGGACCCCGTCCCGGGCAGCAGAGTCAGGGCTCCGGCGATCGTCGTAATGCGCCCCTCGGGGCTGCGCATGCGCGTCCGTCCCCGCACGGCAAGCGCGGGAGCGGCGTCGTGATCAGTGCCATGGCAGCGAATGAGATGACTACGCTGTTCGAACTCCCGGAGTTTCGGCTCATCCCCGGGGAGCGGAAGGCGTCCTGGGGGCCTGAACTCGACGACCATGTGATCGAGTTCGCCTGCGGAACGGGACTGCTGACGACCGACGCCGCCCGCCGGTACTACCAGACGCAGCGGATCGGGACGATGTGCGCCTACGTCGTACCGGGGGCGATCACGCGGCGCCGGTACGAAATCTACGGCGAGCTCATGACGTGGTTCTTCATTTACGACGACTGGGCCGAGCAGCTCGGGCACTACCTCTCGCCGGAGAAGGTGTCGGCGCTGACCGATACCGTCTTCACCTGGTTCGCCGAGGACGAGCAGGACGTCCGCGGCCTGGAGCTTCCCGCCGCCCGGAGCATGCGGGGAATCTGGGGCGGCCGTGCACTTCCATCGGGCGGCCGCCGAACTCTCTGCCCAGCGGGCCCGGTTCCACTCCGCCGAGGGGCTGCACG
>Ga0335076_10005132_pt1 | contig 13250 bp, 10 predicted proteins | sample Lox_Sample_25_FD_206717 | JGI IMG/M metagenome (GOLD analysis project Ga0335076, IMG submission 206717) | Soil microbial communities from Loxahatchee National Wildlife Refuge, Florida, United States - Lox_Sample_2.5 | ecosystem: Environmental > Terrestrial > Soil > Wetlands | place: USA...
CTGCGCGGTGGCAACCAGCGCCGCAGTCTGTGGCGGCATCGGCGCAACACGTGCATTGGTGGTCCTCTCAATATTTGGACAAAAATCCCCAAATTCGCCACTGGCTTCCGCCGTACTCTCCGCTACGATACCGCCCGCTCACACGGCGAATGAGGTGGCGCCATGCTGCTGCAGGGCGAGAGGGGGAGCGGCGTCTCCGGGGAAGGCAGCGCGCTCGCGGCCGCATGGCTGCGCCCTGAGACGATCGAGTCGCTGGTGGAGCTCAACGAGATGTGCCTCGGCCTGCTCGCGGAGCAGGCCGCGGCTCGAGGCGTGGCGTCGAGCCTGCTGCTGCGGGAGGTGGCGGAACTGTGGGATGGACTCGATGCGAACGCGCGCCACCGTGCCGCCGCCTGCCCTTACCTCTTACTTGATGCGGGCTTTGCCGACCCGCCGCGCTGGCGCGCCGCAACCGCGCCCGAGGTGGGTGACGCCAACGGCGCCTACGGCTCGTTCTTCACCGTCCCGGCGACCGCCGAGGTGGCACGACTGGTATTCACCTACGCGTGGCATCTGGCGCGCTCGCAGAGCGCCGCTGCGCGCGTGCTGCTCGGTATGCCGGCGCCGAGCGCCGCGCTCATCAGCCACTACACGCTGCGCCAAATCCATGCTCTCGCCGAGCGTCGCCCCGACTGGCTCAAGCCGCGCTGGCCGTCACGCGTACAGGTGTGGCGCGAGCTGCTGCTAGCGGCCGCTTCGGGCGAAGCGGGCGCGCTCGAGCGGGCGCGGCTGCGCGGCCTGACGCTGCTCGCCGCCGAGGCGCGACCCACGCCACCGCGCTGGAGCGCCGCGCGCTGACATCCTGAGGGCCGCCGCGGGTTCCGCGGCACGCGCCCCGACGGGGGCGACCCGGGCGTGCGAGATTCATGTCCGTTTTTGCCCGGTTCGCGTCTCATGTCGCGGTGGTGCAGCGGTTACGGGTGCTGCAAGATGTTGCCGAATCTACACGAGAGGCTTGGGCATCATGAAGCAGGCACTGCTGGTCATCGACGTACAGGAGTCCTTCCGCCGCCGCCCCTACTTCCGCGAGCACGACGTGCCCGCGTTTATCGCCAACCTGCAGTCGCTCATCGACCGCTGCGAGGCGCGCGACATCCCGGTGGTGCAGGTGTTTCACCAGGAGCCACCGGACCACCGTGACAACCCCTTTGCACCCGCCTCGGGCTGGGTGCGCGCAATGCCGGAGCTGTCGCTGCGCGCCGCGGTCGTGGTCCACAAGCAGGTGCACTCGGCGCTGTTCGCCACCACGGCCGATGGCGTCACGCTCGAGCGGTGGCTGCGCGAGCGCGGCATCGACGAGCTGCTGATCACGGGTATTCGTACCGAGCAGTGCTGCGAGACCACCACGCGACACGCAGCCGATCTCGGCTTCAGCGTGCGTTATGTGACGGATGCGACGCTGACCTTCCCGATGCTCACCCGGAGTGGCCGTCAGGTATCACCTGCGGAGATCCAGGAGCGCACCGAGATGGTGCTCGACGGTCGCTTCGCCCGCGTGGTCTCAGCCGCCGAGGCGCTCAACTGAGCGGGCAGCCGCGCATGGGTGAGGTGCCGGCAAGAGAGGTACTCTTCGTGCTCTTGCCCGAGGTCGTGCTGCTCGACTTGGCCGGTCCCGCGGACGCGTTCCGTAACGCGGCGAGCCGCACGCCGGGCAGCTACCGGCTGCGTTTCGCGGCACCACAGCGCAGCCTCGCGAGCGCGGGCGGACTGCAGTTGAGCGGGCTCGCGCCGCTGCCGGCGCGGCTCACGCCGGACACTATTCTGGTACTCACCGGCGTCAGCGGCGATTGCATCGATGTGCGCTCGAGCGCGACGCAACAGGTGATCGAGTGGCTGCGCGACTGCCCGAATCCGGGGCTGCTGCTGTGCGTATGCGCCGGCAGCGTGCTCGCCGCACACGCAGGGCTCCTCGCCGGCCGCGAATGCACTACGCATCACGCGCACCTCGAAGAACTGCGCCGGGCGGAGCCACGCGCCCGTGTGCTCGACAATCGCATCTTCGTGCAGGACGGATCGGTGTTCACCAGCGCCGGCGTCACAGCGGGACTCGATCTCGCGCTGCACATCATCGGGGCGCAGCAGGGCGCGCCGGTTGCCGCGGCGGTCGCGCGCCAGCTCGTCGTGTACCGCCGCCGTGCGGGCAGCGATCCGGCACTGTCTCCCTGGGTGATGCACCGCAACCACCTGCACCCGGCGGTGCACCGTGTCCAGGACGCCGTGGCACGCGAACCGGCGGCCAGCTGGAGTGCGGCCGAGCTTGCGGCGGTGGCCTTCACCAGCCCACGCAACCTCGCGCGGCTGTTCGCCGAGCACGCCGGCTGCTCGCCGCTCGATTACGTGCAGCTGATTCGCTTCGCGCTCGCGCGGCAGTTCATCATCGGCAGCACTCTCGATCTCGAGCACGTGGCCGCGCGTGCGGGGTTCCGCTCGGCGCAACACCTGCGCCGCGTGTGGTCGCGCTGGGAGGCGCGGCCGCCGAGCGCCTTGCGCAGCCCCGGATCACAGCTTGCCTAGCCGTGGAGTCTCAACACTTCACACCTAGCCGCCGCCGCCGCCGCCACCGCCACCGCCACTCTCCATGGCGACCAGGTATTTGACCAGCTCGATGACCTGGTCGTTGGTCCTGACCGATTCCTTTACCACGCGATACTTGCCGTTCACGATGAGTGTAGGGGTGCCCTCGACGTGCATGGCGACGATCTGCGCATCCGCGGCGCGCATCTTGCTGTCGACGCCGAAGGAGTTGGCCATGGCGAGGAACTGCTGCGCCTTCACGCCCGCGACGCGCTCGTAGAAACGCGCCGCATCCTCGATCGTGGGTAGGTGTTCCTTGACTCGCGTCGCGCCGGGCTCGGTGGTGCTGAGCTCGCCGGTCTTCCACACCGCATCGTACATCGCCTGATGGGTACGCTCGGCCACGCCGAGAAGCTCCGCGGCGAAGTAGGCACGCTGAAACATCGGCCAGTCCTCCGCCGGGATGAAGGAGGCCGGCAGGTACACCAGCTGCGCATTCGACGGCAGGCTGGCGTGCAGCTTCGCCATCGCCGCCTGAAAGGCGTTGCAGGCCGGACAGGCATACGAGAACACCTCCATGACCTCGACCTTGCCGCGCGGCACGGTCGTCGGCTGCACCGGTGTCAGCCGCACGTAGTTAGTCCCCTCCGTGAAGGTCGCTGCGCGGGCGCCCGCAGGCACCACGAGGACCAGAACGGCGAGCAGACCGGCTGTAGAGCACTTCATGTGTCGTCTCCGCTAAGTGTCGGGTCAGGTACGGCGCCGCGTGCGCGCGGCGGCGCTCAGTAGATGGCAATCTCCCGTCGCCCGCGCGCGTCGCGTGCGCCGCGGAACATCCCCTCGGTGCTGAACTCCATGACGATCTGCCCGTCGCGGTCCACGGCGATCAGACCGCCGTCGCCACCGAGGGCGCGCAGGATTCCGTGTAACAGCTCGTGCACCGCCTGCTGCAGGGTGAGACCACGGTATTCGACCGCGGTGCACACGTGATGCGCGGCTACGGCGCGGATGAAATACTCGCCATGGCCGGTGGCCGAAACCGCGCACACGCCATTCTTCGCGTACGTGCCGGCGCCGATGATCGGGGAGTCGCCGACGCGCCCCGGGCGCTTGTTGGTCATACCACCGGTGGAGGTGGCGGCGGCGAGGTTGCCCGCAGCGTCGCGCGCCACCGCACCGACCGTGCCCTGTGTCGTGGGCGGGGCGGGCGGCACCAGGTCGGATACGCGCTCGCCGCGTCGCTCGAACTCGAGCTGCTCGAGCCGCTCGGCGGTGCGGAAATAATGGTTCGGGACCAGCGTGAGCTTCTCTTCGAGGGCGAACTCCTCGGCGCCGGCGCCGACCAGCAGCACGTGGCGCGACTTCTCCATCACCCGCCGCGCGAGCTCGATGGGATTCCTCACGTGACGCACCGAAGCCACCGCACCCGCGCGCAGCTGCCGGCCGTCCATGATGGCCGCATCGAGCTCGGCGGCGCCCTCGCGGGTGAGCGCGGCGCCGTGACCGGCGTTGAATACGGCGTCGTCCTCGAGGATGCGCACCGCCGTCGCGACCGCATCGAGACTGCTGCCGCCACGCTCGAGCAGTGCGTAGCCGCCGTCGAGCGCAGCTTCGAGGCCCCTGCGGTAGCGTTGCTCGCGCTCGGCCGAGAGCGTCGCGCGGGGCACGGCACCCGCGCCGCCGTGAATGGCGATGGCATACATGGGAGGCTCCTGCTCGAGGCTTGACGTCCTTCAGGGCTTGGCGTCATTGCGGTACATGGCGATCTCGCGCCGCCCGCGCGAGTCGCGCGCACCGCGGAACATGCCGATGCTGTTGAAATCCATGGCCAGGTTGCCGGCCGGATCGAGGGCGATCACGCCGCCTTCACCGCCGGCGCGGCGCAGCTTCTCGTGGATCACCTCGTGAACCGCCTGCGCGAGCTGCAGGTGGCGGTACTGCACCAGCGCGCACACGTCGTAGGCGATCACGCCACGGATGAAGTACTCGCCTTGCCCGGTGCCCGACACCGCGCAGCTGTGGTTGTCGGCGTAGGTGCCCGCGCCGATCAGGGGCGTGTCGCCGACCCGCCCGCGGTGCTTGTTGCTGCTGAGGCCACCGGTGGAGGTGGCGGCGGCGAGATTGCCGGCGCGGTCGAGGGCGATGGCGCCGACCGTGCCTCTGCTGTCGTGCTGCACGGTGGTCTCGGCGTGCGGACCGGTATTGCGCGGCGCCCACTCCAGGTGGCGCGTCTCCTCGAACTCCCGCTCACGCGCCTCGGTGCGGAAGTAGCTGCGCGGCATCAGCGCCATCCCCTGCTCGAGTGCGAATTCCTCGGCCCCTTCGCCCACCAGCAGCACGTAGGGGCTCTTTTCCATGACGAGACGTGCCAGCTCCACCGGGTTCTTCACGTGCAGCACGCTCGCCACCGCGCCGGCGTGCGGGCCGTTGCCATCCATGATGGCGGCGTCGAGTTCCGCGTCGCCCTGGTCGTTGAGCACCGCGCCGCGGCCGGCGTTGAATTGCGGGTCATCCTCCAGGGTACGCACAGCCGCCGTTACTGCATCGAGGCTAGTGCCGCCGCGCTCGAGCACAGCGTAGCCGGCATCGAGCGCCGCCGCGAGACCGGCGCGGTAGGAGGCTTCCTTCGCCGACGTCATGCGCGCGGGCTCGATGACACCGGCACCGCCGTGAATGACGATGACGAGTGGCCGCGCATCAGCCGCTGCCGCCGGGTCGATCCGCGTGGCCGCCGCGGCGAGCAGCAGCAGACACGGCAGGGCGGGCAGTTTCGGGCGCGACATCTTTTCCCCTCGGCTATGATCGAAAACGCTTCCGCGCCCGCGCGCCTGAGGCGCGCGCAGGTGTCCTGACAGCTGACGGCAGATCTTAAAGTGAAACCCGCCACGTCGCAGCGGATACGAAGTGTCCTGGTCGCGAACCGCGGCGAGATCGCCATACGCGTCATGCGGGCGGCGAGCGAGCTCGGGTTGCGCACCGTCGCGGTGTACTCGCAGGAGGATCGCTTCTCGCTGCACCGGACCAAGGCCGACGAGGCCTATCTCGTGGGCAGCGGCAAGGGGCCGGTGGAAGCGTATCTCGATATCGCCGATGTCCTGCGCGTCGCACGCGAGGCGGGCGCGGAGGCGATCCACCCGGGATACGGCTTCCTCGCCGAGAATCCACAGTTCGCGCGCGAATGCCTGGCGGCAGGAGTGGTGTTCATCGGGCCAGAGCCGGCGACCCTCGAGGTGCTCGGTAACAAGGTGACGGCGCGCGAGCTCGCCGTAGCAGCGGGGGTGGCAGTGATGCCGGCCACCGCACCGCTGCCCCAGGACGTCGAGGAGTGCGCTCGCCTGGCGCTTGGCCTCGGCTACCCGGTAATGCTCAAGGCCAGCTGGGGCGGGGGCGGCCGCGGTACACGCGTCGTGCCCGATGAGGCGCGGCTGCGCGAGCTCCTGCCCCTGTGCCGGCGCGAGGCGCTGGCCGCTTTCGGCAACGAAGAGGTGTATCTCGAGAAGCTCGTACAGCGCGCGCGGCACGTCGAGGTGCAGATTCTCGGCGACCGCCACGGCACGCTGGTGCACCTGTTCGAGCGCGACTGCACCGTGCAGCGCCGCCACCAGAAGGTGGTGGAGCGCGCGCCGGCCGTGTTCCTCAGCGCCGCGGAGCGCACCGAGCTCACCGCCGCCGCGCTCGCCATCGGCCGCGCGGCGCGCTACGTGAACGCCGGCACGGTGGAGTTCCTGCAGGACGCCGACAGCGGGCGCTTTTATTTCATCGAGGTGAATCCGCGCATCCAGGTCGAGCACACGGTCACCGAGTGCGCGACCGGAATCGACCTGGTGAAGGCGCAGCTGCGCATCGCGGAAGGGGCGCGCATCGGCTCACCCGAGAGCGGCGTACCGTCGCAGGCGGACATCCGCCTCACCGCCCACGCCCTGCAGTGCCGCATCACCACCGAGGATCCGGAGAACGGCTTCATCCCCGACTACGGCAAGATCGCCGCCTACCGCAGTCCCGCGGGGTTCGGCATCCGCCTCGACGCCGGCACTGCCTACACCGGCGCCATCATCACGCGCTTTTACGATTCGCTGCTGGTCAAGGTGACCGCCTGGTCGCCGACCCCGGAAGAGACCATTGCGCGCATGCACCGCGCGCTGTGGGAATTTCGCATCCGTGGCGTAGTCACCAACCTGCGCTTTCTCGACCAGCTGATCACGCACCCGCGCTTCGCCCGCGGCGAGTACAGCACGCGCTTCATCGACGAGACGCCGGAGCTGTTTCGCTGGCCACGCAAGCGCGATCGCGCGACGCGCATCCTCACCTACATCGGCGCGACCATCGTCAACGGCAACCCCGAGGTCCGCGGCCGCCCCCGGCCGCGACACTTGAGCACTCCGCACCTGCCGGCCCTCGCGCTGCCGGCGGCCGTGCCGGGCACCAAGCAGAAACTCGATTTGCTCGGGCCGGAGGCATTCGCGCAGTGGATGCTCGCCGAGGAGCGCGTGCTCCTCACCGACACCACCATGCGCGATGCCCATCAGTCGCTGCTCGCGACCAGGCTGCGGACCCTCGACATGACGGCAATCGCGCCGTACTACGCGAGCCTCCTGCCGCAACTGTTCTCGCTCGAGTGCTGGGGCGGGGCGACCTTCGACGTGGCGATGCGCTTTCTGCGCGAGGACCCGTGGCAGCGCCTCGCCGCCCTGCGCGAGCGCGTGCCGAACCTGCTGCTGCAGATGCTGCTGCGCGGAGCGAACGCGGTCGGCTATACCAGCTACCCCGACAACGTGGTGCGCTTTTTCATCGCGCGTGCCGCGGCCGGCGGCATCGACGTGTTCCGCATCTTCGACTCGCTCAACTGGGTCGAGAACATGCGCGTCTCGATCGACGCGGTACGCGCGGCCGGGAAGCTGTGCGAGGCGGCCATCTGCTACAGCGGAAACTTGAGCGACCCGCGCGAGCGCAAGTACACCCTCGACTACTACCTGAAGATCGCGCGCGAGCTCAAGGCCGCCGGCACCCACGTGCTCGGCATCAAGGACATGGCGGGGCTCGCGCGACCGCGCGCCGCGTACGAGCTGGTGCGGGCGCTCAAGGACGAGATCGGCTTGCCGGTGCACTTCCACACCCACGACACGAGCGGCATCGGCGCCGCGAGCGTGCTCGCGGCGGTCGCGGCGGGAGCGGATGCGGTTGACGGGGCGATCGATGCGATGAGCGGCCTCACTTCGCAGCCGAACCTCGGCTCGGTGATCGAGGCGCTGCGCTTCGGGCCACGGGACACGGGCATCGACCCGGGGCACCTGCGGCTGATCTCCGCATACTGGGAGCAGGTGCGCTCACAGTACGCCCCATTCGAGAGCGATATCCGCGCCGGCACCTCGGAGGTGTACGTGCACGGTATGCCCGGCGGGCAGTACACGAACCTGCGCGAGCAGGCGCGGGCACTGGGCATCGACGAGACACGCTGGCCCGAAGTGGCCCGCACGTATGCGGACGTCAACGACATGTTCGGCGACATCATCAAGGTTACCCCGACCTCGAAGGCGGTCGGTGACCTGGCGCTGCTCATGGCGAGCGCCGGGTTGAGCCGCGCGCAGGTGCTCGATCCGCACCTCGCGGTTGCCTTTCCGGAGTCGGTGGTGCAGCTGTTCCGCGGCGAGCTCGGCCAGCCCTACGGAGGGTTCCCCGATGCGTTGCAGCGCAAGGTGCTGCAGGGTGCGCCGCCGCTTGCGGGGCGCGCCGGCGCGCAGCTGCCCCCGGTCGACCTCGCCGCCGAGCGCGAGCGGCTGCAACAGCGGCTGCCACGGGCGGTGACCGACGAGGAGCTCGCATCCTCACTCATGTATCCGCGCGTGTTCGCCGACTACGCCCGCGAGCGGCTGCTGTACGGCGATCCCGCCATCCTGCCGACCCCGGTGTTCTTCTACGGCATGGAGCCCGGGCAGGAGATCAGCGTGGATCTCGAGCGCGGCAAGACCCTCATCGTGCGCTACGTTGCCAGCAGCGAGCCGCACGAGGATGGCACGCGCACGGTGTTCTTCGAGCTCAACGGCCAGCCGCGCTCGGTGCGCGTGCCCGACCACAGCCAGGTCGCAACGCGTGCGCCGCCGCGCAAGGCCGAGCCGGGAAATCCGCTGCAGCTCGGCGCGCCGATGCCGGGCGTGGTGGCGACGGTCGCGGTGGTGGCGGGCGCGAGAGTGGCGCGCGGCGATGCACTTCTCACGCTCGAGGCGATGAAGATGGAGACCGCGGTGCGCGCCGAGGCCGAGGGCGAGGTCGCAGAAGTGGCGGTACGCCCCGGGCAGTCGGTGGACGCCAAGGATCTCCTGGTCGTGCTCAGACCGTGTCCTTGAGAGCCACCGTGGGGTCGGCGAGCTTCGCGCGGTCCGGACGCGCGTGCGCCGGGATCAGCTTGCGCGCCGCCATCTGATCCTTCGGCGCGTTGACGGTGTCGATCGCGATCAGCTCACCGTTGCGCAGGTAGCAGGCGCTGAAGCTGCGCGTCGCCGGCGTGCCGCGCACGATCACCGTGTCGTAACCCTGGGCGACGCCGACGATGATGAGCTTCAGGTCGAACTGGTCGGACCAGAACCAGGGCACCTTGTCGTGCGGCGTGGCGGTGCCGAGCAGGTTGAGCGCGACCGTCGTGCCCTGCTCGAAGGCATTGTCGACCGACTCCAGCCGCAGGTGCCGGCCGTACTGGCGGTTGAGGTGGCTCGCGCAGTCGCCGGCTGCGTAGATCGCCTCGTCCGCGGTGCGGCAGTGCGCGTCGGTGACGACGCCGTTCTCGCACTCGAGCCCCGCCGCCCGCGCGAGCTCGTCCGCCGGAGCCACGCCGACGCCGACGATCACGACGTCGGCCGGGTATTCGCCGCCCGACTCGGTAAGCACCGCACGCACCCGACCGGTGCCCGCATCGCCGTGCAGCGCGCGCACCGACTCGTTGCAGCAGATGCGCACGCCGTGACGGGCATGCTCGCCTTCGTAGAAGGCCGAGATCTCCGGGCAGGTGACGCGGCTCATCACGCGCGCGGCCATCTCGAGCACGGTCACCTCCATGCCGAGCGCGCGCGCGGTCGCGGCCACCTCGAGCCCGATGTAGCCACCGCCGATGATGATGAGCCGCCCGCCTGAGGAACAGGCGCCGCGGATGCGGTCGGCGTCGGCGATGGTGCGCAGGTAGTGCACGCCCGCGAGCTCGCCGCCAGGCGCGATCAGCCGCCGCGGGCGGCTGCCGGTGGCGAGTACCAGCGCGTCGTATGGCAACACCACCCCGTCATCGAGCCGCACGTAGCGCGCCCCGCGCACAACCTCGGTCACCCGCCGACCGAGGAGTGTGGTGACGTGGTGCTCGGCAAAGAACTGTGCCGGGCGGATGAGCAGTCGCTCGCGCTCGAGGCTGCCGAGCAGGTATTTCTTTGACAGCGGCGGGCGTTGGTAGGGAAGCCAGGGCTCCTCGCCCACCACGCTCAGCTTTCCCGCGAACCCTTTGCGGCGTAGTGTATCGACGGTCTGAACGGCGGCCTGGCCGCCTCCCGCGATCACGATCTGCTCGTACATTTGCCCGAAGAATAGCCGATGCACGCCAGGCGGTCGCCGCACCAGCACAGAGCATCTGCCGCGACCGGGCGCTCCGGAATGGTGCAGCACCGCGACGGCGCCGGCGACCGCGTGCGTGGCCTGTCCGGATTCAACCCTATTCCATGGCATGGCACGAAAACTGCAAAATGCCTCGCGCCGCACCTGCCCGCAGACGGAGAGAGCGCCCATGAAACTGGTCACAGCGATCATTAAGCCCTTCAAGCTCGATGACGTGCGCGCTGCGCTGTCGGACATCGGCGTATCGGGCATGACGGTCACGGAGGTGAAGGGCTTCGGGCGGCAGCGGGGACACACCGAGTTGTATCGCGGCGCCGAGTACGTGGTCGATTTCGTGCCCAAGACGCGCATCGAGGTGGCGGTCCGCGGCGATCTCGTCGACCAGGTCATCGAGGCGATCATCAAGTCGGCCAAGACCGGCAAGGTGGGCGACGGCAAGATCTTCATCACCGACATCGAGCGGGTGATCCGCATCCGTACCGGCGAGACGGACGACGCTGCGCTCTAGCTCGGGAGGCGTCCCGGGCCCCGCTCTGCGCCGACGCAGCCGCGGGCGGCGGCCGGCGCGAAGCGATATGCTCTGCGCCCATGCCCACCGCGATCCGTTTCTACGCGCACGGCGGACCGGAGGTCCTGCGGATCGAGGAAGTCGATCCCGGCAAGCCCGCCGCGCACGAGGTCCAGGTCCGCCACACCGCGATCGGCGTCAACTACATCGATGTGTACGATCGCACCGGGCTGTACCCGGTCACGCTGCCGAGCGGGTTGGGGCGCGAGGCGGCCGGCGTCATCACCGCGCTCGGCCGCGGCGTGCGCGGACTGCGTGTCGGCGAGCGCGTCGCCTACGTCAATTCCTCCCCCGGCGCCTACAGCGAGCTGCGCAATGTACCGGTCGAACGGGTGGTGAAAGTGCCGCCCGGCATCAGCGACGCGCAGGCTGCCGCGTTGATGCTCAAGGGTCTCACCGCACAATTCCTCATCCGCCGCACCTATAAAGTCGCGCGCGGCGATCCCATCCTCGTGCACGCCGCCGCTGGCGGGGTCGGACTGATCCTCTGCCAGTGGGCGCACGCGCTCGGTGCGAAGGTGATCGGAGTGGTCGGCAGCGACGCCAAGGCGGAGGTCGCGCGGCGCCATGGCTGCCGGCACGTGTTGATCTCCGGACGCGACGAGCTGGTGGCCTCCGTCAAGGCGCTCACCAAGGGCGCCGGTGTCGCGGTCGTCTACGACGCGGTCGGCAAGGACACTTTCATGGACTCGCTCGACTGCCTGAGAAGGCTCGGGATGATGGTGACGTTCGGCAACGCCTCCGGTCCCCCGCCCGCCATCAGCCCATTCGAGCTCACCAAGCGCGGCTCACTTTTCCTCACGCGCCCGACGCTCTTCAACTACATCGCCTCGCGCGAGGAGCTCACCAGCGCCGCCCGCGAGCTGTTCGCCGCGGTGCGGACCAAGAAGGTGCGCGTGGTGATCGGCCAGACCTACCCGCTCGCGCGGGCCGCCGATGCGCACCGCGATCTCGAGGGACGCCGCACCACCGGCTCGACGGTGCTGGTGCCGTAGCCGAGCTGGCCGCCGAGATCGCGCCCGGCTTCAGCGCAGGGCTTTCTCGAGCGTTGTTGCGATGGAGTTGCCGAGCGAGGCGTGCAGCGCGCTGCAGTCCTCGATGCTCTCGAGCACGCGACCGACCGCGATGTCGCCGCCGTTGAGGGACCGGAGCTTGCCGCCGAGCACGCTCTCGAACGACTGCCGCTGCGCGCTGCTGCAGAAGGCATTGCCGACGCTCGCGTACAGGCGCTGGAACATCGCCGGCATACGCCCGACCGCCGCCGCCTCATGCGCGCCGAGCCACGACCAAGCGGTGTCGCGGGTGCGCGGATTCATCATCTGCTGATACACGATGCGGAAGGCGGACTCGGTGTCGAGCTGCGGGGCCAGGGTGAAGTTGAGCGCGTCAGTGGTCAGCGCGCTCGACTCTGCGTATCCGAGGGCGATACCGGCGTCGAGGCGCACCTGCGGGTCGCTGCCTGTCGCGAACGTCTTCAGGGGCCCGAAGATCGGCGCACCCCGCTCCTGCAGCCCGATCGCCCACACACGCCAGCGCAGCAGCGCCTCGACGCGCGAGGGATCGACGGCCGAGCGCTCCGCAAATGGCGTGAGCGCAGCGCGCACGGCCTTGTCGCGCCCGGTCAGTGCCACGAGGCCGATGAGCTGGCGTCGCAGCAGCTGCTGCTCGGGCGGATCCGATGCATAACGCCCCGGCGTTGCGTCGTAGCCGAGCTTGCGCAGCCGCTCGCCGTAGAGGCTGACCAGAGCATGTTCGAGGAGCGTCTGCTCGGCCGGAGTCGCGAGGCGGTCGTGGAGCGTCTCGAGGCGGTAACCGAGACTGAGCGCGGCGGTGCGGTCGGGGTGATTCGCGAGCACCTGGGCCGCCTGGAAGAGCCCGGCAAACGGCTGGCGGCCGGCATCGAACGCCGCCGAGGCGCTGTCGGCGAGCGTCACCGCCTCGCGTGGCGGCAGCCGACCGGCCAGCGCCAGCAGTCGTTGCCAGAGTGCCGCATCCACGCTGAAGCGGTAGTAGCCGGCGCCGTTGGCGTTGGGATGCACGGTTGCGCCCCTGAGCGGCGCGGGAACCGCGAGCGTGCCACTCGCGCCGTCGAGCATGGTGCAATGCTTGCTCGGTGCGCCCGCGGCCGGATAGAGATCGGCGCAGAACGGGATCTTCCACACCGGCGCCGGTGCACCCGCGGCGGGGCCCAGCCGCCGATAGCGGTCCTGGGCGAGCCTGAGTGTGCCGTCGGCGGCCTCCGCTACGGTGACGATCGGCACCCCGGGCAGGGTGACGAACGACTCGAAGGCATCCGTGACCGCCGGATCGCCGCTGCCCTCGGCCATGGCGCGGAAGAATTCCGCCGCGGTGGCCGTGCCGTAGGCATGGCGCCTCAGGTGCAGCCGCACGCCGCGCTGGAAGCGCTCCTCGCCGAGGTACGACTCGACCATCCCGATGACGCCCGCACCCTTCTGGTAGGTGATATCGTCGAAGGTCGTCGAGATCTGCAGGTTGGTCTCGACCGGCTGATGGATCGGACGCCCGGCGCGCAGCGCATCCG
>Ga0335076_10005136_pt1 | contig 13247 bp, 8 predicted proteins | sample Lox_Sample_25_FD_206717 | JGI IMG/M metagenome (GOLD analysis project Ga0335076, IMG submission 206717) | Soil microbial communities from Loxahatchee National Wildlife Refuge, Florida, United States - Lox_Sample_2.5 | ecosystem: Environmental > Terrestrial > Soil > Wetlands | place: USA: Florida...
CTGAGGAATTGAAGAGGGGCGCGCGGTGGCGTGCCCCTCTGCCTTTTTCAGGGCAATCGTGAGTTATGACGACGCGATGGTTTCAGTCCGCTGGCAGAATTTCCCAAGTGAAGTTATCGCCGTGCTGCTGGGTGTAGAAGACTCGCCAGCCGTTGCGGAACGGAGTGGGAATCTTGGCACCCAGAAGGCCGCCAACGGTGGGATCGCCGTCCGATTCGTGCCAACCGGTGATTTCGTTGTCACCTTCGTTCTGGAACCCGGAATACGCGCCGAGTTGCGAATCGAGAGTGGCGGAAGAGTCGCGCCCTTCAGCGAGAATGCGTAGCGGTTGGCTGGCGGGATTGCCGTAGTTGGTATTCAGGTCAATGAGCCAGGCGGAATCGAGAGCATTGCGCGAGGCATGAAGACCGTCGCCAGCGTCTTCCACGAACACGATGCGATTGGCGTCCCAAAACGCGCAGTTGTCGAAGCCGGTATGGACGACGTCGCCGTTGTACACCAGAGAGAGCACACCGGAGTTACCGGCGAAGGTACGCAACTTGAAGACGGCACCAAACCCTCCGTAGGTTGAACCGGCTTCCGTCGCCGCGTTGGTGTCGCCGGTGGTGGCGAAGATGAACTCAGTGAAATCGGTTCCCGGACGAAACTGTCCGTTCTCCGGACGCTTGAGTGGCGTGCCACCGGCTGCTTTGGCTAACGCATTGGCATCAAAGGGAGTGCTGCCCTGCGTGGCGGTGTCGTGAATGGTGACCCAAGTGGTCAAGAAATGGTTGCCGTAGGTGTGCAAATCCTTCTGGTCCTGGGAAAGAATGTCGGCGTCCGGATCGGAGCCAAAAACGATGGCACCCGCGTGGGACTGGGACTTTACCTGAAGCACCTGAAGTCTACCGCCGTCTTTCAGATCGGAGGTGTTGTAAGGGAGGAAGCGATAGACAAAGCTATTTGGTTGCTTGGCGTGCGTATTGACCGCGCCGGCTTTACCGCCAACATCTTCAACGATAATCAACCGGCCCCAGTGGTCGGCCTGAACACCTTCGTAACCGCCGCGACCAAGGATTCCAGAAATGTCTTCGACCGTGGTGGGATAGTCTGGGGAGGCCTGCAGGATGCTGGCGTCGGAACCGCTCTCCGACGTGAACAGCAGCTTGTGGGAGAAGGGGTACCAGGTGGAACCGTCAATCGTGGGCAGGGGATTGTCATTGACGTCGGTGGTGGCCATCAGGGTGACACGATGCGGACCGTCGGCATCGAGGTTGATGCGGGTAATGTAGCCCTGACCGCCGTTGCCGAGTTCGTGGCCCTGAAACAGGAAGTGCGTGCCGTAATCGTAGAGAGGATCCGCACCGTGCTGGTGTTGCAGGACCAGATAAGTATTTTTGTCGGGCTCCGTCTTGGTGGCTTCAACTTTGTTGGTGGCCGATGGCAGATTACCGGGCGCTGGAACGAGGGGGCCGCCATTGTCGTAGCCGTAGTAGTTGGTCAGGTCCGATCCGTTCTCCAGCAGGACGGAACCTTGTGCGACCGAAGTTTCCACAAGTTCCGGCGGGAGGACGTTGGGTTTGGCGATCCCGACGCTTCGGGTATTGGCGCTGGGAACAGGGGTGAACTTGAACGAACCGTCTCTTCCAGACGCAGAAGCTAAAGGCCCAAGCGCAAGAGCGGCAGAGGCCCAGACAGCGACAACTCGACTTACAGAATGGTGCATGTTTCTCTCCTCAAGTTAGTTCAGCAGACCCGCGCGGCAGGCGACTGCTGTAAGCAAACGCCCCGTAGAGCCGGGAGAGCATCCTGCAGGTCAACTGTTAGCGACTGGTAAATGAAAAATAAATATCGGAAGCAGCGGGTCTTCACATGTCAAGAATCTTTGCCCGCGAACGTGTATTGTGACGTTGAGTTCACGGGATCATGGGGTTTTACAAGTAGCGGTTGATGGTTTCGGAATAGCGAGTGTAGAGGAAGGAAACGAGAAGCAAGGCGGCGCCGAGAACGATGAAGGTAATGTAGCGGTCGGAACGCTGCTGGCGCCAGACATCGAGGGCGAGAATTTTGGCGACGCAGGCGAGCAACAGGCTGAGACCGGCAAGGCGGTAGCTGCGTTCGCCGACAATGAGCGCGAACAGAAAGGCGATTACAGCTTCAATGCCCCAGGCGATGGTGACCCGGCCGATGGAGACTTCCTGGAGAATCAGGAATGTAACCAGGATCATGGGGAGAAAGAAATAGATTTGTTCCGGGCGGCGGAGGAAGCGGGAAACGATCGGCACAATGGCGGAATCGGAACTGCCATCAGCGCCGGCGGACAATCGCGCCCGCAAAGGGAAGGCGAACAACTGACAGGCGAAGAGAACCGCGCAAGCAGCCGAAACGTACCACACACGGTTGATAAACGCGGGAGCTTCGGGTTGAAGACGCGCGGCGAATTCATACGAGAAGGCGCGGAGGAAGAGCAAAAAGGCGAGTAACACGCTGTGGTGGAGAAAAACGTCCTGATGCGTGAACCAGGCCACGGCGATGAAGACGAGAGCCAAGACGGCCCATGCGATTAGCGACGGACCATCGTGGAAGTAGCTGAGGGTGAAAAGCGCAAGAGTCGCGGAGCCTAAATAGGCGAGGACTGGCGCGATCTGAAATTGCGTGTCGAACGCGAAATTACGCGCGGAATCAGCTGAGGCGATCAGCGTCAAGCGGACGTAGACATAATAGAAAACGACTGCGATGGGTAGAGTGTAAAGAAGCAGGTCACGTTCGGGAGACTGGAGATTCAGGCCGAGACGGAAGAAGGTCGCCGCGAGTACCACGTAGCTTTGCAAGCGCCAATTGAGCGATTTCCGGAAAACGCCAAACTCGAAAAGAGCCATGCCGAAGAGCGCCCAACCGAGCGCGACGGCTACGAAGCGCAGTTCATAGTTGAGAAGCACCAGTACGAGAAACGAGCCGGTCCAGGAATAAGCGACGCCGACGAAGGCCGCCCTGGCGACGAAGTCCGCCATGGCCGCCCAGCGGCCGCAGAGATAGAAGAGAACCGCGACGATGGCCAGGGTAACCAGGCGAACGGAAACGCTGGGGAACCATCGAAAGGGCTGCGAGGCGTGAAGGTTGACGGTCGTAACCTGAAAGAGGCTCAGCGCGGACAGAATGTAGGCCTGGACGTGCAGTTCGACGCGCTTGACGCGATCGCCAATGACCAGCAAGAGGAACGCGAAGAGCGCCCAAGAAACGGCGATCCACGGCGACGACAGCTCGAGGAACGCCAAAACCGCGAGCAGCAGCGAGCCTGCGAAGGTATGCAGAGCGGAAAAGAGGCGGGCGTAGGGAGACTGGCGCGGTCCGCTGAGGTAGGCACAGAGGTACAGCAGAGCGGCCATGGAGGTGAAGGTGATCAACCGCAGGGTGAAGGGGCCGTACTCGTGGGTGGCGTCGAGGTTGTAAAGCAAGGTGCGGACAAAGCCGGCGAGCACGATCAGATGAGCGTGCCAGCTGAGGTCGCGGCGATCACGGTAGTAACCGAGCGCCGCGAGTCCGAGCGCGAAGATTCCCCATGCAATGCCGACCCATGCCCAGTGACTTTCGTGGTAGGTGAGCAAGACGACCAGGAAGGCGGCAGCGGTGGTGTACAACTCCGAATATTGCAGGGCCGTGCCGCTTTCATCCAGGCTGAACCATCGCCCACAGAGGTAGAGTAGGGCGATGATCAGAGGTAAAGTGACCAGCCGCATCGTGGCGGTGGAGTGCCAATAGAAATGGGTGTCGGCCAAATTGACTACGATCGTGCGCATCACCGCGCTGACGGCAAACAGGTGTGTATGAACGATCAAATCAGAGGCTGACAGCGAGCGGCCTACCAGCAACAAGGCGAATGCCGCAGCAGCCCAGGCCACGGCCGCCCAGGAATGCGTGAATGCCAAGGCGAGACCGACAAAGAGCATCGCTGCGCCGAGATAGGTCAACGCGCGAAAGAAGACCTGTTCGTACTCCGAGGTGACCAATTGTTTCCAGCGACGGGGAATCAGCAGCGCGTTTCCATAGAACAGCGCCGCCGCAAAAAGGAAGCTGAAGGCGAGTTGATAATCGGGGAGAGCTGTGGCGGGCGCGAGCCTTGCCAATTCCGGAGGAAGTGTCGAGAGCAGGTTGGGGATGCCCTGATTCAGGAGCATGTCGCCCGCTGTCAGCAGGGCAACCAGGAATCCGAAGCTACGGAATAACTGTTCACGCACAACCACGCCGGCGATGAACAGGATTTGCGCCTCCGCGAGCCAGATGATGGCCATGTCCAAGCCGGAGTATTTGAATGGAATAGCGGCAATGAGCAGGACGACGCCGATGCTGGAAAGAATGATGAAGGCGGCGCGGCGATGGCGAACAACCGGGAGTTGGGCGATGGCGAGTTCTGCGGCGCCCAGGATCAGCAGCACATAGAACGCCCATTCGGGATGCACGGATTGATATTTGAAGAGCAGAAGCAGCAGGGAAGTGTTCAGGACGGCCGCGACTGTCGAGATAGTTTCCTGCGACTCGCGCTGAATCCGCCGCGCTACATACGACCAGCGGTACACGGCCCAATAGAGACAGAGCAGCACACAACTGGGAACGAATTCCGGAAACATGCGGTGGTGGCCGGAGACGGGAATCACCATGCGGGTGAGCCAGACGAAGTGATTTAGGTAGGAGGCGAGAATGCCGAAGATTTCCAATTCAAACCAGCTGCGCCGATGAACGATGGCCACGAGGCCGAGAGCGAGGATCACGCCTGCGGACAGCGAGTAGATGGTGTTCTGGCTGATGGTGACGGTTGTGAAGGCGAGCAGAAACGCCAGGCCGGTGACGACCTGCGAGTCGTAGCGCAGAGTATGGAAGACCATTACAGCAGCCACGGCGAAAAGAAGAACCAGATCGATGGCCTGGGTTTCGATGACGCGCGTGTAGGGCACGAAGTGCATGGCGTAGGTGGTGAAAAAGGTGAGCGCCCAGCCACCGCCAATGAGGGCCCGCGCAAAGATGCGGTAGCGGTCGAGCCTTTCGAGGTACACGCCGCCGCCGAGGATGCCGAGGCTGACCACATAACCGAGAAGGATTTTTTCGGGATTCGTGAGGGAAGGGAATTTGATCGCCAGGAATAGAGAGATTCCGATGACCAGAATAGTGATGCCAATTTTGTTAAGCCAATTGCCACCGAGTTTCTGTTCGAAGTCGGCGCCGATTTCGCGCTGCGAAGCGTGCGCGAATTTCGGCGGGGCTGAGAGAGGTGGGGAGGCGGGACGAGGGGCAGGGGGAGGCGGTGGTGTCGGCGGCCGCGTGCCGTGATCGCGCGGAGCGGGGGGAGAAATTATTGGAACGAGCGGAGGCACATTCGGCGGAGGAGGCAACTTCACCGGTTCGGGGAGTTTTATCGGCTCAGGAGGAGCGACGGGCACAGAAATTTTCGGTGGTTGAGGACGTGCGCAGACCTCTTTGGGTTCGGCTGGCCAGGGCGGAATGGGAGTGGGGGCAACTGGCTCAGAGACGATGGGCGGGAGAGGAGTTGGAACGGGCTGGGGCGTGTCGGCGGGTAATGGGGGAGGGGCAGCCGCGACAGGGGCGAGCTCCAGTTCGCGAACGCGCTTTTCGAGAGACTCGATTTTCGCCTGGCCGCGGTTCAGGGCATCAATGACGCGTCCGAAACGCTCATCGTCTTTCTGGCGCCACGAACGCGTCTGCAGCCAGCGGGTAAACGCCCACAAGGTCAGAATGAGGACCCAAAATTCCATGGCGCCTCGAGAGTGTTAAGGAGCGAACCGTGCTGTTAGTCAGAGTGTACCAATCACAAGGCGGCTACAGAGGAATATCCAAGCGGGCGTGACGAGTTGGTAGCGATTCAGAGCGGCGCGGCGCGCAATAAACGCTTCATGGCGTGGATTTCGGATTCGAATTTGGCGAGATTGGTGCTGCCGTAGGGGAGAACGGTGCCAAGTCCGGAGTGGAATTCCCTGGCGTGAGTCTCGGCGGCAATTTGCGCGATATTGGCGGAGTGCAATCCGGCACCCGGCATGACGGTGATGCGATCGCCGGCGCTGGCCACAAGTTTGCGCAGGATGGCCGAGCCTTCCGGAGCGCCATTGGCTCCGCCGGAAGTGAGGATGCGTGTCGCGCCGGTCTGGATCACGTCGTCGAGGGCGAGAAGCAGGTCAGGGGTGAGGTCGAAGGCGCGGTGGAAGGTAACGTCGAGTGGGCGGGCGGCGTCGACCAGCTCGCGGGTGCGGTCGATGTCGACGGAATTGTCTACGCGAAGAATACCCAACGCGACGCCGTCGAGAGAGAGATCTCGGGCAGTGGTGACGGCGCGGAGCATGGCTGAAAATTCGGCGTCGGTGTAGACGAAGTTGCCCTTGCGGGGGCGGATGATAGCGAAGACCGGGATTTCGAGTTCTTCGTGGACTTTGCGAAGAGTAGCGACTGGGGGAGTGACGCCGCCATGAGTGAGTTCGGAGCAAAGCTCGATGCGGTCGGCGCCGCCACGTTCGGCAGCCAGAGCTGTGTCGAGGGATTCCACTGTGATTTCAAGGAGACGTTCGAGGGGCATGCAGGCCTCGGCGAAGGGTGGGGATTTATATACTCCGGAGCGCGACGAGATGCAATGGGGAGACTTGCCAGGTCCGGCGATGTGGGGCGGGCGGACCTGCTATCGTAGAGCGATGCGGAAATTGTGGCGAAACGTGCTGCGGTTGGCGGGGGTGAGCGCGCTGGCAATTTGCCTGCCTGTTTGCGCGCAGGAGAAGGCGGGCACAGTTATTCGGGTGGATGTAAACCTGGTGCTGGTGGACGCAACGGTAAAGAGCAAGGGCGGTCAGATCATGGGGGACCTGAAGCAAGACGCGTTTGGATTGCGGGAAGACGGCGTACCGCAGAAGATCGAGATTTTCAGCCGGGATGAGCTGCCGCTGAATGTGGCGCTGGTGTTGGATTTGAGCGAGTCAATCGGGCCGTTCCTGGGGCCGCTGCGAGAAGCGGCAAACACGGCGCTGGCGGCGCTGAAGCCGGAGGACGAGGTGGCGCTGTTCACGTTCTCGACGGAAGCGGTGTTGCGGGTGCCGTTCACGAAAGACAAGGCGGCGATTGCGGAACAGATCAGCGGTTTCAAAACTGGCGGTGCGACCAATATTAATGATGGGATATTTCTCGCCGCCAAATATTTGCTGAATGCGCCGCCGAAGGGCCGGCGAGTGATCATTCTGATCAGCGATGACGTGGGCACGGATGCCGGGGGACAAGGGACACACGACATCCTTACGGAAACACTGGCGGCAGATGCGGCTGTCTATAACCTGAAGATTCCCGGATGCAATCCGCCGGGAACGCTTTTCGCGGCCAGTATGGTGCCGGGGCTGGTGAACATCCGGAAAGTGGCGGAGCAAACGGGCGGCGAGATTTTCGACGTGCAGGATGTGGCGCATCTGGATGAGGCGTTTGCAGCATTGATCAAACGGATCAAGACGCGCTACACGCTGGGATATTACACGAACGCCACGGGCGCCGAGGGCAAGCCGCACAAGCTGGATGTACGGCTGACGGCATCGTATGGAAAGAAAGGCCACGACTACGTGGTGCTGGCGAAAAACGGATACTACGTGCACTGACGCGACGAGCGCGACGGCGTTGAGTGGGAAAGCAAAAGGCGCCCGGACCGACCCGGGTGGGCGGCGACGCGGCGAGAAAGGGCTGGCATAAAGGCCAGCGCTATGAAGGCAGACCCAGGAAGACCCACCCTTGTTTTCTGGAGGTCAGGAGTTCCAGGTGACGCGGTCGAGTTGCTTCTTGCGAGATTCCCACTCGTTTCCGGAAAGAATGCGCGGTGCGATTTCAATCAGGCGTGGTGTGAGTTTGAAAACCGTAGCGGCGTTCCATGGGCGTCCGTCACGAGTGCGATGCCCGCGGATGTTGAGAGCGTCGGCCATGCTTCGGAAGGAAACGTCCTGGACGATCATTTCGGTGAGGAAGCGCAAGGTCTCCATTTCGAGCGGATCATCTTCCAGGTGCCGACAATCTCCGGCGATGCGCAAACCGAAGGGAATCTCCTCGGAAGACTGAGCGTCGAGCTCGCCGGGCAGTTCCGACGGCGGTTCACCCGGGACTTCAATTTCACGTTCCCATTCAAGAGCGACCAGTTTCCAACCCGCATCGTGCATTTTGGATAGATAGGTGGCGGTGGGAGGGATCGTGATTTTCTCGCGAACGCGGTCGATCTTTTTCATAGCGCCTCCAAAACGGAGTGAAGAAACATGGTTCTGCGAAACGCGTTGAAATCAGGCAATTAACAGACCAGCCCCGGTGCGGGCGTAACTGATGGAAAAGGCAGCGGAAACAGCCGCAGGTGAATGAGGGAGAGGAAGGAAGGTGTTCGATTGCGAGATAGAGGTGTCGCGGTTTTGGGACGAGATGGTGGAAAGAGAGTCACTTGGGAGGATGCCGCAAAAGAGGCGAGTGGGCGAGGAATTCACCCAGAATGGGGCGGCGTCCCTGGTTGAAACAGTCCATGTCGTCCTGCTGAAGGGCTACCCGAGTGACCGACGCAAAGGCACTGATGTCTAGAGGGTTAGGCGAGGCTCGCAACCCATAGCGGAGGGTAATTTGCAAACAGCAGGGATATAGGGACCATCTCGGCTGATTGGGTCGGGACCGGTGCCAGCCCGGAGTTACGGGCGTAAGCATGAGGCAGGCGGAGACCAATTCGCGAGCCGCTCCTGACTGGAGCGTAGCGCCGCTGTGGAAGCAAGCGGTGGTGGCGCTGGTGTTTCTGGGATTGTTTCTGCTGGTGGATGGGTACGCGGGACCCGCGGAACTGTGGGATGGAGCGCCGACGTGGTACTTACCCGTGGGATTAAGCGTGGCGTTGCTGTTGTGGGGAGGGCCGCGATACTCGCTGGTAGTGTTTGCAGCGGCACTGGTGGCGGCGCGGGTGAATTATCACCGGCCAATTTTATCCTGGTGCGGCGTGCCGGGAGTGCTGGCGCTGTACACACCGTATGTTGCGGGAGCGAAGCTGCTACGAGAGCGCTGGAAGATGGACGTACGGTTCACCAGTCTGAGAGACGTTGTGCTGTTCGCGACAGTGATGTTGACGGCCGAAATTGCCTGTGCGTTTGCGGGGTTTCTGACGTTATGGGGCGACGGGCTGCTGAAAGACGTAACGGTGGCCAAGACAGTGGTGAACTGGTGGGAGAGCGACGCGATAGCGCTGGTATCGTTCGCGCCACTGCTGTTGGGAAGGATTTGCCCGCGAATCGATTCGTGGATGCTGGAGAGAAAGGAAGCGCGGAGAAAAGCAAGGCGCACAAGCGAATCGCGGGGCGAGATTGCCGAAATGGCGGGGCAGTGCCTGGCGATCGCGTTGACCTTGTGGCTGGTATTCGATTTTCATCAGGCTGCGGAATTCCAGCTGCTCTACCTGCTTTTCATACCCGTGATCTGGATTGCGTTGAAACGGGGGATCCAGGGGGCCGCGCTGGGGACGTTTCTGATGACCGCGGGAATCATCCTGCAAACGCAGATCGCGGACAGCCGTCTGGCGGGAGCACCGCGTTTACAGTTCATGGCGCTGACGCTCGGGCTATCCGGATTATGCGTTGGCGCTTTGGTGAGTGAAAGGAAACGGGCAGAAGAGGAATTGGAAGAGCGAGCGCGGCTGGCCGCCTTTGCCGCGGAGGTGGGAGCAGAGTTGACGCGCAGCAAAGGATTACGGGAAGGGCTGCAACGATGTGTGGAGACGATCCGCAATGATCTGGAAGCCAGCGAGGTGATGGCCTGGTCGATGCACGCGGTCACAAAGGAACTGGAGCTGGAGGCGCGCGCGGGACAATTGGAACGCCAACAATTTAGAGAGTCCAGCAATTTCACCTACCAGAAGTTGAAGGTGGGAGGAAAAGAAGTAGGGGCGATTGGGGCGTGGTCGGAGCGCCGTTTCAGCAAAAATACGCTGCGCGCATTGGAGACCACAGCGGAAAGCATCGCGCAATTTGTTTTTCGGATGAGTACAGAAGAAGCGCTGCAGCGGGCCAAGGAAGCGGCGGAAAGTGCGGACCGGGCGAAGAGCGAGTTTCTGGCGAATATGAGCCACGAAATCCGGACGCCGATGAACGGCGTGCTTGGCATGACGGAGTTGGTGCTGGAAACGCAACTGACCGAGGAGCAGAGAGAGTATCTGGGCATCGTGAAATCGTCGGCGGATTGCCTGCTGTCGGTAATCAACGACATTCTGGATTTTTCGAAGATCGAGGCGGGGAAGCTGGATCTGCAAAGCGTGGCATTCGATGTGCGCGACTGCGTGAGCGCTACGCTGAAGATGTTGAGCTTCCGGGCACAGGAAAAGGGGCTCGAGTTGGCGTGCAGGATCGACCGGAACGTGCCGGAGAAAGCCGTTGGAGATCCGGGACGGGTGCGGCAAATCCTGGTCAACTTGGTGGGTAACGCGATCAAGTTCACGGCGCGCGGCGAAATCCTGGTGTCGGTGGCGGAGGAAATCGGGCCACGGAGAAACGCGTTCCTGCACTTTACCGTGAAGGATACCGGGACGGGCATTGCGAAAGAGCAGCAGGAGCGTATTTTCGACGCATTTTCCCAGGCGGATGGCTCGATCGGCCGAAAGTATGGCGGAACGGGCCTGGGGCTGGCGATCAGCAAGCGTCTCGTGGATTTGATGGACGGAACTATCTGGGTGGAAAGCGACGCGGAGGCCGGGAGCACGTTTCATTTTACGGTTCGAACAGGAACGCTTGGCGCGAATGGCGAGCCGAATCGTGCCACGGACCCGGAGTTTCAGGGAGTGCCGATCCTGATCGTGGACGACAGTGAGCTGAACCGGCGCGTGCTGAGCGAACTGGCGAAGGATTGCGGCATGTTGGTACTGACGGCGGCGAACAGCAGGGAAGGCATCGAAGAAATCGAGCGTACAAAGAAGATGGGCGGCAGCGCCGGTGTGATTCTGGTGGACGCGCAGATGGGCGGCACGAGCGGGTTAGCAGTGGCGAGCCGGTTTCGCAACGAACCGGCGATCCTGGAATCGACGATCATGATGTTGAACTCCGTGAACCAAGTGAGTGATGCCGTGATGTGCCGGGAATTGGGCATTCCGGTGTGCCTGGTGAAGCCGGTCTGCGAAAGGGAATTCCGCCAGGCGGTATCGAGGACACTGCGAAGGAATCCACAAGGAGAGGCCGGAAGGAGCGCCTTACCGGTTGCAGAACGGAAAGTGAGGAGCGTGCAAACGCGGGTTCTGCTAGTGGAAGACAACGCCGTCAATCAGATGCTGGCGGTGCGGATGCTCGAGAAGCGCGGGTACCACGTGACGCGCGCGGAAAATGGACGCGAGGCATTGGAAGCGCTGAAAAAGGATTCGTTTGAGCTGGTGCTGATGGACCTTCAAATGCCGGGAATGGACGGCTTGGAAGCAACTGCGGCGATACGAAACGGAGAACGTGGATCGGGAAGACACTTGCCGATCATCGCGATGACCGCGCACGCCATGAAAGGCGACGAAGAGCGCTGTCTGGCAGCAGGAATGGATGGGTACGTGTCGAAACCGATTGCAGCGAAGGAATTGGTCGAGGCGATAGAGAGGGTACTGGAGAAAGGCCTGCCGGTCGCGAAAAACTGATTGGGGCAGATTTTCGCGTCCACAAACTATTTCACCCTACTTCATCGTCATTCTGACCTGACTGGAGAAAACCTGATAGTGGAGGAACTGGCTGCGGCACCAGTGGGTCTTTCGATTCCATTCCGCTTGAGAAGCGATTGCCGCCGGAATCAGACGGGGAATCTCGCCGGGCCGACGGAGCCAGCCGTAAGTCATCACGGCCTGATAGTCTTTCCACTTGCCCGGAAGCTCGTAATGTTCAGACATGCGACGGATGTTGGTATCTTCGTCGGTCCAGACTTCGCCGTAACAACTGACGGTGACGTCTTTGTTCAGGGAGAAGAATCCTAGGTCGACGCTGGAGCGCCAGCGGCAGACGTTATCCTCGGCGTCGCCTCGATAACGGAAGACCTTGATGGGCCGACCGTCGATGGAACCATCGGGCATCTGCTCTATTTCCAAGTGCGGTTCTAAAGCGACCAGCCGCGGTAGTTCAGCCCATTCACCGCCAGCGACAATGGCCGTGTTAAGCGGAGGGAACGGAAGATTCTGCAAGTCTTTCCTGCCAGCCGGATACTCGCGGAACTTTACGTCACCATCGAGAATCCGAATTTCGTACACCGCGGACGCAGAGGCTGGGCGATTGCCGGAGCCCCACTCGACGGACTGAAGTGCAATGAAATTGCGCATACCATCGGCGAGGAGTTGAGCTTTTTGCCGGAGCAACTTGACGGCCGGAGATTCGTCGGGACGATGCCGAAGAGTCGGCGAGCGGGCTGGCTCGAGTTTGGTATAGAGGTCCGAGGAAGTTGCCGAGATGCCGGCTTCGGGAGAGGGAAAGACCTGCTTCGCAAGAAGTGGCTGGACGGCGGTTACGAAATCGACGAGCGACTGGACGGGCACAGCAAAGGCGGTCAACTCGTGGTTGTCGGCGATGGCACTGAGGACACCGACGATCTTCTGTGATTCGTGATCAACGACGATGCCGCCACTTGAGCCCGGACGAATTCGGTGTCCATCGGACAATTGGTAATCGAAGGCGAGCAGGTCCGACGTGGTACGACCGGCGAAGCGCCCGAGGAAGCGGATCAGGGTGCGTTTAGCGAGAAGGCCTTCAACCGGGTAGGTGTACACATCCACGGACTGGCCGACTTGGAGTTCTTCGAGGCTGTAGGCAGCGCCATGGTGATGAGGAAGCGGGTGGGCTAGCTTGTAGAGAGCAAGATCGCGAGAATAAACGAAACGCATGAAGGAAGCTGTAGCCACACGAACCTGTGCGGCACCTTCGTCGTCGAGGCCGGTGGCGAGTCGCTGCCAGACGATCTTTTCGCCGGCGATCTTGCGGGGTTTTGTCATCCTCGCGACATGATAATTCGTCGCCACCCACTGACACCTGGGGTCGAGACAGAAACCCGTGCCGGATTCAACTTCGAAATCGGCGCCCTGGAATTTCAGCTCGGTGATCTTGAGAACAGTGTTGTCGAAGTCGTGAGCCAGCGGGGCATCCGCGGGCAGAAGATCGGAGAGTAATTCCTGAGAGGGTGAGACAAACGAGGCGCAAAAGAAGAACAGAGGGAGCGAAAGAAATCTGCGAAAAGTCATGGATCACCAGCGCGGCTGATTGCGAGCCGCAGGTGATGAGTTG
>Ga0335076_10005137_pt1 | contig 13246 bp, 9 predicted proteins | sample Lox_Sample_25_FD_206717 | JGI IMG/M metagenome (GOLD analysis project Ga0335076, IMG submission 206717) | Soil microbial communities from Loxahatchee National Wildlife Refuge, Florida, United States - Lox_Sample_2.5 | ecosystem: Environmental > Terrestrial > Soil > Wetlands | place: USA: Florida...
CGGCGCGTCGGTAATGTCGAACCCATGGTCGCGCAGCCATGCCAGCGCCTCTTCGTAGGTTCGTCCCTCTGTTGCTTTTGCCATTGCCTTTGTTAACCTTTCTTTGCCGGCGCTTGCTCGTCTAATGAGATGCTTTTATGAGAACCGGGAGTAACTTTACATGAGCTGCATCGCTGGCCGAATCTAACTCATCCAATAGAGATACTACATACCCTGTTTGCGGCTGCATAGCACATTACGATGGTCATGATGATCGAGTTTCAACAATGACGTTCGGATCAAGCAAAGCCGCCGCGATGCCTTCTTATACCGAGCATCCGATGAGTCGTGAAATCCGCTCCAGTCTTGGTGAAACGCTTGGTCACACCCTGGTTGAGCGCATCGGAAACACCCCTCTATTACGCCTCGACGCCCTCACCCGTGAACTGCCTGGCGTCACACTTTTGGGCAAGGCCGAATGGTATAACCCGGGCGGCTCCGTAAAAGATCGCGCCGCAGCGAATATAGTTGCCGAAGCCCGCCACCGCGGACTCCTTCCTCCGGGCAAGATCCTGCTCGATGCCACCAGCGGCAACACCGGTATCGCCTATGCGATGCTCGGCGCAGCCGAAGGGTTCCCCGTCACTCTTTGCATGCCTGAGAATGTTTCCCGCGAGCGCAAGCAGATCCTGCAAGGTTACGGCGCCAACATCATCTATACCGATCCCGCCGACGGATCGGATGGCGCAATTCGCATGGCCCGCCAGCTCGCCGCCGCGCACCCGGATCAATACTTCTACGCCGATCAGTATTCCAACGACGCCAACTGGAAAGCGCACTATCACATGACGGCAAACGAAATCTGGCAGCAGACGCAGGGACGCGTCACGCACTTCGTCTCGATGCTCGGCACCAGCGGAACGTTTGTAGGCACAACCCGTCGTCTGAAGGAACTTAATCCCGCGGTGCAATGCATTTCGCTGCAGCCTGATTCCTCGTTTCACGGAATCGAAGGCGCCAAGCATATGGCCAGCGCGATCGTTCCGAAGATTTACGACCCACACTTGGCCGACCAGAACATCGAGATCGCGACCGAAGACGCCTACGCCATGGCGCGCCGCCTCTCTCGCACGGCCGGGTTGCTGGTAGGAATCTCCGCCGCCGCCGCGGTCGTTGGCTCGTTGAAAGTAGCCGGTGACCTGTCGCTACGGCGCGATCGGGAAGCCGTGATTGTAACGATCCTCTGCGACTCCGGCGACAAGTACCTGAGCGAACGATTCTGGACGGAAGGCTAAATCCACCACGGAGCTACAGAGGCGCGGAGAAATCCATTTCATATATTTTCTCTGTGTCTCCGTGACTCCGTGGTGAAAAAACATGCTCAAATTCACCCGCACCGATTACGACGCCATCCGTAAGCACGGCGAAGAAACCTATCCACACGAATGCTGTGGAGTCCTCCTCGGCCGCTTCGAAGACGACGGCTCCCGCCTGGTTACCAATACCGCCCGCTGTGGCAACACGCGCACGGATTCCGCCCATAATCGCTACAACATCGATCCGAAAGAACTGGTTCGCATCCAGCGCGAAGGCCGCAACCGGGGAGAGGACATCGTCGGTTTCTACCACTCTCACCCTGATCACCCGGCGCAGTGGTCAAAGACGGATCACGAAGAGGCCCACTGGATCGGCTGCTCCTATGTGATCACCAGCGTCGAAAAAGGAAAGGCCGCGATCACGAATTCGTTTGAGCTAACTGGGACGGACGAATCCGACAAGCGCTTGCAGGATGAAAAAGTCGAAGTGCGCTAGTATTGTCGACCTTACTTGGCCTTGACGGCCGCGGGCTTTGCGGGTGCTTTTGTATCGACCTTCACCGCCCCAGGATCTCCCGTCTTCCCTATATCCACTAAAACCTGATTCAACCGTCCATCCGAGTCGGTGGTAAGGATGGTATGGCTCTGGTCCGCGGCCCCGCTCCCGTTCGGGCGCACAATGTCGATGGTCTCCTGAGTCAGCCCCAGTTCGCCACCGAGGCTACCGGGATGGACCTCCTCAACCCGTTGCACGGTACTTTGGCCGCCTGTAGACGATCTTTGCATCGTTGTCTCTCTCTGCACCAATTGCAGTCCGTTATCGCCAGCAACACCGGGAACGTCGGTCGAGTATTTCTCGACCGTGGCTCGCTTCTCTCCTGAACCGTCTTGGGCCTCTTTGCTCACGGTCCGTTCCACGACCGCAAGCTGGCCATTCGCGTCAGGCCGCAGCACGCTCTCCTCTTTGCTGCGCACACCAGCACTTTCAGGTTTACTGGTGCTCTCCCGCACCTCGCTCAGCTTCCAGCCACCAGTGCTGTCGGTGATGAGAGTGGACTTCGTGGACTTGATCGTTCCGTCGCTGTCTTGGGTCTCGCGCTGCTCGGTCCGCACCGCCGCCGAAAATCCTCCATTCATATCAGGCATTAGCAGCGTCGTATTGGTTACGCGCACTCCTGGGCTGACCTGCTTGGAGTTTTCCTGTTCCCGTCGCACGACCTGCAATTTCCGGTCGCCATCCGGATTGGACATCGTGCGAGTGACCTTCTGCTCGCCGCCCGGCAGCGTGCGCGTTTCCTCCTGCCGTTCCTGGATCAGAGTTCTGTGACCGTCGGCATCTCTGCCGTACATCCGCTCGATGGTACGAGACGTTGTGTCGTTGACGCGGACCGTTTCCTTTTCGATATCTGAATACGGGATGTAGCGTCCATCTTGACCGACCCGCTCGACAGACGTCCTGTCATTCGTTCGATCGCCGCTCTGCGTGTGACTGCTCGCCGTTCGTGTGGGATTAATGTTGCCGTCCGGACTACCCAGTTGGGTGCTCGAGCTCCACGACTGATCGCCCGATGTTGCTTGCCCTATCCCCGCCTGCGGCAAGCCGAAGAACACTGCGGCCAAGAGTAGGGAAAATAGACTTAGATCGCCAGACAACCTCATGCCGGTGCCTTTGCCTTGTTTCATGACTATATACCCTTGATGACTGGCCCGAATGTAGGTTTACCCGAAGAGATAGCAGGAGCTGCGGCGCGGCGAAAGAATGCACCCCCCCACGCGTAATCCGTGGGAACCCGAATAGCCGAAACGACCAGCCCCGAAGGGCCGAAAGAGACGTCCCTGCACCGGCTATTCGAGTTCAAAACCCTGCCCAACACGGCAATCGCGAAATTTTCACAGTCTGCTCGAATCGCGCCTCTCGAATTCGTGACATGACTCTATGTGTGAATCCCGTGCAAACCCGCGTCCGCTGCGCCTTCCAGCCTGTTTCGCGATTGCCGGCTGCACCATTTCCTGTCATAGGCCTGTGAACGGCGCGCACTCGATTGAAAACAAGTGCAGTTACAAACGCGTAATTTCGATTGACGAAAAAAATAGAAGGAGTAAAAACATACTCGTTCTTTGACAGCTTCTTAAGTTTTTCCGGTTGGTGCGGCGTCCGGGGCTCAAACCGAGTCACTGTTGAGATCGAAAGATTTCGATGGAGGGCAGGCAAGGGTCTATAGCAAAGCGCTGGTTGAGGAGAACGAAGAAGAAATGTTGAAGGCAGGATAGAGTTCCGAGGCGTAGGGTAGGTTTATCCGGTTGGCGGTGAGCCCGGAGCCCGAGTTCAAGATCGCACAGCGCAGTCTGCAAAGACAGGGCTGAGCAGGTCGAGCGAGGGTCAGAAGCGAGCTACTGGCCGAGACGAATGGACCCCACACCACCTCGGAACTCTCTTACTTTTTGGTCCCCTCTCCGATTAAATCCGTGTTCATCCTCGGACAAGGAAGTTCCTTCCGTTACTTCGCCGCCGCTTTCAACACCACATTATTTCGCTCATCACTCGCGATGATGCGATAGAGCTTGCGCAGATCCTCAGCGCGCACCGTCGGCACACTCAATTCCTTTACCTCAAACGTTCTCGTGTAGTCGATCACGTTGCTCTTCACTTCGATTTTGGAGTGATAGCTGGCAAATCCATAGTCCGCATCCACGGGCGCCGGTACCTCATCGACCTGGTATCCCGCTGGGATCGTAATCTCAAAATTGTCGGTGTCCCGCACCGGGCCCTCAAACTCGATCGGAAACCGGCGTGGCTCCTTCGTCTCAAGAAATCCTTCCGCCTTCACCCCCAGAACTCGCGGACGAACCAGCAGCAAGCCGCCGACGTTCTTGGCATATTCCGGAGACTGAAAAGTGTAGTCGAAGCCAAACGGCTGGTCGGTGACGTTCAGATTGAGGATCACGGCGTGCGTGATTTGAAAATTCGACAGTGACCCAGAGAGCAGGCTCTCAATAGGCTTGATGCGGTCTTCATTCTTTGTAACCGATCGCAGCGCCCAGCGCTCAGACGACGCTCTCTCACCCAATCGCGTCTCTTTGATCTGTCCGGTTAACATGCCCTTGTCATTAAGCGCCAGCTTTCCAGTGCGCTCGATTCCATTCATGGCCGAGGGCTGTTGCGGCAAGGCCAGCAACTCCCCGCCGTCCGGCATCACTAACAACGCGTAGTTGGCCTGTAAGCTTCCGCGAATCTGTCCGAACGGCGTCATCTCGTCCGTCGGATCAAAGAAAAGAATCTTGCCCAGCTTCGGATGCTGCACCGTCGCTACCAGCGACGGATCATTCATACCGTCGGGCAACTTCACCGCAATAATGTTGTGATTGAATCCGTAGTTGTGTGGAGGTGTAGAGGCCAGAATCGCACCTCGCCTCGTATTGATCGCCACCTGAAAGGAATCAACCCCAATTTCTTTGAGCATCGACCGCATCAGCAGGGCCTTATCCTTGCAGTCTCCGTAGCGATGAGCGTAGACCTCCGCCGCGGGATGAGGCTGCCAACCTCCGATTCCAAGCTCAATCGCCACGTAACGGATTTCGTGTTGCACGAAGTGCGCAATGGCCTGCATCTTCTCCAGTTGCGTGCTCTTTCCCGCGGTCAACGACGCAACCTGTTGCTTGATCTCCGGAGAGGCATCGCCCCTTCCCGCCAGCAGCGCATTGACCCACTTGCCCAGATCCTGCCACTCGGCGAATCCAGAAGGAGCCTTCCCGCCAGCCGGGAACAACGTAATCACCAACTGCCCCGCAATTCCCCGGAACGCCGGCATTGCGGGTTCGTGACGAATTGCCTCTACATCAGTCACAGTCCAATGCCACGAATTGCTTCCTGCCTCGGTCGGTTTGACTTCAGCATGATTCATCCACGATGCCTTGTACTCCCAGCCCGCCGGGAGTTGAAGCGAGTAGTGACTTTCCCGCACCGGGTCACTCTCTTGAAATTCCCAAATGTCCTGCAGAAAAAATGGTTTCTCCTCGACCTCGTATTCATAACCAATGACATTGCCCGGATCGGACGCAGGAATATCGATGACTCTGTACTTCGTATCATCGATCAGTTCCGCTCCCATCAATTCCAGCGCAATCTCGGTCGAGTCCTTGTCTTTCACCTCGAAGTCCTTGCCACTTGCCGGAATGCACCATCCGTGCAGACTTTTGATCTTTCGCTGCGGATTGAAATAGACGTGAACTTTGCCAAGCTTCCGCCCATCTGGACGCAGAATCTTGTACGCCTCGCGCACGGTGGTCCTGATCTTGTCGACCGATACGACCGCGACGTCCGTCGAGGAGTACAGCAAAACCGCGTCAGTCTTCTCGTCGTACGCCGGAAGCGGCGCTGCCGCCGCCGCATGCATCCACTGTGGAGCATCTCCAGCCGTGCACGGCAGACAAGCCAACAACCCAATGACGATCAGCCAAAACAATTGTCCAGAATTAGTTGCTGGCCGAAGCTTGAGAGGGCTCCAAAAGCACCTGTTGTTCATCACCGGTTCTCACCACCTGAAAGAAGTTGCGTAAAGAAAGGTAGTACTTGGTCTCCAGCAAAAGAATGTCTGAGTTCAACTTCCGGGTGATATGCACTGTTCCTTTGCCGTCCTCAACTTTGAGCTCATAGTTGATGATCTTCCCCTCCTGCGTCTTCGGCGCCGGCGCGTTGCTAACGCTCCATCCAGAAGGGAGTTCCACCGTGATGTCGTCGATCTTTTCGTATGGATACCTGAAGTACACAGGATTTACACGGTTTGCGTGTTCAAAAGTCTGCTTCTCAGAGGCGGTGAATAACCCAACCGGCAGAACCGTCCGCTTGCCCGCGCTGGATGCCCATCCTGGTACCTTCAGGTCGAACACGGCGACTAGCGGAGTCGCGCTGCCGTTCCAGTCTGGTTGCGACGTTAAATCGACCTCGGCAGCTGTAGGGATTTGTTCTTTCAGCATGTCCTCTAAATGTTTCTTGCGGGCGGTATCGTCCTCATGGCGTTCCTCCAGGCGCTGGTACATCGCCTCCAGGCCCGTATATGTGACGGTAACTTTGCCTTCAAGGTCTCCCGTGTCGGCCAGCTTTAAACTCGCCACTCGGCGAATCTGCGACTCTTCCGGTTCGGGCATCGAGGTGTGAATCCATTTCCCGCCGTCGCTGTCGAGTTGTCGCCCGACAACGCCGGTTTCCGCCCATGTGAGCATTCCATATGGTGTGAATGCCCCGCCCGGATCGAAATAAACATCTTTCCCGTTCACCTTAACCAGGACGACGTTCGCGTCGAGTTCTCCGCTGTTCATCAGATTAGGATTGAAAAAATACTGCTGGCGGTCTGAGACCCAGCAACCGGACGCCTCGAATCCCGCTGCCCGCGCCAGGCCTAAAAAGAGCCATGTCAATTGCATGCCATCGCCGTAGCCCCGCTTCCATACGTCTTCAACATTCGTCGCCGGCTTTTCCTTATCGCGTTTTTCTTCCTGCTCGGTCTTGCGGATTTCATACGAGGTATTCCGCAGCGTCTGGACCCGGTCGTAGATTTTTCGCAGCTTCACTCCCGGCGCATCGTTCGGCGAAACGATTTGTGATACGGCGTCCTCCATGGCTTTACGTTTGCCTACAAAGCTCTCCATAGCTCCGTTCCGCTTCTTGCCAACACGCTGCCAGAACTTTTCCGGATCGCGTTCCGGAAGCTCTTCGTCATAGATGAAATCTACCCGCGACTTCAGTTCGTTCTCCGGAGGCATGTAATCCTCCGTCTGGAACGCGGGTATGTTGTGCGCTTGCATCTCGACCGTGCCGAGTGTGTTTTGTTTTGGCTCCGAGCCTGCAGGCAACTGATGCCAACTCCAGCGCAAATGGAACTGGTCGTAGGAGCCTGGGCTCCGGTAAGGCTTCAGCGAAAACTTGGCATCTTTTGTGAAGAGTTCTTCGCTCAGAATCCAGTGTGAGCTATACACGTAATACTGCTTGAAATCGAGCGTGTAAAAGTATTCGATAATGCTCCCGACCTCGACGCTGGGAAGAGTGATCGTCTTCACAAGCATCGAGAATCCGCGCTGCTTCATTACCGTCTTTTCGAAGGTGTTGCCATCGAATTCGACAGTCGTTCCATCCGGCTTAATCGTCCGCGCGCGGATGGCGGAAATGCTCTCGAAGGCCTTCGAAAACGGGATCTCCACACTGGCGTACTTGCGGCCCTCCTCCGTAAGAATTTTCACGCGAACATAATTATCCTCGTGCGGCGTGTACCGGTTGTCGTCACGGTCGACCTCGCGAAACAGAATGACCGCTGGCGCCCCGGGTGCCATCGGTTCACTCTTCATCTTCAGTTCTTCGGGATTGACAGGTTGAAAGCCGATTCCGGCATGGGCGGCTATTGGAAACAGACTGAATGTAACTAAGAGAGCCAGTAACAATGCAAAAAAAAGACAAACCGGACGCAATCGAGTAGACATGGTTCGGACCTCACCGGGAACCGGTGTATTGAATCTAAAATTGCGGGCACGGAGGAAGGAATCGCAGATCGGCGCGGGCCCGAGACTGACCACACCAATCCTGCGCCGACAATACCGTCCGACGCCGCCACTGTCAAGGCTTTAGATCACATCTGCGTGCTCGTTTTTGACACTAGGGTCACCTTTTGGGAACATCCCTTGGTCGCAACGCAGTAGCTCTCGCAACCCGAACGCTTTTTGCCACACGTCTCTAAGCTTTACTCCGCAAAGAACTGTAAAGTTCGGTATCTTCGGGTAAAGTTCGTAGCCTTTTCCGGATTTCCGAGACAAGCTATCAACGGGCTTTCCTACGCCACTTGGAGAGTCTGATCGTCGTTTCCAATTCCAGTTCTTTCATCATGTTTCGCGAGAGAATCCCGTCCATCCCCCTTTACACCCTTTGCGTGTTGACGCTACTCTTCTGTGCAAAGAACACGACCGCACAACACCATGGCGGCCATGGATTGGGCGTAGGCATCCCGGGTGCCACCAACCGCCCGACCGGTGTAGACGAAAAAGACGACCTCAAGGATTTTCACCATGCTCTGGCTGTACAGGCTACGAGCCAGCAGATTGCCGACTTTCAGGCTCTAGTAAAGGGAACCGATGAGGCGAAAGCCAAGCTCGACACTTTCGCGGAAGAGCAAAATAAGAGCAACGCTAAATCCCGGCCTACAGTATCCCTCTCCGAGATCGACCAATTTGTGCAGCGCTCTCTCATTGGCAGCCGAAAATTCGTTGACGGATTCTCTTCCTCCCAGAAGTCCGGACTGAAGGACACTCTTAAAAAGCTCAGCAAGGTTGACTCCGATCTGGAAACGGAAGAAAAAAAGCTCGATGATGCCGTCCAGGCGGAAAACCGCGGTATCAGCCTTGAATCGGCGACTGATAACCTCACCAAGTCGCTCTCTGCGTTCTCCGATCAACAGCTTGCCTTGGGAAGAGAAATGGGAGTGATCCTGTCTCAAGGTTCCGACGTCGCCTTCAATCTTCCTGAGGTCAAGACTCCGGTAAAGGCGGGCGACCTCGCTTTTGATGTCACGGCCAACGGGGACCTTTCTCAGACTGCCGCGCAGAATGCGGAGCGAACCTTCAAACTTCAGATCCTCGTCGATCTCTCGGAACTCAGCGAAAATCTCACCGACTTCCTGCGCCCTCAGCTGAGTGGCGGGCGCACGTGCGGCGATCGACTCCAGCTTCGCCAGGCAGTTATGTCGCTCTCGGACCCCTCCAGTGTCGTGAATTTAGATCTGCACTACGAGCACTGGTCTTGCATAGGCGGATCGCCGCAAGAGATGGCGGAGGGCGACGGTTCTGTCGATGTGAAACTTCGCGTCACCGTAGACAAGCAAAATTTGCTGGACCTCGAAAGCGAGTTTTCCCGTATCGATGCCGGCGGGCTGATGGCTGAGTCCCTGCGCTCGGGAAATCTAGGCGAGGAACTCCGCGATCGTTTGAATCGGTCGCTTCTGTCAATCTTACGAAGCGCAGCAGACTTTCAAAAGCTGCTCCCCGCGGCTGTGCGGCAATCAGCAGTAGTTCAAACCGCGAAGTTCGAGGAACTGGGCATTGGCAAAATCGCGGTCGACATCACCGGTGAAATGAAGATCACCGACGAACAGGCTAACCTGATGGCTAGCCAGTTGAATCAGGCGCTGTTTGCGAAGAATCCTGCAGCGCAGGCAGGCCAACCTGGGAAAGATATTCCTTCACTCAAAACTCGGTGACCAAGCGCCTGCTACTTCGCGTTCCCCGGCCCTCCGACCGCATAGATCTTCGGGATTCTCTGCTCCAAACTCGGCAGCGGCGGAAAGCCCGCATGCGGCTCCGTCTGATACCAGTACGCGACCGAAAAGAAATTATCCGACCGGTGATTCGCATGCCCATGTTCGATCGTTGCGCGCAACGACTTCGTGAACGGAATCGGCGAGTCGAGATGGAAGCGGTAGAGCGACGACCGTCCGCCTGCCAACTCTGAGCCCACAACCGGCGCGCCATAGAGCTGGTACGAGAACGGATGTCCGCCAAAATCCCACGCGCCCAGGAAATAATCCTCCGTGCCCGTTCCGTTGATCGACGGCAGCTTCTCGCCGTCCACGAAAAACATGTCGTCGCCCTCACCGAACCACTTGTCCTGGTTCTGCAGCACCGACATCGTCACGCCGACAAAGTGCCCGCGCCCGGCCGCCTCCATCCAGACGTAGTTGCCCTCGCCGTTCAGATTTTTTCTGTTATCCATGTCGCCGTTGTTCTTCCACGGATCGGTAGTTCCCTTCGCCGGTGCGGCCTGCCGGTACTGCGCATGAAAGTAAAGTTGATCGGCGGGTAGCGGCTTGGAGTAGGTGCGATAGTCGATGTTGAAATAAAACGCGTCGGTCTTGATCGTGCCCTCATTGGTCACGGTTACTCGTGCGTGCTTCTGAAACGGCATCGGAAAGAAACAATTCAGAGCCTTATCCGAAGAAACCTGCAGGGGAGCCGACTGGTAAGCGTGATACTCGCCCAGTCCGAGCCCATAGAAATCCCCAATCGGAGCCTCCACGCTGGGCGACGCCTCTCCATCCCAGTACATCCGCAGTACCAGCGCCTTGAGATGGTCCGGATCGTCGGTAGCAATCGTGACCCAGATGTGCGAGATGACTCCCGGGCCAGCATCGTCGAGAAGAGTGAGCGTCTCCCCCTCCGCAATCGTCCGGGCATCCGCATTCCCGCCACTCCGGTCATAACTCGAAGCCCGATGCTGCACATAATCTCGAGCCTCCGGCAGAGAAGAAAGCCAAGTGGACGGGGTCTGAGCGAGAAGAGGAAGCGTGATTACACAAAAGATGACGAGAAATAGGTTTTTCATTTGTCACTCCATTACAACTGGATTCTTACTCATCACCACTGTGGGAATGCGAATGTCCCGGAGGGACAACTGATAATAGCCCGCCAGTTCCACTGGCGAGTGTCATCCCAGAGACATAGGCACCACGTGCCGTAGGCACGACTGAAAAGTCACTCTAAGCCGTCAATTCGATGAGCCGGTCAGAAAATCTAAGGGCCGAGCTCCGGATGCCCTCCGCAAGTTTCAAACAGCGGGATCGCTCCGGAATTTGCATCCTCACACGGGTGGGATATTCGTCGTAGGTGCGGCCTTGAAGAGATCTGCCGTTCCTCTTCTTTCGCACCCCGCCCCATTGCTTGAAAAAGAATGGCACCCGCGCCTCCGCGCAAAGATCGCGGATCGACACGACCCATTCTTCCAGCATGGGACGCGCTCCGGGCCCACTCTCGCCGCCAACAATAGCCCAACTGATATGCGAAAGGTCGAAATCGCCTAATTCTTCCAATAGGGGTTCGATCGAAAGAAAACGCACGCGAGTTGGAGCGGCTTGCAAATGAGAAATCCTTGGCAGTCCGTATCTCCTATCTTCGACGCTAACACCCCACCAGATATGTTCCTGCTCGGCCGCAAAGCGTAATCTTCCTCGCAACAAATCCCGCAATCGCGAAGACCGTTTCGTGAGCACCTGGAACGTATGCCATTTCGCCGTTGCCATCACCCGACACACCATCTCGATGTATTCGTCTGGAACATCTTCATGAAACAGGTCGCTCATCGAATTGACGAACACAAGCTTTGGTGACCGCCAGAGAAAAGGCTCGGCGAGCTTTTCCGGGACAAGACGCAAATCAAATCCCTGCTCATAGGGATGCCCCTTCACACCGCGGAATCGTTCTGCAAACGTCTCCGCATAGCAATGCTTGCAACCGGGGCTGATCTTCGTGCAACCGCGCACGGGATTCCAGGTGGCGTCCGTCCATTCGATATGAGAGTTCAATGCCATGGCTTAAGCCGATCCTCTTCCAAACCTATCCAATATGTATGTCACGATGTTCTCTGCTGTACCCTTTTGTGAGGCGAAGAACAAGTAATAAACAGTGGCCCCTTTGCTATTTCTCATTGGAAGAGGTGCGGGCACTCTCCGAAAGCCTGCAACTTTCTTCAGCCGCTCGCGAAACGCATTTGCAAATTTCTCATTCGACACCTTCTCCAATTCAGTTTGCCCAAAGAGGTTCGGAGCGCTTTGCTCATAAGCGACGGCTCGCCACGACTCGTCGCCCCAAAATGCATTCATGCGCTCAATGTGAATTGGCAGCACGGTGGTTGGATCGTGGTGTAGGACATTGATATTTATGTCATACATTGGGAAATTGATGAAAACGTCCAATGACCGCATTGAACCCGCTGCTTGAATGATTTCCCAATCCAGATGAAGCCCGTACGGATCCAGAATGCAGAGCCCACGCCTGTAGTCTTCAAACTGAACTCGCGGAAATACCTCGCTCGGCAGGATGGCGTTGCAGTCGCCTGGATAGATATGAACGTCAGTGCGGTTGCCCACTATTCTTCGCAAACCAACGGCTTTGTCTCCGTCCCAATCGATTAGGTGATACTCGCGGAACGGCGGCTTAACCAGAAGAGCGTTTAGAGGGCTTCCTAAGACCATTGCGCCCGTTGTCTCGGATAAGTGGTATCCGGTCCCTGCAAACGCATCGATGTAAACGTGCGACAGCGGAGGTTCGCGCTGGTTGGACAGAATCTTGGAGTACTCAACCGCATAACGCTTCAATATGTATAACTTTACTTCCGACCAGGGCCCAATCTCGTCCACTCTCGGTCCCCTCACGGCTTATTCGCCTTTCTTTCGCTAGCATTGTATAAGATGCTAGCGTTATCAAGGAGACGATTTCACAGCGGTATATTCCCATGCTTCTTCGGCGGATTCTTGTCCCGCTTCGTCTCCAGCATAGCCAGCGCCTGAATCAATTTTTTCCGCGTATCCCGCGGCTGAATCACAGCATCCACGAACCCGCGATCCGCCACGACATAAGGATTCGCGAATCGATCCCGGAACTCTTCAATCTTCTGCTGCCGCACCTGATCTCGGTTCGTCGCGGCGTCCAGTTCGCGCTTGTACACAATGTCGACCGCGCCCTCCGGCCCCATCACCGCAATCTCCGCCGTGGGCCACGCATAGTTCACATCCGTCCGAATATGCTTCGACGCCATCACGCAATACGCCCCGCCGTAGGCCTTTCGCGTGATCACTGTAACCTTTGGCACCGTCGCCTCGGCAAATGCGAAAAGCAACTTCGCACCGTGCTTGATGATCCCGCCATACTCCTGCGCCGTCCCGGGCAAAAATCCCGGAACATCTTCGAACGTCACCAGCGGAATGTTGAAGCAATCGCAGAACCGCACGAAGCGCGCGCCCTTCACTGACGCGTTAATGTCCAGAGTTCCCGCCAGCACCGACGGTTGATTCGCAACGATCCCCACCGACCGTCCGTCGAGCCGCGCGAATCCAACAACAATATTCCGCGCGTAGTGCTCCTGCACTTCGAAAAAATAACCATCATCGACCACCGAATGAATCACATCCTTGATGTCATAC
>Ga0335076_10005139_pt1 | contig 13245 bp, 14 predicted proteins | sample Lox_Sample_25_FD_206717 | JGI IMG/M metagenome (GOLD analysis project Ga0335076, IMG submission 206717) | Soil microbial communities from Loxahatchee National Wildlife Refuge, Florida, United States - Lox_Sample_2.5 | ecosystem: Environmental > Terrestrial > Soil > Wetlands | place: USA...
TGCGGCTAGTGCCGGACGGCCAGCCAAGGATGCGGGCCAGCCCGGACCGGACGCCGGTCAGACAGCGTCGGACGCCGTCCAGTCCGGACCGGCGCCGGGCCAGGCTGCGACCGACCCCGGCACGGCAACTGCCGAAGCCAGCCGGCCGCCGGGCGAGGACGCGCCGGTCAGGAGCGACGTGCAGATGGCCCGGCTGCTGCCGGTCGCGCGGCTGAACCGGTCACGCGCGCCGGCCGAGGCCGGTCCGTGGCCCGCGCCGAACAGGTCCAGGCAGACGCCCACAGATACCGCGGTCTGACCGCGGCCGCGCCGCCGTCGGCCCGACTGTCGGCGGCATGGAGCACAATCTGAAGGCGTGCGGGTAGCACTCGTCCCTGGCCCGAGCGGATCCGCGCTGATGCGTCCGCTGTCGGAAGACGGCACTCCGGCTGGCCCGCAGGCCTGTGAGCCGGATCTGGCGGCCGCCGTTGCCGCGCGCGAACGGCGCGGTGATGTCCGCTGGGTCTGGCGGTCGGCCAGCGCTGTCTACCCGGCGCTGCTGCTGGGCGGCGTACGGGTTGCCCGCTGCCATGACGCCCTGCTCACCGACGGCCTGCTGGCAGGCCGCGACGGCGGGACCCGCCCTCCGGCCGCGGTCCGGCTCCAGCAGGCAGGCCAGCCTGCCGGGGCGGCCCGCGGCCACCTGACCGCCCAGCTGCAGTTCGAGGAGCCGGATGCCCGGCAGGCGCAGCCGGACGCCCAGTCGGCCCTCGCCGACCTGATCGCGGCGCACGCCGATCAGCTGGTACGGGTCGCGGCCGATCCGCTCGGGCCCAGGTTCGCCCTGCTCGCGGCCGCCGAGTCGGCTGGCGGGCTGGCCGCCAGCGAGATGACGGCCGCGGGGCTCCCGTGGCGTGCCGACGTCCACGACGAGCTGCTCAGGGAGATGCTCGGACCGCGGCCGGCCGCGGCACCCGGGCTCCCGCTCCGGCCGGCGCGGCTGACCGAGCTGGCCGTGCAGATCACGGCCGCCCTCGGCGCCGTCCGGCCGGTTAACCCGGACTCGCCCGCGCAGCTGCTGCGGGCGCTGGCGGCCAGCGGCATCCGCGTGTCCTCCACCAGGACCTCGGTGCTGCGGACCGTTGACCACCCGGTCATCCCGCTGCTCCTGCGGTACAAGGAGCTCGCCCGGCTGCACGCCGCCAACGGCTGGTCGTGGCTGGACACCTGGATCACCGACGGCCGGTTCCGGCCAGAGTACGTGGTCGGCGGCGTCGTCTCCGGGCGCTGGGCAACTCGCGGCGGCGGGGCGCTGCAGATTCCGAAGGTGCTGCGCCGCGCGGTCGTCGCCGACCCCGGCTGGGTGCTGGTAGTCGCGGACGCCGCCCAGCTCGAGCCGCGGATACTCGCGGCGCTGGCCGGCGACCGGGCGTTCGCGCGGGCCGCCGCCGGCGGCGACGTCTATGCCGAGGTCGCCAGCGCGCTGGGCGTGCAGCGCGACCGGGCCAAGGTCGCGCTGCTGTCGGCCATGTACGGCGGCACGGGCGGCGACGGCGGCCAGTCACTCGCGCTGCTGCGCCGCCAGTTCCCGCAGGCCTCCGCGTTCGTGGAAGCCGCCGCACGGGCGGGGGAGGAGGGCCGGGTCGTCCGCTCCGTGCTCGGCCGGACATGCCCGCCGCCCTCCGCGGACTGGCTCTCGCTGACGGGCGAGTCCGGCGACCCGGAGCAGGAGCGGAATCCGGGCGCCGGGCGGGCGCTGCGGGCTCGCGGCCGGTTCACCAGGAACTTCGTGGTCCAGGCGAGCGCGGCCGACTGGGCGCTGGTGCTGCTGGCCGCGCTCCGCACCAGCCTGGCCGCGCTCGGGGCGGACGGCCAGCGACCGGAGCTGGTGTTCTTCCAGCACGACGAGGTACTCGTGCACTGCCCCTGGCACCTGGCGGAGGCGGTGATGGCAGCCGTGGCGACGGCCGCGGCGGACGCCACCAGGCTGGTGTTCGGCGCCACCGGGGTCGGCTTCCCGATGACCGTCACGGCGGTGGAGCGCTACTCGGATGCGAAGTAGGGCTTTACTCCGGCGAGAACTGACCGTGCCGTCCCTGCCGGGGCTGCGGTACGTCGGCGACTGGCGGAGCGGTCTGCTCGGCGAGGACTGCCGTGCAGTACAGGCAGCGGCGGGCGCCGACCGGGATCGTGCTCAGGCACTCCGGGCAGTCCTTAGTCGTCGCGGCCTTGTTGCGGTCGAGGTATGCCTGAATCCGCTCTGTCGGGCCGACGAGGGCGAAGTACACGACTGCGGACACGATGACGAAGTAGACCAGGAAGTTCAGGAAGTCGCCGTACGCGAACTTCTGTCCGTTCAGATGGAACACAAATTTCGAGAAGTCCACCTTGCTGCCGCCTGCGGCGGCGATGAGCGGCGTGACAATGTCTCTGACGAGCGCCTGCACGAGCGCGGCGAACGCCAGGCCGATCACCACGGCGACCGCCAGGTCGATCAGGTTGCCGCGCATCAGGAACTTCCTGAATCCGCTCATGTAGCCCTCCGAGCCGCATCCGATCCGAAACTGCACTCGTGACGCTACCAATATGTACGCACAGCCGGGCCCGCATCGGCCACCGGCAGCGGGCCGCCATCAGCAGCTATTTGACGTGAACGTCAGCAGCTTCTCGTACGACGGCTGCTGCGAAGGGCTCCCGTGACCCACCTCGACGAGGATCTGGTGCACCGACGTCATCTTGTCGATGTTCTTCTGATAGCCCCTGAAATCCCTGACTACGCCCTGGACGGTGGCGCGCATGTTCGCCGGTGCCTGGCCCGCGAGCGTGGTGAAACTCGCGATACCCCGGTTCATCAGCTGGTCGACGACCGTGCGCGCATGCCTGAGCGTCATGTCCTGGGTGACACTCTGGCTGTCGAGCGACCTCATCGCGGTGGCGATGTGCTGGCAGAACCGCATCGTGGCGGGCGGGATAACACGCTGCTGCGGCTGTCCCGGCGTGTCCCCGGTCGACGCCGCCTCGCACGCGCTGAGCGCGAGGCAGGCGCCGGACACGACAGCCAGCACGGCCTTCCGCCGCCCCCCGCGCAGTCCCGAGCCGTTCATGCGTCCCTCCCGTGGTAACCCCGCATCATTTCTGGCCTGACGCATTCTTCCTGATCCGTGGCCGGAAGGTAGCTCTTTGTAGCAAGTCAGTGACAGAACGAGGTCGCTGCGCGGTGCGACCGGCCGCGCGCGCCGAGGATGATCTGCCGGGCTCAGGAAGGCGGCAGGAGCGGAGCGCCTAGAAGGCGGCGATGGAGGCCGGCGCCCGCTCGGCGCGGCTCAGCGCGCGCAGCAGAGCGGCCGCGCCGTGCCTGCGCAGCGCGAGACTCGTGAGCAGCCCGACGGCGACTTCGGCGGTCGCCTGCGGTGGCTGGACGCCATCGCGGCCGATGCTGCAGGCCAGGTCGTCGCCGTGCACGGCTATCTCCATCATCCGGGTGCGCAGCATGTCGTCGAGCGTGAGCGACCACGGCCCCCACGGCAGGAAGACGGTGCGGCCGGCCGGCTCGGCAGCCAGCCTGGCAGCCAGCTCGGTCACCGCCTCGGCGGCGCGATCCGCCAGCACGGCCGGCCCGGCCGCGGCCTCCCGCTCGCTGCTGGTGCGCATCGCCACGTTCGCCTCGCCGTACAGCCCCGCGTCGACCCAGGCCGACCGCGCATAGTGCTCGAGCAGCCCGATCGGCTCGCCGTGGCCGGCCGGGTCGGCCAGCTGCTGCTGCACGGTAAAGATCTGCCTGGCGACATGGCCGGCCAGGGCACCGACGCTGAGCTCGGCGAGCGCACTGGGCTCCGCCCAGCGCCGCGCCACCGCCGGATCCCGCAGCAGGCCCACCGCATAGCCCGCAGCCTCCAGGTAGGCCGGCCGCACCGATGTCATGGCGCTCCCTTCCCGCACCGCACCACGCTAGCGCGGGCTACCCGGCCCGCTCCATGTGATAAGCAGGCAGCATGCCGCAGTTCGAAGTCGTCGTCCGCGGCATCACGATCCCGCCGGAGGAGCTGTCGTGGCGGTTCTCCCGGTCCCAGGGTCCGGGCGGGCAGTCGGTCAACACGACGGACAGTCAGGCCGAGCTGTCGTTTGACGTGCTGCGATCTGAGGCGCTGCCGGCCCAGCTGCGGGAGCGGGCGGTGCGTGCGCTGTCGGGCCGGCTGGCTGACGGCGTCGTGACCGTCGCAGCGTCGGAGTTCAGGTCTCAGCTGCGGAACCGGGAGGCCGCGGCCGGGCGGCTGAGCGCGCTGCTGACCGAGGCCACCGCGCCGCCGCCACCGGCGCGCAAGCGCACGAGGCCGACCCGCGGCTCTGTCGAGCGGCGGCTTGCCGACAAGCAGCGCCGGAGCGAGACCAAGCGGCTGCGCCGGTACAGCGGCGAGTGAGCCGCGGCGTCACCCGGCCGTGAGCTCGGCAAGCTTGCGCACCGTGTTCCAGTTGCGGGCGGTGGCGACGACGCCGAGCTGCTTCTCGAGAAACGCATAGTTCAGCCTCGTCGCAGTGAGGCCGTCCGGGCACCAGGTGTAGGCGTGCCTGCCCCGCACCCAGGCCCGGTCGGAGCCGAAGTCCTGGCCGGAGAGCCTGGCGATCGCCGCCCTGTCCGGTGCCCCGGACAGGAACGCGACGAAGTACCTGGACGGGTTGTCGGGCTCCCGCCCGAGGGGATGGCCCGCCACGATCTCCGCGAGCTCCGCGCCGGACCTGATCATCACGGCGCACCTCAGCCCGGTCCCGGCCGCAATCGCCGCGGCTGTCTCCGCCGCCAGCCGGTCGGCAGACCGGGACGAGGAAAACACGCCGTTCCCGCTCTGGAGGTGGGTCTGGACGTCGCCGTAGCCAAGATCGGCGAGAATCCGGCGCAGGTCGGTCATCGCGATCTTGTTCCGGCCGCCCACGTTGACACCGCGCAGGAGCACCGCATAGCGCATCCGGCCACTGTAGCGGGCCGCCGGTGACCGCTCAGTAGGCTGGCGTGATGGGAGTGACGCAGCGTGCGGGCGGCCGGGCCGGCGGTGCTGGCCGGACAGCCGGCCGGACGGACTCCGACCGGCGCAGGCGCGAGCTGTCGCAGAACTACCTGCGCAGCCCCGCGGCCGCGCGGCAGTTCCTGCGGGCCGTGCGGCTGGACCCGGACGGGCTGTGCGTGGAGGTAGGCGCCGGCGAGGGCATCCTGACCGCCCGGCTGGCCGCCATGTGCCGCGAGGTCATCGCGTACGAGATCGATGTCGCGCACGCGGACCGGCTGCGCGGCCGGGTGGCCGGGCGGGACAACGTGCGCGTCGTGCTGCGCGACTTCCTCAGCGCGCGGCCGCCGTCGCAGTCGTTCCAGGTGGTCGGGAACGCGCCGTTCTCGCTCACGTCGCCGATCGTCGACTGGTGCCTGCGGGCCAGCCGGATGCGCACCGCCACGCTGATCACGCAGCTCGAGTACGCCCGCAAGCGCACCGGCGGGTATGGCCGGTGGAGCCAGCTGACGTGCACGACCTGGCCGCAGGTCGGCTGGGAACTGCGGGGCACGCTGCCGCGGACGCTGTTCCGCCCGGTGCCGAGGGTCGATGCGGGCATCCTGCACCTGGAGCGGCGGGCAAAACCGCTGATCAGCCCCGCCAGGCAGCACGCGTACCGGCAGCTGGTCCAGGCGGGCTTCAGCGGCGTCGGCGGCTCGGTGCAGGCCTCGCTGCGGCGGTCCTATCCGGCGGACCTGGTGGCGCAGGCGTGCGCGTCCGCGGGTGTGGACAGGCGGGCGGTGGTGGCGTTCGTCAGCCCCGATCAGTGGGTGCAGATCTTCACCGCGCTGGACGCGCGCAGGTAATGGCGGCCTCCGGCTGCCAAGGCTGGCCCGCGCCGGGATCAGGGCGCGGTCGTGCCGGTGCGCCCGTACTTGTCCTCGAGCCGGACGACGTCCTCACGCCAGCCCGGTGCCGCGGTCGATACCTCGGCGAAGGTCAGGTCCGTGATCGCGGTGATGCGATGCACGGTGCCGGGCGGCAGGTGAATCGTGTCGCCAGGGCCGAGGTGCTGGCTCGACATACTGTCCGCGGCGGGGCCGTACTCGATCAGGGCCGCGCCGGACAGGACGCTGCTCGTCTCTTCCTTCTGCAGGTGGTACTGCAGGCTGAGCGAGTGCCCGGCGGTGACGTGAATGATCTTGCCGGCGTACTTGCCCTCGACCGCCGCGAAGATGACCTCGTGGCCCCAGGGCTTGTCCTGCCGGCCGGCGCGGTACACGTCGGCAGGCAGCTCCGGCGCGACCGGGCCGCCGTTGTCAGTGGAGGTCACTGCGCTCCTCCCAGGTGTCGTCCTGCGCAAGGATGACCATCCTAGTGACGGAGGCCGGCCGGCCGTCGCGGGCCCTGGCCGCTAGCTGCCACTTCAGGACGCTGGCCAGGTCGCGTGCCGCAGGCGATCGGCGGCCGCTGCCAGCTGCTCGTCCCGCTTGCAGAACGCGAACCGGACCTGGCTGCGCCCGGCCGCCTTGTCGTCGTAGAAGACCGCGTTGGGGACCGCCACGACGCCGCAGACGTGCGGCAGGCGGCGGCAGAAATCGAGGCCGTCAGCGCCGGTCAGGCCGGAGATGTCGGTGGTGATGAAGTACGTGCCCTGCGGGGCGAACACCCCGAATCCGGCCGCGCTCAGCCCGGCGGCGAGCAGGTCGCGCTTGCGGCGCAGGCCGGCCGACAGGTCCGCGTAGAAGGAATCGGGCAGCGCGAGACCGGCCGCGATCGCGTACTGGAACGGTCCGCCGCTGACATAGGTGAGGAACTGCTTGGCCGTGCGGACCGCGGACACCAGTTCGGGCGGCGCGGTCACCCAGCCGATCTTCCAGCCGGTGAACGAGAACGTCTTGCCCGCGGAGCTGATCGTGACGGTGCGCTCCCGCATGCCCGGCAGCGTCGCCAGCGGGATGTGCTCGCCGTCGAACACGATGTGCTCGTAGACCTCGTCGGTGACGACGAGCAGGTCGCGCTCGGTCGCCAGCCGGGCAATCTCGGCGAGCTCGGCCCGGGTGGCGACCATGCCGGTGGGGTTGTGCGGCGAGTTCAGCAGGATCAGCCGGGTGCGGTCGGTGACGGCGTCGCGCAGCGCGTCCAGGTCCGGCCGGAAGTCCGGGGCGCGCAGCGTGACCGGCACCCGGCGGGCACCGGCCATCGCGATGCAGGCGGCGTAGGAGTCGTAATAGGGCTCGAGCGCGATGACCTCGTCGCCCGGCTCTAGCAGCGCGAGCAGCGCGGCCGCGACGGCCTCGGTCGCGCCCGCGGTGACGAGGACCTCGGTGTCCGGGTCGAGGTCGATGCCGTAGAACCGCTTCTGGTGGCCCGCGATCGCCTGCCGGAGTTCCGGGATGCCGGGTCCGGGCGGGTACTGGTTGCCGCGGCCGGTCAGGACGGCCTCGGCGGCCGCCGCGGCGACCTCGGCCGGGCCGTCGGTGTCGGGGAAGCCCTGCCCGAGGTTGATCGAGCCGGTCTCGACTGCCAGGGCCGACATCTCGGCGAAGATCGTGGTGCCCATGCCCGCCAGGGCTCTGTTCAGCAACGGCCGCGTCATCTGCCCTCTGCCCGCCTCTCGCCCGCGTCATGCGACCGCGGTCTCGCCAGCGGCGGCCGGTGGCCGCCCGACGGGCGCGACGATACCCGCTGGCCGACGGTTATGCGGCTGGTGCCCGCGGGGTTGTGCCGCTGGCCGGCCGGGTGCGGTGGCGCCAGCGCACCGCGACGGCGAAGACGATCACGTTGCTGAGGTAGTGGCCCGTCGCCGCGTCGAAGGTCCCGCCGCAGGTGACCAGGTGCAGTTCCGCGACCGGGGCCGGCCCGTAGACGGCGGCCGTCGGGAAACGGCTCTTGCGGTACGTCCGCACGGTGAGGACGCGGAAGGCGGCCAGGGACTTGTCGGCCCGGCGGACCAGGATCAGGTTGCGCGGCCGGAGCAGCCGCAGCCGGAAGAACACGCCGGGTCCGTCGGCCGAGTCCACGTGACCCGCGATGACCGCCGCGCCCAGCTCGCCCGGCCGCGGGCTGCCGGTGTACCAGCCGGCGACCGAGGTGGTGGCGGGCACCTGCAGCGAACCGGCCGCCGTCCGGCCCAGCCGGATGAGGCGCGTCTGCACGCCGATGGCGGGGATGATCAAGGTGACCGGCGGCGCGGCGTGCACCGGGCGGGTATCGGTCGGCAGCCGGCTGGCGTGGCCGGCCGGAACGGGCACGAATGGCGTCTTGCCGACCGGTGTCGCTGCGCGGCCGGCGCCGTCGGCGGTCACGAAGCCGGCCGCGGCGACGGCGCTGGCCAGCAGGCCCGCGAGCGCGAGCGCCGCCGCGGCCGGCCTGCGCACGGCACGCCGCCTGGCCAGCCGCCCGACGGAACGGCACACCCGGGCCGCCGAGACGCGCTGGCCGCTGGCGAAGGCGTGCCGCCCGACAGGCACGGGCGGGCGCCGGATGATCGCGGCGCCCGCCTGCCAGTCGGAATCGCTCACTGCGTGCGCGCGTGCGCGCCAGTTCGCCGGGCGCGCAGCCGGGCCGCGCCGCCGGCTGCCAGCATCAGCCCGGCCAGCGCCGCGGCGAGCCACGGCGCGAGCGCGGGTCCGGGCTGCGCGGCGGTGCCGCCGAGCCCGGTCGGCGCCGCGCCCACCGGCACGGCCGAGCTGCCGGCCGCGTCCTCGAGCACCTGGATCGTGAGATGACCGGGGTCGTCGAGCACGACCAGGGTGTGGATACTGCCCGCGGCGAACGAGACCAGGCTCGACGCGCTGGCCGCGCCCGCCGACACCCGGGCGGTCTGCGCGCCCGGGGCGAGCGTGACGTAGGGCGTCGCGGTGCCGAACTGCAGCCCGCTGGCAACCTGCCGGGAGCCGACCGTGACGTTCACGCGCTTGTCCTGCAGCGATGCCTGGATGATCCGGACGAGGGCCTTGCCTGGCGGCGTGCTGAGCTGGTCGGAGAGCACCTGGAGCCGCAGCGCCTTGAGCGGGCCCATGCCCGCGACGGTGTAGGCGTGCCCGGCGGCGACGGCCACGAGCGTGGACAGCACCGGCTTGCTGGCGGGGGCCGCGCCGGCTGCGCGCATGGCCACGGTGTAGTCACCGGCGGTTATGCGCTCGTAGGGCGACTCGTCGCCGTAGGCAACATGCCTGAGCACTACCAGCGCGGCGGCCTGGCCGACCGGGTACAGGTACACGTCCACCGCGGGGGTATTCGGCGATAAGTGCGCGAGCCGCAGCCAGCCGTAGCCCGGGCCGGCGCTGGCCGGGGCTGCCGCCGTGGCCAGCGCCGTGCCAGCCGCCGCCACGATCAGTGCCGTGGCGGCGGCTGCCCGCGCTATTCGAAGCATTCCTGCGTGCAGGTTCATCACTCCTCTTCTCCGCCTGGCGAAGGGGCAGTCAGGCGATCGCGGAACATCGGGTCAAGCTCCAGGCGAGGCGCCTGATCCTTCAAGCAGTCCCAGCGGGCTGGGACTGGGGTACTCGATGAGCAGCGCCCACCCGGCTGCCACCGGGCGGGCTAGGGCCGTCAGGGACGGCAGGAACGGGTCTTGCTGCGCCGCGAGGAAGCGCAGCGCCGTCCGCGTCCAGGCCGGCGCGCTGGCCGCGGACGGCGGCGCTATCTCGGCCGAGCGCAGCGGCGCGCCGGCCGGCGCGCCCGGTCCGGAGTCGCCGAACGCGACCACCCGCAGCGACTCGATGTCGGCCAGGGTCGCGAGGGTCGCCAGCAGGCGCCCGTCGATCCGGCCCGCGGCCAGGTCGGCCCTGGCCGGACCGGACGCGGCCAGGTGTGCGTTGCGCAGTAACTCGCTGCCGAACCGGCGCCGCATGTCAAGGTCCGCGCGGGACTCGCGCAGGTAGGCCGCCGCACCGTCCGGGGCGATTATCCGTACCTGGATGGCGGCCGGCCCGGCGCCGAAGCTGGCGAGCACATCAGGGGCGTAGACGGTCGCGAGCCTGGTGCCGAACTCGGCCCGGACCGCGGCGGTCGCGACGATCACGTCCGAGGCGAGCGGATCGGCCGGGCCGCCCGGACCGAGGGTGAGCAGGTCACCGGCCGGCAGCCCGCGCCGATGCAGCGCGGCGCATTCGGCCGGATCACAGGCGACGACGGCGGACGGGCTTACCTGCCGTGCGACCCAGGCGGCCGCGGCCGTGCGCAGTGCACTGGCGCCGGCGGCCGTCGCCGGGCCGCGGCCGCCGGGGACAGGCCGGCCGGCCGGCCGGGCCAGGGCGGCGCTGAGGCCGGCCGCGGTCAGCAGGGCGAGGCCGAGGGCGATGACCGCGGGCAGGAGTACAGACCTGCCGCGAACTAGCCGGACTGCGCTCCGCGTGCGCCCGCTGGCCGCTCTTGCCGGAGCCCGCGCCCGGGGCGGAGCCGGGGTCAGGGGCCGGCCGCCGTCGACGGCGGCGGTAGCGGCCGGCCGGGGGGCGTCGGTGGCGGGGGCAGCGGCCGGCCGGGGGGCGTCGGTGGCGGGGGCAGCGGCCGGTGCCGGGGGCTGCCCGCTCCCGGTGGCCCGGCTGGCGGCCGGAGCCGGCATCGGAGCCGCCGGCTCGAGCGCGGACGCAGCCGCCCTGGACGCCGGCGCGTGCCCGGGCTCGTCCAGTGCAGCTGCGGTAGCTCCGGGGCGCGGGCCGCCGCCTGCCGCCTTGCGCTCCGCCGCGGCCGACCGCTTGTAGTGCCGCTCCGCCCGCCGGTAGTCGCCCTGCGCCTGCGCGAGCACGCCCAGGCTGTGCTGGCCGCGCGACACTCCCCGGTAGTCACCCAGGGTGGCGGACAGCTCGACGGCCCCCGCGTAGCAGCGAAGGGCCGCGGCGAACTCTCCGCGCACCTGGTGAATGGTCCCGAGCTCGTGCAGCCAGCTCGCGCGGCTGGCCGACCCGGCCGGGAGCACCTCCAGGGTGGACGTGATCAGCTCAGCCTCACGGTCCAGATCACCCCAGGCGTGCAGCTGCGCGCACACCGACCGGGTCACCTCGCTGCCGAGATCGGTGTCTCCCGCGCGGAATAAGTGATACCGCGCCTCGAGCAGGTCGTGCACGTCACTGCGGCGGTCCTGCGGCCAGGCGGTGGCCCGCCACTGCCAGTACCCGGCCGCGCGCCGGTGCGCGGACACGATCGCATCGGGCCGGCCGGCCGCGCTGACCCGCTGGTACAGCTCGCCGGCAACCCGGGGGTCCGCCTGCCAGCTAGCCGCCGAGCCGTCCGCCGTGCGCGTCGCTGTGTGCAGGAGGCCGCTCGCGGTGCAGGCGGCGAGCAGTTCGGAAAGGTCAGCGGGGGGCTGGCAGGGCGGTACGAGGCCGCTCTGGTCCGCCGCGCGACCGGCCTGCGATCCGTCGTCGCCCAGCTGAAACACGACGGCGTTGGAGTCGGCCGGCTCGCGGTACACGGAGACGCCGACAAGCAGCTGTGCCGCCCGCGGGCCGAGGCTCGCGGGCAGCGCAGCTGCGGCCGCTCGGCCAGGGCCGGCCAGCGACACGGCTGACCGTGGTCGCCCGGTTTCCCTGCCCTGGCCAGCGGGTAACGCGCGGCGACCATTCAAAGAACCAGGAGTTTTTGCTAGCAATATGCCCTCTTCACCGTAATCGGGCTCAGCGGTACTGGGGATATATAGCACAGCGCACGCTGACGAGTCGCCATTTCTTCACAATGAGTAACGCGTTGATGGCGAAGTGTTGCCGAAAAGTCAAACGTCCGCCCTGTCTCGGCCCCGATGCGCCCCGATATAGCCAGCTTTCCGGCCCGAGCGGGTGAATTAGCCGCCCCCGCTACGCTCCGCAATCCGCCACGCGAGGCGATAAAGAGGCAATTTCCGGCCGGTATCCGGCCAGCCGGTAGCCGGCCCGGCCAATACGCGCGAAGAGGCGGCTCCGTCACCGGAGCCGCCTCTCGCTGTTGTTCGCTAGCTAGCAGCTATGCGTGCTGTGACCGGCCGACTCGGCCGGGCCTGGTTAGAGCGGCCGGACCTGCTCAGCCTGCGGGCCCTTGGCGCCCTGGCCGGCGGTGAACTCGACTCGCTGGTTTTCCTGCAGGCTGCGGAAGCCGTCAACCTGAATCGCGGAGTGGTGCACGAAGACGTCGGCGCTGCCGTCATCCGGGGCGATGAACCCATAGCCCTTGTCGGCGTTGAACCACTTCACGGTGCCCTGAGGCATGTGCCTTCTCCTACTGGGTGATTCTCCGGGATCCACGGACGAGGATCCCGGGTTGCAACGGTGCCGCGAACCTGCCCCCGGCGGTCTGCCGCCGCGAGCCCGGATCACGGGCCGCGTATGCAAAATACGATTGCAACCACGTCTATCAAACACCATCTGAAGCGACTGGGTGTGACGCTCGGTCCGACTTTCGCAGGGCGCGGAGCGCGAGGCCGACCGCGGCGGGACACGAAACCCTTGTATCGCAGGGATCCTGGCCCGCCGCGCGCGGCACCAGAATTCTGAAAAATGCGCTGGCCACCGTATCGGCTGCGAGGCGAGCCTGTTACCTGATAACGGCTGATGAGAGCATTTAAAGCGAACAAGGATGTAAACCAGCGTGACCGTGCTTGATTTCGGTCGCCCGCACGCCCCCGGCACGCCGCGCCGGCGCGGCGAGCGGACTCACAGCCAGCCGACCCCGGACGCTCAGCTGGCGTGCAGGTAGGGCTGCTGGGCTAGCTGCAGGTACCAGGGCCAGAGGTGTCCGCGGCGACAGGCCCTGGCCGGTGCCGAGGAGGAACTCGATGTCCAGCCTGACGATGTCGCAGCCCGGCGTGGTGGAACGGCGGGCGCAGCTCGAGGACCGCTGGCGGGCCCGGCTCGGGCGCGTCACCGAGCTGTCGCTCGCCTACCACGACGCTGCGCAGCAGGCTAGACAGGGCACGGCGGCGGACCGTGGCCGGGCGGCGCGGCGGGCTCGCAGTCTCGGCCGGGCCGTGGTGGCCGAGCGGCAGGCGCTGGCGGAGATCGAGGCGGCGCTGGAACGACTGACCCGCGGCCAGTACGGCCGGTGTGAGCAGTGCCGCGAGCCGATCTCCGCGGCGCTGCTGGCCAGCCATCCGCAAGCGCGTTACTGCGGAACCTGCGGATGGCTGGCCGCCGCCCGGCACGCCTAGCAAGGAACGTCGGCCCGGGCAGGTCCGGCGCGACGGCAGGCCGGCCGGCGCCGTGCTAGCCGCGCCGGCCCGCGTCCTGGCGCGGTACTCGGCTATCGCGGCCCGGTGATCGACGATCGGCTCCGGATAGCCGCAGCTGTGCCGGGTCGCGGCGTCCGGCTCGTG